>Ga0302324_100005270_pt1 | contig 28234 bp, 26 predicted proteins | sample Palsa_T0_1_FD_201949 | JGI IMG/M metagenome (GOLD analysis project Ga0302324, IMG submission 201949) | Peat permafrost microbial communities from Stordalen Mire near Abisko, Sweden - Palsa_T0_1 | ecosystem: Environmental > Terrestrial > Soil > Palsa > Peat permafrost | place: Sweden: Abisko...
TTTCAACGGCGGCGTCGCTGCTGTTTCCCTTCGCTCCGCACGTGAGCTCTGACATCTACGATCGCCTGACCGGCGAGCGCGTATGGGAGCAGCCGTGGCCGCAGGCCGACCCGGAGCTGCTCGAGAGCGACTCCTACGAGCTCGTCTGCCAGGTCAACGGCAAGCTCCGCGACCGCGTTCAGGCCGCCGCGGACGCCAGCCCCGATGAGCTCAAGCAGCTCTGCCGGCTCGCGCCCAATGTGCAGGCCCACGTTGACGGCAGGGAGATCGTCAAGGAAGTGGTCGTGCCCGGCAAGCTCGTCAACCTCGTCGTGCGCTAGCCGGCCGGCGGACGCCGCGTCGGGCCGGGCGCCTAGACTCGGGCGGCATGGCCGAGCTCAAGCCCGCCTACCTGATCCACGGCGACGATCATGGCGCGATCGCCGAGCGCCGCGCGGGGCTGCGGACGCTGGCCGAGAGCGAACAGGACGCCGGCGGGAGCGTCGAGTTGTTCGAGGGAGAGCGGGGCACACCCGAGGCGGTGGCGCTCGCGCTCACCGCGATGACCCTCGGCACGGGACGGCGCGTGATGCTCGTGGAAGGCGTCGAGCGCTGGCGCGAGAAGGACGTGGAGACGCATCTCGCGCCCGTCATGAGCGACATGCCGCCTGATACGACGCTCGCGCTGTTCGCGCGCGAGGAGAATCGCACCAGCGCGCCCGCCGCGGTGCACGAGGCCGTGCTCAGCGTGGGCGGCCAGGTTGTCGCCCAGATGACGGTCAAGCCCTGGGAGCTGGCGGGGTGGGTGCGCGGGCAAGCGGCCCGCATGGGCATCTCGCTGGACGGCGCGGCGGCCAAGGCGCTGGTCGCCCAGGTGGGCGAGCGCCAGCAGCGGCTGCTGCGGGAGTTGGAGAAGCTTGCGCTCGAAGGCGAGCAAACGCGGGAGGGGAGCCCGGAGAGGGTGATCGGCGTCGAGGACATCGACCGACGCGCCGCCCATTCAGCGCAGTGGCAGGCCTTCTCGCTGGCCGACGCGCTCGTTGCAGGGGCCGGACGCGAGGCGGCGCTGTCCTACCTGCGGCTGCGCCAGCAGGGCGAGCGCCTGCCCGGGCTGAGCTACCTGATGGCCCAGCGGTTGCGCGATGGGCTCGCGATCGCCTTGCGCCTGCGGGCGGGTGCGTCCATGGCCGAGGTCCGGCGCGGGCTGCGCATGCCGGCGCGCGCGGCCGAGCGGTTCGTCTCAGACGTTGCCCGCACAGAGCCCGAGCGGCTGCGCACGGCACTCGGAGCGCTCGCCGACCTGGAGCTCGACTCGCGCGGCGGCGCCGTACTGTCAGCCACCCGCTCACCCTTCACGGGCCTGAGCGAGGACACGCAGGCAGTGCATGCGATCGAGGCGATCACAACCGCCCCCTAGACAGTCTCGAACGGGGTCCCTAGCCGGTCGCTGAGCAAGCGAGGCAAGGACGCAGGAAGCGCCGCGTGCGAATAGCACGCAAGCGACCGAGGACGCCGCCTCGCGCAGCTCAGCGGTCGGCTAAGGCGCGCATACGTGCCGCCTTGGACTTCTTGTGAGCACCGTTGTTGCGGTGCAGCGCGCCGCGCTTGACGGCCTTGTCGATCGTGCTGACGAGGTCGCGGTGCGTGGACTCGACGGCTGACTCATCGCCGCTCGCGATCAGGGACTCCAGACGGCGGAAGTGGGTCTTGATCGTCGAGGTGTAGAGGCGGTTCTCCAAACGCTCACGCTCGGTGCGCAGGATTCGCTTCTTCTGTGAATGGATGTTGGCCATGGATGTATGCGGTGGCGGCGCGCGACAACCTGGGAGGCGCGCCGTGCAGCGCCGTACTATAGCGGCCTTGTCCGAGATCTCGGGAGCCGACGAACCCCCTGGAGGACCACTGGCAGACGTGCCCGGCGAGGTCATCGGCATCCCCGACGGCAGCTTCGGCGAGGAATACGGCGGCATGACCCTCCCGGAGCAGGGTGCGGGTGAGGGTGGGGGCGCAGGCGGCGGAAGAGAACGGGTAGCGCGCAACACGGCGATCTTCTCGCTTGCGACAGGCGTGTCCCGCGTCGTGGGTCTCGCGCGCGAAATCGTCGCCGCGAGCTTCTTCGGCACCGGCGGTCCGGCCTCGGCGTTCACGATCGCCTTCCAGATCCCCAATCTGGTCAGCAACCTGTTCGCGAACGCGGCACTCTCGGCGGCGTTCGTGCCGGTGTTCACGGACCTGCTCCAGCAGGGCAAGCGCAAAGAGGCGTTCCGGCTCGCGTCGACGCTGTTCTGGATCATGCTGATCGCACTGGGCGCGCTGACCGCGTTCTTCGTGCTCGCGGCCGGAGTGATCATGCCGCTGTTCACGGGCCCCACCTTCGGCCCGCAGCTCGACGCGCTCACCGTCGGGCTCTCGCAGGTGCTGTTCCCGGTGGTGCTGCTGATCGGTCTGATCGGCCTGATGGTGGGGGTTCTGCAGTCCTATGAACACTTCACGATCCCGGCGATCTCTCCGGCGGTGTGGAACATCGTGATCATCGTGCTGCTCGTCGTGCTGCGCCCGCACTTCCACGGGGGCGTCGAAGACGGCGACCAGCTGTATGCGTACGCGATCGCGATCCTGGCGGCGACGTTCGTGCAGTTCCTGATGGTCTTTGGCGCGCTCGCACGGATCGACTTTCGCCTGGCCTTCGCGATCGACTGGCACGATCCGCGCATCCGGCAGGTGTTCGGGCTGATGCTGCCCGTGACGATCGGCCTGGGCATCGTCAACCTCGACCAGCTGATCAACTCGGTGTTCGGCACGCTCGTCTCGCGCGAAGCGCCACGGGCGATCGACAACGCGTTTCGCATCTACATGCTGCCGCAGGGCCTGTTCAGCGTGGCCGTGGCCACCGTGCTGTTCCCCACGCTCAGCCGCATGGCGGCCAGGCGCGATCCGACCAACATGCGCCGCATCATCGGCGTCGGCATGCGCCAGATCAATTTGCTGCTGATCCCCTCGGCGGTGTTCCTGATCGTGCTCACGACGCCGGTCGTGAGGCTCGTGTTCGAACGTGGCCATTTCGACGCAAGGTCAACCGAACTGGTCTCCGAAGCGCTCTTCTGGTTCGCGTTCAGCCTGCCGTTCGGCGGCATCAACCTCCTGTTGACGCGCGTCTTCTTCTCCGTCCAGCGCCCGTGGATCCCCACGCGCCTGGCGGCGCTGAACATCATCGTCGACATCATCGTCTCGATCGGCCTGTACAAGCCGCTCGGAATCGCAGGGCTGATCATCGGCACGGTCGTCGCCAACCTGGTGATGGCCGCGCTCCAGTTCTGGCGCCTGCGGATCGGCTTCAACGGCCGCCTGGAAGGCGCGCAGACGACGATGATCACGGCTCGCATCCTGCTCGCGTCCGCACTGCTGGCAGGGGTTTCATGGGCGGTCTGGCGGCTGCTCGACGACCTGCTGGGCACGTCGCTGATCGCCCAGATCGTGAGCGTCGGGGCGGCCGGGCTCGCCGGCGTGCTCGTGTATGCGCGCGCCGTGCTTGTGATGCATGTCCCGGAGGCCCATCAGGTGAGCCGCCTGATTCGCACGCAGCTCGGCCGCGCCTAGCGCCCGGCACGAGCAGAGGCCGGGTGAGCCGAAGCCCACCCGGCTTGCGCCCGAACATAGATCGCCGCTTACTACATACGTCCCAGGACTATTGTGTTTCGCCTGGGCGGCTTAACACTCCCGACACCTGGACAGGCCGCCGGCCCGAGGGCCGGCGCGTAGCCGCGGTCGAGCCTCAAGGGCCCATAGTCGAGTTGGCGATCCGCCGGACCATTAACGCTAGCGGGTCGGCGACGGGCTCGGAGGGACTCGCGCCTTCTACGCTGTAGCGGCCCATGGATCAGTCGCAAATTCGCAACTTCTCGATCATCGCGCACATCGACCACGGCAAGTCGACGCTCGCGGATCGCATTCTCGAGCTGACGCAGACGGTGCAGGCGCGGGACATGCGCGCGCAGCTGCTCGACTCGATGGATCTCGAGCGCGAGCGGGGCATCACGATCAAGGCGCAGGCGGTGCGCGTGTTCTACACGGCGAGCGACGGGCAGACCTACCAGCTGCACCTGATCGACACCCCCGGGCACGTGGACTTCACCTACGAGGTCTCGCGCTCGCTGGCCGCCTGCGAGGGCGCGCTGCTGGTCGTGGACGCGGCGCAGGGCGTTGAGGCTCAGACGGTCGCCAACACCTACCTCGCGATCGACGCGGGCCTCGAGCTGATCCCCTGCCTGAACAAGATCGACCTGCCCGGCGCAGAGCCCGAGCGGGTGGCAGGCGAAGTGGGCGAGCTGATCGGCGAGCCCTCTGAGGGGATCCTCAAGATCAGCGGCAAGACCGGCGAGGGCGTGGGGGAGGTGCTCGAGGAGCTGATCGCGCGCGTGCCGCCGCCCTCCGGCGACCCCGACGGCCCCGCGCGGGCGCTGATCTTCGACTCCGAGTTCGACCAGTACCGCGGCGTGATCGCCTACATCAGGGTGGTGGACGGGGTATTCCGCAAGGGCGAGGCGATTCGCGCGATGGCAACTGGAACTGAGGCGGACATCGATGACATCGGCGTGTTCAGCCCGCAGATGATGCCCACCGACCAGCTGGCCGCGGGCGAGGTGGGGTATCTGATCACGGGCCTGAAGGACGTCACGCAGCTGCGCGTTGGCGACACGCTGACGACGCGCACGCGGACTTCGGGGCCCGGAAGCCGAACCGCGGGCGTCGAGGCGACTGAGCCGCTGCCCGGCTACCGGGAGGTCAAGCCGATGGTCTTCTGCGGGCTGTTCCCGATCGAGTCAGACGACTACGCGGACCTGCGCGATGCGCTCGAGAAGCTGGTGCTGAACGACGCGGCGCTGTCGTGGGAGCCCGAGACCTCGGACGCGCTGGGCTTCGGCTTTCGCTGCGGCTTCCTCGGGCTGCTGCACATGGACATCGTGCGCGAGCGGCTGGAGCGCGAGTACGACCTCGAGCTGCTGGCCACGATGCCTTCGGTGGAGTTCGATGTGACGCTCACGAACGGGCAGGAGCTCGAGGTGCACAACCCCTCGGACATGCCCGACCCGGGCACGATCGAGGAGATCCGCGAGCCGTTCATCCAGGCGTCGATCATCGCGCCGAAAGAGTTCGTGGGAGCGGTGATGGAGCTCTGCCAGGAGCGCCGCGGCGTCCACTCGGGCATGCACTACCTCTCGCCTGAGCGGGTGCAGCTGAACTACGAACTGCCGCTCGCGGAAATCGTGCTGGACTTCTTCGATCAGCTGAAGTCGCGCACCAAAGGCTACGCGTCGCTGGACTACGAGCTGAGCGGCATGAAGCCCTCGGATCTCGTCAAGCTCGATGTGCTGCTGGCCGGCGATCCGGTGGATGCGCTGTCGATGGTGGTGCATCGCGAGAAGTCCTATGAGCTGGGCCGCACGCTCACGGAGAAGCTGCGCAAGCGCATCCCCCGCCAGCAATACGATGTGCCGATCCAGGCTGCGATCGGCGCGCATGTGATTGCGCGGGAGACCGTGAAGGCCTTCCGCAAGGACGTCATCGCGGGTTGCTACGGCGGGGACATCACGCGTAAGAAAAAGCTCTTGGCCAAGCAGAAGGAGGGTAAGAAGCGGATGAAGCAGGTCGGTCGTGTGGAGGTGCCCCAGGAGGCCTTCCTCGCGGTGCTCGAACTCGGCGAGGAGTAGCGCGTGACCCGCATTCTGTTCGTGTGTCTCGGCAACATCTGTCGCTCGCCCACGGCCGAGGGCGTGATGCGCTCGCTGGTGGTGCAGGCGGGCCTCGAGGACTCGATCGAGCTTGAATCCGCGGGCACGGGCGCGTGGCACGTGGGCAGCCCTCCGGATGAGCGCGCGACCGCGGAGGCGCGCGCCCGCGGGGTTGCGCTTGAGGGATCCGCGCGCCAGGTGCGAACGAGCGATTTCACGGATTTTGATGTGTTGATTGCGATGGACAGCGCGAACCTCCGCGACCTTCGAGCACTCGCGCACGGCGATGAGGAGCGGGCGAAGGTGCGGCTGCTGCGCGAATTCGACCCGGCGAGCGCGGGCTCGGGCGAGCTCGATGTTCCCGACCCCTACTACGGCGCGGGCGACGGCTTCGCGACGGTGTTCGATCTCGTGCACGCGGCCTGCCAGGGGCTGCTCGCGCAGATCCAGGCGGGCGAGATGCCATGAGCCTGCCTGCGGGCGCGAGCGTGCTTGCGCGTGTGGGCGGCGGCGACATCAACGAGGCGTTCAGGGTGCGAATGGCGGACGGCAGCGAGGCGTTCGTGAAGACGCGTGCCGGCGCGGCCCCGGGCGAGTACGAGTCCGAGGCCGCCGGTCTGCGCTGGCTGGCCGAGCCTGGAGCGTTGCGCACACCACGCGTGCTCGAGCTGGCGGACGGCTACCTGGCGCTCGAGTGGGTGCAGCCGGGATACCTGGACGGCGCCGGGATCGAGGAGCTTGGACGGGGGCTCGCCGCCACCCATGGGGCCGGTGCGCCGCAGTTCGGCGGCTTCGCGCGGTCTGACTCGGGCGAGCCCGCACGCTTCGGGTCGCTCGCGCTTTCAAACGAGCCCACCGGCGACTGGCCCAGCTTCTACGCCGAGCGTCGCCTGCGCCCTCTGGCCAGGCTGGCGGGCGAGCGCGGCGCGCTGTCGCAGAGCGGAATCCTTGCGGTGGAGCAGGTGTGCGAGCGGTTGCCCGAGCTGTGCGGCCCGCCCGAGCCGCCGGCGCGCCTGCACGGCGATCTGTGGTCGGGCAATGTGATGGCCGGCGACGACGGCCGGCCGTGGCTGATCGACCCGTCGGCCTACGGCGGCCATCGCGAGGTGGATCTCGCCATGCTGCGCCTGTTCGGCGCGCCGTCCGAGCGGGTGTTCGACGCCTACGAGGAGGTCGCGCCGCTGTCGGAGGGCTGGGAGCAGCGGGTGGATCTCTACCAGCTGTTGCCGCTGCTGGTGCACGCGCTGCTGTTCGGCGGCTCCTACCGCGCCTCGGCTGAGCGCATCGCGCAGCGCTACGCCGGCTGACGCGCGGCGCGGCCCGATCACGGCGTCCTCGTCCCGCCGGGCGGGTCGGCGTCGGAGCGGGGGATGTGCACCCGAACACGCTCGCCTCGCGCCGGCGCCTGTATCTGCTCGCGAGGGTGGTGGTGGCCCGCCACTATCGCCGGCAGCTCACGCTCGCGATGGTGGCGGGCGCGCTGTCGAGCTCGCCACGTCAGGTCCAGCGCGCATATGGGCAGTTCGGCGAGATCACCTTCCAGGAGGATCTGCTGGCGCGTCGCATGACCGCGGCTGCCGAGCTGCTGGTCAAGCAGCGGGCGATACCCGTCAGCGATGTGGCCCGGCTGGTCGGATACCGCCAGGCTGCCCACTTCGCGAAGGCCTTCCGGCGCCGCTACGGCCTTTCACCGGCGCGCTTCCGCGCCCGGGCGCTTCACACCGGCGTGTAGTGAGCACCGTCCGTGCGGGTCTCCGGGCGCTCGGCAGCAAGCGCCTCGGCGCCGGGCAGGCGCAGGCGCATCAGCGTCCCGCCTCCCGGTGCGGGCTCTGCGGTGACGCTCCCACCCTGCTGGCTGACGACCTGTCGCACGATCGCAAGGCCCAGGCCTGAGCCCGGGCGCCCGCGCGCCTCGGCGCCGCGGTAGAAGCGGTCAAAGACGTAGGGCAGGTCCTCGGCGGAGATACCCGGTCCATGATCGCGCACGGTCAGCTGTTCGCCGTTCAGCTGCACCTCCACCGGCTGGCCCGGCGGGCTGTACTTGACGGCGTTGTCGATCAGATTGCTGACCGCGCGCTCCAGCCGCGACGGCACGGCGACGACGATCGTCGGCTCGAGGCTCGCCTCAAGGGGTGTCGTGGGAGCGCGCTTGCGAGCCCGCTCGACGACCTCGCCGACGACAAGGTCCAGACGCATGTCCTCGGCGTCCGCGCGCGGTTCCTCGCCGCGCGCCAGGTCGATCAGGTCGTTCATCAGAAGCGACAGCTCCTCGATCTGCTCGACCACGTCGTCCAGCAGCCGCCGGCGCTCATGCGCGTCCATGTCTTCGGCCTGCTGGAGGATCTCGATGTTCGTACGCAGGCTGGTCACGGGCGTGCGGAGCTCGTGCGAGGCGTCGGCTACCAGCTGGCGCTGCGCGTGCACGGACGCGTCGAGGGCGCTCATCGAGCGCTCGAGCGCGTCGAGCATGGCGTTGAAGCTCGCCGCAAGACGGCCCAGCTCGTCTTCGCCGATCGACTCGATGCGCCCGCTGAGGTCCTGCGTCAGCGCCACGTGCTCGGTCGCCTGCGTAAGGCGCTTGAGCGGCAGCACGGCGGCGCCGGCGACGAGCCGTCCCAAAAGCGCCGCGAGCGCGATGCCGCCGATGTCCAGCAGCGCCAGGATCAGCCGCAGTTCGGAAAGCAGGCTGTCGACTTCGGTGAGCGGCTGTGCGAGTTGCAGGGCGCGCCCGGGGCCGAGCGGCTCGGCGAGCACGCGCAGATGGATTCCCTGCACGAACGCGTCACGAAAGAACGGCTTGCCTCCGACCATCGCCAGCCGGCGCGTCTGAGCGTCCACCGGCAGGGAGATGCCTCTCGCCGAGCGCACCACGATCGCTCCATTCGCGCCCACAACCTGTTGATAGCCGCGCACCTGGTCGGGGCCGGGGGGCAGATTGCCGAACGGGTTGACCGTCGTGCCCTGCTGGTTCGCCGTGCCGCCATTGCCGTTGCCATTGCGGGTACCTGTGCCCGTGGTCGTAGCCGCACTGGGGCCGCGAGCGGGCGCGCCCAGCGCGAGCCCGAAGGGTGCGCGGTCGCTCGCCGTGGGCGCGCGCGTGCTCGGGTTGTTCAGGTAGGCGAGCAGCGTTCCCGCGTCGCGCCCGCGGGCGCGCAGCTGCGAGTCGACCTGGCTGTGTAGCTGGTGTGAGGTGACGAGATAGGTGAGCATCGAGACGAGTACCACGGCGACCGCCACTGCGGCGGCCGCGGCGAGGGCAATGCGGCGGCGAAAGCTCATCCGCCCCGCAGCACGTAGCCGACCCCGCGCACGGTGTGCAGCAGGCGCGGCTCGTCGCCGTCCTCGGTCTTGCGTCGCAGATAGCCCATGTAGACGCCCAGCGAGTTGGACGTGGAGCCGAAGTCATAGCCCCAGACGTGCTCGAAGATCGCCGAACGCGTGAGCACCTGGCGCGGGTGGCGAAGGAACATCTCCAGAAGCAGGAACTCGGTACGCGTGAGCTGAAGCTTGCGATCGCCCCGCCATGCCTCGTGAGCAAGACGGTCGAGCCGCAGGTCCTCGAAGGAGAGCGCGTTGTCCTGTTCGTCCTCCTCGCTGGCACGGCGCAGCAGAGCGCGCACGCGCGCCAGCAGCTCGCGTAGCGCGAAGGGCTTGACGAGGTAGTCATCGGCGCCGGCGTCCAGGCCGGCCACGCGGTCGTCGACCTGTTCGCGTGCGGTGAGCATCAGCACGGGCGTGCGGTCGCCGCCTTCGCGCAGGCGCCGGCAGACTTCCAGCCCGTCGACGTGGGGCATGGAGATGTCGAGGATCACGACCTCGTAGGCCGCGCTGCCCAATCGCTCGAGCGCCTCGCGTCCATCCACAGCCTGGGCGACGTCGTAGCGCTCCAGCGAGAGCGCGCGCGACAGCGCGTTCTGGACGGCGGGCTCGTCGTCGACCACGAGTATGCGTGCTTGCTCGGCCATCATCTGAAGCGCTTCCCACTGCCTGCGCCGATAGGTGGCAGGAGCGGAAGCTCCGGTAATCAGGCTAGCGTGATGGGTACACGGAGAGGCCGCCAGCGAAAGTGTCGGCAGAATGAGAGCAATGGCCGCGGGAGAAGATCATCGCTGAGGACGGGAGCGTCGACGAGCAGGTCGCGGGCGCATTGGCGGCTCAGTCGCGGACGCTGCGAAACAGCATGATCAGCCTGGCGATCTTCTTGGTGATCGTGGTTGTGCTGCTGATCAGCGTGCCCGGCCTGCGCTCTGCGGCCGATCGCATCTCTGATGCCGACCCGGCGTGGGTGGGCGTCGCCGTCGTCTTTGAGGTGCTTTCGTGTCTCGGTTACGTCGTGCTGTTCGAGCTGGTGTTCGGCAGGCTTGCCCGCGGTCTCAGCTCGCGTCTGTCGCTATCTGAGCTGGCGGTCAACTCGGTCGTGTCGGTCAGCGGGCTGGCGGGAATCGCGCTGGGGGCGTGGGTCCTGCGCACGAAGGGCATATCGGCCGAGCGCATCGCCAAGCGCTCGGTGCTGATCTTCGTGCTCACGAGCGCGGTCAACCTGGTGGCGGTCGTGGTGATCGGCGTGCCCATGTGGCTGGGCCTCTTGCCTGGATCGCAGAACCCACTGCTCACGCTGCTGCCGGCCGTTGCGGCGCTCGCGGTCATCGCCGCAACGCTCGCGCTCGCGGCGTGGGCGGGCCGCGCGGCGGATCGGCAGCGCCTGGAGCGCGGTCGCGCGGGCGTCGCGATGACCGCCCTGAGCGGTGGCGTGGCCGATGCGCTGCGGCTGATTCGCGCACACAACTGGCGGCTGCTGGGCGCCGTCGGCTACTGGCTGCTCGACAACCTCGCGCTGTACGCATGCCTGGCCGCGTTCGGGCAAGCCCCGACGGTGTGGGTCGTGGCGATGGCCTACCTGGTGGGCATGCTGGCCAACGCGCTGCCGATCCCCGGCGGATTTGTGGCGGTCGAAGGCGGGCTCGTGGGCATGCTGCTGCTGTTCGGCGTTCGTCCCGCATCGGAGGTGGTGGCAGCCGTGCTCATCTACCGCGTGATCTCGCTGTGGGTGCCCGCGGTGATCGGCTCGCTGGCATTTCTCAGCCTGCGCAGGGAGATCGGAAAGCCGATCGCGCCGCCTGTCCCCGGGTAGCTGCTCAGGACACGCTTTTGACGAAGGCGACGGCCTGCTGGGCCTGCTGGCAGGCGTGGCGGGGCAGGTTGTTCATCACCCTCTGAACCTGCGCATCCATCGGCCCGGACAGGCCCGGGCAGAAGACGGGCGGGGGTAGGTCTCCGGAGGCCGAGCCGGGGGCGTTCAGCGGCAGCAGCTCGCCGGCGGCTTGGAAAGCGTGCGCGGAGGTGTCCGAGAAGATGTCGATGGCGACGCGGCCGCTGTAGAGCTCGATCGAGCGGCCTTCTTCGTAGACGGTCGCGGGCACGCCGCGGATGACCGTGTTGCGCTGCGGCCCGAGGCTGGTGTTCGAATGCAGGCTGTAGATCACCGTGGTCACCTGCAGCGGCAGCTGGCAGCTGCCGACGCCCAGGACGTTCTTGTGCACACAGTCGCCGTAGTAGACGCTGTCACCGACGGTTGCGACGTAACCCTTCTGGCCGTCGGCGGCGGTGAGTGGATGGCCGGCGAAGGTGGGGCCCACCCAGTAGACGCGGTAGTAGGGGAACGTCTGGGCTTCGGCGAGCTCCTGGCCGAGGACGGGCCGCGGCTGTCCGGTCGCGCATCCGCCCGCGATCATCGCCATGCCGAGAGCAGCGAGCATCAATCCCGCCCGGGCGGCGCCATGGAGCCCGTTGATGGCCGCTGTGGCTCTCATGGTCGTCATTATCCTTGCGTGCCGATCAGAGCCAGAGCTACCTCGGGCCTGCTCGGCCTGCCGGTCGCCGTTGTGCTGCTGGTGGTGTGGCTGATCGCCTACCCACACACGCCGGATCTCGCCGCGCAGGTCTATCGTGCCGGCCTGTTTCAGCGGCTCGGATTCGCGCTGTGGGACGAGCACTGGTACGCCGGTCACCATCTGCCCGGCTACAGCCTGCTGTTCCCGCCGCTCGCCTCGTTGCTCGGGGTACGCACCGTGGGCGTGCTGTCCGTGCTCGCGTCCGTCGCGCTGTTCGAACGGCTGGTGGTGACGCTCTACGGTCCGGGCGCGCGGTGGGCCGCGGTGTGGTTCGCGCTGGCCGCCGTGGGCGACGTGTGGATCGGGCGGCTCTCGTTCGCGCTGGGCGTGCCTTTCGCGCTCGCAGCCGTGCTCGGGCTTCTGCGCGGGCGGCTGCTGGTGGCGGGAGTGCTCGCCGCGCTGTGCGCCGCAGCCAGCCCGGTGGCGGGGCTTCTGCTCGCGCTGGGCGCTGTCACGCACACGCTCGCCAGCCGCTCACCGCGCGCGCTGCTCGTGCTGGCGGCGCCGGTGGCCGTGGTCGTCGTGCCGCTGGCGCTGCTGTTCCCCGAAGGGGGCTTTGAGCCCTTTCCGGTCACATCGTTCCTGGCGACCGTCGCGGTGGTGCTCGCGTTCCTATGGGCGCTGCCGCGCGATCAGCGGCTGCTGCGGGTGGGGGGTTTCGTCTATCTGTTCGTTTGCGTTCTGTGCCTGCTGGTGCACACGCCGATGGGAAGCAACATCGAGCGCTATGCCGTGCTGCTGGCGGGTCCGCTGCTGCTGTGCGCTATCGCCGCCGGCGGGCGCGCAGCGGGGGCGACCTGGGCCGTCGCCGAGGGCGGCGGAGACGCGGGAGCCGGCCAGCCGCGTGCGCGGGCGCGCGGCGCTGGGCTGCGAGCAGGAGGGACGGCCGCCGTCGCTGTGGCCTTGTGCGTGACCGCGGTGTGGGTCCTGTGGGGCCCGGTGCGTGAGACGCTGGCCGTCGCGGGGAACGAATCGACGCAGGCCTCCTACTACGTCCCGGTAGAGCGCTTTCTCGCGCATGTCGCACCCGGCCCGGCCCCGCCGGTGCGGGTGGAGGTGCCGCTCACGCGCTCGCACTGGGAGGCGGCGCTACTCGCGCCGAGTGTCTCGCTGGCGCGCGGCTGGGAGAAGCAGCTGGACACGCGCTTTGATCGTGTGTTGCTCACGCCCGGCCTCACCGCGGCCGCCTATGAAGGCTGGCTGCATGAACAGGCGGTCAGCTATGTCGCGCTGCCGGACACTCCGCTTGACCCCTCGAGCGCCCATGAGGGACGGCTGATCCGCGGCGGGCTGCCCTACCTTCGAGAGGTGTTCGCGAGCAGGCACTGGACGATCTATGCGGTGCTCGGATCCACGCCGCTCGCCTCCGGTCCCGGGCGGCTGAGCGCTCTGGGAAACGATTCGTTCGCCCTGCGCGCCCGCTCGGCGGGGCGGTTTCTCGTGCGGGTGCACTTCACCCGCTACTGGACCGTGACCAGCGGTTCGGCCTGCGTGACGCGCGCGCCGAAAGACTGGACGGCCGTGAACGTTCAGGCGCCGGGCACGGTCGTGGTGGCCGCGCGGTTTTCGCTCGCCCGCGCGTTCGGGCAGGGCGGTTGCGGCTAGGAGATCGGGACCAGCGCGTAGAGCCCCGTGTAGCCGGTCAGGTAGATGTTTTCGCCATCGCTGATGACAGGGTCAAACGCGCCCGTGTTCTTCTCAAAGCTGACGCGGCCCGTTGAGATGCCGAGGCCGTAGGTGCGGCGGCGGCCGAGGTCGGCGAAGTAGACGGTGCGCCCGACGATCGTGGCCGAGCCTGAGATGCGCCCGTGCGCGTCGAACCTCCAGGCGATCTGACCGGAGCGGGCGTTGAGCGCATAGAACATGCCGTTGTAGGAGCCGAGATAGATGGTCGGGCCGAGACCCGGCGCGTCGGCTATGGCCGGAGAGGCATACACGTAGGCGCCGGTCTGAACGGCCCAATCGAGTCTGCCGGTGGATGCATCGTAGGCGTAGATGCGCCCGTCCGTGTTGCCGAGGAACACGCGGCCGTAGTCGACGGCGGCGGTCGAATAGAAGGTGCCGCTGCCGAGCAGAGCGCCTCCCGAGCCGCTGATCCACAGGCGCTGGCCGGTCTGCTCGGAGATCGCCTGCAGGTGGCCTGAGTAGTCGCCGAAGTAGAGCACGCCAGCTGAGAGCGTCGGGCTGGCCTTGACCGCGCCGTGTGCGTGATAGGTCCACAGCACGGCGCCCGTACGTGCGTTCAGCGCGTAGACGGTCCCGTTCTGGGAGCCGAAGAACAGCATGCCGTGGTCCAGCAGCGGCGAGGACTCGCTGGGGCTGGACAGGTCGCGTGACCAGCGCACGGAGCCGTTTACGTAGTTGAGCGCGACGACCCGCCCATTGCTGCTGCCGGGACGGGTGAGAACGGTGGCATAGACGGTGTTGCCCACCGCCGCTGGAGAGGAGGCCGAGAGTGTGCCGAGCCGGCGGCTCCAGAACGTGTGGCCGGTGTGCTTGTTGATCGCATTCAGCACGCCGTCGTCGCCGAGCTGGAAGATGTGGTCGCCGTAGATCACCGGAGGGAACTCCAGCAGCGTGTGGTCGTTTCGCTCCCATCGCTGCCGGAACGGCGGATGCAGACTCGGCGCGGCCGGGAAGAAGCGGGTGTGGTTCTTCGTGTATCCGTAGAACGGCCAGGCGAAACGGCCGGGACCGCGAGCGGGCAGCGATGGCGCCGGCTCGGGAATGAACCGCGCATGCGGGTGGTAGATGTTGCCGGTGCGATTGCGCTCGTAGAAGTATCCGCCGAGCGCAACCGCGGCGACTACGACCACGAACGCGGCCAGGCTCAGGCGAGTTCTTTTGGAATGGGGGAGCAGACGTCTGATGCGGTCGCTCACGCGTGGGCGAAGCCCGACTCAGGCAGCGAGCTTGCCGGAGGAGGCGTCCGAGGAGACGGTGGCGGCATCGGCGCCATTATGCGCCGCGTCGGGAGCGGGGCCGGCGCCGGCATGGCCGGGACGCGGGCCGGCGGACGCTCGGGCGGCTCGGCCGCGCGCGCTCGAGCGGTGCGTGGAGCGAGCGATCAGCCGTCCCGCAGTCAGGGCGAGCAGCCACACGAACGCAATGGCCAGCGGAGGCAGCGTCAAGCCGGCCACGACTGCCAGCACGTCGTGATTTCCGTTGAGCGACCAGTTCCACAGCAGGTAGTCGCCCAGTGTGAGCCCGGAGACGAGGGCCAGAGGCCTGTGGGACACGGACAAACCGTAAGGGGCGGGGGAGACGGACCGCCGGCTCCGTGGGCGCATGGGCCCGGTGCGGGCCCGTCGGCGTCCTCGCCAATCGAGCGGAGCGTCGGTAAGATGACCTTGGGTTTGTGCGGGCGAGGTGTTGTGGTTGCACAGAAGCCTTCCAAGCTTCTAGGGCGGGTTCGATTCCCGTCGCCCGCTTTTTCCGGCCACGGGGAGTGGCGCAGTCTGGTAGCGCACCCGGCTGGGGGCCGGGCGGTCGCAGGTTCAAATCCTGTCTCCCCGATAAACGAAGTGGCTGCAAATGAGCGTCTTTTTTACTTGGGCTGGTGCTCGTCATCCAACTCAGGCGTCTCTTCGGTGCTCGCTAAGAGGATCGCTCGAGCCAGCAAAGCGCAAGCACGGGGATGGACCGCCCGGAGGCAGCGCGGGCTCGGCGGCACGACACGAGGCCGGGCCGCCGAGACCGGGCGCGTTACGCCATTACGGCTTGTGTTCCCACTCGCCTGCTGCTTCTACCATCTTGCCGCCGAGTACTGACGTGTAGTCACTGCTCGCTTTGTTTTCCTGGCCGCCGCTGACCGAGGCCCAGTTGCCGCTCGCACTGTTGCCTCTTCCGGCGCTGACCGAGGCCCACTCGCCGCTCGCCGTATTTTCTTTTCCGCCGCTGACCGAGGACTCTTCGCCGCCTTCAGCGCTGTTTTCCGCGCCGCCGCTTACGGAGCTCCCTTGGGAGGTGGCCCTGTTGCCGGCTCCGCCGCTAACCGAGGCAGCGGCGCCGCTCGCGGTGTTGCCGTCCCCGCCGCTGACCGAGGCCCAATATTCGCTTGCTTTGTTGAATCTGCCTCCGGTGATTGACGCAAACGGGGCACTGATCGAGTTTTCCTGTCCGGCGATGATCCCCGCGTAGCTCGTGAACTCCTGTTGATCGCCCAGGATCAGATCATGCGAGCCAGTCTGGGCATACGGTTCCGCCGTCCAGGTGCCACCGAAGAGTTCGCAGAACGCTTTGGTTTCCGGACCGGGTACGGGGAACGAGCATTTTCCGTGGTCATTCTCGTCATAGCCGATCACCAGGTTGCCCTCGCCGTTGGTCGTGGCGGTGCTGCCCATGCCGTTGACGACCTGCACGTTGCAGCCGGAGAAGCGGAAGGTCGGCTTGCCGTCGATTCCGCTCGACAGGAAGTTGATACAAGGCAGGACTTCTTTGAGCACTTGTTGTTCGGATTCCGTAAGCAGCGACACGCCCTGCGGTCCGGTGCCGCCGGTCGGCCCGGTTGGGCCCGTCCCGCCGGTCGCTCCCGGCTGTCCGCTGCCGCCGGTCGGCCCGGTTGGGCCCGTCCCGCCGGTCGCTCCCGGCTGTCCGCTGCCGCCGGTCGGCCCGGTTGGGCCCGTCGTGCCCTGTTTGCCTTGTGGCCCGGTTGGACCCGACGAACCGGTCGCGCCGCGTGGTGGTTCCGCGCAGTTGACGAACAGCCACTTGACCGTCGCGACCACCTCGTTGCCGTGCTTGACGGTGATGGTCGTAAGGCCGTTCGCGTAGACGCCACCGATCGTCACGTTCTCGTGTTGTTCGGTCGTCGTGAACGTGCCACTTTTGGTGCTACCGACTGCGTAGCTATAGGTGCCCGGATCGGGGACCTGGCCATCGAGCTGACCGCACGATGCCGTGAGGTTGCTCACCGTCCATGCCGAGGCGCTTCCGGCCATCATCAGAAACGCCGCCGCGAGCACAGCACCCACGCCGGCCATACGTGCTGTGAGCCCGCCGGGCAGCAGCGCGCGTAGGCCCCTTCTCTCAATAGACATGCCTGCCTCCGTTGTCGCGATCCATGGCGGCACGTTCCCGCACGCAGGCCCCCCCGGGGGCCGCGGTGGTCTGCACCGCGGCTTGTGGGCGGATCGTAAACTGCTGATCGCTCTGGTGTCTGGCCGTCCGGCTGCGCCGCCGCTGGCTCCCGATGACCCGCGCCCTCATCCTATGCAACGGCCGCAGGTCTACCGCTTGCGCGCGTCACGGTCGTCGCATAACCCATGTCTGGACCTTTCCGCATATTTCACATTCGCGCTCGAGTATGAAAGCTTTGGGTGGGGCTTTACCCCAAGCCCGGTCCCACTCGCCCCATTTGTGTTTGTGCCAAAGCCTCATCTAGTGTGCCGCCGCCTCGCCGCGTCGCACGTTCTCCCGTGGCGCTCGATCGCGCAAGCCATGCGACAAACGTAGCCGGGCCGAGTAGTGCTTGCAGTGCCGGAAACTCGATGGGAAATATCGGGAAAGCAAATGGTTGAGACTGAGGGGATGCACGTGACGGCGAAGGCCGACTACGCAATCCGGGCGGCCGTGGAGCTGGTCGACAGCAGTCAGGAGCTGCCGTCCAAGATCGACGCGGTCGCGCGGGCTCAGGGTATTTCTCCCTCCTTCCTGGAGAACATCCTCACGCAGCTGCGATCCGCTGGAGTCGTGCGCAGCCAGCGCGGCCCCGAGGGAGGCTACTGGCTGGCTCGTCCGGCCGACGAGCTCAACATTGCGCAGATCATCCGAGCGGTCGAAGGACCGCTGGTGGGCGTGCGCGGGCAACCCCCGGAGGAGGTCGAGTACATCGGCTCGGCCGAATCGCTGCACCAGGTCTGGATCGCGGTGCGCGCGAATCTGCGCAAAGTGCTCGAGCACGTGACGGTCGCCGATGTCGCCGCCGGCAAGCTGCCGAGGGACGTCGTCGCACTCACGCGCAAGGAGGAAGCCTGGGAGACGCGTTAGTCCCGCACTACCGCCTCAGCCCGCGGCTTCCAGACATCGACGTTCGCCTCGGCCTTCGCTCAGCTGGGCCGCGAGGCCCTTACCCGTTTTCCCGGTCGCGCCTGTGACAAGCACCAAGCCACTCACGCGGCATCTCCGTCCTCGGGCGAGCTGCCGAGAATAAAAGCGATGTCTTGGCCGTCGCCGGTGCTCAAGAGCGCCAAAACGTATCGTCTGACACCATGCTCCGCTTCGCACCGAGCGAACTGACTGACGCTGAGCTCGCGCTCCAGGCTGAGGTGCGAGAGTTTCTCGTGCGCGAGTTGCCGCGCGGCAGCTTCACTCCCGGGCTGGGGATGGCGGCTGGTCGCGACCGGGAGTTCTCGCGCGCGCTCGCGGCACGGGGTTGGCTTGGCATGGCCCTGCCGCGCCGGTACGGCGGCGCCGAGCGCGGCGTCGTGGACCGCTTCATCGTCGTTGAGGAGCTGCTGCGCTGGGGGGCGCCGGTTCGCTACCACTGGGTGGCCGATCGGCAGACTGGACCGCTGATTCTGCGCTACGGCACGCTGGCTCAGCGCGAGCGGTTCTTGCCGGCGATCTGCAGCGGCGAGGTGTCGTTCTCGATCGGTATGAGCGAGCAGGAGGCGGGCAGCGACCTGGCCGCCGTGCAGACGCGGGCGACGCGTACAGACGGCGGATGGTACGTGCGTGGGACAAAGCTCTGGACCGGCGGCGCGCACGAGAACGACTGGTGCGTGGTGCTGTGCCGGACAAGCGACGAGGACAATCGTCATCAAGGCTTGTCACAGCTGATCGTCGACCTGCGTGCACCCGGTGTGAGCGTGCGACCGATCGCGTATCTGGACGGCAGCGAGTTCTTCAACGAAGTCGTGCTCGATGATGTGTTCGTTGCAGACGACCTCGTCGTCGGCGAGGTCGGAGCAGGCTGGGCGCAGAACACCTCGGAGCTGGCCTACGAGCGCGCCGGACCCGAGCGCTGGCTGTCGACTTACCTCGTGGTCGAGCAGTATCTGCGCGAGCGTGGCGCCACTGACGAGCGTGCGGAAGCTGCGCTGGGCGAGGCGGTCGCCGGTTGGTGGGGAATTCGCGCGCTGTCGCTGTCGGTCGCGCGTCTGCTCGACGCCGGCCAAGCGCCCGCTGCGGAGGCAGCGCTCGTGAAGGAGCTGGGAACGCGCTTTGAGCAGGAGGTGCTCGACACGATCTGGCGCCTCGTGCCCGACGATCCCGATCCTGCCGCGGAGTCGCTGTTCGAGCGGCTGCTCGCGGCCGCGATCCTGGGCGCCCCGTCGTTCACGATCCGGGGCGGTACAAACGAGATCCTGCGTTCGGTCGCGGCGAGGGCGCTCCGCGCATGACGGTTGGTCAGGCCCTGGCGGTGCTGCGCGAGCGCGGACCCGACCGGGCCGCGGAGATGGTGCTGCTCGGGGAATGGCTGCTCGTGCAGGCCGGACTGAGCGGGGATGGCGGAGAGGTGACCGTCGCGCCGGGCAGCGCCCGCGACAGCGTGGAACTGCGGGAGGGTCGGCTGAGCGGGATCGTGCATCGGGTGCCCTGGGCCCGCGACGCGGCTCGGGTCGCCGTCCTTCTTGACGGCCGCGCCCTGGTGGTCGAGCGCGCGGCCGTCTCGATCCAGCCGCACGTGAATCTCGCCGGTGACACGCGCGATACGGTGGTGTTCGACGACGCCGTTGCCCGCTCCGGCCCGGGCGTGGACGCCGAGGCGCTCTTCTTGCGCGGCGCGTTGATGCGCATCGCGCTCATGGCTGGAGCGCTCGATGGCCTGTATGAGATCGTCGTTCGGCACGCAAGCGACCGGCATCAGTTCGGACGGCCGATCGGCTCCTTCCAGGCTGTCCAGCAGCATCTCGTCACGATTGCCCAACAGGTCGCTCTGGTGGGCGTGGCTGCTGAGGCGACCGCGCAGCGGCCCGACGGGTTCGAGATCGCTGCGGGCAAGCTGCTTGCCAACCATGCGGCGCTGAGCGCGGGACGAGCCGCCCATCAGGTCCTGGGAGCGCGCGGCACCACGCGCGAGCATCCGCTCGGCCAGCTCACGCGCCGGCTGTGGGCCTGGCGCTCGGAGTACGGTGACGAGCACCACTGGAGCACCCGGCTCGGTGCAGCCGTTGTCCGCGCCGGCGCGGACGAGCTATACCCGGCGATCACGGGCGGCTCCACCGTCGTGAGCGTCTGATGGCAGATATCGCCTACACAATCCATGGAGCGCCGTCCGCGCGGGCACCGTTGCTGCTCACCCACGGCTTCGGCGCGAGCCAAGCGATGTGGGCGCCCAACCTCGACGCCCTCAGCCGCGAACGCCAGGTCCTGACGTGGGACCTGCCCGGCCACGGCGCGAGCGCGCACGCCGGTGCGGGCGAGCTCTCCCACGACGGCTGCATCGCCGAGATGCTTAAGCTCCTTGACCGGCTCGGCGCCGAGCGCGCGGTGATCGGCGGGATGTCGCTCGGGGGGTACCTCTCGCTGCTCTTTTGCGCGCGTCACCCCGAGCGAGTGGTCGCCCTGCTGCTCGTCGATACCGGACCGGGCTTTCGCGACGACTCGGCACGGGAAGCGTGGAACTCATGGGTAGTCGGGCTCGCCGATGACCTCGAGGCCCGCGGCCTCGATGCGCTGCGCTCCGGTCCCGAGGCAGAGGCCGCCGAGCACGCCGGCGGCGCCGTCGCGTTGGCCGCGGCGGCGCGCGCGATCCTGACCCAGCGCGACGAGGAGGCGTTCGCGTCGCTGGGCGCGATAGCGGTGCCCACGCTGGTCGTCGTCGGCGCCGATGACGATCCCTTCCTGGCCTCGGCAGAGGCAATGGCCCGGCGCATCCCCGGCGCCCGCAAGCTCACCCTGCAGAACGCCGGGCACGCCGCCAACATGGACCAGCCGGCCGCGTTCGACCAAGCCGTCGGCGAGTTCCTGAAGGAGCTGTGATGGAGGGGCTCGCGGTGCGCATCGGCGAGGACCACGTCGCGAGCGTCGAATTCGACCGCCCGCCGAACAACCACTTCGACGTCGAGCTGATCGCCGCTCTCGCCGACGCCTATGAGGCGCTCGACGCGGACCCGGCGTGCCGGGCGATCGTGCTGTGCTCCGCCGGCCGGCACTTCTGCGCGGGCGCGAACTTCGCCGGCGCCGGCGACAGGGGCGTCCCAACGCTCTATGCGCACGCCGTGCGGCTGTTCGCCGCAGGGACTCCCGTCGTCGCGGCCATTCAGGGCGCGGCGATCGGCGGGGGCCTCGGGCTCGCGCTGTCGGCCGATTTCCGCATCGCGAGTCCTTCCTCGCGTTTCGCCGCGAACTTCGCGCGCCTGGGGATCCACCACGGTTTCGGGATCACGGTCACGCTTCCCGCGGTGGTCGGGATGCAGGCGTCGCTCGAGCTGCTCTACACGGGTAGGCGCGTGAAGGGGGAGGAGGCATATGCGCTCGGCCTCTGCGACCGCCTCGCCGCTGACGAGGGGCTGCGTGAAGAGGCGCACGCGCTCGCCCGCGAGATCGCCGCCTCCGCCCCGCTGGCCGTCCGCGCGATCCGACAGACGATGCGCGGCGAGCTCCCTGATCGTGTGCGAGCCGCGACTGAGCGCGAGCACCTCCAGCAGGCGCCGCTGTTCGCGACCGATGACTTCCAGGAGGGCGTCCGCGCGACCGCCGAGCGTCGGACTCCGCGCTTCAGCGGTAGCTGACGTGCTCGCGTCGTAGTCGCCGGGCTGCGGATGAGATCGCGGTCAGGGTAAGGCAACTCCACCCCTAGGGTGTCTTTGCGGCGGCTCGACGGCGGGCGAGGATGGCCTCACAGACCAACACCGCCCATCAGGAGGCACGAGAAATGTTCACCAGCAAGATCCGCACCAGCATCATCTCCGCCGTCGCCGCGCTCAGCATTCTGTCGCTCGGACCGATGACATCAGTCGCAAGTGCCCTGCCAAAGACTCACAGCAAAGCCTGGTACTGCAAGCTCGCGAAGGAAGCCTACAAACAGGACATAGAAACGGCCTATGAAGCGGAAGAAAAAGGGGACACAGCCGGCGCCGAAGTCTGGTACCAAGAGGCCATAGCGGCCCGTCAGGACTACGAAAACAAAGGGTGCCCCGGCCCCATCATGACTTATCCCGTCGTACGTGAAGGCTTGGTGCCCAAGACAAACGAGCAAGGCCCCTCCGGCCCGTTATCGACGAAGAAAGAAGAAGCATCGGGCGTGACGAAAGTCGAACAGCCTGCGACCGACGTGCAACGGCCCTCGACCCTGCCGCTGGCCACCAAGTGAAGCAACGCCACGCGTCAGCCGGTTTGAAAGTGAGAGCCCCCGCTCACGCGGGGGCTCTCCGCGGGTGCGTCGAAGTTGAGTTGGGCCAGCCGTCGATACCGTCCGGGCTCAGTTTGTCCAAGCGTCTATGTGACGGGTTCGCGTAGGACTGTTAGCGTCGCCACGTCAAGCGTCGGCCGCTGGCCGTGAGAGCGGGGATGCCCAACTGATGAGTGCGGGGGCGCGTAATGCTTAGAGCAATGTTTTTGGCGCTAGTCGGAGTCGGTTTGGCCTTGTCGATCGCCGCGTCCAGTTTCGGCGCCAGCGCCTCCGGTGTGAGTGCTGCGGCCGAAAAAGAATGCGCCAGCGTCACTGAAGGCAGCGCGGCGAAAGACGAAGAAGCGTGCGCTCAGGGTTACGACGGGGCGAAAGCCGGCAAAACGGTGCAGCAGAGCTGCGACTCCGTTGGCGCGGGCGCCGTAACCGACCCCGAGGACGTCAAAGACTGCTTGGCGGGCTGGACCCTTGCCGACGTTGCCGGGACCTCGGAAGCCGGTAAAGCTAGTGCTGCGGCCGAAAAAGAATGCGCCAGCGTCACGGAAGGCAGCGCGGCGAAAGACGAAGAAGCGTGCGCTCAGGGTTACGACGGGGCGAAGGCCGGCAAAACGGTGGAACAGAGCTGCGACTCGCTAGGTGCGGGCGCGATCACCGACACCGAGGACATCAAAGACTGCGAGGCGGCCTGGCCGCTTGCCGACGTTGCTGGGACAGCTGAAGCCGGCAAGGCCAGTGCTGCGGCCGAAAAAGAATGCGCCAGCGTCACGGAAGGCAGCGCGGCGAAAGACGAAGAAGCGTGCGCTCAGGGTTACGACGGGGCGAAGGCCGGCAAAACGGTGGAACAGAGCTGCGACTCCCTTGGCGCGGGCGCGATCACCGACACCGAGGACGTCAAAGACTGCGAAGTGGGCTTCTCAGTGAGCTGACGGAGGCTTCCCGCGCGTTTTCAGGGCTGAGCAGCAGCGGCGCGCTGTCTTGAAGGGCTTTAGCCGAGGCCCTACGCACACGTGGCGCCCAGGCCTGGGCACACCGTCTGACGAGTGTGCCGAGCCTTCCTCAAGCACACGGCACCGCTGCGCCGATGCCGTGGGGAGGCGCAAAGCGCGCCCTTCTCGATACCTCGACATCCAGGGAGCCCGGCCATGAAGTGGAGCGAGCAGGTACGAGACGGTGTGGCGGTCCATCTCCGGGCACATGGACTCGCAGAGTGTCCCGTCTGCCACGCGGACACGCTCGATGTGTGCGACAAGCCCGTGCTCATGGTGCTGGGCGGAGCTGCATGGCCCAACCCCCCCCACATGGGCCCGATGGATCCAGACACTGCAGTCGACTTCATGGTGAGGATCGAGTGCAGCGAGTGCGGCTACAACGTGCTGTTCAGCAGCGACCGCTTCTACGGGGCAGAGATACCCGCGTTTGAGGCGGAGCTCGCACCGTCGGTCTGAGCGTCGAGGGTTGCCGAGCGGCCCTCAACAGATGTACGGATTGATGGTCTAAAGCTCGCCTGTCGTCAAGCCGATAAGGCCGCCAGAGTGGACACTGCCGAGCGCCCCCAGGGCCCAAGCCGGATGCAATCACGACGCCGAATCCGCAACCGGAGCGCTGCTCTCACCCGAGCGTTCTCGTCGCACCGGCGCCGCCTCCTCGTGGGCATGGCGGTGGCCGCCTGCATCGGGAGCGTGCTGCTGGCGGGCGCGAGCGGCGCGCTGGCAGCTTCGACACTGTCGCTGTGCATGCCCAAGGGGCCGAACGAAGCCTTCAAGACCGTCGGAAAGAGGGGCTGCGGGCCGAAATACAAGCTGGTAAAGCTCGACGTGGAAGGCAAGGAAGGCCCGCAGGGGCCGAGCGGTCCTCCCGGCGCAAACGGAGCCAACGGCGAAAGAGGCCCGGCCGGGGCGACAGGCCTGCCGGGAGCAACAGGCCCAACGGGCCCAACAGGCTCGACCGGTAGCTCAGGTGGCCCGACAGGCCCGACCGGTGCGACTGGACCGGAAGGCAAAGGCGCGACGGGCGCGACCGGTGCCACGGGCCCGACGGGTGCGACCGGCGCTCAGGGCGTCACCGGCGCGACCGGGTCGACAGGCAGTTCGGGCGGCCCGACGGGTCCGACCGGAGCGACTGGAGCGGAAGGCAAAGGCGCGACGGGCGCGACAGGGGTCGCAGGTCCGACGGGAGCGACCGGACCCACGGGAGCCCAGGGCATCACCGGTGCCACGGGAGCCAGCGGGACGGGCGCGACCGGAGCAACTGGGCCGCAGGGTACGGGTGCGACTGGCGCGACCGGAGCGACGGGCGCCGTGGGCGTCACCGGTGCGACAGGTGCGATTGGGGCAACGGGTGCGATGGGCGCGACGGGCCCAACGGGTGCGACGGGTGTGTCTGGCGCTCAGGGCGTCACCGGTGCGACAGGTGTGACGGGTGCGACGGGTGCCACGGGTGCGACGGGTGCCACGGGTGCGACGGGTGCCGCTGGTGCCACGGGTGCGACTGCGTCGACTGGGGCGACGGGTGCGACGGGTGCGACGGGAGCCACGGGCACGACGGGAGCTTCGGGTGCGACCGGCGCAACGGGTGCGACCGGCGCAACGGGAGCCACCGGCGCGACGGGCGCTCAGGGCGCCACCGGCGCGAACGGGTCGACGGGCGGCTCCGGCGGCCCGACAGGTCCGACGGGAGCGACGGGCGCCACGGGAGCAACGGGAGCGACGGGAGCGACGGGAGCGACCGGCTCTCAGGGTGTCACCGGCGCGACCGGCCCGACCGGCAGCTCAGGTGGCCCGACAGGTCCGACGGGAGCGACGGGTGCTACCGGCGCCACAGGCCCGACAGGAGCAACCGGAGGTGACGGAGAAGGTGGCGCCGAACCCGGCGACAGCGCCGTTGCGATCGATGCGAGCTCGCAGCACACGTGTGCCCTGCTCTCCGCGGGTGACGTCAAGTGCTGGGGGGAAAACGTGACAGGCGGGCTTGGTGATGGCACGGTCAGCGGGCCGGAAGAGTGTTCGGCTGGCATTGAACTGCCCCTCCGTTTCGCCGGTGCCCTCAGTGGGTTTGCATGCAGCACAAGGGCAGAGGCGGCTGACAGCATCGCGGGAGCTACCGCAATGGGAACCGGTAGCGGTCCGACCTGCCTGGTGGTTTCCGCCGGCGACGTCGACTGTCTGGAAACCAGCTCTGTTTCCGTCAGCGGCATCGCGAACGCGACGTCGGTGAGCGCCAGCAGCGACGGTCATGCATGCGCCGTGATCTCTGGAGGCACGATCAAATGCTGGGGAACCAACGCTGACGGTCAGCTCGGCGACGGCAAAACCTCGCAACCCTCCGCGACGCCCGTGGCGGTCGAGGGAATCACGCACGCAATCGCCGTGCGCACGGGCTCGTTTGACACATGCGCGCTGATCTCCGGCGGGAGCGTCGAATGCTGGGGGGGAAACCAGGATGGGGACCTGGGCGACGCGTCGATTGAAGGCTCCAGTAGCCCGGTGCCGGTGAGCGGCATCACGGGTGCAATAGCCATCGAAGCAAGTGCCTTCGACGTATGCGCCCTGCTCTCAGGCGGCAGCGTCGAGTGCTGGGGCAACAACGACGACGGTCAGCTCGGCGACGGAACATCCACGGGCCCGGATGGTCCCGAAACCTGTCAGGACGAAGCCTGCAGCACGACGCCGGTGTCCGTCTCCGGTATCACGACCGCGACGGCCCTCACGGTCGGCGGCGAGCCAACCAACTCACCACTCTTCAGCGCCACCACGCACGTCTGTGTCCTGCTCTCCGGGGGGGGCGTGGACTGCTGGGGAGCCAACGAACTCGGCCAGCTCGGGGACGGGACATTCATCGGTCCCGAAGAGTGCCGTCAGGCCTGCAGTCCCACGCCGGTGCCCGTCAGCGGAATTACAACGGCTCGTGCTGTGAGCGCCGGTGAGGACCATACCTGTGCACTGCTCTCCAGCGGAAGCATCGAATGCTGGGGGAGCAACTTCTTCGGCCAGCTGGGCGACGGAAAAACAACGGGGCCGGAAACATGCCCGCCCTTTTCGGAAGAAGAAGAGATCTCCTGTAGAACCTCTCCGGAACCGGTTGTCGGAGTTTCCTAGCCGCTGCACGGCCGCAAGATCCATCGGGGATATATGGCTCACGGCGAGCCCAATGTGCCAAAGGACCCAGATTGGGTCGCGCTATCCTGGCGCTGATGGGGGATGAGGCGGCCGCGGCCCGATCGGCGGCTTACGCCGCGGTGCTCAACGAGAACAACGGTAAGCGCCCGCGGGGCACGCCGGCGGACGCCTTTCGTGCGGCCGTCAAGGCATTCGAAGACGGGCGGCGCCTGGATATGGGCCGCCTGGCCTCGCAATTGGGCATCGCCAAGGCGACGCTCTACCGCTGGACCGGTCCGCGTGAGCAGCTCATCGGCGAGGTTCTCAGCTACCTCAGCGAACGGGGATGGAGACAAGCGCTCGCGGCGGCGACCGAGCTGGAGGGTGCCGAGCGCGTGCTGACCGTCGCCCGGCACTTCCTCGATACCGTCGTCGCGTTCGAGCCGTTGCGCCGCTTCGTCGAGAACGAGACGCCACTCGCCTTTCGCGTGCTGACGGTGCGCGGAGGCGCAGTGGAGGGCACCGTCAGCCGGCAGATCGCCGAGATGCTCGAAGAGGAGAGAAAGCGAGGCACGCTGACGCTGCGTGCCCCGGCGGTCGATCTGGCATACGCGGCCACGAAGGTCAGCGAGGGCTTTCTCTACAGCGATCCCCTCGCCAACATCGATCCCGACATCGACGCTGCGATGGGCATCATTCGGCTGCTGTACCAGTAGCGTCGCCGAGCAGCTCATCGAGTGTCCGGCCGCTGAGCACCGAGGCCGGTCGTTCGGCAACGACGTCCGATCCCGACGAGGCCTCCTCGTCGCGACGCTTCAGGAGCAGCCATTGCGGCTTCGGCCCGGGTCGGGTGCGCTGCAGCACAAAGCCGCCACGAAGCTTCTCACCGTGCAGGACGAACACGGCATGGCCGCGCTCGAGTGCCTCGGGCCACGCCACGCGCCCGCCCTGCTCATAGGCGCCTTGGTCCCACACCACTACTCCGCCGCCGGCGGTCAGGCCCTCGAAGGCGTTGCGGTCCATCCCGTGATCCTCGACTTGGACGGCCAGGCGCTTGACGGACGGATCCAATGATGGGCCCTTCGGTAATGCCCAGGACCGCATCACGCCGTCCACCTCCAGGCGCAGATCGAAGTGACGCGCGGTGGCCGCGTGCTCCTGTATGACGAAGGCTCCTGCGCTGAGGCCGCGGACAGCGAACTGCTCGTGGCCCTCGCGCGGGACCTCCTCGACGATCACATCGGCGACGTCGGCCCCACGCGGGCCATCGCGGAGAAATGCGACGAAGGCCTCGACGGCGGCGGTAGGCCCCTCGGCGTGCACGGCTACGGTCCCGTCCTCGCCGTTGCGCACCCAGCCGAGCACGCCGAGCTCATGCGCTCGCTGCCGCGCTGCGTGGCGAAAGCCGACCCCCTGGACGCTCCCTGCAACCCCCACACGAACTGCCCGGGTAGCGGACGAATCTGGCAAAGCGACCTGTGTCCGCAGGGCCGGGCCCTAGACGGCGACCTCCTCGAGAGCATCGACCGGCGGGGAGGCGTGCGCGAACTGCAATGCGCCGTCCTCGATCGCTCCGAACTTCAAGCTCATGATGTCGAGCGCATAGTTCTGGTAGAGCCGCCACGGCGCCCTGGAGCCCTGCTTGGGGAACTGGTCGATCGCGCGCAGCACGTAGCTTGAGGAGAAGTCGATGAACGGCTCCGCGGCGACGGAGCCGTCGCGGCTCCGCGGCATGCACTGCTGAAAGCCGTGCTCGTCCATGTGATTCAGCAGACGGCAGACATAGCCACACGTCAGATCGCACTTGAGCGTCCACGACGCGTTGGTGTAGCCGAATGCCATCGCCAGGTTCGGCACGCCGCTCAGCATCATGCCCTTGTAGCTCATCGCCTGTGAGACGTCGACCTCCTGGCCGTCGACCGCGATCTGCATCCCGCCGAGGGCGAGCAAATTCAGCCCCGTGGCCGTGACGATGAGATCGGCCTCGAGCTCATCGCCGGACTGCAGGCGCAGACCCGTCTCCGTGAAACTCTCGATGTGGTCGGTGACCACCGACGCTCGTCCGGCCCAGATCGCGTCGAACAGGTCGCCGTCGGGCACGAGGCACAGACGCTGATCCCATGGCCCATAGCGCGGCTTGAAATGGGTGTCGATGTCGTAGCCCGGCGGAAGCTGCTTCTGAAGCGCTTTGCGTAGGCGAGCCTTCATCAGCTCCGGTCTGCGCCTGCTCAGCTGGAAGAAGAGCAT
>Ga0302324_100005271_pt1 | contig 28217 bp, 22 predicted proteins | sample Palsa_T0_1_FD_201949 | JGI IMG/M metagenome (GOLD analysis project Ga0302324, IMG submission 201949) | Peat permafrost microbial communities from Stordalen Mire near Abisko, Sweden - Palsa_T0_1 | ecosystem: Environmental > Terrestrial > Soil > Palsa > Peat permafrost | place: Sweden: Abisko...
GCGCCCACAATCAAGTAACCCATGGATTGCGCAATCGGCAGCTCGGCGACTTCATCCGCCGTTTCCGGCTGATGATCGATGCCGTACGGCGGGCGGAACAGAAGCGTCTTCACGCCCAGCGTGCTGTTCAACAGGCGCTCGGTCACATTCAACTCGACGTCGATCTGCGTGCGCGAGATTTCGTTCCAGCGCGGATGCGTGTAGGTGTGGTTGCCGATTTCGTGGCCCTCGGCATATTCGCGCTTGATCAATCCCAGCGCGTCGTTGGCGCTGCTTCCGATCACAAAGAAGGTGGTCGGCGCATGTTTCTCTTTCAAAACATCCAGAATTTTTGGCGTGAAGGTCGTGTCCGGTCCGTCGTCAAAGCTCAGCGCGACTTTGTAAGGCGCGGCGCCCATCTGGAAGATGCGATAAGAAGTCGGAAGCCTCTCGTAATTATCCTCGACGATGTTGCCGGTCGCGGAATCGAAACGAATCGAGCGCTTTCCTTTTTGCGGCGTGTCCGAGAACCTCCAGATATCGCCGTCGCCTTCGAGGACCAGGTCGTACCCCGGAGGCATGTCCTGGAGTTTGGCGCGGCCGGCGTCGTCGGGGCGCGAGTTGTCCCAGATCGACCAGACGGAAGGATCTTCCGAGCCGAGGCGCCAAATCGCCGTGCCTTGCACGCCGATGCGTTCGGCGGCGCGCAGTTCGTTGTAAGCGGTCACGCCGTCCAGCATCCAGACGCGGTGAATGAAATTATGCTCGTCCGAATAGGAGTAGTAAGGGTTGAGAGAATCCGAATCGAATTGCACCTGGGCCTCGGATTCGGTGGCCGTGACAATGGACTCCTGAAAAGTCTCGACCTTGGCCTGTTCGTGCGCCTTCATGCCCGCTTTGCTGGGCCAATCGTAGGCATAGCTGGCGATGCCCATCACCAGTTTTGACGCCGGCACGAGCTTCGTGATCGCATCGATGTTTTTCACGAACCAATCCTGCGCGGCGATGGGGCCGGGGGCGGAGGTGCGCCAGTGCTCGTCGTAATTCATCAGGATCACGGCGTCGGCGGCCTTTCCGATGCCGGCGTAGTTGTAATCCCAATCCGCCGCCGGGAGCGCTACCATGAGTTTCAGATTCGAGGCGTGCAGGTCCGCGGCCAGCTCGTTGATGAATTGGGTGAAATCTTTCTGGCTTTTTTCGGGAATTTCTTCAAAATCGACAGCCAGCCCGGCGAAATGGTTTTGCGTGAGATATTGGACCGATTGCTTCGCCAGATTTCCGCGCGCCGCGGGGCTCTTGAGCATGGCGGCCATTTCGTCGGTGAGCCAGTTGGTGCCGTCGGAATTGTTCAAGAGCGGCATGGTGGGGATTTTGATCGGCGGAGTCTGCTGCGCCAGCGTTTGCTCCCAGGCCGCGAGTTTGGGATCGGCCTCCACATCCAGGCGGCCGGTGGCCGTGATGGAGTGCAGGCGCTCGGGGATGAGCAGGTCGATATCGCGGAAATGCTGCTGCAGGGCCGCGAGGGACGTGGGGTCCCAACTGACGTAAAATGCGGCGCGCACGGGATCGTACGTGGCGGGCATTTGGCCGAGCGATTCGACGCGGCGCAGGCGCCCTGTCCGCTTCAGCGTGATTTTGGTTCGAGTTTTTTCACGGACGGGATGCAGCGCCGAGCGGTTCGTGGGAAGCAGAGGCTCCGGCAGGCGCGGGCTCACGAGAACAGTAATTAAAAATGTGACTGCCAATAAAGTAAATAGAGCGCCGCTGATTTCCAAAATGCGGCTGGTGCGCCGCCACCGGCGGCGCCGTTCATCGTAGAATATGGGCTTGCGCGGCTTCATACATTCGTCTCAAGCGAGCCGTCCGTCGGAACGGCGCCGATGACCGGTCAACCCCTCACGCCCCCACACGTCCAGGAAGGGTCGATCATACCTGCAGAGCGAGGCGGCGTCACGGCTCTTTGCGCCTACGCGTTCCTAGCCATACTGGCCGCTTTGGGCTTGCGCCTGCTGTTCATTTTTCGGTTTCCAGGCTCGGCCGAGGACAGTGATCTGTACCTGCAACTGGCCCGTGCCTGGGCCGACCATCATGTCTATGGATTTTGGCTCAACGGCCATTTGGTTCCCACGGACCTCCGCGCGCCGGGGTACCCGGCCTTCCTGGCCGGAGTGGCTGTGCTGTTTGGACGCTCGATGCAGGCCATCCTGTTTTCTCAGGCCGCTTTCGACGTCCTCTCTTGTGGTTTGACGGCTGCGCTGGCCTCTGCGTTAGCACCCGCCGGCTCGCGCCGGCGCATTTCGATTATAGCGCTTTGGCTGGCCGCCACGTGCCCCTTCGTGGCCAATTACTCTGCCGTGGTGTTGACCGAAACACTGGTCACGTTTCTGGCAACGGCGGCCCTGTTTTGCTTCGTGTTGGGCATCCGCCAGGAATTTGCGGCGCTGAGACTCCGCGACGAACGCAAGCATGCAACGCCCTTGGCTTGGGCCTTGCTTGGAGCATTCCTCACCGGCACGGCAACCCTGGTGCGTCCAGAAATGCCGTTGCTTCTGGTCGTTGCAGTCGTTCTATACGCCCTGCGAGGAGCCCGGACGCTAGGCGCTCGAAAGACGATCTTTTTGGCGGCGGCCATTGCGGGGGCGTTTTTGCTTCCCCTATTGCCGTGGGCCGCGCGCAATCTCATCACGCTCAGGAAAGTACAGTTTATCGCAACGCGCTATGCCACCCTTCCAGGAGAATACGCGCCCGTCGGTTTCTATGCCTGGACGGGAACGTGGCTGGAGCGCTATCGCGACGTGTATCTCACCGTTTGGAAAATCAGTGAAGTGGATCAGCCGCTGGATGTGGACGAACTCCCCTCCGCGGCTTTCGATTCGCCCGAGGAAAAAGCGCGAATCGCGGATTTATTCAAGGAATATAACGACAGCCCTGACCTCGAAATTACTCCCGAACTGGACGGGCGATTCGCCGAAATCGCCCGCGAGAGAACCCGGCGCCACCCTCTCCGTACCTACGTCCGCGTGCCGTTCGAACGCGCCCTGACCATTTGGTTCACGCCGCGGACCGAGCTATTTTCCATCGACGGAAAATTCTGGCCTCTCCGCGAGCAATGGGAAGATTCCCACGCCGACGTACTGGTTACCGGGGGATTTGCCGTATTGGGCTACCTATACGTGGCGCTGGCGGTTGGCGGAATCTGGCTCGCTTGGAGCGCACGAGAAGGGCGCAGCGCCGCCGGCACGGCCCTTGGGTCAAATCTTTGGGGAATCGGCCTTCTGCTCGCCTACTTCCTAGTCCGAACGGCCTTTCTGACGACCGTGGAAGCCCCTGAACCTCGCTACGTGGTTTCGTGCTATCCGGGAGTGCTCGCCCTCATCGCGCTGCTCGGCATCCGAACGGAAATGCGCGAAGAGGCAATAGAAGGTTCGAACGCATCAAAATAGGATCGTGGTATGTTCTTGTTGAATGTTCGCGCGAGGTGACCCGATGAAGAGACGAAGCTCGATTTGGCGCGGAATGTTTGCTCTCCTCGTGCTGCTGGCGTGTCTCGCGCCGACGCTCGGGGCCTGGGAGCGCGAGCCGCTGAGCGTGTTTGCCGAGCGGCGCGCGAAGCTGATTGCCGCGGTCAATGCTCCCATCGTAGTGTTCGGCTACACTGGCCATGAGGAAGCGAATCCCTCCTACGTTTTCATGCAGGAAGAAAATTTCTATTACCTCACGGGACACAACGAAGAAGGCGCGGCGTTGCTGCTGGTGCCCGAATCGGCGAGCGGGAAAGGCTGGAGTGGGGCTCGGGAAATTCTGTTTCTGCCGCCGCGCGACCTGGCCGAGGAGCGCTGGAACGGCCCGCGCATGGGCCCGGAAGATCCGGGCATCCAGGAAAAGACGGGCTTCGCGCGCGTCGAGACCTTCGCGAAACTGCGCGATACGCTCGCGTCGCTGGCCAGAAATTATTCGGAAATTTATACCGAATTGCCGGGCCCCCACGACGAAGGCTATCCGCACGCCGCGATCTGGTCCAAGTGGGTGAAGGATGCCGCGCCGCAGGCCACAGTCAAGGATGTTTCCTCCGCGGTGGGAACGTTGCGCGCGATCAAATCGCCGGGCGAGGTGGCGCTGATTCAGAAGGCCATCGATCCATCCATCGACGCGCACCTCGAAGCCATGAAGATGGTGCGGCCGGGACTGTATGAATATCAAGTGGCCGCCAAGATGGTCGAAATTCACAGCTACGCCGGCTGCGAAACCGAGGCGTACGCTCCGATCGTCGGGACAGGCTTCAACTCGACGGTGCTTCATTACAACAAGCTTGACCGCCGGATCGAAGACGGCGACATCGTGCTGATGGACGTTGGCGGCCAGTACTCCGGCTACGCCTCTGACATCACGCGCACGGTTCCCGCCAATGGAAAATTCGCTCCTCGGCAGCGCGAAATTTACGAAATCGTTCTGGGCGCGCAGAATGCCGCGATGGCGGCGCTCAAACCCGGCATGACGCTGGGCGGCAAGGACTCATCGACAAGCCTGCAGAAGATTGCGATGGATTACATCGATTCGCACGGTAAGGACAAGGAAGGGCGCTCGCTGGGCCGCTACTACATTCACGGCTTGAGCCATCACGTCGGGCTGAACGTGCACGATCCGAGCGGGCCGTCGCGGCCCCTCGAGCCGGGCATGGTCATCACCATCGAGCCAGGGATTTACATCCCCGAGGAAAATCTCGGCGTGCGCATCGAGGACGACGTGCTCATCACGGCGACCGGCTACGTACAGCTCACCGCGCGCCTGCCGCGCTCGCCCGACGAAATCGAAAAGATCATGGCGGGTAAGTAGGACGGGCTTCAGCCTGTCGCTTTTGTGGAGAAGCACAAAAATCAAAACCAGACAGGCTGAAGCCCGTCCTACTGGATCATTTCTCTTTTAGCTTTAGCTTGCTCTTGTTTTCCTCAAGGAACTCGCGCAATTTGGGCGCTGCTTCCAGGAGCCGGCCCCACTGCTCGTAATACAACGTGACTGGAAATCGCCCCAGGCCGTAAACGCTCACGCCGCCTTTTTCGCCGACCTTGAAGTCCAGTTCCCCGGTGCGCCGCGCCCCTTTTTTCTCCAGCTCCTCCAGGCGCGCCTTGAGTTCATTGTATGTTGGTTCCGCCATTCTTCCTCCCTCCGTCGATTTCGAGTGGAACCGATTGTACTCCACCACGAGGGCGATTCGTACGGAACTCACTGCCGTTCGGGATGGAGCACTCCGTTCGTTTGCCGCCCTCCGGGTTCCCGGGAGTAAACAGGAAAGCGTCCGGCGCGGGTTTGCGCCATGGATTTTACTCGAATTCGCGCACGTTGTTGCCAGTCACAATTTTCCTGCCAGCCGCGTGTGCGCGCGCCGAAATCATGTCAGACTTTCAAGTATGCTAGCTCGTGATGCCCGACAACGAATCGAACCCTCGCCTGGCAAACAGAGTTGCGGCGTGAGGCACACGGATTAATGCGCGAATTTCTCGAGCTCCTTCGCCGGAACCGCAACTATCGCTACACCTGGATGGGCCAGGTAGTAAGCGAAATCGGCGACAATTTCAATAACATCGCCGTGTTTGCGCTGGCCATGGCGCTGACGCATTCGGGATTGGTGGTCACGGGCATCATGCTGTCCCGCGCCATTCCGGCGATTACCATCGGGCCGCTGGCAGGCGTCATGCTCGACCGCTTTGACCGCAAGCGCATCATGATCGCCAGCGACCTCACGCGAGCCTTTGTGGCGCTGGGATTCATCGTGGCCTTCCGCCAGCGCGAGGTCTGGCTGTTGTACACCTTCAGCGCGCTGTTGATGATCGCCTCGCCGTTTTTCACGGCCGGGCGCTCCGCCATCCTGCCGACCATTGCCAACAAAGAAGAACTCCATACCGCAAACTCGCTGACGCAAACCACGCAATGGACCAATCTGACCATCGGGACATTCCTGGGCGCAACGGTGGTCGGCATCGGCTACCAGTGGGCATTCCTTTTCAACGCGCTTTCCTTCCTGTTTTCGGCCTGGGCCATCTGGAATTTGCGGCCGCCGCCGGGCAAACAGTTTCGCGCAGAGCACCGAGATTTGACGGAAGCGGAGGTGATCCGCCCGTGGCATGAATATCGCGAGGGCCTGCGGTACATGCGTTCGGTGCCGCTCGTTTTTGCGATTGCGTTGTTGGCGGTGGGATGGGCCACGGGCGGCGGCGCGGCACAGATCCTGTTTACGTTGTTCGGCGAAGTGGTTTTCAATCGCGGGGCTGCGGGCATCGGCACGATTTGGGGATGCGCAGGCCTGGGCCTTCTTCTCGGCGGCGCGTTTGCGAATTGGCTGGGCAAGAGGCTTTCGTTCAAGGGTTACAAGCTTGCCGTGTTTGTCGATTACGTGGTACACGGCGGAACTTACGTTTTGTTCAGCCGGATGCAGCGGTTCGAGTGGGCGCTGCTATTTATCCTGGTGTCGCGTGCCGCCATGGCCGTGAATTCGATCCTGAACTACTCGTACATCCTCAAAGCCGTTTCGGACCAATATCGAGGGCGCGTCTTTTCGACCATCGAGACCTTTACCTGGACGATGATGATGCTTTCCCTGATGGGAGCGGGAATTGCTTCCACGCACTATAGTCCCCGAACCATCGGAACTGTTGCAGGCTTGCTCAGTTCTTCCACCGCGCTCTTTTGGGGGTGGGCCAACTGGACGGGCCGGTTGCCGTTGCCGGAAGCGTGCGGCGTGGAAATGAGCGAAGTGGAAATCCATGGCGACCCAGCGGTCTGACCAGCGATCTGACCAAGGGATGCGCAGTCGAAGCGGGGTCTCGAAAACGAATCCTCGATGCCGCGCTTCCGTTGACCGCGCGCGCGCGCGGCGTCTATAATGGCATTCGGTGGGCGGCTCTGTTTTGATGCGCTTCCTTGGACCGCCCAGACTGCACGAATCGAATTCGCAGCCGATTGGGACCGCCTGCCGCAAGCCCCCGTAGGCATCAGGAGCAAACAGAATGCGAGCAACACAATTGCGCCCCGGCATGACCATCCGCCACGAGGGCGAACTCTATACGGTCCATAGCGTCGAGCACCGCACGCCGGGAAACAAGCGCGCCGCCATGGCCACCAAGATGCGCAACCTGCGCACCGGCTCGATCATCGACTACCGGTTCCGCGCGGAAGTGGACATCGAGCGCGCCATCTTCGACGAAATCGAGCACGAATATCTGTATTCGGATAATGACGGTTTCCATTTCATGAACACGGAGTCGTACGAACAGTTTCATCTCGGCGCGGACGTCCTTGGCGAAGCGGTCTACTATTTAATTCCGAATACCACAGTGAAGCTCGAGTTCTACGAAGGCAAAGCGATCGGAGTGGTTCTACCGGACACGATGGACCTCACCGTCGTGGACACTGAGCCGACCGTGCAGAAAGCCACCGCCAGCGCGGTGATGAAAGCGGCAAAACTCGAGACCGGCCTGACCATCCAGGTGCCGCCATTCGTCAACACCGGCGACAAGGTAAAAGTAGATACCTCGGAAGCGCGTTACGTCCAGCGGGTCTAACGCAACGAACCACGTATTCAGCGGCTTTACAGGCTGCGGAAAAAGCGTCCCCATATTTTTGTCATTCCGAGCGAAGCGAGGAATCTCTCTTTCGTTTTTTGCGCGTAGATCGAAGAGAGATTCCTCGCTTCGCTCGGAATGACAAAAATGCTTAATTTTCCCGCGGATCGTTCACGCACTCACCGCGGAAAATGCCAACGGCGATTCCACTAGCAGCCCTTCCAGAGCGGACACCAGATCCGCGTCCCACCAGCCGCGGCGCGTTTCTTCCCACATGATTTCCAGCGCCCTTTCCCGGGAGAGCGCCCCGCGGTACGGGCGATCGGTGGTGAGCGAATCGTAGATGTCCACGGTTTGCAGGATGCGCGCCGTCAGCGGAATCTCGCCGCCCCGCAAATGGTCGGGGTAGCCGCTGCCGTCCTGCTTTTCGTGGTGCGATCGGATGATGGGCAGGATGTTGCGGAAGGATCGCAGGGGCGCGCAAATGCGCTCTCCGGCGATGGTGTGTTCTTCCATGATCTTGCGTTCGGCGGCATCCAGCGGGCCAGGCTTTAGCAAGATGAACTCGGGCACGGCCACCTTGCCGATATCGTGCACGATTCCGCCGCGGCGCAGATCGTTTCTCTCTTCTCCAGGAAGGCCAATTTGTCCGGCGAGAGAAACGGTGAAGCGCGAGAGCCGGTCGCAGTGGCCCTCGGTGTAAGGATCTTTCGCTTCGATGCTGCGCGCCAGCGTGCAGAGCACCGTCTCCGCGTTTTCCAGTTCATCCGTGTAGCGTTTCAGCCGCACCAGCGAACGCACGCGCGCTAGCAGCTCTTCCTTCTTCACCGGCTTGTGCAGAAAATCGTCCGCGCCCGCTTCGATGCCGCGGATGCGGTCCTCCGCGCTAGCCAGCCCGGTAATGAGCACCACCGGAACGAAGCGCGTCTCCGGCCGCGCCTTGATCGCGCGGCACACCGAGAACCCGGTAGGTCCCGGCATCATGACATCGAGCAGCACCAGGTCCACGGGCTGGGAGCAAGCCTCCGTGAACGCCTGCTCGCCGTCACTGACCGCGATGACGCGATAGCAATTCAGCCGCAGCATTTCGACCAGCGGCTCGCGGATGTTTTCGTTGACGTCCGCTACGAGAATGGTTCCCTTGAGTGATGTGGTTGAAGACACTCTTCCTCCAGTGGATAGCCGCGAAACGCGGAACAGAGAGGAAGACTCCCGCCGGCGATCATTCTACCGAGTGCAACGAAATCTAGCTGATTGCAAATGAAGGGAATTCCATCTTCGATGCATCCCGCGGGGTTGTCAAGAAAAGATGGAGCACGTGGGGCGGATATGGTCCTAAGTGGAACAGTTCCGGTGCCAAATTGAAATAGCCGCGAGCAATCTTTTGTGAGCACTCAGGCGCCGCGCGGCTTATTTGAAAACGCGCGCAAAAATCGCGTCCACATAGCGCAAGTGCCGGTTCAGATCGAATGTGTTTTCCAGAGCGGTGCGGTCAAGAAATATTTTGATGCGCGGGTCGGCGACGACGCGCTGACGAAAGTTGGTTTCCGTTTCCCAGGCCGCCATGGCGTGTTCCTGCACCCATTTGTAGGCATCTTCGCGAGGGGCTCCCGCTTCGATCAGGTCCAGGAGAAGCTGGCCGGAGAAGACCAGGCCGCCGGTGGCGTCCAGGTTGCGACGCATGCGCTCGGGGAAGACGCGCATTCCGGAAACAATGTCCGTCATGCGCGCGAGCAAATAATCGGCAAGGATGGTGGAGTCGGGCAGGATGATGCGCTCGACCGAGCTGTGCGAAATGTCGCGTTCGTGCCAGAGCGCGATGTTTTCAAACGCCGCGCCGGCGTTGGCGCGCACCACGCGCGCGAGGCCGCAGACCTGTTCGCTCGATACCGGATTGCGTTTGTGCGGCATGGCCGAACTTCCGCGCTGCTCCCCGCCAAACGGCTCTTCGGCTTCCCGCACTTCGGTGCGCTGCAGGTGCCGGATCTCCAGGGCGATTTTTTCGAGCGTGGCCGTGAGGATCGCCAGCGCGGAAAGATATTGCGCGTGCCGGTCGCGCTGAATCACTTGCGAAGTGACCGGAGCCACTTCAAGGCCCAGCCGCCGGCAGATGGACTCTTCCACATCCGGTCCGAGGTGCGAGACGTTGCCCACGGCACCGGAAATTTTCCCCACGGCCATTTGCCGCGCGGCGTGGCCGAAGCGTTCCAGGTTGCGGCGATTTTCGGCGAACCAGTTGGCGACTTTCAGCCCGAAGGTGATGGGCTCGGCGTGGATGCCGTGCGTGCGCCCGATTTGGGGAGTGTGCTGAAACTCGTGCGCGCGGCGGTCGAGCACTTCGCCGAAGCGCACGAGCCCGTGTTCGATCAGGCGCGAAGCCTCGCGAATCTGGAGGGCTTGCGCCGTATCCACAATGTCGTTTGAGGTCAGGCCGTAGTGCAGCCAGCGCGCGGCGTCGGGATCGCCGATCGTTTCTCCGACGGCCATGGTGAAGGCGATCACGTCGTGTTTCACCTTGGCTTCCAGTTCCGCGATTCGCCCCACCACGCCCGCGTCGACGCGCGCTTTCTCGCGAATCTTCGCGGCGGCCGCGGCCGGCACGACTCCCGTTTCCGCCAACGTTTCCGTGGCTGCCAGCTCCACCTCCAGCCAGTGCCGGAATTTACCCTCTTCGTTCCAGACTCGGCCCATCTCTTCGCGCGTGTATCTTGAAATCAATCGAAACTCCCTCGGAGCGCACGCCAACGAATTCGGGCGTGGCGAATCGAAAAGTTGGATGGGAATACTCCCTCAACAATGATACCCGAATTCCACTCCGAAGTGGCACAGGCTTCAGCCTGTGGGTTTTAGTCAACGCGATCAAAGTCCCCCCGCGAACTGATCGGGCCTCGAAAAAAGCTCCAATTTTGTCATTCCGAGCGAAGCGAGGAATCTCTCTGGGTTTGCGAGCGCGAAAAGAAAGAGAGATTCCTCGCTTCGCTCGGAATGACAAAATCGTGGGAGACTTTTCAGCAATCTGGGAAGCACTCGGCGCTAAGGAGGAAGGGGAAGGCTTTCGCGAGACCTTCCCTTCATAATTTTATGCGCTCCACACTCCGGCTGAGTTATCTTTAAAGCTGCGATGTCCGACACTCCAAGTATCGTATCCCGATATGTACAACAGCGCGTCCTGCTCCTGAGCGCGATTCTTCTAGCCTTAATGTTCGCGGTCACGGCGGCGCTGGCCCGTTCGTATCACGCGCGCGAGGAGGGGCTGGTCGAGGAATGGTTTCAAAAAGGAAATGCGGATTTGACGGCAGGGAGGCCCGCCCAGGCCTTCGAGGATTTCCGGAACTCCCTTTCCTACGGCCCTGAGAACCCGCCCGTGCAACTCCGCTTGGCCGAAGCGTTGCTCGCCGACGGCCAGCTGACCGAAGCGCGCTCGTACCTGGTGAACCTTTTGGACCGCGCCCCGGGCTCCGGCGAAGTGAATCTCGACCTGGCCCACGTTTCCATGCAAACGGGGGACGTGGACCAGACGATCCGCTATTTTCGCAGCGCCATATTCGGCAGTTGGGAGCAGGCGCCCACGCGGCAGAGACGTAACGTCCGCCTCGAATTGTGCGATTTTCTCATCTCTCATCGGCTGACCAAGGAGGCGGATGCGGAAATCGCGGGACTCGCCGCGGATACGCCCGCCGATAGCGGCTTCCTGCGCGAGGAAAACGGCCGCCTTTTTTTGCGGGCGGGAGAGCCCGCCAAGGCTCTTGTTGAATTTGAAGCCGCGTTGCAGACCAATCCCCGGCAAAGCCAGTGGCTGGCCGACGCCGCCCAGGTCGCATTTAAAGACGGGGACTACTTGAAAGCGGAGACTTATTTTTCCAAGGCGGATCGCGAAGATCCCTCCGAAGAAATCCATGCTTCTCTCGAGCTCGTTCGTGAGGTCCTGGGTAACGATCCTTTTTTGGCCGCACTGAGCAACGAAGAACAGGCGCGTCGGACCTGGCGGGATTTTGAGCGCGGACTCGAGCGCCTTCGCGAATGCCAAGCAACCGGAGCGGCGAACTTGCCTTCGGAGCAGCCTGCGCCCGATTTGCAACTCCTCGGGAAGGACTTCCAGGATTTGCAACAGCGCCTAAATCTCAAGTTGCTTGGCGGGGACCCCGAAATGCGAAATGAAGCTATGCAACTGGTTTCCCGCATCGAAGACGCCACCGCACAGGTCTGCGGCCCGCCCAGGGGCTTGGATCAGGCCTTGCAATTGATCGAACAGCGCCACGAGGGAACCAATCCGTGAACGAACCCAAAATTCCGGTGGAAGAAGCGCAAGCGCCCGCCCCCAATGCGGAAACTGCTTCCGCGCCGGCAAATGACTCGGGCCTGCAGTGGCTGAGTTCGCGGGCGCGCTCGATCGCGCTTTCCGAAGGCAATCTCTTCCTGCTGCTGGCGATCGTGATTGGAATGTTCTCCGGAATGGCCGTTGTTTGTTTTCGCATAACCATCGAGTGGGTTCGCCTCGGCCTACTCGGTTCCGCGCTGGCGCCGCCACCCATCCGGGTATTATTGGCGCCGGCGGCGGGCGGGCTGGTGGTCGCTTTTCTGGTCCAGAAATTTTTTCGGGCGGCTCGCGGTAGCGGTGTGAACCAGACCAAGGCGGCGGTCTACGTCTTCGACGGGTATGTGCCCTTCCGAACCGTGATTGGAAAATTTCTGACGTGTTCGATAGCGATTGGCAGCGGCCAATCGCTTGGCCCGGAGGATCCGTCCCTGCAGATGGGCGCGGGAATCGCTTCCGCGCTGGGCCGGCGTTTGAAACTTTCCAGGGACAAGCTGCGGCTCCTCGCTCCCGTGGGCGCGGCGGCGGGTCTGGCGGCGGCGTTCAATGCACCCATTTCGGCTGTCTTGTTTGTGATCGAAGAAGTGATCGGCACGTGGAGCGCGAGCGCGCTGGGAGCGATCGTCCTTGCGGCGGTTTCCAGCGCCGTGGTGATGCGATCGTTTCTCGGCGGCGAGCCGATGTTCCGCGTCCCGGCGTACACCCTCGCGCAGCCCGCGGAACTGCTGGCCTATGCCGTGCTGGGAGTAGTCAGCGGAGTTCTGTCCCTCGCGTTCACGAAAATCATCGCGTATTTTCGGCCGAGGCTTCGCGCCCTGCCCGAATGGACCTACTACTTTCAGCCCGCGGCCGCGGGATTGTTGATCGGTATCATCGGCCTGCGAATCCCCCAATCCATGGGAACGGGATATCCCTACATCGACGAGGCTCTCCACAGCCAGTACACCTGGGAAATTCTGGCGATTCTCGGATTCGCGAAGATTCTGACGACGAGCTTGTCGTTTGTGAGCGGCACGCCGGGAGGTATGTTTGCGCCGGTGCTGTTTATCGGAGCGATGATTGGCGGAGCGATTGGCGGGCTCGAGCATCATTTTTTTCCGGAGGTCAGCGCGTCCGTGGCGCCGTTTGCGCTGGTCGGCATGGGGACATTCTTCGCGGGGTTTCTGCGCGTTCCGATTACTTCCGTGTTCATGGTGGTGGAAACGTCGGGCAGCTATTCGATCGTTCTGCCCGTCATGATCTCCAACACCATCGCGTATTTAATTTCCCGCAAGTATCAGGATGTCGCGCTCTTCGATCTTTTGGCCAAACAAGACGATTTGGAATTGCCTTCGATGGAGGAACAGCGCGAGCAGATCGTCCTGCGCGTCGAAGACGCCATGCGCAAGCAGGATTTGCCGCCGTTGCAGGCCAGCGACACGCTCGCTCGCGCCTTGGAAATTGCGGAAACCTCCACGGAAGAAACCCTGCTGGTGCGCTTTCCGACGGGCCGCTGGGCGGGAATCGCTAGAAAAGAATTGCCCGCGCTGGCATCGGCGCACCCAAAGGAGACGCAACTGCGCGAGGTTCTGTCCACAGCGCGGCTGCCCATTCTGCATCCCGATCAGCGGCTGGATGACGCGCTGCGATTCATTCAGGGGCACCCGCTGCTGCCGGTCATCGGGCGCGCGGGGTCGCGGAAGCTGGAGGGGGTGCTTTCCTTGCCGGATATTTTGGCGGCGTATCAGAGAGCTTCTTGAAGTTTTCCAGTGGCGCAGGCTTCAGCCTGTGGGTTTTGGCATTGCCTTTCGTTCCGCGCGCCGCTTGGCTCCGACCAGAACTGCCGCAGACTGAAGTCCGCGCCACTTAGATCACCGCGCCAAATCCGATGCGAAAACCAGGCGGACGCCTTGGCGCTCCGCTTCGGGGAGCATTTCGCCGAGCGCTTCGAGCGTTTCCGGATGCGGATGGCCGATGGCCAGCGCCGAACCTTTTTCCCGGGCGTCGCGAATGGCCAGCGCGAATTGTTTTCGGATGGCGGGAACCGATTGCTCGTCGTCCAGGAATACGTTGCGCCGCGTGGTTGCGACGCCGGCCGCGTGGGCCGCCGTTTCCGCGACTGTCGCGGCGGAGGTGCGGCTATCGATGAAAAATAATTTACGTTCGCGTAGCAACGGCATCAATTCGTCCATGAGTTTCTGGTCGGCCGTGCCGAGCGATCCTTCGTGATTATTGACGCCCGCGGCATACGGCACGGTGTCAAGCATGGCCGCGAAAGTTTTCTCCACCTCGGGCGAAGGCATGCCGGGATGCAGTTCGATCGGCTCGTCCTTGTCCCCCGCGTTCGAGGCCATGGGCAAATGCAGCATCACCTGGTAGCCGCGACGGTGGGCCTCTTCGGCGATTTCACCAGAGTTGGCTTCGTGCGGCAGCACGGAAATCGTCAGCGGATAAACGAGGCGGAACAGGGAGTCTGCCTGCGCGCGGTCGTTGCCAAGATCGTCGATCACGATGGCCAGCCGCGGGCGCCCCGGCGCCGTTTCGGACGCGGCTTCCGCGGGGGGCAGCGGCGTAATGAGGTGGATGGATTGCGTGCGCCGGCCGTTTAGCATGTAGTCGAAGCGCTCCAGGCCGGGCGCTCCTGGGCGTGCGACGCGTTGCAGGTGATGAAACTCCGCGACGCGGGCAAGTTCCGCTTCGATGGCGTCCTCGGTGGCCCGGTCCGGCGCACCCGCTTCGGTGGGTGGCACGGTGATGTAGATGTGATCGGCGGCGAGTGTCTGCTGTTTGCCTGGCTGGCGCGCGGCGTACTCGGGGCGCATGCCCACTTCGGCGCGTCCGCCGCTGGCCTTTCGCGCGGCAAACACAAATTCACGCGTGATGCCGCGGATTCCCGCGCCGGACACTGGCGCGGATTTTTTCTTGCACCCTGCCGCGAAAAATAGCGCGGCAATCAGAAAGAAAAATGGGAGCGAACGCAGCGGAAAAGTTTGCGCCGCGAGTGGGCTGGGCGCGTCCGGTCGGCGATTCAAACTTCAGGCAGCCTTTTGGGCCTCGGCGCCTTTGAGCAGTTCGAGACCCTTGTTGTAAACCGGGTCGTCCGCTTTGGGCAACTGGCCGGGACCGAGCGGGGCCTCGTCCTCTATATCAGAGGCATCGGCCGTTGGATCGAAGGCCTTCGGATGGACTTCCACCGTGGGAGCCACGCCATCCTCGACGATGGATTTGCCCTCCGGCGTGGAATAAAACGCGACGGTGAGGATCAGCGCCCCGCCGTCGTCCAGCGGGATCATTTTCTGTTCCGAAGCGGAGCCGAACGTGCGGTCGCCAACCAACTCACCGCGTTTGTTGCCCTTGATCGCCCCGGCCAGGATTTCCGCCGCGCCGGAAGTGCTCGGCGAGATCAAGACATCCACGGCGGAGTGCCACACGTCCTTGTCCGGCTCGGCATTGAAATCCTTGTGCGATACGGTTTGCCCTTCGAGCGAGGCGATCTTCCCGGAAGCCAGGAATAGCTGGGCGGCGGCAACGGCATCGGCGGCATCGCCGCGCGTGCAATCGCGCAGGTCGAGAAGCAGTTTGTGCACGCCTTGTTTGTCGAATTGCACCAGCTTGTCATGCAGTTCCGTTACGTCCAAAGGCTCGAGGGCGGGCAAGCGAATGTACGCCACGTCCTCGCCGACGCGATCCGCGGTAATGTGTTCCGGGCCGATGACCGCGCGATTGATGCTGATTTCCTGGGGTTCCGTTTTTCCGCGGCGGATCACAGCCACTTTTACTGGAGTTCCCGGCGCGCCTTGCATGAGGGCGTTGGCTTGCCCGACGGACATATCGCGCGTGCTGAATCCACCGATGGCTTCCAGAATTTCGCCGCTTCGGAGCGCGGCTTTTCCTGCCGGGCCGTCCGGAACGACCGAGACAATCACGATGTAGCCGTATCGCTTCGATACCGTCATGCCGATTTCGCCGTGCACGGCGTTCTTGGTGCGGTCGCGATAATCGGCATACTCACGCGGGCTGAGGTAACCCGACAAAGGGTCCAGCGATTCGAGCAGGCCGTGCATCGCGCCGGAGGTCACGACGGCGATGTTCGGCTCATCCACGTAGTCTTCCTGAATGTGCTGCAACACCTCGCCGAACACGCTCAAGGAGCGGTAAGACTTGTCGTCCGTGGTTTTGCCAAGCACATAGCCCAGACCGACGTATAAAAATACAACCACGGAAAGTGTGACGATGGAAACTCTAGCGAGGCGGCTCATCGTTTTTGGCCTCATAAAGAAAAATAAAATCTTAAACATGATAGCACGACTGGTGCGCAGGACGCGCGGCGATTCTCGGCCGGTTGTTCGTGGCGAATCCCCCCGCGTTTTCGGCCCGGGGGCGCTGTGTGGTTAGCCGGGTGTAATCTCTTCCGTTGCCGTGAGATAGGTTTGGGAGATGCGGTCGTGCCAGCAAAGCTGATCTTCATCCCACAGCGCCCAAGCAAAGCCCAGAAAGCAGGTGCCCGCGGAGATCAGGTATCCGAAACTTCTCCAAGCCATCTGGCGCGAAGTGGGTATTCCGCCGTCGAAGCTGACCACTCGCAATCCGCGAAGCATCATGCCCGGCGTTGACCCACCGAAAACCGTGAAGAGTGCGAAATACTGGGCGTAGAAGAGCGTAAGGGTAGCTCCTGCAACAGCCAGGTCAAGCTTATTGAAACCAATCCGCCCACCTAGGACGGTAAAGAGCGCCAGCATTCCGCCGTAACTGAATAGCAGCAGCCCGGTGTCTACCAGCGCCGCCCTGCGCCGCTCCAGGAGCGAAGCCACGGAATACATAGGCGCATAGGATAAAGACGAACCGGGCGCCGAAATCCCCGGCCAATGGGCGTCGCCTAAAGACGTGGCGGCTTCCAGTTTGGGGATCGAAATCTCGAATCGCTCGCTGCGGTGCGCGCGCGATGCAAAAGGCTTTTTGGCAGGCGCAGGCGGCGAAAACATCGCCTCAGCGCTGGAGGATGGCACGGCGCGCGGAGGATCGGATTCAAACGGCAGGGCGGTTTGCAATTCGGCGGACGCGCCCCCGCGGCGGGCGCGATAATCCTGAAGTCTGCTGGAGACTTCGCGACGCCATCCCGGATCGACGGCCAGGTTTCCTCCGCTCGCGGCAGCCGCTCGGCGCAATGCCGTCGAGCGTTCCGCGCCGCCGAAAGGGGCGTCGCAGAAACAGCAGACCTCGGACGGATCGCCGCTGACGGCGCCGCAATGCTGACAGGTTTTTATCACCGTTCCGTTTTGCGCTGCGGACGTCTCGCCGAACGGAAGTCGGGAGTCGTGCACATTCTATCAGCGGCCCGTCGTTCCAAAAATATTTGCGTCGAATTGTCGCGTATTGGATAACCCAGGCAGCCCGGCGCATCCGAATCGCAATCTATACAGGCTGCGGAATAAAGATTCGTTTTGTCATTCCGAGCGGAGCGAGGAATCTCTCTTTCGTTTCTTGGTCTCCGATCGAAGAGAGATTCCTCGCTCCGCTCGGAATGACAAAAGGCTGAGGCTGTGTTTTTTTTCGCAGACGGTATGGCAAGCGGGGCCGGAAGGAACCGATAGATCCCATTACGCGCCAGCTACATGCGCGTTACAGGCGCGGGCCGTTCATGCCCCGCGGGTTTCGCCGACGCTGAATGGAAAGAGAAACGGAGATGCCGCTGAATGATTGTAAGCCACTGAGGGGAATGCTAGGCTAACGAGCTATTTTCGACAAAGCCCGTAACGGATCTTCTTTCTCCTGGTCAATGGGCGGCGCCAATTCATGGGACTCTTTCAAAAATTCGCTGTGGCGCGCAGGGGGCGCGTCCTTCTCGTTCTAGCCGCGGGTTTCCTCGCGCTGCGTGTCGCCGCCGCGCAGGAAATCGTTCCGCCATCCTCGTCCGCAGAGCCCAGCGCGCGTCTCGAAGCCGACCAGCAACGCAAGGAAGGGGACGTTTACTTCGCGGACGGCAACGTCGACATCCATTACAACAATCTTCGATTGCGCGCCGATCACCTGCAATACAACACCAAGACGTACTTGGCCACGGCCCACGGCCACGTCCTGTTCGACGCCGATACGCAGCACCTCACGGCGGATTCCGGAGAGCTGAACGTGCAAAGCGGAGCCGGCGTGTTCGAGCACGTGCGCGGCACGGTCACCATGGAACACCCGCCCAACGCCAATATGCTGATTTCACCGAATCCGCTGGTCTTTCAGTCGCCGGAAGTGCGCCGGCTCGATCCGCAGACCTATTGGATCGAGCACGCCTGGCTGACCGTGTGCGAGCCGGACAAGCCCAGCTGGAAGTTTTTCAGTTCGCATGCCACGCTTCATGTGGATAAGTCAGTCGCCATGGTTAACGCCGACTTCCGAATGTTCCGCCTGCCGCTCTTTTATTTTCCCTATGCCTCGCTGCCCGCCGGGCGCAACTTGCGAAAATCCGGTTTCCTGATTCCGGAATTCGCCGATACTTCGGTCAAGGGAGTGGTTCTCGGAGACGGCTATTACTGGGCGCCCAAGGATTGGGCCGACCTCTTCCTCGGCATGGCTTACCTTAGTAAGCGGGGATGGCAGCAAAACGGGGAATTCCGCGCCAAGCCGTGGGAGAACATTTCGATCTCCGCAAGATATTTCGGCGTCATCGACCGCGGATTGCCCGAGCCGGTGTTGAACTCTCAGGGAGTCCAGGTGTTGAATTCCTCGGGCGTGCCGGAAACGGCGCTGGAGAGCCAGGGCGGCCACAGCGATCAATTCCGGATTTCCGCCGAATTGCACGACGGCTGGCGCGCGGTCGCGGATGTCAATCAACTGACTTCGCTTATATTTCAATTAGCATTTGCGCCAACGTTTGGCGAAGCGGTGAATTCCGAGGTGCGCAACGCCGGATTCCTGACCAACGACTTTCGAGGGTACAGCGCCGATTTCGCCGCGACCAGCTATAAGAACTTCGTGAACGCCCAGCCGCAAGTCATCGAGGATGCTCGCACCGCTCCCGAGGCGCGCTTCACCTCGGTCGACCAGTCGCCCTGGAGCAACCTGCCCATTTATTTTGGCGGCGATGCCTTCGTGGGAGCCGTGCACCGCAATGATGAAGACCTGGTGACGGATGCCATGACGGGAGTGCAAAGCGTCATACCGGGAATCATAACTCCCACATTTGTGGAGCGCTCGGAAGTGGCGCCCCGCGTCGTCGTGCCGCTGCGCTGGGGCCCCTGGCTCGGCGTCACGACCAGTTTCACCGCCCGGACCACTTTTTACAGTTCCCAGTTGGTTGGGGGCGTGGTGACGAGCGATCCGCTGCGCCGGACCACGGGCGAAGTCAACATCGATATCCGGCCCCCCACGCTCGAGCGCGTCTGGGAGACCAAGAGCGGAAAATGGAAGCACACCATCGATCCGGAGATCGAATACAACTACGTCGGCGGCGTGGGTGTATACGGCCGCTTCATCCTTTTCGACGAGGACGAAACGCTTACCGACACGAATGATTTTGTCTACTCCATCACGCAGCGGCTTTTCCGCCGCGCGGGAAATGGACAGGCGAACGATCTGGTCACCTGGAAAATCGCTCAGGCCTATTATTTCGATCCGACCTTCGGCGGCGCGCTCGTTCCTGGAACGCGCAATGTTTTTCAGGCGCTCGATGAGATCACGCCTTTTGCATTCGCTGATGAGCCGCGCCGCTTTTCGCCCATTGACAGCGATATGGTCCTTTCGCCCAGCGCGAAATACGACGCCGAGATTCGCCTGGATTACGATACACTCCGCCATCGGATCACCACGTCGGAAGCGCTGTTGAAAATTCGCCCCACGGAAAATTTCAATTTTACTGTGGCGCAGTTTTCCATCGACAACACCGCGATCCTGCCGCCCTACACCCCGGATCTGCAGCCAGCCGTGAATCAGGTTCGGGCCCAGGCGGGATACGGCTCGTCAAACCGCCGCGGCTGGAACGCTCAGGCGGGCATCGGCTATGACATCAAGGAAAACATCCTGCAGAACCAATTCATCGAACTTAGCTATAACGGATCCTGCTGCGGAATTTCGATCGAATACCGGCGCCTTTCGCTCGGCGAGATCCGCACCGAAAATCAATTTCGGGTTTCGTTGAACATCGCCAATATCGGAACGTTCGGAAATCTGAGGCGCGAGGAAAAAGTCTTTTAACCATGATGAACGAAGAATCGCTGGCATTTGCCACCATCGAGGAGCTTGCCACGCTGCTGGCAAAACGTAAAATTTCGCCCGTCGAGCTGACCGACATATTTCTGCGGCGTATCGAGCGGCAAAATCCCGCGCTCAACGCCTTCCTGACGGTCACGGCTGAGCAGGCGCTCGCCGCGGCGCGCAGTGCGGAAAAGCGATTGCTTCGCCGCGGCAGTTCGAGCCGCGAAAATTCCCCGCTCATCGGGATTCCCATCACGCTCAAAGACAACATTTGGACGCGCGGCATCCGCTCGACGGCGGGATCGAAAATCTTGCGCGATTTCGTCCCGTCAGAAGATTCCACCGCCGCGCGAAGGCTGGGCCGCACCGGCGCCGTTCTTCTTGGCAAGACCAACCTGAACGAATTCGCCTATGGAATCACAGGCAGCAACGCGCACTACGGCCCGGTGCATAATCCCTGGGCGCTCGATCGCATTTCCGGCGGCTCGAGCGCAGGTTCCGGCGCCGCGGTTGCCGCGGGCCTGTGCGCGGCTTCCGTCGGCACCGATACGGGCGGCTCGATCCGCACGCCTTCCGCTTTTTGCGGCGTCGTCGGGCTGAAGCCGACGTTCGGCCGCGTCAGCGTCTTCGGCACCTTTCCGCTCGCGCCCTCGCTCGATCATGTCGGCCCCCTCGCTCGCAGCGTCGCGGACGCGGCCATCTTGCTCGGCGCAATCGCAGGGCGCGATCCGCTTGACCCGACATCCTCGCCGAGGCCGGTCGCGGATTATCTCGGCACGCTAAGAAAACCTCTGCGCAAATTTCGCCTGGGCCGCCCGCGCGAGCATTATTGGGAGAAACTGGACGCGGAAGTGCGCGGTGCGGCCGACGCCGCCGTGCGCGACATGGAAAAGCGCGGCGCGGTGGTGCGCGAAGTTTCCCTTCCGCACTTGAAAGCTTCGCTCGATTCGGCCAACGATATTTCGCTTGCCGAGGCCCTCCACGTTCACGAAGCCGCCGGATTTTTCCCGGTGCGCGCCGCCGATTATGGCGAAGAGGTGGGCCAGCGAATCGAATCTGGCGCCAAGGTGCCGGCGCATCGCTACCTGGCCGGGTTTGACGTGCGCAAGCGACTGCTCGCCGAATTTGAAGCGGCCTTCCAGGACGTCGACGCCATCGTGGCGCCCACGCTCCCCGTCCCCGCCCCGCTCATCGGCGCCGAAACCCTGCAAATCGATGGCGAAGAAACCGCCGCGCGCCCCGCTATCGTCGGACATTCCCGCCCCGCCAATCTCACCGGCCTCCCCGCGATTTCCATCCCTTGCGGATTCACGCGCGCCGGCCTGCCCATCGGTTTGCAATTCATCGGCCGCGCCCTCGACGAAGCCACGCTCTTGCGCGTCGCGCTTTCCTATGAACGCACGAACGACTGGCGCGCGCGCCATCCCCGCGTCGAGTAGCCGCAACCCGTGGCTACCCGCTTCATGATTCGCGATTCGCGGCATGTGATTCTTGATCTGCAATAGATCGCCGGTCGCCGGGAATGGGGCCTCGGAATTCCAATTTGAGATTTCATCGGCGCGCACCGCCCCGTCTAGCCGCCGCTAGGTATATTGCTAAGCAATGCTACGGATTCCTCGCCGCCTTCGCACAAAATCCCGGAGGGACGGCACACCGTAGCCCACCACGGAAGTGGTGGGAAACCGTTGCCGAAAACCTGCAAAGCCCCGGAGGGGCGACACACGCCGCTCATCACGCAAATCCGCCCGAGTGCCAAGAAATCCCCCGTTTGGGCGTATAGTTGTGTAAAAATAAATAACGGGTTGAATCGAAGGCAGGGTTGCAGCCGTCTAAGCAAAATGATAGGTTCGTTGAACCGAGCCATCCTCAACCTCGGAGATAATTTCGTCCGATGCAAGTTTCGATTCTCTACGCCTTCGTAGCGGGAATTATCTCGTTCCTCTCGCCGTGCGTGTTGCCGCTCGTGCCGGGATACGTCTCGATGCTTTCCGGCATCGGCGTCGAGCAACTCCGCACTGGCCAGCCGGCGCGGAACAGCTTATTCGCTTCCTCGCTGGCGTTCGTCGCCGGATTTTCCGTCGTCTTCATCAGCTTTGGCGCATCGGCCAGCGCTGTGGGGCAATTTTTGCTGCAGCACAAGGCGCTGATGGGTCCTGTGGCCGGCGCTGTCATCGTCCTGTTTGGCCTGCACCTGGTCGGCTGGTTAATCAAGCTGCCCGTGAACGCGGGCCTCGTAATCGGCGGCGTGCTGGCGTTTGGCGCCGCGATTCTTTGGCGCCGCTCGGGAACTGAAGCCGTGGGCCCCGGCGGCTTGTTCGGCTCCGTGCAACTGCTTTCCGTCGCGCTTATTTTTCTGGCCGGACCGTCGCTGACGCGCTGGCTCAACCGCGACATGCGCTTCCACAATCTCGGAGGCCAACAAACGGAAACAGACGAGAAATCCGGCGGCGCGCTTTCCGGTGTGACCAGCGGTTTCCTTCTCGGCTTCGCTTTTGCCTTTGGCTGGACGCCATGCATCGGCCCGATTCTAGCCGCCGTCCTGGTGCTGGCCGCAAATACGCAGACGATTTCCCGCGGCGTTTTTTTGCTGGCAGTGTATTCGGCGGGCCTCGCGGTGCCCTTCCTGCTGACCACGCTTGGGATCAACCAATTTTTGCGGTTTTACCAGCGATTCCGGCGTCACCTGCACACCGTGGAAGTCTTGAGCGGCGTGCTGCTCTTGTTTGTCGGCGGCCTGATTTTTTTGAACCGGCTGACATGGCTATCGGGTAAACTGGGTTTTCTCAACCGGTTCGCGCTCTAAGGGTAAGGAGTCTGCCAAATGAAAAAGGGTCTCTTCATCGCCGCGGGAGTGGTTGCGCTGCTTGCCGTAATGGTCTGGGCCGACCATAAATTCCCGCCAGCCGGCGCACCTGCCGCGAGCGCCCCCGCCAAACCTACCGATGCCCCGGCCGTTTCCCTGAAAGATCTCAACGACAAAGACGTGACCCTTCAGGAATACAAAGGAAAAGTGGTCCTCGTGAATTTCTGGGCGACCTGGTGCGAGCCTTGCAAAGTGGAAATCCCCTGGATGATCGAATTCCAGCAAAAGTATAGCCCACAAGGCTTCACCATCCTGGGCGTTTCCATGGACGAAGACGGCAAGAAGGCTATCGAACCGTTCCTCGCCAAGGAGCGCTTCGACGTAAACGGCCAAAAAGAAGCGATGAGCTATCCGATCCTGCTGGGCAGCGACACCATCGCCGAAAAATTCGGCGGCATCCTGGGTCTCCCCACCAGCATGCTTTTCACTCGCGACGGCAAAAAAGTAAGAACAATCGTCGGCCTGGTCAATCACGACGATATTTCCAAGGCCATCCAAGACCTGCTCTGAGCAAGCGCTCCACACACGGCCCAACAATTGGTCGCGTTGTTGACGTAATTCCATAGCAAGAATCGGCGCAAGTCAAGAGGGTCGTCCAGGCTCTTACGAATGCCCCATCATAGGAGTTCAAGCAGTTTTTCTACACTGAGGTCCGCGTCGCGCAGAATGCTCTTCAGAACTTTCGGATGCAGAATTTTCGATGCATGGAAGGGAATGGTGACGCGCTTTCCGGCGGCATCCTTGTAAATCATGTGGCTCCCGCTCTGCCGCGCGAGAGAAAATCCAATCTTCCCTAACGCAACAACAATCTGACGTGCCGCCAGACTGACGTGCCGCCAGACGTGGAAGTTTTGGCATCAGCCGGCAACTTCAACTGTCGAAAGGCTCACTGCTGCGTGCTCGGGGATTTCCTCACCGTCCGCAAGTCGATCCTCGATGTGCAAGCGGATCGCATCCTTGATGTTTGTCACGGCTTCCTCAAATGTGTCACCCTGGCTGTAGCACCCTTGTAGAACCGGGCAAGAAACGTAGTAACCGTCGGAATCTGCCTCCAAGACGATGGGAAACGTGAGGGTTTTCATATTGAAATTATAGGCCAGCTTTCGGGGTTCTGTCAGTGAGAATCCTTGTGTCGCGGCGGGGTTGGGACGAGCTTCTTCCTCTTTGGAACGATTAGATATGGATACGGCACCCTAGCGACCATGTTCCGTGTTTGCGATTTAGTAGAATAGTGGACGATATGAATTATACAGGTACATGAAAATGGCACTGAATATCAAAAATGACGAGGCAGAGAAACTAGCCCGCGAATTATCGAGGCTGACCGGCGAGAGCCTGACGTTTGCCGTTACTCAAGCGATCCGCGAGCGCTTGGAACGAGTGAAAAATTCGCAGGGCGCTGGGCTGGCGGACCGCCTGGTACACATTGGCAAAGATTGCGCGGCGCACCTCAAAGAACCCTTCCGGTCGGCGGATCACGGAACCATCTCGTACGCCGATCGGGGATTGCCGAAGCCAACGCGATGAGTGAACCCAGGCACATTCAATTTATACCGCTGCTCGGATAATCAAAGCTACCGCCGAATGAATCTTTCCCGGCCGCCGCGCGTATGAAAGAATGGAGGCGCGGCCCAAGCGCATGAAAACTCGGCTCCATCATTTTCGCGAGCCCCTCGGCGTGGCACTGGAAACGCTGCGCGCGCACAAGATGCGCTCGTTTCTGATGCTGCTGGGCATCGTTCTGTCCGTCTCGACGCTGATCATGGTCGTGGCGCTAATCTCCGGCGTGAACTTGTACGTGGCCAATCGCATCGCCAATCTCGGCTCGAACGTGTTCCTGGTTCTGCGCTTCCCGATCATCACGGACATGGACGAATTGGTGAAGGCCACCCGGCGAAACAAAACGATCTCTTGGGACGACTACACATTTTTGCGCGACAATTCCAGGCTCGCGCTGCGCGTCGGCGCCCAGGCCAATCAGCTCGGGCGCACCAAGGCCAACGGCCAGACCGTCGAGGACACCACCGTCTACGGCGTGACCGCGAATATTGGAGACATGAAGACAGATGGGCCCGCGGCGGGGCGCTATATCACGGATAGCGACAACCAACACCGTTCGCTCGTCGCTCTGATCGGCACGGACATCGCCGACAAGCTTTTTCCGGGCATCGATCCCATTGGCAAGGAACTCGACGTGGACGGGCGCCCCTATGAAGTGGTGGGCGTCGGAAAACCGATCGGCACGGTGCTGGGCCAGACGCAGGACAATTACGTCTACATCCCAATTGAAACGTGGATGAAGTTTTACGCCACGGGCACCACCAGCCTGGCCATCAACGTGGAAACACGCGGCGCCGGCTGGATGTCCCGCACGCAGGAGGAAGCGGAAACGCTGTTGCGCGCCCGCCGCCATCTGAATCCCAACGACCTAGACAATTTCGGCGTCTTGGACGCCGGCTCGCTGGTGGATTTGTTCAAGCGCATCACCGGGGCGCTCGCGGCTTCGATGGTGGGGATCGTGGCGGTTTTCTTGGTGATTGGCGGCGTGGTGATCATGAACGTGATGCTGGCGACGGTGACCGAGCGCACTCGCGAAATCGGTTTGAGAAAATCCCTGGGCGCGCGCCGCTCCGACATTCTCCTGCAGTTTCTGACCGAAACCGCGGTCATGTCCACGATTGGCGGCGCGATCGGCGTCGCCGTGGCTTATGCGTTTGCGCTGATCATTGCCGCTAACACGCCCGTGCCCATGCACGTCCCGATTTCCGCGGTGATCATTGCCCTGGCGGTTTCCACCGCCGTGGGCGTGTTTTTCGGGCTGTATCCGGCGAGCAAGGCGGCGAACTTGAGTCCGATCGAAGCGCTGCGCCAGGAAATCTGAACGAGGGCCGGCAAACCATGCGAATCGACCTGGGCGAAAACGCGAAAATGGCTCTGGACACGCTGCGGGAGAACAAGCTGCGTTCGTTTCTCACCGTACTGGGCGTGGTGATCGGGATCACCGCGCTCATCACGGTCGCGTCCATCCTGGTGGGCTTCTATGCCGATGTGAACGCTTATCTGAATGACTACGGCGCGAATACCATCTGGGTGTTCAAAGTGTCCCCCGGAATCAACACGGGACGAATGACCGCCGAGGAACGCAACCGCAAGCCGTTGTCCAACGAAGATGCGCAGGCGATCCGGGAGCAATGCCCGGCGGTGCAACTGGTTTCCGTGGATCTCATCAAGCGCGTCTATGACCTGCATCGCCAGCCCGATGTCACCGCGCGCTACAAGGACAAGGAAGTCAGCGGCCTGACCTATTCCGGCGCGGATATTTACTACCCGGAGGTCTACAACCTCAAGCCGTACATCGGCCGCTATTTCACCGAGGCCGAGGATCTGCATCGCGCGGACGTTGCCGTCATCGGCTACGATCTCGGCAAGGCATTTTTTCCGGACGGAGACGCGCTGGATAAAATCATTTCCGTTGAGGGATTTCCCTACCGCGTCATCGGCGTTTTCGAGCATCGAAAGGGCCAGCTCTTCCAGAATCCTCCCGTCGAAAAGCAGGTGCTGGTGCCCTATCACACCTACCGCAAGCATCATCCGGCCGACGACGAGCATATCATCGGCGCCATGGCGTATCCCGGAAGAATGGCGGAAGCGAAGGATGAAATCAGCGCGGTCTTGCGCCGCACGCGCCACGTTCCCTATTCGGCGCCGGAAAATTTCGGCATGTCTTCGGCCGAAGAAATCGCCAAGCAGTTCAAGGAGATCACCGGTTCGGTGGCCCTATTGACTGCGGTGGTCAGCTCGATCGGCTTGCTGGTGGGCGGAGTCGGCGTGATGAACATCATGCTGATGTCGGTCACGCAGCGCACGCGGGAAATCGGCGTGAGAAAAGCGATCGGCGCGCGCCGCCGCGACGTCATCTGGCAGTTTCTGACCGAAGCGGTGGTGCTCACCGGCGCGGGTGGAGTCATCGGCGTGCTCCTCGGAATTCTCATCAGCCTGCTCATCAACCTATTCTTGCCCAGATTGCCGTCGACGGTCCCGCTGTGGGCCGTGCTCCTCGCTGTCCTCGTTTCGATGAGCGTTGGCCTCTTCTTCGGCATCTATCCGGCCGTGAAGGCCGCGCGCCTCGATCCGGTGGAAGCATTGCGCTACGAGTAGAGGAGAGATTTGAAATCTGAGATTTGAGATTGCGTTGTTCGACACTCCGCTTCCTTGCTTAGAATTAGAAGCTCGGGATTTGGGATTCGGGAATGGAATTTGCATCGCGGGAACCTAAAGTTGCGATGTCAAATCTCGAATTTCTCTTGCCTGCGGAATTGCCAAGAGGGCTCGGGCTTTCATCGCCGCCAATGGCGCGCCTCCCGCTCTCTTCCTTGATCACACTTCGCCTTCGCGGTACTCTTTCTGCTATGGACGAACAGGAATTTCAGAAACGATGCGATGCGGCATTTGAGGCGCTGCGACGCCGATTGCAGGAAGCAGGCGACGCTCACGGATTCGAAGTCGAAGGGGGCAGCGGCAAGCTCGAATTGTTGTTCGAGGACGAGGAGGAAACCCGATTCGTCATCAGCCCCAATACCCCGGTGCGGCAGATTTGGATTTCCGCGCTGACCACTAGTTTCAAGCTGTCTTGGTCGGACGCGGCGGGAACGTTTGTCCTGGACAAAACCGGCGAGACGCTGATGCAGCTCATGGGGCGCATCCTCACCGAGCAACTCGGCAGTCCCGTGACCGTCTAAGTTGATATGACTCCGCTCACTGAAGACGTCTTACGATTTTCCGGCTGGCGCGCGACCGCGCCAGTCCAGGGCCGCGGCAATCATGTCTCACTTGTGCTTCTGCGGATTTTATTGCTGGCCTTGGCCGTCTTTACCCTCGACGCATCGGCGCAGGAAAATGCCTTTCCTGCTGCTTCGAGCGTGCTTCAACCGCAAGCCTACGTATCTCTGCAGCCCGTGCCGCGGGGGCGCGCCTTTGAGATCGCGGTGGTGGGGAAAATTTCTCCCGGCTTCCACATCAACGCGCATGTGCCTTCCGAGGACTATCTAATCCCGACAAAAATCACGGCGGATCTTTCTCCCGGAGTTTTCCTTGTGGAAACCACGTACCCGTCCGGCGTGATGCGCGCGTTCCGATTTTCCAAAACGCCCCTGCGCGTTTACGAAGGCTCTTTCACGGTGCGAATGAAGCTGCGTGTGAATGGCGCCGCGCCGCTCGGCCCGCAAAAGATCCTCCTCACGGTAGGCTACCAAGCCTGCAATCAGGACGCGTGCCTGCCGCCAACGAAAATTCCTGTTGCGGCGAACCTAGAGATCGCCGCCGCAGATACGCCCACGCATCCCGT
>Ga0302324_100005272_pt1 | contig 28216 bp, 25 predicted proteins | sample Palsa_T0_1_FD_201949 | JGI IMG/M metagenome (GOLD analysis project Ga0302324, IMG submission 201949) | Peat permafrost microbial communities from Stordalen Mire near Abisko, Sweden - Palsa_T0_1 | ecosystem: Environmental > Terrestrial > Soil > Palsa > Peat permafrost | place: Sweden: Abisko...
CCGTCGGCTTCAAACGGTAATTGTTAATCGCGAGGATGGTTGTAAAAACATGTGTTTCGTCCGCGTTGAAGATTTGGACGACATTCCGATCCCCCAGCACCTCCACGATCTTGAAGACATACGTGCCGGCGGGCAGAATCTGGGCGTCCACTCCCGGAACTTCGAAGGGCTCGGTGAACGTGAGTATTGTTTTCTTGTTAAACTCATCCGCCTTGACCCGGAGAGTCGCTGCCAGGGCCAGGAACAGCAAACAGCAAATCAACCCCACAAATTTGAATCGCGCCATTTTGTAACCTCTTTTCCATTTCGCAGTATCTCAAATGTTTCTGATTCCCAAAATTGACCGCCACACAGAAATCGAGGCGGTATAGCTTCTCAGCCGTTTTTGTTTTGCTGAATACGTTGTTCCGCTTTACGGACTTCCACCTTTCACCAGATTCTGGCTGGCAGATGGAGACACGGCATTTATACGCGGTGGCATTCCGTCCGTCAGTTCAATACAGCACACAGACGCAGTGGAAACGGCTCATTTCGAATGAACCTCTCGAGGTCCAGCGTCCTGGCCTTCTGGGCAAAACCTTCACCAGGTGGCGCTTTTGTCCTGGAGTTCCACCGGCAGCAAGAGATATTTCATGGCGCGCCTCGAAACGGGACCATCCGACGATTGAAAGACGGCCAAGGTCAACTCGTGTGCGTTCCTCAGGTATTTCGACGGTCCCGGCAGTCAAGCTCGCGAGTCGGACTTGGCGGCAGTCATCGAATTAGAAGCCATAAACTTTCGACCGTTACTACGCCAGCTGCTTGCGGATCGATTTCAATTCCCGCTGGCGTTTCCCGGTGGTTTTTGGATACGCCATCTTAAGTTCATCGAACGCATCAATAACAATTCTGGAAACGATCAACCGGGCGTTTTCCTTATCATCGGCGGGAACGACGTACCAACTCGATCGTATCGCCCGCCAGCAAACGCGCGTCCGCCGGTACGATGTCACCGAGTCGAAGACGGATGATGTCGCCAGGCACAAGGTCAGAAGCATTCGGGTTGACCCATTTCCCGTCTCGCTTCACTCTGGCCTTCACCGCGAGTTTGGCCTTGAGCGCCTCGATGGCGTTTCCCGCCTGATGCTCTTCCCAGAATCCAATCACGGCGTTCGAACAGAGAAGAAGGAGAATGACAAAAAAGTCCAGCCAGTGCCGGACAACTCCCGAAAGAATCACGGCCGCTTCAATCATCCAGGGTTTCTCGATCCAATCCATCAGGATGGCGCCAGCTGCCGCGCGATCCGGCGCCTTCACGGCACGCGAAAAGTTGTCCGCCTGACTTAATCCTTTTACATGGAGGGTGGACTCCGGCTGTCCAATCCGGTCGATCTCTCCGGCAAGAATCCGTCAGAGCAGTTCTCCGGGCTCGAACAGGGCGAACTTGATGCTCGACGAGCCACCATTAATAGTGAGGACGCGTGGGTCAGTTGGCATCATGAATGTCTTTTCCCTGATCCTACTCTCCGAACGCCGTAAATTTACTGTGTAGCTAAACCTTCTCGACAAAAGTCATAACCAACCTCCGCCGAAACCCGCGCGCCGCAAACCGCTCGCTAAATATGAAATGTTTTTTGTCAATTGCCAAATCAATTCGGACCGATAATTCTCGATCATCAAAACGATCGGCCCTTGATTGATCCCGTAGTGCCACTGTGATACCCATCCTGGGCGGTTGCGGGTCTTTCCTGAATAGGTCAGGTTGAAAGACGCTTTGAATCCATACGGGTTGAGTTCGGTCAATTTGGCCAGACGTAGGAAATAATCAAGCGCAGGCAATACGACCTCGGGCGCGAACGGCAGCGATGCTGCCACAGCCCATGGTGCGATGGTTCCGTCGTCAGGTCCGTAAGGCACACCGCGTCCCACATAATTGAAGAATCGCCGCTTTATACCATGCACTTTGATCGTAGCGGGGCCGGGGCCGTCGCATGCCGTAATTCCCCAGCAACGGGCGCCGTAGCCCTCGAAGTGGAGCAAGTTGTCGATTGCATATTGCTGTTGGGCGTAAGTCGCACGGCGGCTGTTTTCGAAATAGTCGATGCCTTTATCGCGCATAAATGCGTCTTGAATGCCGCGGAAGTCGATCCAGGCATGAGAGAGCTGGTGGGTGAACAATGGTCCAGCGTAAAGGTAGTCTTGCCCGCAACAGTGTTGCCACTTGTAAGTGGAAGCCCACGCGGCGTAACTGCTCTCGGGTAGAGGATACGTGGGTGAGCCTAGTCCCAGGATGTAGAGCAACAACGCCTCGTCGTAGCCTTCCCAGCGATACTTGAGAAATCCGCTTTCGGGTTTCCAGCCGTGCGTAACCGTTGCTCCACCGTTTTGCGCCCACTGCCAATCCGCGCGCCGATAAAGCGCGTCTGCGAGCCTGCGGATTTCCGCTTCCTCCGACGCATCGGCGGCAAAATACATTGCTGCCGTTAGCGCGCCCGCCAGCAGAAAAGCAGTGTCTACAGTTGAAAGCTCGCATTGCCAAGCGCGTCGGCCGGTCTGCATGTCAAGGAAATGATAGTAGAAGCCCTTGTAGCCGGTCGCATCGGGTCCGGGGCCCTGCGGACTGTTCCAGAAATAACGCAGTGTCGCCAGCGTTCGTTCTACCGCCGCAGCGCGCGGGATAAATCCGCGCTCGACAGCAACCGGGTACGACGCGAGCGCGAGGCCAGTAGCAGCGATACTGGAGGGCCAATTTGTTTCGGTCTTATCAATCACCAGCCCGTTGGCTGGATTCGTCTCGTACAAAAAGTAATTAAACGATTGGTGCTGAAGATTCTCCAATTCGGCGTCGACGGTTGGTTTCTTGCTGCTCGTGGTTTCAAGCCGCCCTGAGACCAACGGATGCACCGCACCATCGGTGACGGCGAGCGCCGGCCGCCTGACGTTGGGTGAGTGTTTTGCTTCGCTCATTTCCTTTTCTAAGATAATGCGGCATTAGATTCATGCATCTGTGATCCTGGGTTCGCGAAGCGGGAATCCAGTACAGCCGAATTGGCCCAGCCATATGAAGAGACCGTGCGCACTGCCTAAAAGATTTGCTTAACGTGAGCGCGGTAATACGATCTCCAACGTTCCTCTCTCGATGGTTGCCGTGGCTAAGGTCGGATCGACATCAAACGGGAGCTCAATAATCCGCATAACCTTTGTATCCTTGGGACTGGTATTGGCCGGCTGATTTGAATCCGAGTGGACTCCGCAAATAACGGCCCGTCGATGCCCAATGGCCACTTCCAAGTCCTTTGCATCAAAGCCGGGCACTTGCGCGGTCAATCGCAGTGTGCTTTCGGTCACATCACGATCGACCTCAAGTGGATGCAAAACTTCTTGTTCCGCACCAAACCAATCGTCCCGGTCAGAGCCGTGCCCGCCGCCGCGATACTGATAGATTTCATAGGCACGCTGGGCGATCAAAGCATTGGTTTCATTCATACTGTCGAGCGTGTCGGTTTCGACGACTTGTACGGATTGTGCTTTTTCGGGTTGCGATGTCCTTGCCATGATCTTCTCCTCAGCCGACTCGAATCGAATTCTGGCCTGCGGCGGCTTCAGCCCTCTTTCGCAATGGAGTACGAAGAATCCCACAAAAAGAAACCATCTGATTTTGCATTAATGCGACATCTTCGGAAGCATTTCGCGAAAGCGCCCTCCGATGAACAAGGTCCCACGTGGCAGCCTTGCCCATCCAAGACGCCGGAAAGCTAAGCCGCTGCCCTCGCTTCCCCTGCGTGCACCGAGAATTGGGCGGGATGAGTAGTCCCGATGATGTCCTTCGCCTTCGCCACCTCTGCGGCCGTTCCGTGGGCAATCAGCAGGAACTGATCTGTCTTGAGTGCCGCTTCGTATTTCACAATGCTGTCTTTGGGAATTCCGATGCTGAAGAGGCCCGCCCCCAGAGCGCCCAATGCTCCTACCTCCACCGCACCTTCCAATCCTGCTACGATCCACACTACTACCGGCCCTGCCGCTAAGATTGGGCCAAGACCCGGAATCATGAAAAAAGCAGAGCCGAATAAGAGCCCCCAGAAACCGCCCCAGAACGCGCCAACTTTCCCCCAATATTTCATTCGGTCTCCGGCATTGTAGTAGCCGACTGCCTGCTCGTCTGTGTGGTAGCCTTTCCCTACGATCGACAACTTGTGCATGTCGACTCCGCCGCGTTGCAGTTCTTTCACCGCTTGGTCCGCTTCAGTATGCGTCGAATAAACCGCGACAACTGAATTTTGTATGGACATTTCATCATCTCCTCAGGCACTTGCCATCGTTCTCAGTCTTTCGAGCAAAGCCCCAACGAGAAATATGACAGCGCACTCACAACGAAACTGTCTCGTTTTGAACTATTCGGAAGCTAACGCGACGTCATCCAGGTCTCTAGAGGTTGGCATTCTGCGATCCAAATTGAAATGTGTTCCTTTCGGGACAGAAATTCATTTGTTTCGCAACTAGTATCTGGACTTGAACCATCCGTTGTTGATCCGGATCTCGGAAGAGAGAGACTGAAGCCGCAAGTGGCGCCCATTAAAGGTCTGGAGGATTTCGCGGAATTCAATGACTTTAAATGAATCTAAATCTTGGGGGGGGTAGACATGGCTGACACAGGAACAACAAAATCTAAAACCGACAACTTAGATGCGAAAGAAGAGGAACATGTCGAGGAACGCCACACAGCCGAGCGAAACGAAGAACAAGACTTAAATCAAGGTATGGATACGGGTACCCACGATTCTACACGCCGTGGGGTCGCTTGGGGGCCGTCTTATCAGGTTCGGAGCACAACTATCCGCAAACGCCAGAAGAACGACGAGCCAAAAAAGACATCCAATAATGAATGATGTCCGTCGAGCCGCCGAAATGGCACGCATGATTTGCTGACGGTTGTGAACGATAATGCAGAACAAATTAAGTGCATGAATGGATTTTCTTGAACCTCAATCTCGTGATTGCCCATACAGTGTATTGGCTTCCCTGAGCGGGCGAAGCGGCGCTTCTGATGACAACTGATTCGAATTCGGCAGGCCCTACGGGGCGAAAGGCGCCTCAGTGCGGAATTGGAAGTGTGGTGTTAGTAGTCGCCTTAGTATTTGTCCTTTTCATGCTTGGCCAAAGCATGGTGCGTCACCGCTTCTTTAGAGGCGGGGGGATCAACCGGTACGGCGTCCTCAGGCCGTAGTGAGCCCCGGAAAATGTCTTGATCGCGCCTGCGAATGCGGCCAATCCTTGAGCGGAGAGGCAAGATTTAATCCCACAGAACGAAAGGAAAAGATGACCCACCATTCTTCACATGCCCCCTTCAGTGCAGATCTGAATCTCGTATCGGTCCATGAACTGTTCGAACATACGCAAGATGTATCCGATCTCATTGGTCGCCGCGCCTTTGAGATCTTCGAGAGTCGCGGAAAGGTGCATGGAAACGACCGGGAAGATTGGCTTCTCGCGGAATCCGAACTACTCACCCCCGTCAAGTTTCACCTGTCGGAATCGGGCGAACAACTTACTGTGCGTGCCGAAGTTCCCGGGTTCAACAGGGAGGAGATCAAAGTGAGTCTTGAACCGCACCGGCTGAGCGTTAGTGGAAAGGCCCAACTCGAAGACCATCATTCTGGAAAGCAAATCCATTCGCACAGGCACAGACAACTGATGTTCCGTGTCATCGATTTGCCCTGTGAGGTTGATCTCTCGAAGGCTAGGGCAACATTCAACGACGGAAGTCTCGAAGTAGTAATGCCAAGAGCAGCTCCTGCAAAAAGCCTTCGGGTGGAGACGAAGCCACGGTTATCAACAGAAGGTGATGCTTTTGTCCATGAAACAGACGGGATCGAGGCCGCAGGCAGTCCACCTACTGTCGGGCTACGAGCAGCATCGTCGAGGACATAACGCGCAGATGCATTAGCGTGCAGACGCACCTCAATCTTTGACGGGTTTGTTGGATGCTCTTGGGAGTGGAGAGGATTGCCGCATGGAATTTCACAATCACGAGTTGGCTATGCTTAAGACATATCAACTCCAATGCGTTTCGAGCAGTTGCCACGGTACGGTTCACAACACATCCGAGGTACGTCAAAAAGAAAATGTCGAGGCCCAGCCAATGAAACTACCTGCGATCGGAATTAGCCGTTTTCTTCAAGTATCGAGCGGCTTGATTATTCTCGGCCTGCTCGTGGAGATTGCGAGTTTTCTCTGGTTTCATCCACTCTCGTTCGTGCTCTTTATCTTTGTTGGCGCGGCGTTAATAGGTCTGGGGATCGTCGTCTATCTCATTTCGCTGGTCTTCGCTGTTTCGCCCCCGCTGAGAGCCGTGGATGAAGTGCAGGGGCAAACAACTAAGGTCTGATTTCACCGGTGCCCGCTCGGGGTGCGAGATTTCGAGAAGAGTTTTAAGGGCTCACGGATCAAAGAGTCTTGTTTCCTCCATCCGCGAGCTAGGCCAGAAGCGACTAGGACTTGGAGGGCGGGGTAACGGCGTTGCGTTGCTGATTTCGGCGAGCGCGTGGCAGGGAGGCGTTGTGTTCGGACAAATCGGCGTTCTCATCTCATTGATTGTGCTGACGATTGTCCTGGCCGGAGTATTTCTCGTGCGCCCATCGTTCACTGCGGGAGCCACGGGCAAGATCCTCGCCTTTGTGGGCTTGTGCATTCTTCCGACCCTGTGCGTCGCCACGGGCATGTCCTTTCACATGCAGCGTTCCCAACAAACGGCATACTGCGTTTCGTGCCACAGCATGGAGACCCACGGAGAAAGTCTGCACCTGCTGGACGCAAGTTTCATCCCTGCGCAACATTTTGAGAACCACCTCGTGCCGCCGAACCAAGCCTGCTATACCTGCCACACGGACTACACCATGTATGGCCCTTTGAAGGACAAGCTCAAAGGCCTGCGGTACCTATATATGGAGTACGTCAGTACACCGCCCAAAACCATTCATCTGGACGGCAAATACAGCAACCTGCAGTGCCTGCACTGCCATGCGGGCATGCGCAGCTTTGACGAAAATCCGACCCACACTGCGATCATGGGCCCGCTCAAGGCGAATCAGATTTCTTGCATTTCTTGCCACGATATGATTCACAACGCTTCCGAAGTGGGTAAGCTGAAAATGTGGGTTGACGGCAAAATGCCCGCCCTGCCCGCCACTGTGTTGTCCTCAGCTGCGCCAGCTAGACCGGAAGCAGCTGCAACAGCCAGAACATCGAAAGCACCATCTAGAAGTTCGGCAGGCAGTGCGACCACGGCGCAGGGGAAGAGCGTTTTTGATTCTCAACACTGCAGTGGATGTCACGGAGATGGCGGAGTCGGCGGCTCTGGCCCGGCGCTGACTCATACTGCCAGTCAATATCCGCCCGCTCAATTGATGACCGTATTGAAAGCACCCACTGCCCAGATGAAAGCGGCCGGCATGGTCCCGCTAACGGTGAATGCTGCTGACATGAAAGCTCTGGTTTCGTACGTAAGCAGCATCGGCGGAGCCCCTATCGCTCCTGCGGCAAAACCTTCGGATGCTGGTTCGTCTGCGTCTGTCATACCTAAAGCAGAACCTTCTGCAACGGCAGCACCATCAAAAGCGCCAGTTGGAAAGCCGCCATTCAACCCGGTCAACGTGCGAGGCAAGGGCATTTTCAATTCTCAAGGCTGTAGTGGATGCCACGGAGAGACCGGAGGTGGTGGCACTGGACCAGCGCTAGCTCACCTTTCCAGCCATTATTCGGCTATTCAAGTGGCAGCTGTTCAGAAGGGAATAACAGCGATTCTGTATGCGCCCACTGCGAAGATGAAAGCTGGCGGCATGGTCCCGCTCAGTCTAAACGGTGCTGATATGGAGGCTCTGGTTTCCTATGTGAGCAGCGTCGGGCAAGCATCGGTGGCCCCCGCTGCGGCGTCCTCGGCTCCAGGATCGTCGAAATCAGCAGCTGGAAGTCCAACGGGCAACGCAACCACCGCCCAAGGGAAGAGCATTTTTGATTCTCAACACTGCAATGGGTGCCACGGAGAGGCTGGAGTTGGCGGCTCCGGGCCAGCACTGACTCACACTTCCAGTCAATATCCGCCCGCTCAATTGACGGCCGTTTTGAAAGCGCCCACTGCCCAGATGAAAGCTGCTGGCATGGTCCCGTTGACCGTGAGTGATGCTGATATGAAAGCTCTGGTCGCCTATGTGAGCAGCCTCGGGGGGCCCTCGACCGGCTCCGCAGCGACGGCGCCATCCGCTGGCTCGGCGGAAGCAGCATCGTCCAGCAAATAGCAACTCTACGCTGAAACGGTCTTAGATGCTGAAACACTTCATAGTCCAATTGCAAGGAGGCAAGTGAGCCTGAATGAAGACAAGAAAACTTCTCATTGTCGTAGATGAATCGCCGGCGGCCCGAAAGGCATTGCAGTATGTGGCGCAGATGGCCGCGGGGCGGCCGAATGTCCGAGTATGTCTGGCGCATAGTCTGTTGTCGCCACCTCGACAGCTAGTGGAATTAAGGGGTGCGGAAAAAGAACGCCTCCAGGCATTCAAGTCCCGCTGGATTGCTGTAGAGGAGATGGCGGAACAGCGAGCCCTGAAGCGCGCAAATGAAATTTTGCGCCGCGGCGGATTGGCAAGCGACGCAATCGAAGCCCATTACTGTTATCTGGTGGATGGGAGTCGGGCGACCCAGGAAATCTTGAACCTCGCAAAAATGCGCAAGTGCGACACCATCGTTATGGGACGGGCATCGCTTTCCTGGTTTGGCGAACTAATTCATGGAGATCCTGCCGAAGAGTTCGTCCGCCAGGGCAAAGGATTTACGATCTGGGTCGTTGAATAAATTCGAATACGCCGCCGATTCGAGAACTGCCCAATAATTCGTTGCGCAAGCCTGAATGCACCACAGTCGCCATGGCTCATACCCAGGTGAAAGAACCACATTCCGAACCGTCGAGATACTCAATTATGGAAGTGCTATTATTCGGCCCTCGGAGTCACATCAAGAGGGTACGAATAAATCCGATCCAGGGAGAGAAGGCAAACCGCGACCACAATGGGCTTCTCAGTTAGACAAATCACCTTGAGAGAAATTTGCGTCGGTTGGGCAGTCCTAACTGCCATTCATTGGGGGCTTTACTTGCATTATCCCGAGTTTGCGCCAGTCTTTGTAGGTAAAGTGCCCGTTTGGATTAGAGAGTTTAGGTTATTGGAAGGCCTCTTTGCTCTTGCTGCTACAACTGCGGCATTTTTAACCATTGCGAGAGCAATTACTGACCGAAGTACCGAGAAGGTGGACCGACTTGGCTTCTTATTATTTGTAGTTCTGTTTGTGCTGATGATTTCCCTATACCTCTTATAACTTATCTTCCGGCAACAGTCGAGAGCAACCATCCATCCGCGCCGCGATGGCTGTATTGGACCGCGGCGGGCCAACTCCGGCGCGGCGGCCTGGGCCGTGTACCGGAGCGGATTAGTTAATGCGGCCTCGCGTTTTTCCGCTTGACATATTCAAACAGTTGTTTTAAACATGTGTTTGATATGGCCCAGCCTGCGGTAGCCCGAATTTCCCCCTCTGCCCGCCGGCGCGATAAACGCAAGGCCCCGGAATTGACCCGCGAAAAGTTGATCGAAGCGGCTGGCACTGTATTTGCCGAGCGCGGGTATCGAGCCGCGACGATTCGGGAAATCTGCCGCCGCGCGGGCGCGAACGTCGCGGCGGTGAATTACACCTTCGGCGACAAAATGGCACTGTACACGGAGGTCTTGCGGCACTCGGTGCGCACGGCCAAGACCGCGGCCATCACGGCGGCGCTGGATTCCAGCCGTACTCCCGAGGAAATGATTCGCGGGGTGATCCGGGCGCGGCTGATGGGGCTGTGCCAGCAAGCGCAGCCGGACTGGTGCATTCGCCTGGTGATGCACGAATTCTCGCACCCTACTCCGGCCATGGGGCGCGTGGTGGACGAAGGCATGCGGCCGATTTACGAGCGGGTGCGAAAGGCGGTGGGCGAAATTATCGGCTTGCCGCCCGACCATGAAACGACGCGCCTTTCGGTGAACAGCATCGTCGGACAAATTCTTTTTTACACGTTTTCCCGCCCGGTGCTCGCGCATTTGCAGCCGGAGCTGAAGCTCACGCCGCAGCTACTCGACCGCATCGCGGATCACATCGCGGATTTTTCGCTCGCGTATCTGAAGAAAGTGGGACAGGACAATCGCCATGGATGAAATGAAAACTGGGACGTTGACACAAACGCCGCCTGCAACGGAGCAACGAAATCCGCCCTCTCCCGCCCTCGGTACGCCCCCGGCGGAAAACAAAGCGCCGCGTTCGCGCGTCATAAGGATATTGGTCATTGCCGGCGTAGTCGTCGCAGCGTTCGTGATCTGGAAGCTATTTATCGCGGCGCCAAATCTGCCCGCCAGCATCATCGCGCTCAGCGGGCGCATTGAAGGCGACGATTCCGCGGTGGCGCCGAAAACAAATGGCAAAATTTTGGAAGTCACCGTGCGCGAGGGAGACACCGTAACGGCCGGGCAGGTGATCGCGCGGCTGGACGACGCGCAGGTGCGCGCGCGCGAAGATGAGGCGCGGGCTGCGCTTACCGACGCGCAAGCAAAAATGCAGGGAGCGCGCGACCAAATCGCGGTGCTGCAGGATCAGCTGCGCCAGAATCAAGTGCAGACGGGCCAATCGACAATGGATGCCGAGGGCCGCGTCCGGCAGGCGCAAGCGGACCTGACGGCCGCGGAAGCCGACCTCGTGCAGCAACAAGCCGCATTGCGGCTCGCCGAATTCAACCGCGATGCATATGCGCGCCTCGCCAAAACCGGCGCCGCTTCCACGCAACAGGGACTTCAGGCCGAGGTGCAAGCCGACCAGCAAGTTGCCGCGGTGGCCGCGGCGCAGCGCCGCGTGGAATCATCTCGCGGCGCGCTGACTACGGCGCAGGCCAACCTGGACAATCCGAAAATTCACGGCGCGCAGGTTTCCGGCACTGAGGCGCAAATTTCCCAACAGCAATCGACCATCGCCGGCGCGAAGGCGGAGACGGCCCAGGCGCAAGCGTCCCTTGCCGAGGCCGAGGCGGATCGCGCCGATTTAACCGTGCTCGCGCCGTTTGCGGGCACTGTGCTCACCCGCGCCGCCGAGCCTGGCGAAGTGGTGCAGGCGGGAACGGCCATCGTCACTCTGCTCGATCTCTCCAAAGTGTATCTGCGCGGCTTCATTCCGGAAGGCCAAATCGGCAAGGTGAAAATTGGCCAGCCCGCGCACATTTTTATCGACTCCAATTCCAGTCAGCCGCTGGACGGCTACGTTCTGCGCATCGATCCGCAAGCGACCTTCACTCCCGAAAACACGTACTTCCGCGACGATCGCGTAAAGCAGGTCGTGGGCGTGAAAGTGCAATTGACGCAAGGCATCGGCTTCGCAAAACCGGGCATGCCCGCGGACGGCGAACTTTTGACCGGCGGCAATACCTGGCCGCCGCACAAACGAGCGGCGCAATGAACACGGCCGCAACGGACCGGGAAGATCTCCTTGCGCGGACGGGGGCGTCTTCGGGCGCCGCTATCGACGTTCGCGGCCTCCGGAAACGCTACGGCGCTCTCGAGGCCGTGCGCGGAATTTCCTTCGAGGTGCAACGCGGGGAAATCTTCGGGCTGATCGGCGCCGACGGCGCGGGCAAAACCACCACGTTTCAAATTCTCGCCGGAGTGATGGAAGCCAGCGGCGGCACGGCGGAAATTTTTGGCAAGCCGGCGCGCGACGCGCGTTCTCGCACCGGGTATCTCACGCAGACGTTCAGCCTCTATCCCGATTTGAGCGTCGACGAAAACATCCGCTATATCGGCGAACTGCGGCACGTTCCTCCCGCGGAAATCGAGGAACGCGGCGCTCGCTATCTGAAAATGTTTGACATGGACCGCTTCTCGAAACGCCTGGCGGCCCAGTTGAGCGGCGGCATGAAGCAGAAGCTGGCCTTGGTGTGCGCGCTCGTTTCCGAGCCGGACATTCTGCTGCTCGATGAACCGACCACCGGCGTGGATCCCGTGTCGCGGCGCGAGTTTTGGGACACGCTCGCGCACCTCGCCGGACAGGGGCTTACCGTGCTGATCGCCACTCCGTATTTGGATGAAGCGGAGCGGTGCCATCGCATCGCGCTGGTTCACCTCGGCGAGATCCTGCAAATCGGCACGCCGGATGAATTTCGCGAAAGCATGCATGCGAAACGCATCGAGTTGCGCGCGCCCGATCTTCGCAAAGCCCTTCGGGCCGTGCAGAAGTTGTCCGGTCGCGAAGCCGACGTTTTTGACGCGCAGCGGTTTGGAGATCGCCTGGATTTGCTCTCCCATTCGCCGGAAGCCGCTCAGCGGGAAGTGCAAGAGGCTATGCAAGCGGAAGGGATCCAGATTGACAGCATGCGCGTGGACGATCCCACGCTGGAAAACACGTTTGTCGCTACGCTGCGTTCACTCAGCCAGGAGATGCGGGACACGCCGTTTCCCTCGCGCCGCAATCACCGGGACAAGCGCGGCCAGGTCGCCATCGGCGCGGACCACATCTCGAAGCGATTCGGATCCTTCACCGCGGTGCACGATGTGAGCCTGCAAGTGCGTTACGGCGAAATCTACGGGTTGCTGGGCGCCAACGGCGCGGGAAAAACAACGACGATCAAAATGCTGTGCGGATTGCTGGACTCCTCCACCGGAAACATGCAGCTGGCGGGCGAGCGGGGCGGATTTCGCTCGACCGAAATCCGGCAGCAGATCGGCTACATGTCACAAAGGTTTTCGCTCTACGACGACCTTACGATCGCCGAGAATCTGGATTTTTTCGGCGGAGTGTACGGCGTGCCTTCCGAAGAACTCGCGGAGAAGGAACGCTGGGTGCTCGATTTTTCAGGGCTCGAGGGCAAGGAACAGCAGCTCACCAGGAGTTTGCCGGGCGGCTGGAAGCAGCGCGTCGCGTTCGGCAGCGCGATCATGCACGAGCCCGGAATTGTGTTTCTCGACGAGCCGACTTCGGGCGTCGATCCACTGGCCCGCCGCGCGTTTTGGATGATGATCAACCGCCTTGCCGACGCGGGCACGGCCGTCCTTGTGACCACGCATTACCTGGAAGAAGCGGAACAGTGCAACCGCCTCGGCCTGATGGTAGCGGGCGAGCTGCTTGTGGAAGGAACACCGAGCGAAATTAAAGCGCAGCAAAAAGGCCACCTGCTGGAATTTCGCGTGGACCAGCCGCAGCGCGCGGCCGATCTTTTGAAGTCGGAAACGCAGCACTGGCGGGTGGCGCTGTTCGGCAAACGGCTTCACATCATTACGGACAGCGACGCGGAAACAGGCATTCGGGATTACACGCAGCGGCTCGAAGCTGGGGGCGTCGGCGTGCTGGGAGCGCGCGAAGGGCGTTTCTCGCTGGAAGATGTGTTCATCAGCGTGGTCGAGCAGGCCCGCGAGCGCGGCAAGATCGGTTCGGAAGACTAGAGGAAAAATCATGCGGCGAATTTTGGCGCAAGCCAAAAAAGAATTGATACAGCTTCTGCGCGACCGCCTCGCGGTGATGCTGGCGCTTCTTCTGCCCGTCATTTTGCTGCTGTTGCAGACCACGGCGATTTCGCTGACTGTGAAGGATCTGCCGATTATCGTGCAGGACTTCGACCAATCGCAGGCATCCCAGAGGCTGGTGGACGCATTTCGCCAGTCGCTGAGCTTCCATGTCGCTTCGTGGCCCACGGACAAGCAGCCGGAGGAGGCCTTCGCTTCCAACAAAGCGCGCGGCGCGCTGATCATCCCGGAAGAATATGGCCGGCAGGTCGCACGCGGCCAGGACGCCACGGTGCAAATACTGGTTGACGCTTCGGACGGGAATACGGCGCAAATTATTTCGGGAGACGCGGCGCAAATCGTTCGCGCGTACAACGCGGAAAACGCGGGAGCGACGCGGCCCGAGCCCGTCACGGCCGCGATCCGTTTGTGGTACAACCCAAGCCGCTCGTCGCAGAAATTTTACGGCCCGGGAATCTACGTGCTGGCCCTGTCCCTTTTTCCGCCGCTGCTGGCGACGCTGGCCATGTCCAAGGAAGGCGAACAGAAAACAATTCTGCAAGTCTACGTCTCGAACATTTCCGCGCATGAATTTCTTCTCGGCAAAATCGCCGCGTTCATGATCGTGGCAACCGCGGAAGCGATCGTACTGATGATGATTTTATTCATGGGTTTCGGGCTGCGTTTCGCCGGGGATCCGACACCGTTTATCGTTGCCACGATTTTGTACATGTTTACCGTCACTGCTTTCGGAAACATGATCGGCGCGGCGATTCCCAGCCAGGTGGCCGCGATGCAGGCGGTTGCCACCGCCGGATTCCTGCTAGTGTACATGCTGTCGGGCTTGCTCTTCCCCATTCAAAATATCCCCCCCGCCATTCGCTGGATTTCCAATTTTGTCTGGGGCCGCTATTACATCGAAATCGTTCGCGACGCACTCCTGGCGGGCGGAGGCTGGCCCTCGGTGTGGCTCAAGGTGCTGGCCATCGCCGCCATCGGGACCTTTTTTTACACCATGGCGTGGCGCAACATGCGGCGCATGCAGTTGAAGGATTAACTTATGAACACTCTTCGCGCTTTTCTCGGCTATCGCATGCGGGCATTGATCCGCAAGGAATTTCGCCAGATTTTGCGGGACCGGCGCCTGGCCATTTCCCTGATCCTCCCGCCTACCCTGCAATTGCTTCTCTTCGGATTCGCTCTCAACGCAACCGTCGCGAACCTGCGCCTCGGCGTTGTGGACGACAGCCGAACTCCAGAAAGCCGCGACCTGGCGGCGATCATGACCGAAAGCAAGAGCTTCCGGAGCGCGGGAACGTTTCTGAACGTTAATGAAATGGGAAAGAAAATTGCGGACGGCGACTTGGATGCCGGACTCGTGATCCCATACGACTATGCGCGCGATTTGCAGCGCGGCCGGCCGGCCACCGTGCAAGTGCTGCTGAACGCCATGAATTCCAACACGGCCACGATCGGCGAAGGATTTGCCGAAGGCGTGATCGCGTCGTACAACCAGACGCTCGTTGGCGAGGGAATTCACGCGCGGTTCCAGGAGATCGCCGCGCCGAACGTGAGCCGCCTCGGCGCAGTTTTGATTCATCCCGCATATCTGTACAATCCGGGCCTCGAGCCCACTTGGTTTATCGTCACCGGCATTCTGGGTGTGCTCCTAATTCTGAACGGCTCGCTCATTTCCTCGGCGGCGATTGTGAAGGAGCGCGAGGCCGGCACGCTCGAGCAGCTCTTGATGTCTCCTGCTTCGACGACGCAGATCATTGTGGCAAAGCTCTTTCCGCTCTTCGCACTGCTTTGCCTGATGGGGACTTTCGCGGTGGGCATGATGCGCGTTGTGTTTGCAATCCCCTTTCGCGGAAATATTTTTCTGGTGGTTTCCGCCGCGGCCCTTTGTTTGTTGTGCGGAATCAGCATTGGCACATTCATCGCCACGTTCACCAGGTCGGCGCGGCAGGCGCAGCTCACGCTCTTTTTCGTGAATCCGCCGCTCACCTCGCTATCCGGGGCGTTTACGCCGGTGGAAGCGATGCCGAAATGGCTGCAGCCGGTCGCGCAATTCAATCCCATTCAGCACTTCGGCCAGATTTCCCGCGGCGCGATGTTAAAGGGCAGCGGGATCGAAACATTGTGGCCGAATTTCCTCGCGCTCCTGGCGTTCACCGTCGTGCTCGTATCGCTGAGCATTTGGCGATTCAGAAAACAACTTAGCTAGGCCCGGCCTAAGGGAGTTCTATGCGCAGAAAAATAGAAGGTCTTTTTTGCTCAAATTTTAGTCGCAAGCATTTGGCCGGAAGGGTGCCGCTGCTCTTGTCGGCGCTGCTCTTCGCCGCGCCTGTCTTCGCGCAATTTGGCGCGCCGGCCGGATCATCGCAGGGCACGCAGGCCGTGCAGCTTCCCCTCTCCGGGCGAACGACGGAGACGAGCGGCAGCGTGAAAACTTCGGAGGCGCCCGCGCCCAGCACCACGGCCACCGTGAACACGTTGAGTCCCAGCGTGCAGGTGCAGGGCGCCTACGCGGGAAGCACGCCGGGCGTGGCGAAGATGCCGTTCAGCGGAAAGCTGAGCTTGCGGGAAGCGATTCAGCGAGGGCTTTCGTACAACCTGGGGCAAACGGGCGCGACCCAGGCGCTGCGGCAAGCGCAGGGACAAAGCAAAGTGGCGCTGAGCAACTTGTTGCCGAATTTCAATGGCACAGTGAACGAAGACGTTCAAACCACAGACTTGAAGGCCTTCGGATTCCGATTCAATTTTCCAGGGTTCGCGTTTCCGACGGTGATCGGTCCCTTCAATTACATCGATCTGCGCGCGCATCTTTCGCAGACGATTTTCGATCTCGCGGCAATCAACAATTATCGCGCCGCAAGCGATGTCGCGAAGGCCAATCGCTATGCGGCGCAAGACGCGCGCGAACTGATCGTGCTGGCCGTCGGCGGCGCTTATCTGCAAGCGATCGCGGCCAAAGCGCGCGTGGCCTCGGAAGACGCGCAACTGCAAAGCGCGAATGCCGTGTTCGACCAGAGCAAACAGCAGTTTGAGCAGGGCCTCATCGCCAAAGTGGATGCCGATAAGAACGAGGTGCAGGCCCTGACGCACCAGAACCGTTTGCTCTCCCTCAAGAACGATCTGGCCAAGCAAAAAATAAATCTCGCGCGCATGATCGGCCTGCCGCCGAACGATCAATACGACATCACGGACGATGTGCCCTTCGCGCCCGCGGCGCCGGTCACTGTGGAAGCGGCGCTCGCGCAAGCTTTCCAGCAACGCGCCGATTTGAAATCCGCCGACGCCCAGGTGCGCGCCGCCGAACGCGCTCACGCCGCCGCGCGCGCCGAGCGTTACCCATCGCTCGGAGCCACGGCCGACTACGGCGGCATCGGCGTCAATCCCAGCCAATTGGAGACCACCTACACCGCCACGGCCAGCCTGAAAATTCCGATCTGGCAGGGCGGGCGCACCGAGGGTGACATCGAGCAAGCAGACGCCGCGCTGGCCCAGCGCCGCGCCGAATACGAGGATTTAAAAGGCCAGATCGAGAGCGACGTCCGCAGCGCTTATCTGGATTTGCAGGCCTCCGCGAGCCAGGTGGAAGTCGCGCAAAAAAACGTCGACGTCAACAAGGAAGCCCTCGAGCTGACGCGCCAAAAAGTAGAAGTGGGAGTGATCGACAACGTCACTTACGTGCAGGCGCAGGAAGAAGTGACCAACGCCGAATTCGACTACATCAACGGCGTGTTCGCCTTCAACGTCGCGAAGCTAAGCCTCGCGCGCGCTATGGGCCACGCGGCGGATGTGCTCCCTGAATTGTTTAAGGCTCCATGAAAACTTCTGCGGGAATGACGCACACGGGCGCTTGTGAATACTCCACCCATCTTCAATCTTCCAAATCTTCACGAAACGCAGGTTGGGACGGATCCAGGACTCCGTCCATGACGTCGACGATCAGGCGCTCGTAGACGGTAGTTGCAGCGGGCAGGGACGTGTGGCCGCGTTCCCACACGACACTTCCAGTCGCTGAGTAGATGAGGGTGAAAAATCGTCCTGAAGAATATTGAAGTTCGAGGAGCTTGCTGGGCATTTCGGGATCGCCTTCCTGGCCCAGGATGTCCATCAGCGCGACGGACCACTGCCTGCCTTTCGGGTCGGTGACGGATTGGCGCTCGATGTAGCGCCAGTTGTCCATGGTCCAGGAAGCCATAGCAATCTCTCTCCGTACCCTTGTGGCGCGGGCTTCAGCCTGCGGATTTGGAGTTTGGATGCACAAAAACCCACAGGCTGAAGCCCGTGCTACTAAGGCCCGAGCAATTCGGCGAGCGCTCGCGCGACGTGCGCGCCCGTGAACGGTTTCGGGATCAACATGACTTTTTTGGCGTCACGCTCACGGAGGCTTTTGTCCGCTAATTCCGGCGTATCGCTGATGATGACGACGGGAAGCTCAGCGTGATGCGGATCGCTGCGCACGGCGTCGAAGAGCGACTCGCTCATGTTGTATACGGAACAATCGAGAACCAGCGCATCGGTGCGCTGCTCGACAATCAATTCGTTCACGGAGTCGGCAAAGCCGGTGGCGTAGACTTCAAAGCCGCGGTCGCGCAAAGCGAAAGATAAAAGCTCGGCAATCTCCGGCGTATCGTCGATGAGCAGAATGCGCGGCAACCGGGCGCTACTTTTTGCCGGCGGCGGATTCGGCGCCGGCGCCGGGCAATCTCGGCTTCTTGCCTTCGCACGGCTCCAGATCCAAAACCCAGACGCGGCCGCCTGCCGTGTAATAGGCGCGGTGATCGTTTTGAAAGATTGCGCCCCAGGCTTCGAGCGTGCGCATCACGAAGGTGTAGCCTTCAAAATTGCTCTTGAGGTGGCTCAGCACTTCGTTCGTATGCCAGTTGTCCGTAAGGATGGCGTCACCGCCATGCACCCGGGTGACAGTGTAATAGCGGTCAAACGCGGCCTCGTCTCGAACTTCGCGCGTCGACCCGCGCTTCTTGCCTTCGTTGACGATGTAGGCTTCCTGCTGCAACACGGGCCCCGCGGGAAGATTGGGAGTGTTGGCGCTCATACCGTCTCCGCCACGGTAGCCGCCGCTTCCGCAGCCCCCATGTTCACGAGGTTTTTCACGTCGGTGGCCTTGATCAAGGCTTCCGGGAGCTGCACACCCATCATCTGCCACTGCATGTTGGCGAACTTTTGCAGCGTGGCGATGTGCTCGGCGTGCAAATGGCCGAAGCGGCCCTGCAGCTTCAAGTATTCCGATACGGGCCGCATGCTCTGTGGGCGGAAGCTGTAGTCAAACTCGCGCTTTTCGTTGTTCCATTCCCAGATGGGGTACAGCCCGCATTCCACGACGAGACGGCCGAGATCGATCGAGCGCGGCGTCTCATACACGAAGCCTTTTTGGCACGGCGTGTAGATCATCAGGAAGGATGCGCCCTTGAAGTTGAGGCCCTTTCGGACCTTATTCATCAAATCGATGGGATAACCCACGCTGGCCGTGGCCACATAGCAGTGCGGGTGGCCTGCCGCCATCATCCGGGCCAGATCCTTGGGGAACAATTTTTCGCCCTCGGGTTTTTTGGGTCCCGGGGGAGTGAACGTGGTCATGCCGCCGTAGGGCGTGCGCGAGGAAGCCTGGATGCCGGTATTGGCATATTGCTCATTATCATAGCAGATAATCAGGCAATCGTGATTCCGGTAGAGCGCGCCGGAAATCGATGCGAGGCCGATGTCCGAAGCGCTGCCGTCGCCCGCCTCGCAAATGATGTTCGGGAACGCGCCCTTCCACTTGCCCTTGCGGATCATGGCTTCGTAGGCGGCGGCAACTCCCGCGGTGAAGCTGCCCGCGCTGCCAATCTGCGTGTGCGCCCACGGCACATTATAAGGAGTGCAAAGGTACGAGCTGTTGGCCACGTACATGCACCCGGTGGGCCCGACCAGGATGGTGTTGTCGCCCGATGCTTTGCTCGTCATCCGGTATTGGATCGACGGGCCGCAGCCGGCGCAGGTGCGGTGGCCGGGCACGAAGGGCTCGGTCGACGGCAATTCGGGATTGTAGAAGCGCGCCCCCTGGTTCGGGCTGGCTAGCAGCGGCAGTAATTGGCGTTCGATTTCAATGACGGACATATCAACTCCTTCGGATGGCGGCCCCGAATCCTTGCACCACAACTATTTTAGTGCAATCTTTCAAGTCCGCCGAATCAATAATTTAAAATTCCTCGAAATGAATTACTCCTCGAAGCCGACCCAATGCGTGCGCTTTTCGATGCTCCCGCGTTTTTGCGCTTCGAGCATCTTCTGCGTCATCCAGTAGAATTCCTTCAGCACAATGGCCTCGCCGCCCATTCCGGCCATGAAGGAGAAGACCAGCGGGCGTTTTTGGCTTTCGTACAGCGCCGCGCAGGCTTCCGCGTAAAGCGAACCGCCGCTGCTCACGCTGCCGAGGCCCATGTTGGTCTCGATCACGCCGACCACTTTGAATTTGCTGAGGACATCCTTTACGCGATCGGTCGGATAGGGCCGGATCGTCCGTAGCCGCACCATGCCGACCTTCGCGCCGCGATCGCGCATGTGCTTGATGGCGTAGCGCGCGGTCACGCCGTGTGCGCCTTGCAGGAAAAAGACCACGTCGGCGTCCTCGGTCATGAATTCCTCGACCCAGGGATCGTAGCGGCGGCCGAAGATTTTCGCGAACTCGTCGTGAATCTCCTCGATCACGGCCATCGAACCTTCCATGGCTCGCGCGCGCTCGAGTTGTAGCGGCGGACCCTGCTCGGGCATGATTTGCGGGCCGTGCGAAACTGGATGCCGAGGATCGAGCGGGTAGGGATGCTTGTAGGGCGGAAGAAATTCCTTCACTTGGCCGGGATCGGGCAAGTCGACATCGCAGGTGATGTGCGAAACGAAGAAACCGTCCTGGCAGACCATCTGTGGCAGGAGCACGCGCCGGTCCTCGCCGATCCGGTACGCCATCAGGTGATTGTCAAACGCTTCCTGGGCGTCGCACGACCAGCCCATGAGCCAGCCCATGTCACGCGTCGAGAGAGCGTCCGTGTGTTCGGAGCCGAAATCGCCCGGCGGATCGAGCGTGCGGTCGGCGATCATCATTTGCACCGGCATACGGCTGCCGGAAATCGGCGAGTAGAGTTCGTAGGCGAATTGCACGCCGACGCCGGAGCTGCCGGTGAAAACGCGCGCGCCGCTCGAGGACGCACCGTGGGCGATGCTCAGCTGCGAGTGCTCGCTGTCGGCCACGATGTACTCGGCGTCGAGTTCGCCATTCGCTACCATTTGGGCCAGCGCCATCATTGTGGCCGTGTACGGGCGGATGGGGTAAGCCGTGATCACGTCGACGTCGGCGAATTTGGCTGCCTGCGCAGCGGCGACGCAGCCGTTGATCCGAACCGTTTTCTTTTTTCCCGCTACTAGTGTTGCCATATTTCACTCCGCGCGGTCCACTTTTTGGTGGACGCGAACTGGTAGGACGGGCTTCAGCCTGTCGCTTTTTCTGCGTGAACGAAAACCAAAACCGACAGTCCGCCGCGGCGGACCGTCCTACTAAATGCTCTTCGCGGGGCGGTCTCCCAAATTTCTGAGCTCTTCGGCCTGGCGTCCATGCAGCCCCTGCGAAATCGCGAAGGCAGTGTCCATGCGCACCACGCCCGAATCGAAGTCGAGTTCGGGTACTCCTTCGAGGCAACCGGTCGGACACTCTTCGATGCACACGCGGCATCCCTTGCAATAATCCACCAGAATCTTGTACAGCCCGTTGGAACGCACCGAACGCACGATGCACGGCTCGGGACAAACCAGGTAACAATTGTCGCAAGCATTGCAAGTGCCGCAGCTGAAGCACCGGCTGGCCTCTTCGCTGGCCTGCTCTTCCGAATACGCGAGGATCACTTCCTGCTGGGTGGATTTCCGCGCGACGGGAGCCAGCATGGCCTGCTTGACGCGCGGAAAGTGCGGAAAATACGTCATGTTCATGCGGTTCAGATCGACGATCACATCGATCGGAACCGTGCGCGTTTCGAGCGGGATATTGCGGAGCACCTTGTCCAGATTAAAGGCCACGCGCTTGCCGTCGCCGACGGCGTTCACCACCATCAGCGGCTGGCCCGCACCGAGCTGCACCACGTCGCCCGCCGCGAAAAAGTTGGTGTTGCCGATGCGCCCGAACTCGTCGATCTTGATCGTGCCGCGCTCGGTCTTGAACTCGGCCGGCATCCAATCGAGCTTGGCCCTCTGCCCCACGGCGATGATCACGTGGTCGACGGCGAAGCGCTTGGCGGGCGCCTCGCGATCGATGGCGATCGGCGAGGCGTTGATTTTTCCAGTAAAACGCGCGGGATGCAGTTGCAATGCTTCGACTTTTCCTTCGCCGAGCACGGAGGTCATGGCCAGGCCGTGCATCAGCTCGACGCCTTCTTCCAGCATGTCATGGAGATCTTCCGGAGAAGCGGGCATTTCCTGAGGATGGGCTTCCACCGTGATCATGGTCACTTCGACGGCGCCTTGGCGGAGCGCTTCGCGCGCGCAATCGATGGCGGTGTTTCCGCCACCGATCACAGCGACGCGAGCTCCGACTTTTACTTTCGACGTGCCCATCCCGATGTCGCGAAGGAAGGGCAGCCCGAAAATCACGCCGGCTTTGTCCTCACCCTCGGCGCGAGCGCTGTTGGGCTCGGTGAGGCCCACAGCGAAAACGGTGGCGTCATAATTCTTTTTCAAATCGTCCAGGGTGATGTCTTTTCCGACTTCGACGTTGGTCTTGACCTCGATGCCGAGTTCGACGAGCCGTTCGATCTCGCGATCGAGCACCGCCTGCGGCAGGACCCAGTCCGGAATGCCTCCGCGATTCAGCCCTCCCGCTTTCGGCGATTTTTCCAGAATCGTTACCTTGTACCCGAGGCGGGCCAGTTGATACGCCGCGCTGTGTCCAGCGGGACCCGAGCCGATCACGGCGACTTTCTTGCCGTTGGGCGGCCCGGCCTTGACCACGTCATGCGCCAGCGCCTGGCCAAGATCGCCGAGAAACCGCTCGACCGCGCGGATCGAAATGGCTTCATCGTACTGCCCGCGGTTGCAGGCCTGCTCGCACGGGTGGTAACACACGCGGCCCGTGACCGAAGGGAACGGCATGTCTTCCTTGATCAGGGCGTAGGCGTCGAGATATTTGCCGCGCTTCACCAGGTCCAGATACCCTTGAATCTTTTCATTCGTCCCGCAGGCGTTGTTGCAGGGCGGCAATTTGTCCCGGTAGACGGGTCGGATCGCCCGCCAATTGCCGGTGGGGAAAAGGTCCTGGCCTTTTTGCTGTGACGGAGCCGGCGTGATTCCGGCAAACGGCACCTTGAGCCATTCGGGAATATGAGTTCCTTGAGTCGACATTTTTAACCCCTCGAAAAATTTGTCTACGCGGCCACCGGCTTCAGCGGCATGATGTGCAATTCTTTGAGCGCCGCATGGAACGCCGCTTTATTCGCGATCATGGGTTCGATCGTTTCCATTTTGCAGATGCCAGTCGTCTTGACCACCGCCGCAATCAGCGGTGCGGCGATGTCCGGCGCCACCGCTTTGCTGCGCTCTGCGGCGCCTTCGGTTGACAGGCGGTCAAGGCCGAGTTCGCCGAGGCGGTAGTAAAGCCACTTATGATCGGCTAGTTTGGCGGCGTCAACGCAGACGAGCTGCGAGAGGCGCTCGGAGCCGGGCACAAAGCGGATCATGTACTCCGGCGTGTAGTGCGTGTTAATGATGAGCGTTCCGCCCGCGGGCATCCCGCGCATGTAATCCCAACCCTTTACCATCGTTCCTTCGACCAGCACGACGATGTTGGGGTGTTCGTTCTCGTAGGTCAGCGCATTTTCGATCACGCTGTCACTCACGCGGCAGTACTTGCGCGTGGGGGCGTTGGTGCGGTCGGGATTGTCAACGTAGTTCTCCATCGCCTGTGAAAATTTTCCTTCGTTGCGGGCCGAGGCGGCGACGGAGTTGACGATGTCGCGTCCCTCTTTGTCCATGATGATGCCGCGCGTCCACACAGTCAGTTCGGTGTAGCTCATGTTCGGTCCTCTTTGTTATCTAAGCGGAGATGTGCTGCCAAGGTAAATTCACCGGCATTGCCGGTTCGCGCCGCCGGATCTCTCATCGGCGCGGGGCCGCCGCGATGGGAATCCAACACGGATTGAAAATCGCTTCGGCGGACGACGAACGCGGTCCCCGGCGCGCCGTCCTGATGCTTGGCAATCGCCAAAAGCGTCGCCTTCTTGCACAGGCTTTCCAGATCGGCGCCGGTCGACCCCTCGAGCTCGGAAGCGAACTCGTCGATGTCCACGTCGGGCGCGAGCGGCACGCGCCTGCAACAGAGCCGCAGGATCGCCGCCCGGTCCGCGGCGCCCGGTTTGGCGAACGGAAGGATATAGTCAAACCTGCCGCTGCGCAAGAGCGCTGGCTCGACGCGCTCGGGTCGATTGGTGGCCGCGAGCAAGAGTACGCCTTTTACGTCGCGCAGATTGTCGATCTCGCGCAAAAGTTGGCTGAGAATTCTCTGATAAATGTCGGAGCCCAGGTGATCGGCGCCGAATTTCGGCGCGAGAGCATCGATCGTGTCAAAGAAAAGGATGCAGGGCGCGGCCCGTCGCGCTTTCTTGAACACTTCGCGCAGCGCGCGCTCGGATTCGCCGAGCCACTTCGAGTAAAGTTGCGGACCGTCGATGGCGATGAGCGGAATCTGCTTTTCGCCGGAGAGCGCCCGCGCCATGGCGGTTTTTCCGGTACCCGAGGGGCCGACGAACAGAACGCCGCGCGGCGGCGCCAGCCCGACCTGATCGTAGATCTCGTTGTGCATGTGCGAATGCTCGACCACGGAGTCGAGCAGCCGCTTCAAATCGGCGTGGCCGCCGAGGTCCGCGAACGTCGATGGGCTTTTCTCGATGAAAAACTCGCGCGTCGCGCTGGGCTCGACTTCCTTCAGACCGGCCAGAAAATCGTCGCGCGTCACCTGCAGCCCGCTCAGATCGGCGGGCGGAGCGCCGTCGGTTTCGAGCGGAGCAGTGGCCAGGAATCCCCGCAACGCGATCATGCCCACTTCTTGGCAGAGGGCTTCGAGATCGGCGCCCACGAACCCGTGCGAATGCTCGGCGATTTCCTGGAGTTTCACGTCCGGCGCGAGCGGCATGGAGCGCGTGTGAATCTTCAGGATTTGCAGGCGCGCCTGCGTGTTAGGCACGCCGATTTCAATTTCGCGATCGAAGCGGCCGGGCCGCCGCAGCGCCGGATCGAGAACCTCGGGAATATTTGTGGCCCCGATAACGATCACCTGGCCGCGCGACACAAACCCATCCATCAGGCTGAGCAGTTGCGCCACCACGCGCTTTTCCACTTCGCCGGAAACTTCGGCGCGCTTGGGCGCCACAGCGTCAATCTCGTCGATAAAGAGAATCGACGGAGCGCGCCGCGCCGCTTCCTCGAAGACTTCGCGAAGTTTCGCTTCGCTCTCGCCGTAAAATTTCCGCATGATTTCCGGGCCGTTCAGCGGAATGAAGTGCACGCGGCTTTCGGCGGCGACCGCGCGCGCCAGCAGCGTCTTGCCCGTGCCTGGCGGGCCGTAAAGCAGCACGCCCTTAGGTGCGAAAATTCCCAATCGCTCGAAAATGCGCGAGTGCTTCAGCGGCAGCTCGACCATTTCGCGGACGCGCGCCACTTCCCGTTCCAGCCCGCCGATATCTTCGTAGGAGACCGCCGGTGCGCGCGCAGCAGTCTGCTCGCCCTCCACCACGCGAATATCGGTGCGCGGACCGATGACCACCGGCCCCGACGGAATCGTGCGCACCACCTGGAAATTCACCGCCTTGGCAAACGTCGGCACGCGCACCACGCAGCCCTGCGTGACCGGCACGCCCACCAGATCCTCGACGATTCGTTCGATGGCGATGATGGCCGGCGCCGCGCCCACCCACATCGGCGAGAGGCGCACCGCCACCGCCTGCGAGTGCTCGATCACCGCAACCGTCACCTGCTCCTGCAGCCCCACGCCGCAGTTGCTGCGCCCAGTCCCGTCGATCCGGACGACGCCCGCATGTTCTTCGTCTGAAATTTCCGCGCGCGCCACGGAAGATGTGCCGCCCGTGATCTTCACCACATCGCCGGCCCGCGCGCCGATGCGCCGCAGATCGGCCGGAGCGAGCCGCGCAATCGCCCGCCCCACATCCTCCACACGCGCTTCCGCAACTCGCAAAATAACCGTGGCGGCGAGCGAGGATGGAGCGATTTCCGTCACTGCATCACCTTGAGTTGAGATTGGATTTCGCTGCTGAATCGGCTGAAGAGTTTTGCGAATTTCTGATGCTCCGCATGGTCCTGAAGGTCGGCGATGACTTCCACGCGGGTCGTTTCATTTCCCATGTCGGTTAGCCGGATCGTCCCCAGGTTGGTATGTTCCAGCGCCCAACCCTCGCCTTGCGTGGAGGCGACCGCCATGGACAACGTGGTGCGATCGCTTTCCCAGGGCACCACAATCGCGGTCAAGCTTCCCAATCCAATAGCCAATTGCTCCACCGTGCCGGAAACGGCGCGCGGTGTGCCGGAGGTCATGAACTCAAAAAGCTTTTCGCTCATGAGAATCTGTGGTACACTGGATCAGTGATTGAACCACTTGGCAACGAAACTTTACCACCCGCGCGGAACGCTGTCAAGCGTTTCGCGCCTGCTTCCGGCGAAGAGTCTCACCTTTTTACGCCCATCAAAAAGACGCGAATCGCCGAAGAAGTAGCCGACCGGATACGCGAGCTGATGCTGGACGGCACGTTCCCGGCGGGTAAGCCGCTGCCTTCGGAACGCCATTTGGCCGAGCGCTTCGGCGTAAGCCGCGGGTCGATCCGCGATGCGCTGCGTACGCTGGAGACGATTGGTCTCGTCGAGACGCGGCACGGACAAGGCACATTTCCGCTGGAATTGTCGGTGGACCGGCTGGTCGCTCCCCTGGCCTCGGTGATGAGTTACCGCGCCGACCTGCAAGATGAATTGCTGGATGTGCGCCGGATGTTCGAGCCTGCCGTGGCGCGCGTGGCTGCGCTGCGTGCGAGCGAAGAGGATTTGGCAGATCTGCAACGCATTCTCGACGCGCAACGGCAGAAGCTCAAGAGCGGCCAATCGGCTATCGCTGAAGACACGGCATTTCACGCCATCCTGGCGCGCTCCACGCGCAACCGCGTGGTGATGAGCATCATGGCGACGCTGAACGATTTGTTGGTGGAATCGCGCACGCAATCGCTGCTGCAAACAGGCCGCCCCGCACGATCTGTTGAGGGGCACGAAGCGGTGGTGGCCGCGTTGCGCCGCCGCGACGCCGAGGGCGCCTCGCAAGCCATGTACAGCCACATCGATCAGATCGCCGATCTACAACTGCACGCACGGAAAAATCCGAATCCCCCCGCCAAATAGCCGGCCGGAGACTCAGCACATGGACGAGAGCTTGCGGGCGCAGATCGACTCAAATCTTTCGCATCTGGATGCCCTGATGCACCGCGGGCGCGAGCTCCGCGAGAAGCTGGCAATCGACCCTTCCGACAAATCCGCGCTGGTGGCCAATCGCGCCTGGCAGCAGGATTGCGGAGTAGCGATTAATCAACTGTCCGGAGGCAGCAAGGCGCATTGGCTGGCGCGGGCGTTTAGCGAAGCGTTTCTGATGCGCTCCGCCGCGGGCCAGGTCATTGAGGCTGTGGCGCCGGCGGAGATCGTCGAACGTCTGGTCGGCGTCCTGGAGCAGGCGGTTCTTTCGCTCACGCAAATGGACGGTGGGCAGGGCGCGGCCGCTTCACCTGCGGCGCAGCCGCTCCCTCGCCGATTCGATTTTGTTCACAACCCCGATCTCCGCCCCGTTCTCGAGCAGGCCTACGCCGAGAGCCTGGACGCGCTGGAGCAAGGCCAATATGACACGGCGCTAATCCATTCCTGTGGGATCCTCGAAGCGATCGTGACGGACGCGCTGGAATTCAAGAGGCTCGATGCGCTGGCGGATGCCGGAGTCCCTGAAGGGAAAATTGCCGATTGGCCGTTCAGCGACCGTCTAGCCGTTGCGGAGAGGGCGGGACTCATCCGCGGCGGGTGCGCCCGTCTGCCGGAAATCGCGCGGAGATATCGGGAGAGTCCCGATGCGGACGGCAACCCACAATTGACCGTTTCCGAGCTCGACGCGCGGCGCACCGGCCAAGTGCTTCATGTTGTGATGAAGGATTTGGATCCGGGGAGATAGGTTTTAGTAGAACAGACTTCAGTCTGTTGGTTTGACCGACGCTAAGGGACAGCTTTGCCGCTCGGTCAGAAACCCCACAGACTGAAGTCTGTGCTACTGGGTTTCGATCCTGGCCAGCAGCTCGACGAATTTCTGTTGGCGCTCGGATTGGTCCTGGCCGCCAGCTGATTCCGCCAATTGCGTCACGTTCATCGAGCAGAATTTCGGGCCGCACATCGAGCAGAATTTCGCGTCTTTGTAGAAATCGTCCGGCAGCGTTTCGTCGTGCATGGCGCGCGCCGTTTGCGGGTCGAGCGACAACTCGAATTGCTTATTCCAATCGAACAGGAAGCGCGCGTAGGAGAGCGCGTCGTCGCGGTCGCGCGCGCCGGGGCGGTGCCGCGCCACGTCGGCCGCGTGCGCCGCGATCTTGTACGCGATCACGCCC
>Ga0302324_100005274_pt1 | contig 28212 bp, 20 predicted proteins | sample Palsa_T0_1_FD_201949 | JGI IMG/M metagenome (GOLD analysis project Ga0302324, IMG submission 201949) | Peat permafrost microbial communities from Stordalen Mire near Abisko, Sweden - Palsa_T0_1 | ecosystem: Environmental > Terrestrial > Soil > Palsa > Peat permafrost | place: Sweden: Abisko...
AAGCGACCACGCCTTCTCTTGAAGCCCTGAAGGCATACAGTACCGGGTGGCAGGTCAGTTATTCGACTGGCTCGGCTGCGGCCATGCCCTTCTTTCAGCGGGCGATCGAGATCGACCCCAAATTTGCCATGGCACACGCATCGCTCGGGCGAATGTATGGGGATATTGGAGAATCCACTCTATCTGCCCAGAGCACCGTCAAAGCCTATCAACTGCGTGAGCGCGCCAATGACGAAGAGAGATTCTTTATCGCCGCTTCCTACGATAAGCAGGTAACAGGAAACCTGGAAAAGGCGGAGCAAACCTGCGAGCTGTGGATACAAAGCTATCCTCGCGCGATCACTCCGCATGGTTTTTTGTCAGGAAATATTTCGCTGAGTCGCGGCAATTATGACAAGTCGATCGCCGAGGCCAAAATCGTCATTGGACTCGACCCGGACGTCGCAATCACCTATAGCAACCTCGCCCTGAGTTACGTTGCTCTCGGGCAGATCGATAAAGCGGAAGATGTCCTGAGGCAAGCCTCCAATCGCAAACTGGAAATGCCGGATTTTCCTATCCAGCGATACGCCATGGCGTTCCTCAAAGGTGATATTGAAGGCATGGATCGTGAAACGGCGCAAAGCCGGGAAAAGCCTGAAGAGTGGATGTTGAATGCCGAAAGCTTTGTTCTGGCTCATTCCGGTCGCCTGGAGGAAGCAAGAAAAATGTCACGTCGGGCAGTCGATCTCGCTCAGATAGAAGAGCGGCGGGATACGCAGGCCAATTACGAAACGGATGCAGCACTACGCGAAGCCTTGTTTGGGAATGCGTCTATGGCACGGCAAAGAGCGATTGCGGCTTTGGCTCTTTCCAATAGTCGCGATGTTGAATATGCGGCTGCCTTCGCGCTGGCCGTCTCGGGAGACGATTCCCGCTCCCAAGCTCTGGCATCTGATTTGTCCAGGCGCTTCCCTGAAGATACGAAGGTCAGATTTATTTTTGTCCCGGCACTCCGCGCTCTTCTTGCGTTACACCATGGCCAGCCTGCCAAGGCTGTCGAGTTGCTTCAGATCGCGATTCCATATGAGAGCGGGATTCTATCTTCAGGTGGCTCTGAAGTGCTGCTGGGAACGGGCAATCTTTACCCCGCCTATGTGCGTGGTGAGGCCTATCTAGCCGCGCGACAAGGTCCGCAAGCGGCGGCCGAGTTTCGGAAAATCCTCGATCGTCGCGGGATCACGGTCACAGACCCGATCGGCGCACTGGCGCATCTTCAACTTGGATACGCGTATGCGCTGGCGGGCGAAAACGAAAAAGCGCGCGGAGCTTACAAGGACTTTCTTGCGCTCTGGAAGGATGCTGACCCGGAAATTCCAACTCTCAAGAGGGCAATGGAAGAGTACGCGAATCTGCCATAGCCGAGTTACTCGCCATGGCGGAGAGGGAATAGTTCAGATCGTGAAAACAGTCATTATGGAGTGACCGGCGCGATGCGCTGACCGTGGGTTAGGCTGTGAGTTCACATCGGAATCACAGTTCAGAGCCACAAGCGGAAGGAGCCGGTCATGAAGGAAAAGTTACGATTTTTGGGCATGGATGTCCATGCCGAAACGATTGCGGCAGCGTTAGCCGAACCGGATGGCGAGGTACAGAGTCTGGGTACGATTCCGAATCGGATAGAGTCGATACGCAAGCTGATCAAAAAGCTTGGCCCAGTAGAGAAGTTGCGAGTCTGCTATGAAGCTGGACCGACTGGCTATGTACTTTACTGGCAGTTGGCGGAACTAGGTGTGGAGTGCGAGGTGATCGCCCCGTCATTGGTTCCGGTGAAGGCTGGCGACCGGGTAAAGACCGATCGGCGCGACGCCGAGAAGCTGGCGCGAAGCTACCGATCTGGCGATCTGACAGCGGTCTGGGTTCCAGATGAAAGTTCTGAGGCGTTGCGCGATCTTGTGCGTGCGCGTGAAGCTGCGAAGCAGGATCAGTTGCGAGCTCGTCACCGGCTGGGTAAGTTCCTACTGCGCTCGGGTCAACGTCCGCCGTCCGGAGTGAGAGCATGGACACATCTCCATCTGATTTGGGTCTCGCAAATACGATTTGCGCAGGTGGCTCAAGAGTCTACGCGGCTGGATTATCTGCACGAGGTCGAGCATATGCGAGAACGTGTTTTGCGACTGGAGCAGGCCATGGCCGAAGCGGTAAAGCTGGCTTCGCCGGCATTGCAGGAAGTCATCACGGATCTGCAGGCACTGCGTGGCATCGCGCATATTTCGGCGGTGACGATCGCGGTTGAGTTAGGCCAGGTCTCTCGCTTTCCAGGTGCTCGAGAGCTGATGGGTTATTGTGGCGCTGTGCCGAGCGAGAACTCAAGTGGCAAGCGGACTCGACGAGGCGGTATTACGAAGACGGGTAACGCGCACCTGAGACGGATCGTCGTCGAAGCGGCATGGAGTTATCATCGTCCCCCCGCCATCTGGGCTGGTTTGCGCAAACGACAGCAGAGCGCTTCGGAAGAGGCTAAAGAAATTGCGTGGAAGGCACAACACCGACTGCATAAGCGATACGCGAGACTGGCGGCTAAGGGCAAAGACAAGAGAAAGATCGTCACAGCAGTGGGCCGCGAACTGCTGGGTTTTATCTGGGCCATCGGCACTAAAGCTGAAGCGACTGTCAGCCAGCGAATAGCGGCTTAAGGAAAGCAAAAACCTTCCTCAAAAAGAAAACAAAAGCGACCTCACTAATGAAACTCGTCGTCCAAATCGAGCACAGTGCCAGCAGCAGCCAGAGCAAGCACGAAGGAGAATCCTCGTTTGGCCTATGCGACAGGCTGAGCCGGACTCGCGATAACAGTCAGAGGCAGCTCCCGACGGATCAAGATTATGCGGTTTCGACCCGCGAATATCAGATTGATCAATCGTCGCTGAAAACTGCTCCGACTGCTGCTCGCTCTGTCCTCGAAAAACGACGAAATCCACAACAACAAACCCAAAGATTGCGCTGCTTGACACGGTCACTCCATATCAGGCCAATGCACTCGTTGAGCCGATCGGATCGCCCAGGCACTGGCAAGTTGCCGTGTAACCGGCCAATCGTACAGATGCAGTCGTTAATCCGCCATGTGTCCGAGAAGCCGACTACACGTCCAAGTGGTTGTTGATTCCCGCCCTGACGGGCTTGCGGTTTGAGGCTTTTCAACGAATCCGACCTTCGACCCCTTACTGATGAGCAACTATTGGAATTATGGAGTCGCGGGTCGGGTCGAACTCAAATCTAGACTAGGCAGCAGAATTGATATCTCAACCTCAGGTCTGGGACTCTCTAACCGGCGAAGCAATCCGATTCTTGATATCGGCGGAGCGTCAAACAGATCGTCCCTACTGTGTTTGCAGACTTGCAGCCGGATGCTTGAGCGAGGTCATCAGTTGCTCGAAACGTAAATCCCGGCGAAGGCTTCGCAAATCATCGTCAGCCGCTAGGGCGTCGGCATTTATATACCCACGTTTGCTGGCTTCATGTAGAAACTGAAGCGCATCATCGGTATGGTTGGCAGCAGCTGCGACGCACGCGAAGGCATACCACACAGACCAGCGGTTTCCTTGTCCTGAGGAATCGCTTCCACTTTGGATCACGTCGCGAAACAGCTTGCTTGCCTCGGTGTAGCGATGGGTATAGGCCATCGCCTTGCCAAGCTCGCGCAGAGTGTCGATGGTATCGGTGTGTTGCGGGCCGGAGTCGCGACGCTGAATCTCATATATTTGCCGCGCGAGTTGTTCTGCCTCGGCGTAGCGACCCTCCTTGTTCAGAGTTCTGGCGAGGTAGGTCTTGAAGATCAAGCTATTGACATCTTCCGACCCGTGCATGCGAACCTGGATATCCAAGGCTTCCCTTTGCAATTTCTCCGCTCCTCTGATGCGTCCTTCCTTGAAGAACTCATCGGACAGGTTTATTTTTGCAATCAATGTGCGGATGTGTTCGGGTCCGAGCGCGTGCAGGCGAATGGCCAGCTCCTCGCGGGTCAGTTTTTCGGCGTCGTCGTAGTGGCCTTCCTGGGAAAGCAGGTTTGCAAGGCGATCCATATCGAAGGCGGTGTCAGGATGTTCGGGCCCTAGAACGCGCTGCGAATTGGACAGAGCATCGCGATAAATAAGCTCAGCTTCAGCAAGGCGGCCCTGTGACTTGAGAGCCAATCCCAGATTGCCCATCGCCTTCATGGTTCGAGGGTCGTCGGAACCCAGGACGCGGCGATCTGCATCGACGAGTTGACGATCCACTTGTTCTGCCTCAACAAAGCGAGCCTGATCCCAAAGGGCTAGTCCCAGGTTGGCCCTGGCTCGCAATACCTGCTCATTCTCCGCACCCAGTTTGCGCGTCCCGACTTCAATTACCTCGCGTTCCAGTTTCTCGCTCTCGTCGAAGTGCCCCTGTTCTCCGCGGACAACGGCGAGGTGATCCATGGTCTCAAGCGTGAGCGGGTTCTCTGCGCCAAGAACGCGGCGCTCACCATCAAGCGCGTCGCGCAGCATTTTCTCCGCGTCGGAATAGTGCCCTTCGCTGTTCACAATGTAGCCGAGTTGCGCTCTCAATTCCAGCACCTTCGCGTCATCCGGACCAAAGAGCTTCAGACGGGAATCGAGTCCACGCTGGGCCAATTCATGAGCACGCGGATAGAGGCCGAGATTCTCATAAGTCTTCGCCATGACTTGCGTCATCTGCGATTGCACTTCCGGGTCTTTCGCCAAACCAGTGTCCATCTCGTTGGACGCTTTGTCGAGGATTTCCCTGGCCGTGACGCTGTTGCCGCGAGACTGGCTCGGATCGGAGACCTTGAACATGCTGGTCATAAAATCGGCGATGCGATTTGCACGATCCCGCTCGCGATTTGCCCGGTCTCGCTCGCGAGTGGTCCGACGCAGCTGGAGTGCTTGGAGGACAAAAAATGAAATAAGCACTATTACCAAACCAGTGACTACCGCTACCGCTACACGGTGACGCCGCACGTACTTCCTCAACTGATATGAGATATTTGCTGGGCGCGCTACGACCAGTTCATGGTTCAGATAATGGCGAACGTCGCCAGCCAGATCTGAGGCTGTTCCGTAGCGGCGGGCGCGATCCTTCTCAAGAGCCTTCATCGTGATCCAGTCGAGATCTCCGCGCAGTATTTTCACCAACTGCCTTGGCTCGGTGCTTCGCGCTTCTGCCGTCCCAGCGGAGTTGATGCGATTACCGCCGACCCTGGTGCTGGGCGTTGGCGGTTCTTCCAGGCGCAGCTTTCGCAGTAATTCATCGAGCGGAAATTCTTGCTGCTGTTTTGTGTCAAACGGCTGCAATCCTGAGAGGAGTACGTAGAGGACGCCCCCCAGAGAGTACACGTCGGTGCGTGTATCAATGTCACGAACGCTCGGGTCGGCCTGTTCGGGACTCATATATCCGGGCGTACCCATGAAAAGCCCAACCTTAGTGAAATCGGGTTCCGCGCTTGCGTGAGGCGTGACGGCCTTTGCAAGCCCGAAGTCGATGATGCGCGGCGTAGGTTTCCCGTCCACTTCCGCAACCAGGATATTGGCTGGCTTCAGATCCCGATGGATGATGGCCTTCTGATGGGCATGCTGCACGGCTTCGCAAGCTTGGATGAAAATTTCGAGTCGGTCGGGGATCCTGAGCTTCTTTAGGTCGCAGTACTCGGTGATCGGCAGTCCCTGCACGTACTCCATCACAAAATATGGCTGGCCTTGCGGCGTGGTCCCTGCGTCAAACACCTTGGCGATTGCCGGATGATCCATGATCGCTAGCGATTGCCGCTCCGCCTCGAAGCGCTGCACCAACGACTCGTCATACATCCCGGCCTTGATCAGCTTCAAGGCGACTTGCCGGCTCACCGGTGACGTCTGGTCGGCGAGCCATACCTGTCCCATGCCGCCTTCACCCAGCTTGCGGACAAGCCGAAACCGTTGCGCGAATATCTGACCGACTGTCAGACCGCCAGCACGATCCATTCCATTCGCGACAAAGTTCCATTTGCCGGCCATCGGCGATGATTTCAAAAAATCGGGATGCAAGCCATTGTCGGCCAGGAGAAGCGACTCAACCTCTTCGCGCAGCGCTGAATCGGAGTCACAGGTTTCATCAAGGAAGGCCATCCGCTCTTGCGGTGCCAGTTGCATGGCCCGGTGAAGGATATCTTTGACGCGTTCCCAATTCTCAGCGGTCATGACAATGCCGTCCGACTCATTTGCCGATGCAACCAGACGCGCGCGGTCGCCCAGTCGCGGTCAACAGTGATCCGCGAAAGACCCAGAATCTGGGAGATCTCGGGAGCCGATAATCCGCCGAAGAACTTCATTTCTACAACCTTTGCTTGTCTTTCATCAATCCGGGAGAGCGCGTCCAGCGCATCGTCGAGCGCCAGCAGTTCGGCATCTCCGTTGACGGGCAATGCTTCCGCGAATTCGAATGCGATCCGGCATCCACCGTCTCGCTTGCCCGCCCTGCGTTCACGAGCATAGTCCACCAGGACTTGACGCATCAGCCGGGAAGCGATTGCGATAAAGTGCGCTCGGTTTTGAAACTGCGCCGGTTGCTGACCCATCATCCGCATGTAGGCTTCGTGAACCAGCGCGGTGCTCTGCAATGTATGGTCGGGCCGTTCTGATTGGAGATGGTAGTGAGCTAGACGCCGGAGCTCATTGTAAACGAGGGGCAAAAGATCATGGAGGGCTCTCTCGTCGCCCTGTCTCCAGTTTTGTAGTAGCTCAGTGACCTGACCGTTGGCGCCGTCGGGCATAGGAATCGCCGCCCCTTGTGGAGTGCTTTTGAGTTTATTCGTGCGTTCCCCCGCGGTCAATTGCCATACTCTCTTCGCTCTGCGCCTGGATGAGGACTAAACCTTGCAATCGATTCAAATCGATTTCGGATTCGCATTTCCGAAAAAGACGGTCTCTCTTCGCTATTTCACGATTTTTTTCATTTTCATATGAGACGATCGGCGCCCGCATTCCGCTTTTCTGTGTGAGAACTTGAAAACGGATTGCTTATAGGCTGCCTAATTCGGCTAACTCCCCGCGGAGTTCCGCCGACTGCAACTTGTGAGGATCGAAGGTGAATCGGATGAAACTTGCCTGTGTAATCGGAACACTACTCGCTGCGCTCGCCGTTGCGAGCTCGGCCAACCTCTCGGCTCAGGACGGCGCTTCGAATAGCTGGCCCCACTACCTGATCTCCAACGGCACCACCGTATATGACGCGGTGAATGGTGTCACATGGCTCACGGATGCCAATCTGGCTTCGACCTTGGATGCGGGAAGCCCTGACGACGCAGCAGATTCCGTCGACGCGCCACCCCGCTTTGGCCTTCCGCTGTGCAACGCCGACAGCACCGATAAGTGCGTATGGGCCGACGGCGCGATGAGCTTCACGTCAGCACAGGAATGGGTGAGGCGCATGAACCGAGCGAGCTATCTTGGGCACGATACTTGGCAGCTTCCCTCCACTCCGCAAAACGATTCTGGATGCTCATCCAAGGGCCCGTCGAACAACAGCTTCGGCTTTGGCTGCAGCGCCGGCGCGCTGGGATCTCTCTACTACGTTGGCATCGGCATTACCGCTCCCAATACGGCCGTTCCAATACCGCCCAACACGGTAGGGTCCGTTTCAGAATTTCCAGCCGGCAACCTATTGGTCGCGTTCGAAGGGCGGAGGTCTCACGGACAGCATAGCGAACTTCTCGTTTGCCGATGGGGCGCAGGGCGGCACGAATAGCTTCAATTATTCCTACGTGCTTCCCATGGTCAAGGGCCGAATTCCTATGGGGAAGCAGCCAAGCAACGCCCCGGGCCTTGAGCTCAGCCCAGACGGGCTAACGGTCTATGACCCGGTGGCAGACGTTACCTGGGCAGCCAACGCCAACCTGGCCGCACAGCAACCCTTCTCCTTGAAGCCTTGCAAGACTCCGGGGAAGCCGGAGTTCTGTGTTGCCGCTGATGGCTCCATGAACCACGATTCGGCCGAGGTATTCATTGCGGATATGAACGCGGCAAACTACGGAGCGGAAACCAATGAGCAACTCGTGTGGGAGTTGCCCGCGTCAGACCCCGGATGCCCACAGTACAACTGTGTCAAGGAAAATCCTATGGGCGTGTTGTACTATACCGAGCTTGGCTTCCAGGCGGGCACACCGATCGTACCTATTCCAGAAATTGGGCTGGGTCCATTCTTTAATCTGCAACCCGGCTACTACTGGACCTGCGAAGCGTCCGCCGTCGGCGAGCCGTGCGTCAAGGGCAGCACACCGGTTCCCAATACCGGCGCACAGTTCGACTTTTCCTTTGGAAATGGTTTCCTCAGCACTGCGCGCGAGCCGGGCGCGCATTTTGTCACCGTGTATTTCGCGGGCTGCGACCTTCCCAATCCGGAAGACTGCGGACGCGTGTACCCGAAGCCGCCCATCCCGCCCACGTGTCCACCGGGCAGCGCGAACTGCAATTCATGACACCGAGGGAGAGTGCTGTTGAACTTCGTTATGTCATTCAGAATCGCAGCCATGACACCAGCCGTAGTGTATCCATAAATCAAAAACTCTAAGACTCGTCGAGGGAGGAAAAAATGAGACGCATGAACGCACGCCGCTTTCTGCCGGCAGCATTCGCCGCAATCTCGCTTCTGACCGTTGCGACCGCCGCTTTCGCTCAGCCTCCCGCCCCGCAGAATCCCAGCCCTTGCGACGCGGGCGCGCACGCAACGGCGCCCCTGCCCAATGGCGCGACGCTGCTCGATGCGGTCAGGCCACTGGCTGCAGACCGTCCAGAATTTTCGGGAATTCCGGGGCCGCCAAATACAAGTCACGGGCTCATACCGGCCGATTGGGGCCTCATCATCTACGACGAGAATCAAGGTGTCTGCTGGCTCGCCAACGGAAACCTCGCCGGGGATCCCTTTGTTCGCGCAGCGATGGCAGTCGCCGGCATCAACCCCGACGGGACTATGAATTACGCGACCGCCCTTCTCTGGGTAGATGCAATGAATAGCTTCGACCACGGCCACGGCGTTCTGGGGCATAACAACTGGCAGCTCCCGACGACTCCACTGTTCGACTCCACCAGCTGCTCTTCAAGCAACAACGGCACGTTCGGCCTGCTCTGTTCCGGCAGCGGCCTCGGCAACCTCTACAACGTGGGACTCAACGTGCGCATGCCGAACAGCGTGGCGCCTGACTTCACCAATGCCGTCGGACACCTTCGCAACCTGCAGCCAGGGCTCTACTGGACCGCGGACAGCGCGGCTATAAACGCTGACGGACAAGTGACGTTTTCATTCAACACCGGAGTCAACGGATCAAACACGACCACATACAACTATCTGCACGTTCTTCCAGTAACCCATGAGATGCTCGGCACATCTGCGTCGGGCTCCGGAGTGGTGCCCTACATCAGCGGCGAGGGCGCGGGCATAGCAGTCTATGACACGAACACTGAACTCTCGTGGCCCGTCGACGCAAATCTTCCCGCCTCTGAGAGGTTCGGCGTCAAAGGCAACACCTCCATGGGGCCGACAGTCAGCGGAGACTATCTCACAGCTCCCCTTATTGATGCCGATGGCACTATGCTTTTCTCTACCATCGAAAGCTCGACCGGATGGCTTACCAACATGAATGCGAGCACCTACGCAGGAAGCGATAAGTGGAAACTTCCCACCCTCGCCGAGATAAGTGCTCTTTACAAGGACCTGAATGTCGCCGTCGGCGACACGCGCCTTGAAACGCGCACGTTGAATGGGCTCTTTTACAACCTCCAGCCAGGCTTCTACTGGTCGTGCGAGCGCGATCAGACGGGCAATAGTCAGTCTCCGTGCGATCCCAATCTGTATCCGAGCATTAGTCCCGACGGAACGATCCTCGAGTACAGCTTCAACTTCGACAATGGCTTTGAAGGCACGGATTTCAATACCAAGGAGTTTTACGTGATGGTCTATTACCCAGCACCTGCACGCTAGAAGGCACCTTCTTTTCCCGTCTCTTGGCCTAGAGTGAGTCCGCTTGGTACCAAGGTGTGCAGTCGAACCGGAATAGCCTGTTCGATATACTGAGGGTTCCCGTTTGTGATGTGGCACCATAGCGGCGATCATGATGTAAAATCACGAGGATCAAAGCCAGTGATTCGAAGTCTGATTCCACAGCTCAGATCAGCGTTACTGCGCGGTCAGCGTAAACGCCCACTTCGCCTCGGCCCACCCCTGGGCCTCTTCTTCGCTCTTTTTTGCGGTTGCGCATGGCCCCAAGCTCTCGCGATTAAAAACGTTACTGTAATTGACGCCACTGGACACGCTGCTGAACCGAACCGGACTGTCATCGTCGATCGCGATCGCATTGTTGCGGTTGTTCCATCTAAGAGCGCTCATATCCCGAAGAGTGCACAACTGGTCGACGGGGCCGGTAAGTTCCTCATCCCCGGATTGTGGGATATGCACGTGCATGGCGCCTCAGACGCTCGCGCTCCTTGGAGCCATCTTCTCTTTCTCGCAAATGGAGTAGTCGGCGTCCGCGACATGGCAGGACCACCGGATGCGAATGCGTGGCGTGCCGTGCAGGCTTCCAACCTGGATCCATCGCCGACCATCTACCTTGGCAGCCCCATCGTCGATGGTCTGAATCCGGTTTGGCCGGATTCCATTGTTGTCGCCGATGAGGCGCAAGGGCGCGAATTAGTGAAACAACAACAGGAGCGCGGCGCAGACTTCATCAAGGTCTATTGCAAGTTATCGCGCGGTGCCTACTTTGCGATCGCCGACGAGGCAAACAAGCGTAGCATTCCATTCGAAGGGCATGTGCCGGAACTGGTCACCGCAGCAGAGGCTTCGGAATCTGGCCAAAGAAGCATCGAGCATCTCACGCGTGTGGCGGACGCCTGCTCAAAGGAAGAATCGGCGATCGATCTTGAACTGCAGAAGTTCACTGCAATATTCCGCGCGCCAGACGCGACCACGACCCAGAAAATAGAGGCCGGAAGAAGCATCATTCTTCTCAATACCCGCACAGTTGCCACCTTTGATGGAGCCACTGCCCAATCTTTGTTTGGAAAGTTTGTGAAGAACGGGACTTGGCAGTGTCCGACCCTTACATTGCTCCGTGCGCAGATCGACGACCCATTGCCGGAGAATGATCCAAGACTGAAGTATCTGGGTAAAGACGTGCGAGCAAAATGGGATGCCGGCTATTACAGGAACTTTCCGCCCGAGCCTCGAGCCGCTATGGCCAAGCTAACAAAAGCCGAATTTGACGAATCGGTGAAGATCGTAGGGCTCATGTACCGGGCAGATGTTCCTATTCTGGCGGGTACTGACGCAATGAATCCTGGTTGCTTTCCCGGTTTCAGCATTCATGACGAACTCGCGTTGCTGGTCGATGCCGGACTGTCTCCGCTTGCCGCTCTCCAGGCGGCCACTCGAAATGCCGCTCAATTTATGGGACAGCTTGACCGGCGCGGAACCATCGAAGCCGGCAAAATCGCCGACCTGCTTCTCCTCGACGCGGACCCGCTCGCCGACATTCGTAATACCCGCTCGATTCAAGCAGTTGTGCTCAGGGGCAAGCTCTTCCCGCGCGAAGCGCTTGATGCGATGCTGGCGAAGGCTGAGACGCTTGTGAACAGTCAGGATGCCAGCACCTCTCGGAAATGAACTCAGTACAGCCTTCCCTGAACAGAAGTGGTACTGAGTTATATTGCCCGGTTCCGGTTCGTTCAGCGTTCTCTTGGATTTGAAAGTAATTGTTAGTCGACATAGTTTGCCGAGGCACCGCTCATTGAGCTATTCAATTCGATTGGTGTTCTTGGCAGGTGGCCGTGTAACCGGCTAGGCGTCACCTGATCAAGAGGAGCCAAAGAGCAGACAGGTCCATAATTGACCGATTAGCCTCATGGTCCGCCGCCGTGGAGGGCGGCAGCCATGAAAAAGGCATCGGCGAAAAGCGCGAACGGTAAGAAGAGCAGACCCAAGATTAAGCTCGGCATCCCCGATCTGGAACATTCGAAGAACGCGGTTCTCAGAAGCCTTGGTTCTCCTGATTCGAGGCGCGGATATCAGCACGCCATTGACGAGTTCGTCGCTTGGTACTGTTCTGAGCCACGGCTGGCGTTCAACAAGACCGTGGTTTTGCGTTATCGATTTCACCTGCAGGAGCGCGGCCTTGCTCCCGGAACTATCAACGTCCGACTTGCGGCTGTGCGGCGGTTGGCTTACGAGGCGGCCGACGCTGGTCTGTTGAGCCCAGAACTGGCAGCCGGAATCCATCGCGTCAAGGGTGTTCGGAAACTGGGCTCTCGTTTGGGCAACTGGCTTACGGCGGGAGAGGCGTCGGCGCTCTGGCAGCTGCCCGATGGCCAGACCCTTACTGGAAAACGTAATCGAGCGATTCTGGCTATCCTTCTCGGTTGCGGACTTCGTCGCTGCGAACTCGCAAAACTCGCAATGAATAGCTTTCAGCGTCGTGAGGACCGCTGGGCCATTGTGGATCTGGTCGGCAAAGGGAGACACATACGGACTGTTCCTGTGCCGAATTGGGTAAAAGAAACCCTAGATACCTGGTTAGCGGCGGCCGGTGTAGAAAGCGGTCCGCTATTTCGATGTGTCTGCCGGGCGGGTAAACTCTGGGGAAACGGCATCTCCGAAAAGACGGTCTGGCACGTTGTCAAGAAGACAGCGGCAAGCATGAATATTCCGCGTCTTGCGCCGCACGATCTCCGCCGCTCCTGTGCCCGACTCTGCCATGATGCCGGCGGCGAGCTTGAGCAGATCCAGTTCCTCCTTGGGCACGTGTCAGTGCAAACAACCGAGCGTTACATCGGCTGCAAGCAGCGATTGAGAGTCGCTGTGAACGACAGACTGGGCATAGAACCCGGCTGAACCATCCAGTGGTAACTGGACGCGTAGGCGACTATACAGACAAGTGGCTTCCCTCGCTGATCAATGAGCGCATTGGCGATGTGCCACTCATCGAAATTGAATAGTTGGTGAACTCGCTTCGCTTTAAGCAAAACGCCGTTCCACTTTGGCAATGAGGTTGGAAGTCCTAAGGGATCAGATACGATCCGTAAAGTCCCGCAACCTGACTGCTCTGGTCGTCCGAGCCACCAACGTTAGAGTGTCGGGCTGGGGGAGTGATGAGCCTATTCTGGCTGATCTTCTGAACATCTCGACTTAACACGCCAGCTCGCTAATCGACAAACGGTTCTTTGGATCAACGGTGAGCCATGCGATCGCGCCCAGAACGGAAAGGGAAGCGGCAACGACAAAAGACTGTTCCCATCCAAAGTGCGCCGCGATCAACGGCGTCAGGGAAGATGTACAGGCTCCCCCGATCTGGCCACCCATGTTCATGATGCCTGAGGCGACTCCCGCAAATTCTCCGGCAAAATCAGCCGTGACCGCGAAGAAGCAGCTTTGGGAAACATAGAGTGCTCCCGCACCGCAAGCAAGAACGACACCCGCTGTTCGTGCTTCGTGCGCCCTTGAGCCCAGGATCAGTAGAGCTGCGGTGACTGCCATCGATGCCGCCGGAATCAGGCATCTTCCCAGGCGAATGCTAAGGCGGCGAGCCACCCAATCGCTCAACACACCACCCATCAGACACCCAATCGTCATGCCTGCAAAAGGCAGCATCGAATAGAGAGCACTTGACCTGAGATTGAGCCCTCGTGCTTGGGCTAGATAGATGTAGAACCACCCAAAGAAAACCCATGCAACATAGCCGAAGGAGAAGTAGCTCAGTGTCAGTGCGATCATTTCCGTGCTGGTGAAAATCTTGGTCCAAGGGACAGGACGTTTGTTCGGACCGTGGCTCAGAGTGTCCGCCGTGCCTTCCATGGCGCGTCTCTGTTGAATCCATGACAACTCCGCAGAGCTGATTCGTGGGTGTTCCTCCGGAGTATTCCTCGATATCCAATACCAGAAAGCACCGCCCAATACACCAACCACGGCGCTAAACCAGAACGAAGCACGCCAGCCATAGTACAAAATGATGGCGGTTACAATCGGCGGTGTAATGCCGGAACCCACCCCTACTCCTCCAAAGATGATGCCATTCGCTTTGCCACGCTCTTCGATGGGAAACCAGCGTTCCACGAATTGACTGGCCGCCGGATACATGGCGGCCTCGCCTGCGCCCAATGAGAACCGCACAATCACCAGCATCACGAGCGATCCGCCTACACCGGGAGGCACCAGCGCAGTGAGCACAGAAAAGAGACCCCACCAGAAAACAGCAAAAGTAATGACGACGCGCGATCCAAAACGATGCACTAAGAGTCCGGCAGGGATTTGAAACGCGGCGTACCCGATGAGAAAAGCGCTGATGACCCATCCAAGACGTGCGTTATCGATGCCGAATTCCCTGCTGATTTGTATGCCGGCAATGGAAACGTTGGTGCGGTCAAGATATGCGATCGCACTCAAGACAAACAGCCATGTAACCAGTAAATATCGAATGGGCAAGACTGCCTGTTCTTGCCGCGCAAGCGTCTTCATCCTCAGCTCGTTTCCTCTAATTTATTTCGCGCAAGGTCGTTTGGAGAACCGGCCGCTCGCACTCTTCTACCAGTTAGTGATCGAGCCATCGGGTCGATAATAGTTCTGGGCGCGGGCTGTTACCCGTTCGGTGACTTCAGCGATCTGAGTGAGATGCTTCAAATCTATTTCGACTCCCAGGCCGGGCCGCTCGTTTGGATAAAGCTTACCGTTTTTGAAGTCAAGACAAACCGGCAAATACTGTAGCGTGCGGCCTCCATAATTAAATTCCATGAGTACAGGTCCTGAAAATGTTCCAAGCGTGTTAACCAAAGCAGCCGTGGCTATGGGGCCGGTAAAGTGCGGAGTAATTCCGATGAAGTGGGTTTCGCAGAGGGCCATGATCTTCACCATCTCGGTGATGCCACCCACGTTGGGCAGAGTGGCTCTCACGTAGTCAATGTCGTGGTGTTCGATGAGCGGGTTGAAATCCCACCGGTTGCCCCATTCTTCGCCCGCCGCGAGGGGCACGTTGACCTTGTTGCGAAGAATCGGAAGGTCCTGCAGGAAAGCCTCGGCACGGACCGGATCTTCGACAAAGAACGGGTCGAGGCTCTCGATCTCATTGCAACCTCTGATGGCGTCGGGCAGGTCAAAACGCTGGTGAAAGTCGATCACCCAATCCCCGTCCGGCCCCACACCCTCGCGGATCTGGGCGCATTGCTCGCGCAGATGATTGATCCGTTCGCGGCTGTTAAATGTGCTCTCTTTAGGTAGGTCCGCAGCGGATGCGCGAAAAGCCCTGTAGCCGGCCTCAATCGTTGCACGGGCCTGCTCTTTGAGCGGAGCCCCGGGCTGCAAGCCAGGAATGATGCCCGCCGTGTTGTAGCACTCACAGTAGTTGCGCACCATGCCGCCCAGCAACTGATGCACCGGCAGTCCATGGACCTTACCCTTGATGTCCCACAGCGCGAGATCGAGCGCTCCAATCGCATCCGTCTTCTCTCTTCCTGCCGGGTAAAAGAAGGAGCGATTCATGTCTTGCCACAAGTGCTCGATGTATTGAGGGTCCTGACCGATCAACCGCCCCGCCGACTGCGAAAGCGTGTCCTTCGCTCCGCCCTCGCCGATGCCGGTGATCCCCGCATCGGTTTCGACGGTGACGACAGTGTCGCTCTGATTGAACAGGGGGTTGGGATTCGGTGGTAAATAAGCTCGCACCCTGGTGATTTTCATTTTTGGGAGAATCGCAAATGCTGGAACGGCTCTTACCGCAGCAATAGCAGCCATAGATAGAGATTTCAGGAAAGCACGTCGTTGCATGAATTCAATTCTCCGAGCAACCGTTTACTGGAATGAATCAATATACTAGCCCCGAATGCCTACCTGGCGTGTCACTGCAACCAGCGATCTGCAAGGATAAGCTCATCAGAGATCAGCTCTTTGATGGCATAAGCTTCGATAGCTGACCGCCTTACGCGGCGAGAATAACTTCTTTGATCGATCGCTACCGCACGGAAACCGATACCGCCAAGTTTAGGGAGCAACGAAGTCCAACGCCGCCGTGTAGATGAGCGAATCCATCATTGATTGCGAGTTGGTAGGAATTACCCATCCAGCTGGAGACTTCCAGACGAAAGACGTCCAGCAACGCGACCAACGATAGCACCAAAATAAAAGTTTCCCGCAAGGTACTCCTTCAGGGAGTCATACCCCAGCACCACGTCTGCGAGAACACCGTTCGTATCCGACGCCAGCAATCAGCGAATGATGCCTCCGAGAGTAAGAACCTCAACTAGCATTCCCTCTGGGTTGCTCAAAATCCAGGCGTCCACCACATCGCGATCCGGGTCTCGCCAAAGTCGCCTTGTGATCGAAAAACCCATATCGCCACAACAACAGTGCGACAGAGAGTCAGGAGCTGTCTTTTCGGGGTGTTGTCGACTATGTCGTATTTAGCCCCAACCATACAAAATACGCTGTCTCACTCAGTTGAACTCGCACGGCAACTCGGACAACACCGCACTCGTCAAATTGCAACTGGATGGCCCGGTTTGATAGAGCCCGCCGCATGGTTTGCTCCCGCGGTCCAAAGCGTCCTATAATTTTGCTGCTTCGGGAACAACCATGGTGCAGCAATAACGCAGCTGCTGAGAACCAAATTGTTCGCGTGAATCCTACGTCGAGGATTAGCGATGAGCCTACGCCGTTTCTCAGCACTGCAGTTAGGCCGGCGCAGCGCCCTTCTCAAGCCTGCTATCGTCATTCTCCTGGCAGCGTTCGCCGCGACCCTCTCTGCCCAACAGGACTATACCCTTCCGAATGTGCCCTATATCTGTAACGGTGAGCGCCTCATAATCGAAAACTGCAACATACGGGACACATCCGACGCCAGCACCTGCATGGTCGGCCATCCCGACCACATCATGCCGAACGGGCTCATGCAATACACCAACATGACCCGGGCTGCGATCAAGCAGATCTTTCCCACATGTAAGCAGCCAACCCCTGACCAGATCGCCCGCGCGCAAGCTTTCCAGAAGCGCCAGCAGGATACCTACAACGCCAACGAGAAAAAGGCCAACGATGAGGCCGACGCCATCGAAGCTCGTGCCCGTGCCCTACCTGGGCAAAAGCCCCTCAAGCCCGAAGACCGCGCCATCAACCGCTGCATCACCTCCGGCCGTCTTCCCTCCTCATGCACCGGCAATGCCCTTCTAGGAGCATTCGGCAAGATGCTCTCCTCGGTTCTACCCTCCACCGGCGAACAGCCGGCACTGGCAGGACCCACAATGGCCGGCGTCTTCGAAGGCGCCGGCCATTGGCGGTTGGACTTCATCGACGGCGGCGTTCTCGTGAACTGCTCGTTTCTGTCTCCAAATCAGGAGGCCTACACTCTGAGCCTCACCGGCGCGCGACCCACTCTCACCATCAACACTCGGCCACGACCACTTGTGCTCACCCTACGCGCCGACGGAACCATCGCCGGCGCCGGTCCAGTGACGATCCAAGGCGTCGTCCCGGGCGGCTACACTCCCGGCACGTCTAACCCAGGACACAGCGAGACCTCAACCTACACCACCACCGAGCGCATGAACGCGAACCAGGTTCAGCCCGCATCCGGCAATACCAGCATCACTAACACCGGCGGCGGCACCTATGACGTGACCACCACCCACACCACTACGAACAATGTCGCCGGCACTTCCACACCCGGCTACACCAATTTCGTTCCTCGCAGCGCCACCTGCCCCGCTCCCAATCTCCAAAGCACCGGCGCCGTCGGCATCCAGACCATGCAAACCGATCTCCTCAAAGGCATGCTCGGCGGAGACAAAGGTCCCCCGACACCTGCCGGTATCCGGATGACCGGGATTTACGCGGCCTCCAGCGGCTTCAGCGTTCAGTTCTTCCCTGAGTCAGCCGTAGTCGGCTGCGGTCCCGACGCTGCCCGCGCTTATCCCTACACGGTCCTCGCGGAAGGCTCACATGCAATCGTGAAAATCGCCGCGCCCGACCACCCCCTCAACCTCGCATTCAGTTCCGCCAACACCCTCGATCCAGGCACCGGCGCCTATCAAGTCCACGGACGAACCATCACCGGTCAGGACAGCAACGACAACTTCACCTTTGCTCCACTCGAACAGACCTGCAATCTCGCTGTCCTCTCACCCGCTAAAGCCATTCCTACCTCCGGAGCCTTGTCTGTCGCTTCATCGTCTTCCACCTCATCATCTGCCGCCGCCACTGGCAACGCCTCACTCCCTGCAGCGACTGTCGGGAATGCCTCGCTCGCTATCGTCTCCGGATTTCCGCCGCAGCCCGGTGTCCCCAGTCCGCTTGCTGCGAAACCCTACACTCTGCTCCGCGACAGCCTCGCAAATATCGTGACTAAGGCAGGTGTCTCGGTTCCTTCCGGAACATCTCCATACAAAGCACTGGCTTCAGCCTGCGGAAACCGCACACCCGACTGCCAAAAGATAATGGACGGAATCAAAGCCAACGCGGTATCGGCTGTTCGCGCCGAAGCCAATGGCAACGCGACCTTCACTGGTATTGCCCCGGGGACCTATTACCTGATGATCTCGACCCGCTACAACAACCAGGGTCTGCTGTGGTCCCAGGCTGTCCAGGTAGCGCCCGGCTCCAACTCCGTCACTCTCGATCAACGCAACGCAACACCTGTCAACTGAAGTGAGTTCATGTCACGGTGAATCAGACGATGAAGCAACGGGAACAATGAATCTTTGTTCTTGCTCAATGGTCTCCAGCTCCTGAGAGGCTGCCGAGTGACTCATTAGGAACAAATTAGTTCTGAGAGGTCGGCTTCGTTCGCTAATTGTTCGTTCACTTCGCTGTAAAACCGGCTGCCCGGACATTTGTCACAGGGCAAGAAGAGGAGCGAAAATCCGAGCCCAAGTTGACGAGATGTCGACTTATCTCCCATGTGAAGTGCTTACCGTCAATCAGTGAGTTGCCCGATTTACCAACCGTCAAGACGAAAACGCTCAGGGCTTCGCACGAAGCCCTGAGCTTAGCCATCGGGTCAGAAATCCAGAACTTCTAGTGACATTCTGCGATCTGTCTCACGTAAACACGGATAGCAACCAATCCTGACGGGACAAAGCGTGGCAGTCCGAAATCAGCGTCTTAGTAGACCGTGACGCACCGAGAGCCTCACCATTCCCTGTCGTCTCTTAGAAATTGCCTCCGTGCGGTCTGGGTAATGACGATGCCCGGGTCCTGACAGATGGCTTGGAATTGAGTGCCATCGGAATCGATTACAAAGGAGAAGTGAGAAGTGGAACCCTCGCTAGTCTCGGTGAATTTGCCTGTGCAATCATCATTGACCTTATATGTGCCCGTTGCTGTCCCAGGGCCTATGTTGCCGTTTTGGCTCATATTGTAGGTGAAGGTAATATTGCCATTTCCGTCGAAGTACTGCACACCGACCTCGACATACGGCCCCCACGATGAGGGAGGGATCGGGGCGGCAACGGCGGACCCGGTGGATGTATAAGCGAAGTGATGGCCTTTCAGGGTGGCTTCAGAGCAGTTAGCCTTCGCCTTGGGCGAAAAACCTAGAACGAGCGCGGCGACTGCGGCGATTGTCAGAGTTCTTGCAATAATGCTGGAATTCATGATCATCTCCTTGGCATTCATAAAGTTGTCTCGATTCAGAAAGCAGACCGAACTGAAGGCCTGCTTTCCTTCTCACTGGTACAGGCGGAAGGGAACGGCAAAAGCGGTCACGCTTTGATATATTTCTTTTGCCCACCGGAGAAAGGGCCATCCATCGACGCACCTTCGGCAGAAATCACCCAGCTGTTAAAGGCTTGGGGCAGCGGTGATGAATCAGCTCTGGGCCAACTGGTGGAGCGCGTCTATCCGGAACTGCGCCTCATGGCCCGCCGGTATATGAAGAACGAAGGCCAGGGCAACACCCTGCAGACCACCGCAATCGTACACGAGGTATACCTTCGCCTGATCGATGTGACCAAGGTCGAATGGCAAGCGCGCGCCCAGTTTTTTGCGATGACGGCACAGATGATGCGGCGCATCCTGGTGGACGCCGCCCGCGCCCGCGGTTCGCTGAAGCGCGGCGGCATGGTGATTAAAGTGAACCTCGATGAGACGGCGGTCTTGTCGCCGGCATTGGACCGGTCGATCCTCCAACTCGACGAGGCCTTGACTACGTTTTCTCTCTCGGCTCCCCGGCAGGCCAGGGTGGTCGAGCTGCGTTATTTCGGCGGATTGACCGAGGACGAAATTGTGACAGCACTGAACATCTCTCCGCGCACGGTGAGGCGGGACTGGGATTTCGCCAAGGCATGGCTACTACGGGAGTTAAGCCATACTGTAAGAGACCATCGGAACCCCGGCCATGACTCAGGAGCGCTTCCGACAGATTGAAGAGCTATACCATGCGGCTCGTGAGGCGACGGCCGGCGAGCGCGCTACGATGCTGGCGCAGGCAGATCCCGAGCTACGCCGCGAAGTGGAATCGCTCCTGGTAGAGCGCTTCGATTGCGATTTTATTGACCGCCCTGCCATCCAGAACGCCTCGCAATTGCTCGAGGACCCAACTGTCGCCGAATTGTCGGCCGGCGCGATCCTGGGGCCATACCGTATCGAGAGCAAACTCGGCGAAGGCGGCATGGGGCAGGTCTTCCGGGCGGTCGACACGCGACTAGGCCGCTCGGTGGCCATCAAGATCGCTCATGAGCAGTTCAGTTCTCGTTTCGAGCGCGAGGCGCGCGTCATTTCATCGCTCAACCACCCTAACATCTGCACTGTGCATGACGTTGGCCCTAATTATCTAGTGATGGAATTAGTAGAGGGCGAGACCCTTGCCGATCGGCTGAAGGAGGGCCCCATGCCGATCGAAATGGTGGGGCTCTACGGCGCGCAGATCGCTGCGGCGCTGGCCGACGCCCACGAGAAGGGAATCGTTCATCGTGACCTCAAGCCGGGCAACATCATGATCGCGAAATCCAGAGTGAAGGTTCTGGATTTTGGCCTGGCGAAATCGGGCCACGATGAAAGTCTCACTGCCAGCCACATGGTGATGGGCACGCCCGCCTATATGTCGCCGGAGCAAAGGCAGGGAAAACTGGCCGACGCGCGCTCAGATATCTATTCGTTTGGCTGTGTCCTCTACGCAATGCTTACTGCCGCGCGAATGGGGTCGGTGCGAAGGCGGATTCCGTCGGCAAGGATGGAAAAAATCGTGAGCCGGTGTTTGGAAGAAGACCCTGCACGCCGATGGCAATCTGCTGCCGAGCTGGAGCGGGAACTGGCGGGCATCTCCGACACCAGAAGCCGCGGCAAGCTTGTGCTTGCAATCGGCTCTGGTGGGGCGAACTTATCCCGCGCGTGGCTATACGCCGGGCTGCTCTTGCTAGTCGCGGCCATCGTTGGCGGAGTGTATGTCTACTGGACGAGAAAATCATCTGCGCCAATAGCGACTGAGGCTGAGTGGTCGCCGCTCACGGATTTTGCCGATTCCGTTGTCTCCCCAGCTATCTCACCTGATGGCCGCATGCTGACTTTCATTCGCGGCCCGGAAACCTTCTACGGGCAGGGCCAGGTGTATGTAAAGCTCCTGCCCAATGGCGAACCAGTCCCGTTGACCCACGACGACGCCAACAAGATGACTCCGGAATTTTCTCCCGACGGATCACGCATCGCCTATACCGTCGTCGCCGGTTCTGCCTGGGACACCTGGGCCGTCCCGGTCCTAGGCGGCGAATCCCGGCTGATGTTAGCCAACGCCGAGGGCCTGACCTGGATTGACGCTAAGAACCTTCTTTTCTCCGAGACCAGAAAAGGGATACACATGGTTCTGGTGACGGCCGGCATAAGCCGGGAAAATAGCCGTGACATATATGTGCCTCCACGGGAGAGAGGCATGGCACACCGCTCGGCGATCTCCCCCAATCATAACTGGGTTCTGGTGGCGGAGATGGACAACGGTGGATGGCTCCCCTGTCGTCTGGTTCCTTTCGACGGGAGCTCGACGGGCCGCATTGTCGGTCCTGCAAGTGGGGGATGTACCTACGTGGCATGGTCTCCCGATGGAAGCTGGATGTACTTCAGCTCCGATGCAGGCGGCCGCTTTCACATCTGGCGGCAGCGCTTTCCAGACGGAGTGCCACAACAGCTCACCTCCGGAGCCACTGAGGAGGAAGGCATCGCGGTGACCCCTGATGGGCGATCGTTGATTACCTCGGTAGGGCTGGTGCAGAGTACGGTCATGCTCCATGACGCGAAGGGAGAACGGCAACTCTCCTCCGCGAGTTATGCGGAGGGGCCGCGCTTCTCGCACGACGGCACATACCTCTTCTTCGTGGTTCCGGCTCGTGGCGCGGCTGGCCACCAGTACGTCGGCGGAGAGCTGTCTCGTGTCGACGGAGAGCTCTTTCGAGTCAATCTGGAGACCGGCGCCAACGAACATCTGCTGCCTGGCCTAACAATCCGCGGGTATGACTTGTCTCCCGACGGAAAACGATTAGTGTTTTCCGCGGTTGACCCCCGGGGCCGTGTGCGTCTTTGGATTGCCGATCTGGATCTTCGTTCTTCGCCGCGGCAATTCTCTTCCATGCTCGATGAAGACGAGCCGAAATTCGATCAGGACGGTAATATTTTCTTCCGCGCCGCGGAAGGGGGATCGAATTTCCTCTATCGAATGAAAGAGGACGGAAGCGACAGGGTAAAGGCGTTCCCAAGCTCAATTCTTGGACTCTTGGGCCTATCGCCGGACGGACGGTGGGTTGTCCTTTTTCAGGCTTCATCCAAGAGTGCGGCCTCTTCTGAGACAATCGCAGTTCCTCTAAACGGAGGAGCTCCAATGACGATCTGCGACACGATCTGTGATCCGATGTGGGGCAATCGGGGTAAGCTTCTTGCCATTCACTTTCAAACGACGGGGCCCGACAGAACGGTTCTTCTGCCGGTCGCGCCCGCTGGCGGCATGCCCTCGCTTCCTCCTGACGGACCAGATCTCGATCCAGGCAGTCGCCTGGGCACCATGAAAGGCGCCAAGATTATGGACAAGCTCATGATTCCTGCACCAATCTCCGACCAGTACGCATGGATGAGTCAGAGCGTGCACCGCAATCTCTACCGCATTCCCTTGCGCTGATTGTCGCGGAGTTCCGTTGTCGCGATGCATCCTCATCCTGAAAGAGCCAATGCGGATCGCGCAAAGCTGAATTCAGGAAGGAGCATTTATGCCAAAAATCTCCGTGAACGCTGGCAGGCGAAGTCCTTCATTGAGCTCGTTCGGATCAGCCTACACCTCTGGCAAGTTGCCGAATAACCGGCTTGGCGGAAACATGAAACATGGCCTTACTCAGTTGGTGGTATCGCCGCCCAGCAAGAATGCGTCACAATCCTGGCGGTTCGTCACCCTCGAAATACGGGTCATATCCCATAAAAAGGAGGCACTCCAACCGCTCAGCGTTCCGAAGAACGTCGCCAGGAACTCGCTTACGTTCCGAGGAAAGGTAATCAACCAGCCCATGAACGGCGGCGGCGACTTGCTTGTGGATCAGTGCATCCGCCTTTGTTAATTCGGCATAGCGTTTTGTTGCTGACCAAAACGCTTGAAACTGACTGATGGGGTATTTCCGCTTTACCGAGGCAAGGCCCTCTTGGAAATCCCCCCAGCGATCGATGGCCTCGGCAGCCAGTTTGTCCTTCTCTGACATCGGTGTTTTCTCTGTCTTTCTCTCAGGCGCCATTCGATCAGAGCAGTGTAACAACTCATTTTGCCGGTTCGGAACATTTTGTTAATTTTCGGCTGCGGAAAACTCCAGACCCGAAAAAATGACGCATAATTTCCGATTCCTGGTTCTGAACTGAGTGAACATCAACAGTCAGATTGCAAACCCCTGATGGTGGGATTAAGTGGCTATTTCTGAATGATTTGAATGCCTCATCGGAGCATTAGTAACGAAAAACGCCGATGTGTTCGCAAATACCGGATCAAAGTGCCCGAATTCTCTAGCGAGAGAGCATTCCGAAAACTCTTAATGTCATTTGATCGTGAGTGGGTAATAGTAGGCCCCAGCGTCCTCGCCGCGAACAGTCGCCAAGAAATATGATCCGTTCGTCGCCGCGCGTAGGTCTAGCGTCACATCGAGAATCTCTTGACCGTTCATCTCTTGCGCTCGACCGGCAGCCTTAGCAACGACGTGGGTAGCAGTTTTATCCTTTGAAACCAAGACTTCATATTGCCCAGAATCGCTAAAGCGAGGAAGCTTAAGCTTCAAATGAACGAACGCGGCTGGCAGTATTACGGATTGCAACTCATTGATCCCGCCATCCGTTCCCCGGAATGTGCCAGCGTTGAACAAATCGACCTGAACATTGACAGGTGCGTTCGCCATCGTTTCAAAGACTGGAGCTGCCGCAGTCCGAGGGTGCCGCGACTCCCAAATTCCTCCAACAGCTGCGAAAAGGGTGAGAGAAGCTGCAATGGCCCAGGCTAGAACCTTGCGGCGAGCCTTTCGTGTCTCCAACCACTTCAATCGGAAACCGCGATACTCAGCGAAGCACTCCGAACACGCGGCCATGTGCAGCCGCGCCGGGTGTCTTACCGGCAGACGATCTTCCGCCAGAGCCTTGATCGTCGCCTCGTCTGGACATCCGACCCGTTCAGGGTTTGGGTTCGCCTCCAAAAAATAGTCTTTGATGAAATCCACTTCGTCGCCTCAGCTTGCGGACTTGCAGAGATGCGGAGGTCTTTCCTCCAGGTCATCGTGCGGTCGTTTCGAGAGGATGGTCGCCACTCTCTCTTTCACTCGTTGAATAGCCTTTGCCGCTGCCTGATACCTGATTCCGAGAGCAGTGGCCACGTCTTTCGGACTGGTAATGTCCTGAAGCAGCAACATCAAAATTTGCCTGTCTCGTTCGTTGAGCGTTGTCCTCAACTGCTCAAAAAGCACAGCCCGCTCCATTCTTATCTGGGGGCTCCGATCCAGTCCAACCCATTGCTCCAGCTCGGGCCCGATGCCAACGGTGATCTCCTGCACGGGATGCTTCCGAAACCAAGCATGGATTTTGCCTTTGAGCGCCGCAAAAGCGTAACGCCGGGGGAATTCGATTAGCGTTGGCCGAGCTGCCATTGCCTCTCCCAGTTCTTCGGCCCACCCGGCAAGCGACGCGTCATCCACCTTCGGATACTCCCGCACTGCCCAATCGTATGCATCCTTCACCGCATCTCGGGTTTCCGACGCAAGGTCTTTCCCGTTCCTATCGACAAGATGCAAAAGTGTCTGGCCCATAAATCCACATCAACCACAAGAAGCAAAGAACGAAGGCAGTGGGGTGTCAAAAAAAAGGCCAGAAATGCAGCTTACAAAATAGAGGCCCAACATCCGGCGCGACTTTAAGAGAGAACATCGAGCCGAACTCAAAATCATCATTTATACAAGCAGTTGCTTGTATATCTTCGGATAGGAGAAGCAGTCAATGGGTTGCCTTCTTGAGCGCAAAGCACAGATCATCTTCGTCACCGCATCCTCGGTGGAGCAGAACGGAAAAAAAAGGAAAGTCGTAGTCGAAAGCCGCCCAACGTTTGCCATTGTCCGACTGGACGGATCGAGAGAGCGATTTTCCATCGCCTGGGAAGCGATCTACGACACAGCCAAGCAACTCCGCGCCAAGAGCTTGCGCCAAGAGGACGAGGCGGAACGGTTGAACAAACGTTCCATCAAAAAGGTGTCTAAGTGAAGGATCGGCGGCTAGCCCTTCCCACCTTTGGACTTGGACATAGTCGTATTCTCGCTGTCAGCGGCGGCAGCTGTAACCTTGTTCTTAGCCCAGCGCACCTGCACCGCCTTTCGCGCCGCGGCACTGCGTTCTTCAGCGGTCAATCCCGCCCAGCGAGCTTTCCCGCCCTGCGATTGGATTGCCTGAAGGTGCTCGCGCAGCGTCAGCTCTTTGCTCTTCTTCATGTTTTGATATCGAGACAGCGGCACGTACAAATATATAGCCATTGCCAATACGATCGCTAGGGAGACAGCGATTGCCATATGGCTTGCGGTTTCTCCGCCCATATGGCACATTGTAGTGAATGGTGCATTTCAATAGTAATGCCCTCGCAAATAATCAGGTCGTGTCTCAAACCGAGCCTGATGGGGATCTCGACTTGGCCGGGCACCGCGCGAGCAAAACAAAGCATCAATGACCGATTCGATCCAAGTCATGAGGTCTGTGGGATGGGTGGAAGAACAGAAATGAAATTTGCTCGTGCCGCTTTGATTTCTCCGAAGGAATTGGCGGACAGCTTAGGACTTTCGATAGCGACTCTCGCTGATTGGCGTTCGCAGAGACGCGGACCCACGTACCTATCTGTGGGTCGTAAAATTTGGTATCCCAAGGATCGGGTAGACATGTGGCTCGAAGCGAATTTGAGGGAGACCAGCAACGATGACTTTACGAAAGCGGAACGGGAAATGGCACTATCGCTTCAAGCTCGACGGTCGGGAATACAGCGGAACGACCGACTTGGCAGACACCGCACGAAACGAGACCCTAGCGAGGCAGCTTGAAAGTGAGCACCGGAAGGCACTCGTCGAAGGTCGAACGCCAATTCGCCGCCTTGTTGTCCGCGAATTTGAGGATGCTGCTCAAGAGTTCCTTGCTTGGAGCAAAATCGAGTATCGCTCTCACCCCAATAGCCATCGGCGAATCGCCACGAGCTTAGCAAGCGCGCGGGAGTTCTTCCTGCGCAAACCGGTAAGCACAATCAACGAAAGCGAAATTGAGGCCTATAAAGTTTGGCGGTTTAGCGAGCACCAGGTTCGAGACATAACAGTTCGCCACGATTTGCATGCTTTATCGACCTTCTTTAAGTATTCGATCAAGCAGCACTGGGCGCAGGGGAATCCGATTCTAAACACAAAGATTCCATCTGACGCGGATGCAATCCGTATCCACGTTATTAGCCCGCAGGAGGAGCGTGAATACTTCTCCCGAGCGGCGAAAAACCAGAACCTATATGACCTCGCCCAGCTGATGCGGAATCAAGGAATGAGGCCTGAAGAAGTGCTGTCATTGCGTAAGCAGGATGTAGACCTGGAGCGGGGGCAACTGCGCATTCGATCCGGCAAATCAAAGGCGGCCCAACGCTCACTAGACCTGACATCCGAAAGCCTAGCGATACTGGCGAGAAGATGGCAGGATTCCTCGGTTTGGGTATTTCCTTCCGACCGAAATTCTGGAGCACACCTCGGAAGAATGAACGGTGCCCACGACCGCGCCTGCAGGGAGACAAAAAATCAGAGCCCCCTTCATTTCGTGCTTTACGATTTTCGCCATACTTTTGCCACCCGAATGGCTCAGGCTGGTATCGACCTCGCCACGCTTGCCGCCATCCTCGGACACAATTCCATCCGTATTGTTCAACGGTATGTTCATCCCACCGCGGAGCACAAAGAGCAAGCAATGCGCCGGTTCGAAGAGAGCCTCGTAGCCATAGATCAAAGGGCGGCGGGCAACGCTCGCAAGGCGATCCAATGAGCTGTCAGTTTTGTCCGTCCGCTTTTAGTCCGCTTTTGACGCCAATTCAGGCCAATTCAGCACGACCGAGAACGATCCAGAACGAAGAAAATTTCTTTGTCAAATTGCTGATTTCAATGGTGATGTGCTGAATATATTGGAGGCGCGGGTCGGGATCGAACCGACGCATAAAGGTTTTGCAGACCTCTCCCTTACCACTTGGGTACCGCGCCCCGTTTCATCAGCACGACCTGAAAAAAAACGACCGCCGGGGGAATCGGCCGGCAATACTCAATCCAACTCTGCCCGACTGTGCCTGGAAACAGCGTAGGGTTCGGAGATTGGAGCGGGAGACGGGACTTGAACCCGCGACCCTCGCCTTGGCAAGGCGATGCTCTACCACTGAGCTACTCCCGCGTAAGTACTCTGTGAGTATATCGGGATGGTTTGGATATGGTCAACGTTGGGGAGTCCCCCAACACAGCGCGTCGCTCATACTCTTGCAACTCCAACCCCTGCCTCAACGCCAAGCATTTCCCCATCGCGCATATGCAGAATGCGGTCGCCGATCATGGCGGCTTCCTGGTTGTGAGTGATCATTAAGACCGTTTGTTTGAACTCGCGATTGGAGACTCGCAGCATTTCGAGCACGGCGTCTGAATTCTTGGTATCGAGATTTCCGGTCGGTTCGTCGGCGAGGATAATCGCGGGCCGATTGATGAGGGCGCG
>Ga0302324_100005278_pt1 | contig 28199 bp, 18 predicted proteins | sample Palsa_T0_1_FD_201949 | JGI IMG/M metagenome (GOLD analysis project Ga0302324, IMG submission 201949) | Peat permafrost microbial communities from Stordalen Mire near Abisko, Sweden - Palsa_T0_1 | ecosystem: Environmental > Terrestrial > Soil > Palsa > Peat permafrost | place: Sweden: Abisko...
GGCGGCGGACTCAAGCACCTGCTGAAGAATGCGAGCGCGAACAATTGCGCATTACCGCCATTGACGGCGGTGGCTGGGTTCGGGGGAAATTAGGTGGTGGGCTGTGGGTGTTGGTGGTAGGTGAGGACTATCGGCGTTCGTTCGCGTCTCTTCGCGGCCCTAATTCTCATCGGTGTTCTGGGCGCGTGCAACAAGCAAGTCCGCCAGCACATCCAGGAACCTTATCCCAGCAAGCTGGCGGCATGGCATTTATTCACCGGCCGGGCCGCTGAGCTGCATCCGAACCAAGGCGTAGTTCCCTACGATCTGATCACGCCGCTGTTTTCCGACTACGCAACCAAGTACCGATTCGTGTGGATGCCGGCCGGGAGCTCGGCTGTCTACAACGAGCTGCAATCTTTTGAATTTCCTGTGGGCACCATCTTTGCAAAAACGTTCGCGTATCCGGATGGCGGGCACGACGCGAAACAAAGACTAATCGAAACGCGATTACTGGTGCACGGCCGGAACGGCTGGACGGCGCTGCCCTACGTGTGGAACGAAAGCCAAACGGAAGCCGAGCTTCAGGTAGCGGCCGATCCAACGGTGGTCCACTGGACTGATCCTTCCGGGCACGCGTATACCATTGACTACGTCATCCCCAATCAGAATCAATGCAAGGAATGCCACGAGAAATCTAAAGCCACGATCCCGATCGGACCCAAGGCGCGTAATCTGAATAAGGACTTCAACTATGCCGACGGCCGCGCGAATCAATTGGCCTATTGGACACGGGTCGGGTATCTCAAAGGCGCGCCGGCTCCCGAGCAAGCGCCGCGCGCGGCGGTCTGGGACGATCCTTCGAGCGGATCACTGGAAGCGCGCGCCAAGACATATTTGGACGTCAATTGCGCCCACTGCCACAATGCCGGCGGCACCGCCAACACTTCCGGCCTCTATCTGGATGCCGGACAGACCGATCTCATGCGGCTGGGTATTTGCAAGGTTCCGGTTTCGGCCGGACACGGCGCGGGCGATTTGCTATTCGACATCGTGGATGGAAAGCCGGAAGAATCCATTTTGATTCGCCGCATGGACTCCGCTCTTCCCAAGGTTATGATGCCGGAGCTGGGCCGCACCGTGGTCCATCGCGAAGGAGTTGCGCTGATCCGCGAGTGGATTCGTTCGCTGGAAGGCAAGTGCATCGCGAAACCCGGCAATTTGTAACCTGATATAAAGATTTATATGAAAGAAAATGAAGCGCTCCGCAAGCATGTGGTGGAACTTCTCGCCGGCCGCAATGCTCACGTGGATCTGGAAGGCGCCTTGAAGGGCTTACCGGCGAAACTCCGCGGCACGAAGCCCAAGGGTTCCGAACACACCGCCTGGCAATTACTGGAGCACATCCGGATCGCCCAGTGGGACATTCTGGAATTCAGCCGGAATCGGAAACACGTTTCTCCCGCTTGGCCGGAGGGCTATTGGCCGAGGACGGAAGCGCCGCCCAGCGTGGCTGCCTGGAACAAGAGCATGAAGCAGGTGCGCGCGGATTTAAAGGCGATGCAGACGCTGGTTACCAGCAAAAAGAGCGATTTGTTTCGGTCTATTCCGCATGGCCAGGGTCAAACGCTACTGCGGGAGGCGCTATTGTTCGCCGATCATAACGCATATCACATCGGACAAATTGTTTATCTGCGCCGGCTGCTGAAAGCTTGGCCGTAAAAACTTCTTGGCAGCACGGATGTTCGTGCTAGAATAACGCTCTATTTACATGCGCAATCGAACGTCTGTCATTTCGTTCTTTTTTTTCTGCCTTGGCTTTTCCGCCTGGGGGCAACCTTATACCATCAGTACTGTAGCCGGGACTGACCGGTTATTGGATGGCCACAGCGCCAACACCGCCCCGTTGCGAGGTCCGGCCGCGGTCGCGGTGGATGCCAGCGGGAACTTATATATCGCTGACCTGGACGACAACCGCATCCGAAAAGTAGATGCCTCCGGCGTGATCACAACGTATGCGGGCACCGGACTCCCGGGCTACAACGGGGATCGAATCAAAGCGACAAATGCGGAACTGAACTTCCCGTCCTCGCTGGCGATGGATGCCGCGGGCAATCTTTATGTCGCGGATGGGAGTAACTTCAGGGTGCGGGTGATTTCTCCCGATGGAACCATTAATACCGTCGCGGGGAACGGCTCGCCGGGTACTTTGGGAGATAACGGGCCAGCCATTCAAGCGCAACTCAATCCACTTGCTATTGCCGTGGATACCGGGGGAAATCTGTATATCTCGACCGCTGACAGCCGCATCCGTAAAGTTGACGCCAACGGAATCATTACAACCATCGCAGGCACCGGGGTTTCTACTTATAGCGGCGACAATGGTCCCGCGAATGTCGCCGGCATCAGTTTCGTGCCCGCTATGGTTGCCGACGCGAAAGGGAACTTATATCTGGCGGACTATTACAATGGGTATGTACGAATGATCGACGGCTCGGGCATCATTCACCCGGTTGCGGGCACCGGGCAGCGGGGAGGCTCTAATAGTCTTTCGGATAGCATTCCGGCTTTGCAGGCGCTCATGGTGCCAAACGGCCTGGCGCTGGACAGCGCAGGCACCAGTCTTTACATAGCGGATAGCGATCTGATTCACACCGTCATTGACCGGCTGGATCTAACCTCCGGATTGATTCACATACTGGCAGGGAACGGCAATCCTGGTTTCCTAGGCGATGGGGGCCGGCCTCTGATGGCGGAATTCAACTCACCCTCAGGTCTGGCGGTGGACAGCAGTAGTAACGTTTACGTCGCCGACTTTTTAAATCAACGGGTAAGGAAAATCGCCGGCAACACTATTACCACGGTGGCGGGAACCGGCATCGGCGATGGCCTGCCGGCCACATCCGCATTCTTGAATTTCCCGCAGGGATTGGCGGTGGATGGCGCCAACAACGTGGTAGTGGCGGACACAGGAAACCTAGTCGCCCGCCGCTTCATGCTGGGCGGGACCATCAATACTTTCGGCGAATTGCTGGGTGCGCCCGCCGCGGTGGCTGTGGATTCGGCAGGGAATTTTTATGTAGCCGATGATGAGCCGCTGGTGTTGAAGATCACCAAGGCAGGCAGTACTTCCATTGTGGCGGGCGATGCGCAAATCGGATATAGCGGCGACAACGGGCCGGCCACCAGTGCGATGATCACCAATCCTACCGGAGTGGCAGTGGATGCGGCGGGCAACGTCTACTTCACGGATGACACCAATAATAAAATTCGCAAAGTCACCGTTTCTACCGGAGTCATCACTACCATTGCAGGCAGCGGCAGCCTCAATTATTCGGGCGACCACGGCCCAGCGTTGAACGCAGGATTCGACCCATACGATATCGCCCTGGACAGCCAAGGCAATCTCTACGTCGCAGACTTCCAAAACAGCCGGGTCCGCAGGATTGGGTTGGACGGAAACATTTCCACGGTGGCCGGAACGGGTGTGGCAGGCTACGCGGGGGATGGCGGGCCGGCAGCAGCAGCGGAACTCTTTTTTCCCGCCGGCGTGGCGTTGGATGGGGCCGGCAATCTCTACATCGCCGATTTTGGCAACTCCGTTGTCCGGCGTGTTACGCCTAGCGGCCTGATCACTACAATCGCGGGCACGCCTGGAGTTTTCACGCCCAGCACAGGCGACGGCGGGGCGGCGGCCAGCGCGCAATTGAATGGCATCCGAGTAGCGGTGGATCCGGCCGGGAACGTCTACGTCACCGATTTGACGAACGATCGAATTCGAAAACTAACGCCGCTGGTGGTAACGCCAGCCAGCCTGAGCGTGGTGAGCGGGGACAAACAAAGCGCGACGGTGGGGACTACGCTCGGTGATCCGCTGGTGGTGAAGGTAACCGATGCGGGTGGCGCGGGCATCCCTGGCGTGGTGGTTAATTTCACCGTGAGCCCAGCCGGCGCCGCGACCGTCAACCCATCGCCGGCCGTCACGCTGAACGATGGCACGGTGGGCGCGAACGTGACACTCGGAATGACTGCGGGTAATTTCAGCATCACCGTGTCGGCCAATGGATTGCCGAGCGTGTCGTTCTCCGGGACCGCGAATCCTGCGGTCTCGCCCACCGCTCCTGTTGTATCCGTCGCTGGAATCGTGAGTGGGGGCTTGAGCGGTCCACCGCTTACGATAGTGGCTCCAAACGCAATTGCGACTATCTTCGGTGACAAATTCGCGCCCGCGGGGACGGCCCGGCAAGTGGGCCAGCAAGATTTAGTGAATGGCAAGATTCCCACTAACCTGGCAGGAGCTTGCGCAGTGTTCGGAACGCAGCTAGCGCCGATTCTGGGCGTTTATCCCGGCCAACTTAATGTCCAGGTACCGCAACTTCCGCCGGGTCAGATCCAGGTTCAAGTGATCACCAAGTGCGGCACGCCGCAGGCGGAGACCAGTAACAGCGAGACCGTCACAGTGCAAGCGACGTCTCCGGAATTTTTCTATTTCGTGCACACCGCCAGCGGCCAAAATCCGATCGCGGCCATTAATGCAACCACCAAAGGGTACGTGGGAGCTGCTGGCCTGGCAACCGGCAGCACCTTCACGCCCGCCCAGCGCGGCGATTTGCTGACGCTATTCGGAACTGGCTTCGGGGCCACCAATCCATCGTTCGGTCCGGGTGAGCTGCCGGGCGGCGCCGCGCAGGTAACAGCTTCGGCCAGCATTACGTTCGGCGGAGTGGAATTGGCACCCACAGATATTTTGTATGTAGGCGTCACGCAGAATGCCGGACTCTATCAGGTCAATTTGCGGGTACCGAACGGGGTTCCCGATGGAGACCAATCGCTGATCATTACGCTGGGCGGCGTGAAGTCGCCGGCCGGGGGCTACGTAACGGTGAAGGGTGGGCCGACTGGCGCGGCGTCGGTGCGATAGGAGGCACCGGGCGCTCTCGACGTTCGGGGCCGCTGCTGCTGTCTCGTGGCGCTCCGTTTAAGACGTTGGTCCGTGATTGAAAAACAACGGCACCGACTCCCTCACGGTCGCGGCTCGGCAAGAGCGAACCTCAATTCCGAGCCGCGAGTGTAAGGGATCGCGCGGTTACGCTCTCGACGCGGGGCCTATGCGCCTTCCGGCTAGAAACGTCTCTACCACCACAATTTCCCCGGTAGCTTGGCTGACGCTAAACCGGACCAGGTCGGCGCGTTCCCCTGGGTTCAACCCGCGCTGGCGCGAAGCGATGCGGCCAATGCGCGCGGGATTGCGGGTGGCGAGCGGTATTGCCTCCGGAAGACTAAGACCGGCCATTCGCATTACATTCTGAAGGGCGCGATCCATGCGCAAGGCCGAGCCTGCCAGCCGGGTTCCACCCAACAAGCGCACACTTCCATCGGAGTGCAGTTCGACATCTACTTCACCCAGCTGGTAGGGTCCGGGTGCGCAACCGGCCGGCATCACGGCATCGGTAACCAGAATGGCGCGCTCCAATCCCTTGGCCCGCAAGGCGACTTTGAGAAACGCTGGCGCGAGATGAATCCCGTCCACGATGAAACTGGCGGCCAAGCGGTCCTCCGCCAGTTGGTCCCAGATATAGTTGGGATGACGCGGCAGCATGGCATGAGCACCGTTGCCGAGGTGGGTGGAAAGCGTGGCTCCGGCGCTTACAGCAGCGGCGATTTCGCCCGAGGCGGCGCGCGTGTGTCCAATGCTCGCCACTACGCCTGTGCTGGTCAGGGCTTGGATGAAGCGCGGCGCATCGGGCCACTCCGGCGACAGCGTCACCAAACGGATGTTCCCGCGCGCGGCTTCCTGGAAGCGCTGGAACTCATCCCAATCCGGCGGACGAACCCAGCGGGACGGGTGTGCGCCGCGAGGTCCGTCTTCCGGCGAAATATAGGGCCCCTCCAGGTGGAAAGCTTCCATGGCCGCGCCCTCCCAGGATGCCTCCTTAGCGCAGGCGAGATTATTCAGCGCACCCGACATAGCTTCGGGCGATCCGGTGATTACGGTGGGGTAGAAGCGAGTGACGCCGGTTTGTAATATGGCGCGAATGGAGCGCGCGATTTCGTCAAGGCTGGAGGAAGGGGCGTTGTAATCGACGCCGGCGAAGCCATTCACCTGGAGGTCGATCCAGCCGGGCGTAACATAAATGGATTCGCCGGATGAGGAGAGCAGCGCGTCCACTGTTTGAATGGAATCTTCGAAACGAATCTCGACTTCGTCGCCGATTGCGGGATCGATGCCGTTACATTTCATGGAGTCACCGGTTTATGCACAAGTTTCCCACAGGGTGGGTTGGCTAAGCACAAGACACCACAGAGGAAGGAAACTGTTGAAAACTTCCGGATCGCATGAGAAATATATGGCGTTTCACCGCAAGGCCTGCTAAAAAGGAACAGATCCCCTGCGAGTGCGATCCAGGCGGGTAATCTCGGGGGAGGTGGCCGTCGGGATCGCACTTGCGGATCGGATCGAATGTAAAAGATGGTTGGCAGGCGAAAGCGCCTACCCCACTGGTACTTTATTCAGACCGCTACCGGTATATTCTTCCCTACAGGCGTGAGCCAACCGAACCGGTCCGGAACGTTGCCGTTCACGATGTCGAAGAAAACTTTTTGAAGTTTTTCAGTCAGCGGCCCACGCGAGCCCTTGCCGATTTCAATGCGATCCACGGAACGAATGGGAGTTATCTCGACGGCCGTTCCGGAGAAAAACACCTCGTCGGCAATGTACAGCATCTCGCGCGGGATGATGGTTTCCACCACTGGAATACCGAGCGACCCAGCCAATTCAATTACGGTGTCGCGCGTGATGCCGGGCAATACGGAGGCGCCCAGCGGCGGGGTTAGGATCTTACCGTCGCGCACCACGAAGACGTTCTCGCCGGAACCTTCGCTGACATAGCCGGATTGATCGAGCGCAATGCCTTCGGCATAGCCGTTGGTGTGCGCCTCCATGCGGATCAATTGCGAGTTCATGTAATTGGCGCCGGCTTTGGCCAAAGCAGGCAGCGTGTTGGGCGCAATCCGCGTCCAACTGGAAACACACACGTCCACACCCTTGGTGAGTGCTTCTTCGCCGAGATACTTGCCCCATTCCCAACAGGCTATATAAACCTCGGTGGGATTGTTCGGCAGGACTCCGACGTCGCCGTAGCCGCGCAGCACGATAGGCCGGAAATAGCACGAACCCAGGTGATTGAGACGCACCAGCTCCGCCATGGCATCCGCCAACTCGGCGCTTTCATACTTCACATCGATACGGTAAATCTTGGCGGAATCGAGGAGACGGCGAATATGTTCCCGAACGCGGAAGATGGCCGGTCCCGAAGAAGTGGCATAGCAGCGGACACCTTCAAATACCGAGCTGCCATAGCTGGTGACGTGCGAGAGGACGTGGATTTTGGCGTCATCCCAGGCGATAAAGCGGCCGTTGTGCCAGATCTTTTCCGTGGGCTTCAACATACTGTAATTATAGCCATTAAAATTCGAGTCAACGGGTGGCTTAGGCCCCGAACCGGGAGCAGAAACATCCTGTGGCGGAAGTGCGGAGGCTGGCAAAAATGGTGACAGGCACGAAATTTCGCGCTTGACCGGTCTCAGAGGTTTGCGGTACTTACGTGCGCGAAAATTCGAGCCTGTCACCACATTTGCCGAATCGACCATTTCTGCAATTTCCGACTATGATCGAGGGATGAGGATCGCGCTGGATGCGGGCCCTTTGGCGATTCCGAGCGGCGGGGTGCGGCGCTACACCGAAGAGCTGAGCCGCGCGCTGGCGGAGAACTTTCCGGAGGACGAAATCTGGCTGCTTTCCGATCAGGGCTTCCAGCCGCCGGTGGGGCCCGCCAATCTAAAGACCGGCCGCGGGCCGCGCAATTTGCTGGAGCGGCGCTGGTGGCTGTGGGGATTGCAGGGCGAGATTTCGCGGATCGGGATCGACCTTTTCCACGGCACCGATTTCGCGGTACCGTACCTGCCACTCGGTCCAAGCGTCATGACGCTGCATGATCTCTCGCCGTGGATGGATTCCGGCTGGCACGCGGAAGCGGACAGGGTTCGCACCCGTACTCCGATGCTGCTACGGCTGGGACTGGCCGGCATGGTGATCACGCCGTCGGAAGCAGTGCGCGAGCAAGCGATTCGGCGTTTTCGTTTGCAAGAGGGCCGCGTGGTAGCGGTGCCTCACGCGGCAGGACGGAATTTTCGTCCCGTGGAGCAGCCGCCGGCCAGCCCAGGTTATCTACTTTATGTGGGAACACTGGAACCGAGGAAGAATCTAGCTTTCTTGTTGGACATCTGGCGCGAATTACGCCAGCAGCATCCCATCGATCTGGTGCTGGCCGGACGGCGGCGCGAGGATTTTCCCGAGCCACCCGCCGAACGCGGTCTGCATATGCTTGGACTGACGCCGGAAGAGGAATTGCCGAAGCTCTACTCGGGTGCGCTGGCGGTGGTTTATCCTTCCTACTATGAAGGATTCGGTTTGCCGGTGTTGGAAGCGATGCAGTGCGGGGCGGCGGTGATCGCATCGCGCGACCCGGCGATCTCGGAAGTAGCCGGGGACGCTGCGATTCTGGTGGATGCCAATGACGGGCGCGCGTGGAGGGAGGCTCTGACATCGCTGGTGGAGCACCCGGCCGAGAGCCGGCCCTGGCGCGAAAAGGCGCTGGCCAGGGCCGGTGAGTTTTCCTGGGGCAAAACGGCCAGGCTCACCAGAGAGGTATATGGACAGGCGGCCAAGAGCTTCCGCGCGAAGAAATAACTGGCAGGTTAAATGCCTGCTGCACTTGCGAGCAGAGGTGCATGGGACTGCCTAAAGCGCTCTTTCTATCGCCTGAATCGCCCTACCCGGCCATCGGTGGAGGGCCGCTTCGTTCCGCGTCGCTGGTGGAGTACTTGTCGCGCCACTTTTCCGTACATGCGATTGTTTTCCGCCAGGACGGCGATCCCGATCCGGCTCTTTCCATCCCGGCGGGAAAGGTGGAGCGGCTGGACGTGCTGGAACTGCCGCGCCATTCCAAGAGCGCGCTGGCGCGCGCCACCCGCAACTCGATCCGAATGGTCCGGAATCGTCCGCCTTTGGTGGACCGTTTCTCCGGATTTCAAGACGCAATTGGAAAGCTGGCCGCGCGAGAGCAATATGCGGCAGCGGTGATAGAACATTTTTGGTGCGCAACTTATGTGGAGCAATTACGTCCCTATTCGAAGCGCGTGATCCTGGATCTGCACAACATCGAATCGGAGTGGCACCGCAGCCTGGCGGATTTGGAGCACGGGGCGCGGGCCGTTGCACTGAGGCGATTTGCCACAGCCTGCGTGGCGTTGGAGCGCCAGTGGCTGCCGAAATTCGACCATGTGCTGGTAACGTCGGCGGAGGACCTGGCCTTAGCGCGAGGGATAGCACCAGAGCCCGGCATGACGGTCTACCCGAACGCGCTGCCGGAGATTCCACAGCCCGAGCGAGTGGAACGCGAGGAAATCGTTTTTAGTGGAAATCTGGAATACACGCCGAATATTCTGGCGGTTCGCTTCTTTCATGTGCGTATTTGGCCGGCGTTGCGAGCGCGCTGGCCCGGGCTGAAATGGAAAATAGTGGGGAAACACCCGGAAGCGGTTGAAGCTATGCTGGGCGGCGATCCGCGAATCGAGCTGACCGGATTCATGGAGGACGCAGTGGCGTCGCTGGCAAGGTCCCAAGTGGCGGTAGTTCCCGTGCTGGCGGGCAGTGGAACCCGCGTGAAAATTCTGGAAGCTTGGGCGGCTGGGACGGCGGTGGTATCCACCACGCTGGGCGCAGAGGGGCTGGGGTGCCGCGCAGGCGAGCATTTGCTGCTGGCGGATGACCCGGATAGTTTTGCGGAGGCGGTCTCGGGATTGCTGGCTTCGGCCGCGGCGAGGCGCGAAATGGGAGCCGCCGGCCGGAGAATCTTTGAAGAGCGGTTCACTTGGCCGGCCGCCTGGCGGAGTTTAGCTGCGGTCTTTGGAAACGATCGGGCCGCCGGATCGGTCTAAACTGTGACCGGGAGGGACCCTTTGGCTAGGGAAATGCACAAATGGGAATTCCAGACGTCTGGATTAGTTGTGAAAACTTTGTGAAGGTACCGAGCTGGACGGGAAACACACTATACTGGAGACGGTGATGCGCTTTTCCGTTGATGCCCACGCGATCGGGCAACACCTGACGGGCAACGAGACGTACATCAGGAATTTACTGAATTGTTTTGCGGCGTTAGACCGCAAAGCGGATTTCGTCGCGTATGTTTCGCGCGAGGATGCGTTCCGTGAGGTGCCCGAACGGTTTCATAAACGACGCGTGGCAATAAATCCGTTTGTGCGGCTGGGTTTCGATCTCCCGCGCAGATTGCGGCAGGATCGGCCGCACCTTTTGCACGTTCAATACACGGCCCCGATTTTCTGCCCGGTGCCGCTGGTGGTAAGCGTGCATGACGTCAGCTTTCTGGAGCATCCGGAATATTTCTCGCCCTTTCGAGCGCTGCAATTGCGCTGGACGGTGCAGCGCACGGTGCAAGCGGCGGCGCGGGTGCTGACGCCGAGCGAATTCTCAAAGCGCCGCATTCTGGATGCATACGGACTGGATGAATCGAAGGTGAGGGTGCTGCCGAACGGGGTGTGCTCGTCGTTCCATCCCATTTCGCGCGAGACCGCCCAGCGCTGGGCCCAAGCGTCGCTCGGATTGACGGCTCCCTTCGTGCTGACGGTGGGCGATCTGCAACCGCGCAAGAACCATGTGAGCCTGATTCAAGCCTTCGAGCAATTGGTGCGCTGCTATCCGCAGCTTACCCAGCATCTGGTGATTGTAGGAAAGCCGACCTGGCACGCCGAGGCGATCCGCGATTTCGCCCGAAAATCCAGTATCGCGGATCGGATTCACTTCACCGGCTTCGTATCGGACGCCGACCTGGTGAAGCTATACGGCGCGTGCGATCTTTTCGTGTACCCGTCCTTTTACGAGGGGTTTGGTTTGCCGATTCTGGAAGCCATGGCGTGCGGACGCGCGGTGGCCTGCTCCAATACTTCCGCCATGCCGGAGGTGGCCGATTCGGCGGCTCTGCTGTTTGACCCGCACTCGGTGGACGACATTCTGCTGACCATGCGGGATCTGCTGTTGAATCCTGAATTGCGGGCGCGCATGGAACGATTGGGCGCGCAACGTGCGCCGATGTTCAGTTGGGAGAAAAGCGCGGCGAAAACTCTCGACCTGTACTATGAAGTGGCGGGCCAAGCCGGGGAAAAGCCGGTACCGGCGTTGAATCGCATGTCCGCGGCGCAGCGTTGATTTATCCATGCCGATTTATCCTTAAAGGGAAGTAGCCATGCTGAAGAATCCATTTCGTAAAGTTGCCGGCCTGGCGTTCGGTTGTGCCGCGCTGGCGAGTTCGGGAACGCCGGTGGGGCCGCCGTCGTTTGAAAACGAACAACTGCGCTACAACGTGAATTGGCCGAGCGGGCTGAGTTTGGGCGAGGCGCAATTGGGATCGTCGCGCGACAAAGGCAGCGCGGATGTGGCGCCGCGGCTGCACTTGGATTTCAGCCTGGATGCGGCGGTGCCGGGATTCTCCGTCACGGACCGGTATCACTCGGAGGCGTCGCCGGAATTTTGCTCGGTGGCGTTCGACCGCACGGCCACGCACGGGCAGAAGAAAACCGATGAGAAGACCACCTTCGACAGGTCCGGATGGGCAACCCGCCAGACTACGGGCGGCGGAAAATCCCAGATGAAGACGGCGTCCTGCGGCAAGGATGCGCTGGCCTTCCTCTACTTTGTGCGGCGCGAGCTGAGCCAAGGCCGGCTGCCCGCGCCGCAAACGGTGTATTTCGGCGCGGCGTACGAAATCCGGCTGGCATTCGCGGGTACCCAGATCATCAAGCTGGCTGACAAACAAGTGGAAGCGGATCGGGTGACGGCGTCGGTCAAAGGGGCGGCTTCCGAAGTGGGTTTCGAGGTGTTTTTCCTGAAGGATGCAGCCCGCACGCCCGCACTGGTGCGGGTTCCGTTAGCGCTGGGCACGTTCTCAATGGAGCTTGTAAGATAATTGAGAACCGGTCCCAACTGATTCGTGGCAACTAAGATCGCCTTCTTCTCTCCGCTGCCGCCGGCCCGCAGCGGCATCGCCGATTACTCCGCGGCCCTGCTTGACGAGTTGCGCAAGCTGACGGACGTGCAAGTATTTTCGGCGAAGCCGGCGCAATTCAATCCAGCCGCTTTCGATGTAATTCTTTACCAGATCGGCAACAATTCCTATCACGATTTCTGCTATGAGACGGCCTTAGAACATCCCGGCGTGGTAGTGATTCACGAAGCGAACTTGCATCACTTGATCGCGGACATCACCATCAAGCGCGGCGATTGGGACGAATACATGCGCGTGCTGGGTGAAGAGGGGGGCCGAGCGGCGCTGGAATACGGGCAACGCGTACGGGCGCTCGAAATTCCGCCGGATTACGCAGGCGTTCCCATGCTGCGCGGATTGCTGGCGCGTTCCAAAGGGGCCATCGTGCATAGTGGTTGCGTGGAGGCGGAATTGCGAACGGCCGGATTCTCCGGGCCAGTGGCACGCATTCCGCATGGCGCCTGGATTCCGGAGACCAGCCGCCTGAATTATCGGGGTTTGCTGGGAGTGGATGACACGACGCCGCTGATCGGCATATTCGGATTTCTGAAGCCGTACAAACGGATCGCGGAGTCGCTGCGGGCGTTTCGGAGGCTGCTGGGAGTAGCGCCGGACGCCAAGATGATCCTGGTGGGGGAGCCGCACTCGGATTTCCAGCTGGGCTCGCTGATCCAGTCGCTGGGTCTAACGGCGAACGTGAGGCTGCTCGGTTTTCAGGAGATCCAGGAGTTTGTGGGATACCTGGCGGCATGCGACGTGGTGTTGAATCTCAGATATCCTACGGTGGGCGAGAACTCGGGAACATTGATGCGCGCGCTTGGTTTGGGCAAAGCGGTGATCGTTTCCGAGGTTGGATCTTTTCTGGAACTCCCGGACGAAATCTGTCTGAAAGTTCCGGTGGATGAGACGGAGGAGACAGTCCTCTTCGAGTATTTGAATCTGCTGGTGAGCCGGCCGGATATTCGCCGTGCGATGGGAGACGAGGCGCGGCGCTGGGTGGAAACCGAATGTTCCTGGCCGAAAGTGGCGCGGCAATATGCGGAGTTTCTGGATTGCATCGCAAGGCCGGACCAAGCCGGGCCTGGCAACACCGAATCCAATCCAACCGGTGCGGAACTTCAGCCGGTAAAAGAAGCTGAGCAAGTGGACGCGGACTACATCGTTTCCTGGTCGCCCACGGAAGCCGCCAGAAGCTACGCCGCCACCCATTTGACGCGATTGGAGAAGACCTTAGCCATCACGCCCCCAGGCGGCGCGGACGATCGGATTCTGGAGATGGGTGTATATTTGCAAATCACACCGGCGCTCCAAAACCGTCTGGGCTATGGCGAAGTGCGCGGCTGCTACTACGGACGGGCAGGCCAGGTGGACCGCCGAACCGTCACGCGCGAAGGGGAAACATTCACCTGCGACGTGGATCTGTTCGATGCCGAAAAGGACGTTTTTCCGTATTGCGATGGATACTTTTCCACGGTGCTGTGCTGTGAGCTGCTGGAGCATCTCACCGTGGACCCGATGCACATGCTGGCGGAGATCAATCGGATTTTGAAACCGGGCGGACACGTGTTGATCACGACGCCCAATCTGGGATCCTTGCGGGCGATTGCGGGCATTCTGCAGGGTTACCATCCTGGGTTATTTTCGGCTTACGTACGTCCGCGCGTTTCCGGCGAGGAGCCTGAGCCGCGACACAACCGCGAATACATGACCCGGGAAGTGGCGCAACTGCTGGAGAACTCCGGCTTCGAAGTGACATTGCTGGAGACCGGTCCGTTCCTGGCGAGGCCGGAGCCGGAGTACCGGTGGGTTGCACAATTGCTGGAACGCTACGAACTTTCGCGCAGTCTGCATGGAGATGGAATCTACGCGGTGGGACAGAAGACGGGCCCAGTGCGGGAACGCTATCCGGGCTGGTTGTACCAATGATGGGAGTACGGGCGCCGGACGCGGAATATCGCGACATCGAGTTGCGAACACTTCCGGATACGCTCGAAATTCGGCTGGTGCTGGAAAACAGATCGCGCGAGACCTGGACTCCGGCGAATTTCTCGCTGGGCTGGCAATTCTTCGACCCGGAAACGAATTTCTTTATTCTGGAAGGCGCCTGGGCTCCGGTTCCGCGTGAAGTAGCAGCCGGCCAGACGGTGGCGTTTGAGATTTCGATCCCTTTTCCTCCCGAAGCGGGCGGATACCAGATCTACGTGTCGCCGATCCGGCAGCGGGAGGGTTGGGCTTACCGCCGCGGGCGGCCCTTTGTGCGGATCGTGGCCGAGGCTTCCGACGGCGAGGTACGCGTTCTCGGCCACGAGATAGCTACGGCCGGCAGATTGCGTCTGCGCCGGATGCGGAATGCGCTGCCGAAATTCTTCGCCGCTCCGGTACGATCCATCCGGCGAAACCACCGGCTGATTCGCGCCATGGCGCGGCGCGACATCCTGGCGCGCTACCGGGGTTCGTTTGGCGACGTGTTCTGGACGGTGCTGAATCCGCTGCTATTGATGGCGACATACTTCTTCGTCTTCGGCGTGGTGCTGCACTCGCGATTCAATCCCAACGACCGCAGCTCCACGGGATTCGCTCTGTATTTCCTGGCCGGGATGCTGCCGTGGCTGGCATTTTCGGAACCGGCGGGCCGGGCGCCGCACGTGGTGCTGGAGCATCGAAATTTTGTGAAGAAGCTGATTTTTCCGCTGGAAACGCTGCCGGTGAATCAGGTGGTGGCCGGATTGGTGACGGAAATGTTCGCAGCCGCGGTATTTTTAGTTGCGTTGCTGGTGATTCGAGGGGCGATTCCAGTGACGGTGGTCTGGCTGCCGGTATTGTTGGTCCCGCAACTACTTTTCACGCTGGGAGTCTGCTGGTTCCTGGCCGGCCTGGGAGTATTTGTGCGCGATCTCGGCCAGATCATGGGCTTTCTGCTGACGCTGTGGTTCTTTATCACTCCCATTTGTTATCCGGAAGCGAGTTTGCCCGCGGGCGCGCTGTTCCTGCTGCGGAAAAATCCCATGTATGTGCTGGTACATGGATATCGCGCGATCCTGCTGGAGCAGCATCCACCGGAATTATTGTCTTTGGTGAAATTGTGGATGGTGGCGCTGGTGGTATTTTTCCTGGGGCATGCATGGTTTTATAAGTTGCGGAAAAGTTTTGCCGACGTGATTTGAGCCTGAGTGCGTGCTACAATCGCTCGAGCGATGCAGCGATACGAATGGAACCGGATAGAGAAAGAGCAGTTGAATCCGTCCTTCGCCCGCCAGGTGATCCACGGCGAAAAGATGACGGTGGCGCGCGTCTATCTCAAGCAGGGTTGCATAGTGCCGGAGCACAGCCATCCCAATGAGCAGATTTCGATGCTGGAGCAAGGCTCGCTGCGCTTTGTGATTGGCGGCGCCGAACAGGTGGTGAAAGCAGGCGAAGTACTGCGGATTCCGCCGCATGTGCCGCATAGCGCCGAGGCGCTGGAGGATTCGGTGGCGGTGGACTTGTTTTCTCCGGTCCGCGAGGATTGGATGCGCGGCGACGATGCATACCTGCGCAAGGGTGCGTAACGACCGTCCGGCCACCCACGCTAATGAAGACGTGGCGCAAGTGATTCGCCGCTTCGGCTACAATAAAAACTAGCGCCGGGGATTATTTGAAAAACGTTACACTTTTCTGTGCGTTGCTGTTGTGTGTCTACACGCAGAACGTTTGCGCGCAGGCTGCTGCAACGCCGACAGCCGCGGCGCCGGACAAATCGGAAGCTGCCGACGACCATCGCATGTTTGGCGTGCTGCCCAACTTCAAGACGGTTAACGATCCGAATCAGCCGGTCACGCCGATCGGACCTTCCGAGAAATTCCAGTTGGTGCTGCACTACTTCGATCCTTTCACGTTCGCCATCACCAGCCTTCAAGCTGGAATTGAGCAGGACACCAACGCGAAAAAGTCGTATGGGCAAGGAGCGTTGGGCTACTCCAAAAGGTTCGGAGCGGATTTCACGGATGCCTTCACCAATGAGCTGTTCGTGGTGGGCGTTTTTCCTTCCCTGCTGCATGAAGATCCCAGATATTTTCGATTGGGACGCGGCAGCGGCCTGCATCGCACCGGTTACGCGCTCAGCCGAATTCTGGTGGCGCGCACCGATTCAGGCGGGCATCGCTTCAATTTTTCGGAATTTCTAGGCAACTTCACCTCCGGCTCCATATCGCAGCTTTACTATCCGCATAACGAGCGCGGGATTGGCGGCGTGCTGACGCGGATGAGCGTCCAGATCAGCTACGACGCGCTGTTCAACATTCTGAAAGAGTTTTACCCGGACTTGAAGCGGAAGCTGCACCGGAAAAACGGTTAGGATTCACTGAGTGGCTCCGCTGCAAATACAACCGGTGACACTGCGAGGCCGGCACATCCGGCTGGAACCGCTAACGCTCAATCACCATGACGGGCTGTGCGAGATCGGTCTGGACGCCGAGTTGTGGCGTTGGATTCCAACGCCCGTTCGATCGCGCGAGGAAATGCTGGACTATATCCGGCTGGCCTTGCAAGGACAAACGGAGGGTAACGCGCTCCCTTTCGCCAATGTGGAGCAGACCAGCGGGCGCGTGGTGGGCTGTACGCGCTATATGAATATCGACAAGGCCAACCGGCATGTCGAGATTGGCTCAACCTGGATCGGCAAGCCGTGGCAGCGCAGCGCGGTGAACACCGAAGCGAAATACCTGATGCTACGCCACGCCTTCGAAACTCTGGGTTGCTATCGCGTGGAGTTGAAGACAGACGCGCTCAATCAGCAGTCGCGAAATGCCATTCTTCGCATCGGCGCAAGCCAGGAAGGCATCTTTCGAAAGCATGTGTTGTGTTGGGACGGGCGTTTGCGCGATTCGGTTTATTTCAGCATCATCGATTCGGAATGGCCGGGCGTGAAGGCGCGGCTGGAAGAGAAGCTGCGCCAATCCGCCGCCGGTTGAGTTAGGTCTGCTTCTGAAATACCAGGGTGTCCGCCTTGCCGCTCTGCGGAACGATGGGCGTAACTTCCACGGTTAGGACCTTCCCATCCTCGGAAATCTTGAGCCGGAAACGCGTAACATGGTCACTCTTGGTTTCCATATCCACCAGCATGGAGCCGTTGAACCAGAAAGAATCCCGCCGGTCGCCGGGGAATTTGCATTCCTTCCCATCGGTGGTGCACTGCAACTCGGTTTTCTTGGGCTTGCCGTTCTCGGATTGAGAGATGTGGATGGAATTATCGCCTTCAGCAATCACCCAAACGGCGCTGGATACCTTGCCGGAATGCAATTCGCTCTTGGAGGCGTCGAGCTGCCAGGTGCCGCTGAAACTGGGGTGGTCCTGGTCCTGGCCGACCGCCCGGCCGGCGAGAAGAACAAACGCCAAACACGTTGAGACTGTGAAAATCACCGTGCGCATCCTGATTAATCCTCCTACGTATCGCGGGCCCCACAGCGCGTGCTAGCATGAATCGGATAATCTCACCGAGCTATGAAGCTATCCGATAAATATACACTCGAACGGGGCCGGGTGTATTTGACCGGAATCCAGGCCCTGGTCCGGTTGCCCATCGATCAGATGCGCCGCGACCAGGCGGCAGGCCTCAATACAGGCACGTTCATTTCCGGTTACGAGGGATCGCCGTTGGGCGGCTACGACATGGCGCTGGCGCGATCCGGGAAACTATTAACAGAATATAACATCCACTTCCGTCCCGGAGTCAATGAGGATCTAGCGGCTACGGCCGTTATGGGCAGCCAGATTTACGAAGTGATCGGGAAAAATAAAGTGGACGGCGTGGTGGGAATTTGGTACGGCAAAGGGCCGGGCGTGGACCGTTCGGGCGACATCCTGCGGCACGCCAATCTGGGCGGCACCGGCAAGAACTGCGCCGCGCTACTGCTCTGCGGAGACGATCCGATTTCGAAGAGCTCCACCATCCCGCACCAGAGCGATTTCAGCCTCTACAATCTCGGCATTCCGTTCCTCTATCCAGGCAACACACAGGAGATCATTGATTACGGATTACTGGCGATTGCGATGTCGCGCTTTTCGGGAGCGTGGGTGGGAATGAAGATGGTCACCGACGTTTGCGACGGCGGCGGCACCATGGAGGCCGATCCCGATCTGCCGAGGATTCGATTGCCGGAAGGCTATCAGAAATACTCCGATCCGCGGCTGGTTCCACCCATCACTTTGGCGCTGGAGAACGAAGTGAATGTACGGCGTCTGGAAGCCGTGCGCCAGTTCGCGCGACTGAACGCGGTAAATCGGCACAACGGCGCGGCGGCGCGTATTGGCATTCTAAGCACGGGAAAAACTTACTACGATTTGATGCAGGCGCTGCGCGATCTCAAGGTGCGCGAAGGCGTCCGAATCGGCAAAGCCGGAATGCCGTTTCCATTGGACCCGGAGTTTGTAAAACAATTCGCCGAGGGTCTGGAAACGATACTTGTGGTGGAAGAAAAGCGCAGCTTCCTGGAAATGCAGCTGCGCGAGATTCTGTATGATCAACCGTCTCACCCAGCGATTTTAGGCAAATCGCACTTTCCTCCAATCGGCGAACTGGATCCGGACAAAATCGCAAAAGCGTTGTGCGACGTATTGAATCTGAAGGATCACCGGCAGTCCCCCAGCCCCCAATCCCCAGCGCCGGCGGCGAAACCGTCCGCAGGCCGCCCGGCGGCATTCTGCAGCGGCTGCCCCCACAACCGTTCGACATTGCTGTTGGAGGGACAGATCGCCGGCGGCGGAATCGGCTGCCACACCATGGCGATGCGTCTGATGGATCCGACGCGCGCGATTTCGTTTCTCACGCACATGGGCGGCGAAGGCGCGCCCTGGATCGGCATGACTCCCTTCGTGGATCATCCGCATATTTTCCAGAACATCGGCGACGGCACGCTGTTTCACTCCGGATACCTGGCGATTGAAGCCTGCGTGGCCGCGAAGGTGAACATCACCTACAAAATTCTCTATAACGGCCACGTTGCTATGACCGGCGGGCAGGCTGCCATGGGCGCATTGCCGATTCCGGAGTTGACGCGCAAGCTGCAGGCCGAGGGCGTCCGGAAAACCGTAGTGCTGGCTGAGAATGTGGAGCAATACACCGACCTGAGCGTCTTTGCTTCGAATACCGAGCTCCGGTCCCGCGATGAGTTGCCGCGGACGCTGCGGGAGCTGCCATCGATTCCCGGCGTCACGGTGATTATTTACGACCAGGAATGCGCGGCCGAAAAGCGCCGCAAACGATCGCGCGGTCAACTGGCCGAGCCGACCATGCGGCTGGTGATCAACGAAGAAGTGTGCGAAGGCTGCGGCGATTGCGTGAAACAGGCCAACTGCATGAGCCTGGCTCCGGTGATGACCGAGCTGGGACAGAAAATTCGTATCCATCAATCCTCGTGCAACAAGGACTACACCTGCGCGATGGGGGACTGTCCTTCGTTCGTGACGGTTCAAATCAATGCCGGGACCGGACTCAAGAAAAGATCGCTGCCCAAACTGCCTCAAGCCGACGTGCCGTTGCCGCGTCAAATGGTGAAGGCAGGAGACGGCTATCGCATCATTGGACCGGGCATCGGCGGAACCGGCGTGGTGACCATCAACGCACTGCTCGCAACCGCGGCCTGGATCGACGGACTCTCGGTGGCTACTCTGGATCAGACCGGGACCGCCCAAAAAGGTGGCGCGGTGGTTTCGCATTTGTTACTGAGCGAGCATCCCATCGAAGCGCCGGCGAAGGTGAATGCCGGGAACGCCGATCTGATTCTCGGCTTCGACCTGCTGGGCGTGGTGCATCCCGGGAATCTGAGTACAGCTTGTGCCGAAAGGACCGTGGCCATCGTCAACAGCGACGTGATGCCGACCATCGACAATATTCGCAACCGCGCGCCGGTATCCGGTCCCGAACAAATGTTGGATCTGGTGAATTCGGTAACCAAGCGCGGCCGCAACATTTTTCTGGATGCCAATCGGTTGGCTGAGGGATTGTTCGGTACTCACATGGCCGTGAATCTTTTCATGATGGGCGTGGCGTATCAAGGCGGCTTGATTCCGATTTCGCTGGAAGCGATGGAGAAGGCCATCGAGTGGAACGGCGTGGACATCGAGCGCAACTTGCAGACGTTTTCCTGGGGCCGCAAATATTACGAAGACGCTGCCTGGGTGGAATCGAACGCCGTGGGCGCAGCGAACCGCGAGCGTAGGGAAGCGGCGCCTTTCGACCGCGTAGCCGAGCTTCGGGAATATCAAAATGAGTCCTACGCGCAAACGTACTTGGCCTTCCTGGAAAAGATATCCGAGCCGGCGTTGAAAGAAACCGTGGCGAAGTACTTGTACAAGCTGATGGCTTACAAGGACGAGTACGAAGTGGCCCGTTTGTTGACGAAGCCGGCGTTCGAGCGCGGCGTGCGGGACATGTGGGCGTCGGCCGAGTCCGTCTCCTACAATCTGCATCCACCCATGTTGCGGCGCTTCGGAGTAAACAAGAAACTGAAATTGGGCGCCTGGTTCCGGACGCCGCTGCTGGCGCTGAAACATCTGAAGATGCTGCGCGGGACACCGTTCGACCTGTTCGGCTACGCGGCGCACCGGCGGATGGAGCGGGGGCTGATCCAGTGGTATCGCGATTTGATGGATGAAGTGCTGGCGAACGGGACGCCCGGGAATCTACCACAGGCGCTTGAAATCGCGGCGCTGCCGGATCAGATCCGCGGCTACGAGAGGATCAAGGAACAGAACGTCGCTAAGGTGAAGCAGCAGGCGGCGGAGAAACTGGCAGCGTTCAAGGCGGCGCACGCCGGGTTATTGGTTTCTAGTTCCTGAGATTGGCAGGCTGAGAGCCTGCCCCACGTACTCATGCGGCTAGCTTGCACAATCTTGTTGTTGGCAGTTCCGATGCTGGCCCAAACCGGTCAGACCCGCTACGCTTTGATTCTTAACGATCCGCCAATCGAAGCACGCCACCAAGCCCTGCGCAAGGAACTTGCACAGCGCGATTTCGGGATCACTGGATCCGCGAAGATCCTTTTGAATGCGGTTTTCGTGACTGCGCCGAAGGAGCGTCTGGATGAGTTGAAAAGCCTTCCGGGAGTAAAAGGGGTGGTCGCGCTCGGGCGGCGCAAACTGAATCTGAATCGCGCGACGCAGTTAGTCAACGCGCCTGCTGCATGGACTGCGCTCGGAGGAGTGCAAAATGCCGGGGCCGGCATCAAGATCGCGATCCTCGATACCGGCATCGATCAAGCGCATCCGGCTTTCCAGGATAGTTCACTGGAGATGCCCGCCGGCTATCCGATCTGTAGCGGCTCAGACTGTGCGTTCACCAGCAACAAGGTGATTGTCGCGCGCAGCTATGTGCGGCAGGCTGCGGCCGGCAGCGACCCTGGGAATCCGGCGGCCGATTCGCGACCCGACGATTACTCGCCGCGCGATCGCATCGGCCATGGCACGGCAGTAGCTTCATGCGCGGCTGGAATGCCGGTGCTCAGTCCCGCAGGACTCACCCTTACTGGTGTCGCGCCCAAGGCGTACCTGGGCAATTACAAAATTTTCGGATCGCCGGAAGTCAACGAGACGACACCCGACGACGCCATCATCCTGGCGCTGGAAGACGCTCTGAACGACCATATGAATATCGCTTCGCTGTCGCTCGGCGCGCCCGCGCTTACCGGGCCGTTGGATTCGGGCGCGAGTTGTGGAAACCCGGCGGGCGTTCCGTGCGATCCGCTGGCCATGGCAGTGGAGAACGCCGTCCGGGCGGGAATGCTGGTGGTGATCGCGGCCGGGAACAACGCGATCCTCGAATCCATCAACGCTCCCGCGTTCGGTACAGTCCAATCGCCAGGTAACGCGCCATCGGCGATTGAAGTAGGCGCAACCACCAATTCGCATTTCATGTCAGAAGGCGTTGAGGTGCCCGGTGAAGGCGTGCCACCCAACCTGCACCAGGTGGCCGGTGTTTTTGGAGACGCGCCAATCCCGTCCGGCGGGGCCGCGGCCGGGCTGCGCGACGTGGCAGAAATCGATGCGAATGGCCTGGCCTGCTCCGCGCTGCCCGCAGGATCGCTCAACGGCGCATTCGCCCTGATCGAAAATGGCGAGTGTGCTTTCCTGGACAAGGCTGGAAATGCCGAGGACGCCGGCGCTGAGGGCGTGATTTTCTACATGGACACGGAGTCGCCTTTGGAAGCTCCGAGCGGTCTTTTTTTCACTACCAAGCCCGCGATCATGATTTCGAACACTGACGGAGTGGCGCTGAAATCGTTCCTTGACGCTAACCCAGGCCACGCGGTGGCGATAGATCCGGCGACGTTCGAACAAAGCAAACCGGTCTTTAACACGCTGGCTGCATTCTCCTCACTGGGGCCGAGCTTGGGAGACAACGGCAGCAAGCCCGATCTGGTGGCTGTGGGAGGAAGCAGCGCGAGTTACGCCAACGTTTATATGGCTGCCCAGGCGTACGATCCGCTGGGCGAACTTTACAGCGCGAATGGATTTGCGGCCGCTTCGGGAACCAGTTTTGCCACGCCGCTGGTGGCCGGCGCGGCCGCGCTGGTGATGCAGGCTCATCCAACGTTCAGCGCGCTCCAAATCAAATCGGCATTGGTGAATACTGCTTCTCAGGATGTGACGGTGGATGAAGCGGGCAATCCCGCCGGAGTGCCGGCGGTGGGGGGCGGCAAGCTGGATGCCGGCGCCGCGGTGGAATCCTTCCTCACCGTAAATTCACCCCTAATTTCATTTGGCTTGGTGACCGCGACCCCGATCACGAAGTCTCTTGAAATTACAAACACTGGATCCGCCAGCGTCACTCTCGCGTTGGCGGCGGCCCCGGCCGGCGCTGTTACCGGTACAGCAGTCACGCTGGATAGAAGCAGCCTTAGCCTGGCGCCGAACGCCACTGGCACGCTGAACGTGGTGCTCTCCGGCGGCGTGCCGGCTCCGGGCATTTACTCGGGGAGCATCACGATTCAAGGGGCAGCGGCGCCCCTGCACGTCCCCTATCTTTTTCTGGCGAGCGCCGGCTATCCGGCCAACCTCATCCAGGTGAACGGCGGAGGCGACGGCGCCGTGGGTCAAGATATCGGACCCATAAGCGTTGAGCTGACGGATCAGTTCGGCCTGCCTATTGCCGGTGTTCCAGTAACGTTCACCGCCACTGGCGGAACGGTGCGGAATGCGGATTCGAAAACCAATATCTACGGGATCGCCGGCGCGGATGCGGTTCTAGGAAACCAGCCGGGCAAGTACGATTTCAACGTCACCGGCCTGGGTCTGTCGTGGGATTTTCTGGGAATGGCGCTGGCGCGTCCAAGCATCACGCGAATTGTAGATGCCGCGAGCTTTGCCGCGGGAAAGCCGGTGGCGCCAGGATCCTATATCAGCCTGTTCGGAAGCGCGCTGAGCCCCGGCGTTCAGTCCACGCCGAGCGCGACGCTTCCGCTGGCCCTGGACTCCGTTCTGGTGAGCTTCGATGTTCCTTCGGCCAACATCAGCGCGCCGGGACACTTGATCTACGCGTCGCCCAGCCAGGTAAACGTGCAGGTTCCCTGGGAGCTGGAAGGACAAACTTCCGCACAGGTGAAAGTGAGCATCAGTTCGTCCAACGGAGGCTATGCGTACGGAAATCTGTACACGCTTCCGCTGGCCGCACACGCGCCGGCGTTCTTTGGGCAAGCGCCAGCCGCGAACCGCGGCGAAATCATTGAACTTTACGCGAATGGGCTGGGTCCTGTGACTCATCAACCTGCCAGCGGCGATCCTGCCGGCGCGACCCCACTGGCGAAGACCACTTCGCCGGCCACTGTGCGGATTGGCGGCGTCGACGCTCCGGTATCGTTCAGCGGTCTGGCACCGGGTTTTGCGGGACTTTACCAGGTCAACGCCATGGTGCCTGCGACGTTGTCGGCTGGAACTTATCCGATGACGATCACGATCGGCAATCAAACTTCGGAAGCCGGCAGCATCACGATCCAGTAGGGCGCTTGGCAGGCGGAAGCGCCTGCCCCACAACTACTGCGTTATACTTCGCCCATGTACCGTTTCGCCCTCGCAGCCGCGCTGTTTGCAAGCACCACCTGGTCCGCTGAACTGCTGGAGAAGCCAACCTTGAGCCGAACCTCGATCGTCTTCGTTTACGCGGACGATCTGTGGAGCGTCCCGCGTGAGGGAGGCGTGGCCAAGAGACTCACGGCCGGCGGCGGTCTGAAAACAAATCCGAAATTTTCTCCCGACGGTTCTCAGATCGCTTTCACGGCCGAATACGACGGCAACGTGGATGTCTTCACCGTCCCGGCGGAAGGCGGCGTTCCCAAGCGAGTTACCTTCCATCCCGCGGCCGACACGGTACTGGGATGGACGCCCAATGGTTCCCGAATTCTGTTCACCTCAAACCGCAGCAGTTTCTCTCGCTTCTCGGAGCTTTTCACCGTTGCTCCCGGCGCGGGCGGGATTCCCGACAAGCTGCCTTTGCCCATGGGTTTTGAAGCCGCCTATTCGCCGGACGGTAAGCAATTGGCATACGTTCCCATTGGCCGTGCCTTCACCGCATGGAAACGATACCGGGGCGGCGAAGCCACGCCGATCTGGATCCTGACGCTGGCCAACGGCCGTACTGAGAAAATCCCGCGCGAAGGTTCGAACGATTACAACCCCATGTGGGTTGGCGACCAAGTCTACTTCTTGTCGGACCGCAACGGCCCGGTCTCGCTGTTTTCCTACGACCCGCGCTCCAAGCAGGTGAAGCGGGCGCTGGAGAATCAGGGCCTGGATCTGAAATCGGCGTCAGCTGGCCCGGGCGCGATTGTTTATGAACAGTTCGGCGCTTTGAACCTGTACGATCTGAAATCCGGCAAGAGCACACCGGTGAACGTTCGTATCACGGGCGATCTGGTGGAAGCCCGCGAGCACTTGCAGGACGTAAGCAAGCGCCTGAATAATGCCCATATCTCGCCCACTGGAGCGCGCGCGGTGTTCGAAGCGCGCGGGGAAATCCTGACGGTGCCGGCCGAAAAGGGCGACGTTCGCAACCTGACCAACACAATGGGGGTAATGGAGCGCGACCCGGCCTGGTCGCCGGACGGCAAAACCATCGCCTATTTTTCGGATGAATCGGGCGAGTATCAACTGCATCTTGCGCCACAGAGCGGCCTGGGAGAAATAACGAAGATCAGCCTGGGCGGCCAGCCGGGATTTTATTTCACGCCGCGCTGGTCTCCAGACAGCAAGAAGATCGCTTATGTGGATAGTCACCTGACTATTTGGTATATCGATCTGGCGCAAAAAAAGCCAATGCGCGTGGACAAGGACATGTATTGGACGTGGGCCGGAGCCGGCGAGCTGACCCCGGTCTGGTCGCCGGACAGCAAGTGGATCGCCTACGCGAGGCGCATCAAGAATTATATGGCGGTGGTGCAGCTCTATTCGCTGGCGGACGGCAAAGCCACGCAGGTGACCGACGGCATGAGCGACTGCCGCTATCCGGCGTTCGACAAAGACGGAAAATATCTCTACTTCACTTCCAGCACCGATGCCGGGGCTTCGCTGGAGCCGGATATTCACAGCCTCTCAAGGCCCATGAGCCGCAGCGTTTACGTGGCCGTGCTCTCGAAGACGCAAGCCTCGCCGCTAGCGCCTGAAAGCGATGAGGAGAAAGGCGAGAAGAAGGCGGATGCCGGCGAGAAAAAAGAAGACGAGAAGAAACCGGCCGAGGCGGCGGTGCAGATCGACTTCGACAATATCGGCCAGCGAATTCTGGCGCTGCCTTTGCCGCCGCGCCGCTACGTGGGACTGCAAACCGGCAAGAGCGGGATTCTATTTGCGATCGAAGCCCCCACGCTGGTACCAGGCACGCAGAGCGGCCCGCTGGATCTTACCGTGCATCGCTTCGATCTCAAGACGCGGAAATCCGATGTCGCTATCGGAGGGGTGCGCAGTTTCGAGATTTCGCAAAACGGGGAGAAGATGCTGTACCGGCAAGGTGACCGATGGGTGATCGCAACGCCCAAGCCGATGGCCACCGGCACGGGCGGCGCGCCTACGCCCGCCCCGGCAGCTCCCGCGAGCGATGGCACGCTGAAGACCCAGGGTATCCAGGTTCGCGTGGATCCGCGGCTGGAGTGGAAGCAGATGTATCACGAAGTATGGCGGGTGGAGCGCGATTTCTTCTACGATCCCAACTATCACGGCCTCAATCTGCAGGCGGCGGAAAAGAAGTACGAGCCCTATCTGGAGTTCCTGAGCTCGCGCAGCGAGTTGAATTATCTTTTCCAGGAAATGCTGGGCGAGCTTAGCATCGGGCACCTGGGCGCGGGCGGCGGCGATAGGCCCGAAGTGAAAAAGGTACCCACCGGATTGCTGGGCGCGGACTACAAGATCGAAAACGGCCGCTATCGTTTCGCGCGCGTCTACAATGGCGAGAACTGGAATCCACAGCTAAAAGCTCCTCTCACGCAGCCGGGCGTGAACGTAGTAGCGGGCGAATATCTGCTGGCGGTGAATGGGCAGGAGCTGCGTTCGAGCGATAACGTTTACAGCTTCTTCGAAGATACGTCGGGCAAATCCGTGATTTTGAAAGTTGGTCCGGATGCGTCCGGCGCCGCAGCCCGCGAGGTTACCGTGGTTCCGGTTCCAGACGAAGCGCGGCTACGTAATCTGGCGTGGATTGAGGACAACCGGCGCAAAGTGGATCAAATGACCAACGGGCGCGTGGCCTACATCTACATGCCGGATACGTCTACCGGCGGTTACATTAATTTCAACCGGTATTTCTTCGCTCAGGTGGGCAAGGAGGCAGCCATCATCGATGAGCGCTTCAACGCAGGCGGCGCGTTGGCCACGGATATCATCGAATATCTCAAGCGTCCGCTGATGAGCCTGGTGGCCACGCGCGACGGCGCGGACGAATCGCAGCCGCAAGGCGCCATCTTTGGGCCAAAGGTGATGATCATCAATGAATTCGCAGGCTCCGGCGGAGATGCCATGCCCTGGTATTTCCATCGCGCCGGTGTGGGCAAGCTGATCGGCAAGCGCACCTGGGGCGGATTGGTTGGAAGAGCCGCGTCCCCCGAATTGATGGACGGCGGTATCGCGACGGCGCCCAGTTCGGGCGTATGGAATCCGAATGGGGAATGGGAAGTGGAGAACCGCGGAATTTCTCCGGATATTGAAGTGGATATGGATCCGGAACTAGTGCGGGCGGGTCACGATCCGCAATTGGAGAAAGCGGTGCAGGTAGTAATGGAGGAGCTGGCTGCGCATCCTGTGCCGCAGCCTAAGCGGCCGGCTTATCCGAATTATCACAAGAGTGAGACGTCTACGAAGTGAGACGGCCCCGTTTTGATCCGCGACCGCGACGGTCTCACGCTTCCCGGCATTGGGGTAGCGCTCCGTTGAAGACGTTGGTCCGTGATTGAAAAACAAAGGCACCGACTCCCTCACGGTCGCGGCTCGCAAGGGGGAACCTCATTCCGAGCCGCGAGCGTAAGCGACCGGTGATTTGGTTTTTCAAGCGTCTTCATCACCTTTGGTGGGCCAGCAGGCCCATGCTCACTCCCTTGAAGACGTTGGCGTGGCGCACGCTCCCAAGCGTGCCGTGTTCGCACTCTTGCGGACACCTTTTTAACGAATTCCGAGCGTTCACAGGAGTGCGAACGCGGCACGCAAGAATGCGTGCGCCACGGGCGTCTTCATCACTTTGGTTGGCCGGATGGTCTTCACGCTCCCTTGCGGTCGCGGTTCGGTTTCGGCGCACAAACGTCTATTATGGTTTCATGAGGTTGCGCTGGCTGCTGGGACTTGTAGTGTTGGTACTGCTCGAAGCGCAGGTGATCGAATTTGAATCGAACGGGCTGCACTACAAGACCTTGACCAAAGGCGCGGTCACGGTGATGTTCGCCTATTTGCCGCCGCACGTCAAAGAATATTCCATCGTGCAGGTTTCAATTTCCAATGGCTCGCCGGTTTCCTGGACGGTGAAGCCCGAAGATTTCACTTACCGCCGGCAGAACGGTGGAGATTTGCCGGCCACGCCCGCCATCGCGGTGGTGAACTCGCTCATCGCCAAAGCCAGCCGTCACGATGTCGTCAAGCTGGTGACAACGTATGAGAATC
>Ga0302324_100005279_pt1 | contig 28194 bp, 27 predicted proteins | sample Palsa_T0_1_FD_201949 | JGI IMG/M metagenome (GOLD analysis project Ga0302324, IMG submission 201949) | Peat permafrost microbial communities from Stordalen Mire near Abisko, Sweden - Palsa_T0_1 | ecosystem: Environmental > Terrestrial > Soil > Palsa > Peat permafrost | place: Sweden: Abisko...
GTTTCACCCCGTGGCAGCAGCCAGTCGAGGTTCTCGCCGTACGGATCGATGACCTGCTCGCTGAACAACGAGCCCAGGCCCCGATAGTGGTCAAGATCGACATCGAGGGCGCCGAATACGAGGTTCTGCAGTCGTTCCGGGCACTGGCTGAGGTTGCCGGGATCGTCGGTGAGGTCCATCCTCGTCTGATGTCCGCTCCGGTCGAGGACTTTCGCTCATTGCTGGACGATTTTGACCTCGAGCTACCCGACGTGATCGACCACGACACCGCCTTTCGCGCGCGCCGGCGACTGTAGGTGATGGAGCTGTGAGCTGATCCGGTCGGCCATGTACCGGCCAACCGCCTCCTCCGAGCACCGCGACTGCCACCACTCCACCGAGGCTCGGTGGAGCTGCTCCGTGGCGACGGGGTCCGCGAGTAGCGGCGCTAAGACGGAACTCAGCTCGTTCCAGCGCCTAACACTCACGACGGGCGCTCCTCGATAGAACCAGTGGTCGGGTAGGGAGTCGCAAATGGGTATGCATCCGGCCCGCAGCGCCTCAAAGAAGCGAAACGTCTCCGGCGAATTGCCACGCGGGACCAGGCACAGCCGCGTCTGGGCAAGCAGATCCGAGTAGGACGAGGTGAGCTGACGAGCCGCGGAATCCTGACCCGGGTACAGGTTGGGAAAGACCGGTTGCGACACTGCCGCAATCGGCTCATCCGGCATTGTGCGTGCCAACCTTGACAGCGCTTCGTGCATCTGTGCCCGCGCGCGCTCCTTCGGCGTTCCGAGCCGAGCGCGCCATCTGCGGGAGGGGATCGGCTCGAGACCACTCCCTGCGAACGAGACTGACCAAAGCCGCTCGCCGAACGAAATCAGAGGCCGATCATCCTGGTTGTAGAAACCGAGCGGAATCGGGAAGATCGGCGGTCGGCCCCGCCACGGTTGACCTGACCGCCATGCGCGGGACCAGCCCCCCGGGAGCCAGAGCACGACCCGCCGAAGAAAGTGCAGCAGCTCGAGCGCCTCCACCACGCCAGGACGCGGCAGCAGCGGCATCCAGTGCGGACAGGTGCCGTAGCACTTGAAGGTGACGAGGACGTCGTTGGACCACCGCGGAATTTGCGCATCCTCGTCGCCCTGAACGATTGCGACTACGTGTCTGCCAGTCTCGGGCAGCTCATGTAGGTTCCAGGTGAGCACGAAGGTAAGCGGCGTGCAGTCGCCGAGCAGCTCAACGGCAGCGGCGAGAGCGCGACCGATGTAAACGACGTCATGCCCGGTCTCGTCGGTCGACGTCAGAGGCCGCCACGGCACGGGGTCCCGAAAGGGGCGGCAGACGAGGAAACGATGCTCGATGCTGCGCCCCCGGCTCACCGCAAGACGAGTTCCCGCAGGAATCCGGCTCCCTCCACGAGATGGTCAGCGATCGTGATCGTGATCCCTGTCCGTCTGTTGCGTAGTGCCGGGATTACCAAGAGCGCCGGTAAGGACGGAAACCAGAGCGTCAGCGGGAGGCTCAGGATGAACAAGGCGTAGGCGAAAGGCACAGGGTCCGTTCTCCAGGCCGTTCGAAGGCGACCCCGGTGCTTCGAGTACAGCCGGGCACGCGCCCGGCCGTACGCCCAGGCGCGGCGTAGCTGGCGCCGGCGCGATCCCCAATCAGTGGTGATAACGGCTTCCGGCACGCTACGCAGCCGCACACCAGCGTCTACGAGGCGCCACGAGAAGTCCACATCCGACCCATATTCGAACGACTCATCAAAACCGCCGACCAGGTCGAACACGCGGCGCCTGAAAGCGAGGTTGATCGTCGGGCACTCACCGAGGTAGTCAGGAGGCGAGGTTCCAAGCGCGTCATACAGGTCGAGCACGCCACGCCCGACGGTTCTGCCCGCGGTGACCTCTTCGGCGCCAGTCAGCACAGGCGCCAACAGCGTCCTTGCCCAGTTCGGCGCGGGCAGACAGCCGCTGTCGGTGAAAACAATGATGTCGCCGTGTGACGAATGTACTCCGACGTTGCGCTGATGCGGAATCGAAATGCCAACTGCTTCGGGAGCCTGATAGTTGACCCACTGGTGCTCTGGGTGGGCCTGCCGGATGTGGTCGAGCCTAGCGTCGGAGGCGTCAACCACGATCACCTCCGAGTCCTCGCTGATTTCCGCCGACTGGATCGAGATCGCCGTGAGTGTCTGTTCAAGCTGAGGCTCGTCCTTGGATATGACGATAAACGAGATCAAGATCTAGAAAGTTAGCGCCAAACGAGGTGATCGACGCTGCACCCCAGTCGGAGGCGCGGGGCACTGGGAACGATATAGTGCTTCCGCGGGCGGCGCGGCGTAGGATGGTTACGAATGACCATCTCACCAAGACGGTCGAGGGTGGTCGGCGTGACCTCGTCGAGCGATCACACGCTAGCTGCTGGACGCGCGATCCCTATGTTCGTCGCGGTGGCTCTGTTTCTCGCCACGACATCGCTCGCTTGCGGTTCTTCAACACTGGGAAGCCCGACCGCGACGACTCGGACCTGCGTGTATTCGGGGGACACGCTAAGCGGGCTGCGCGCCTTCGACAGGCTCGTTCACGCCAACATCAGCTGTGTCGTGGTGTTCGATGATGCTGCGCCCGATTGGGACGCGTGGGAGCTGCCCTGGTTCACTTACAATCGGATCGCTAACGAGAACTGGTCGAGGTTCGCATCGTCGCCCAGCCATCAGCTGATCATCACACTCAATCTCTTCCCCTCTTCGCTCAACACAACGGCGTGGCGGAGCATCGGCGCCACTGGCGGGTACGTTTCCCATGCTCGCACGTTGGCGCGTAATCTGGTCCGTCGTGGTTTTGGCCACGCAATCATTCGACTCGCACACGAGGCGAATGGCACATGGTATGCGGACAACGTAGGATCGACGCGAGCCCAATGGTCCGAGTGGAAGGAGTTCTGGCGGCAGACCGTGATCGCTATGCGGTCGGTGCCAGGGGCACATTTCAGCTTCAACTGGTGCATAGCTGCAGGATACCGCCCGATTCCCTTCTCGGCCTACTACCCGGGCAACGATGTCGTCAACTCGATCGGCGTGGACATCTACGACGAGGGGCTGCCATCCGGGGAGCCGCCACTCGGAACGACTCGCTGGACGTACCAGTACGATCGGCCTGGCGGCATCGGCGCAATCGTTCGCTTCGCCCGGCTGCAACATGAGCCGCTATCGATTCCGGAATGGGGGCTCGTGCCAATAGCCTCCGGCGGGGACGGGGATGACCCAGTCTTCACCGAAGGCATCGCACGCCTCGTGCGACGGACGGACGCCCTCTTTCAGGCCTACTTCTTCGCCGAGAGTGGGGCGACCGTGCTTCAGACCGCCCCCATGAGCCTAGCCATCTACCGCGCCGACCTTCTACAGCGTTGAATTTATAGGACACGCGATGAGCCCCGATGTAAGTGTCATCATTTGCTCTCTCAACGGGGCAGCCGGCGTGGAGCGCTGCCTACACACGCTCGCCGCGCAGAACACGACGGCGCGCGTCGAACTGATCGTCGTCGACGATGGATCGATCGACGACACATCCGCAGTTGCCGGACGACACGGAGCTACGGTGATACGCCACGAGACCAACCGCGGGCTGGCGGCATCACGAAACGCAGGCATCCGTGCAGCCCATGGATCGATCATCGCATTTCTCGATGACGACTGCGAAGCAGACCCGTATTGGATCCAGCACCTCCTCGCCGCGTATGTCCAGGATGTCGTCGGGGTCGGAGGCGACGCTAGCCCTATCGCTGGAACTGGCTACATCAGCGGCTTTCTACGGCGAAACAATCCGCTCGCTGTGCTGGAGATGGAGCTAGCCAGGAGCAATGCCCTGCGTTACCGTCTCTGGTTGTATCTACGTGCGCAGGCGACCGTTACGCGTCGATCCTCTAGGCGTCGGGTGAGCTCTCTACTTGGGGCGAACATGTCGTTCCGTCGCGATGCCCTGCTGGAGGTGGGTCTGTTCGACGAGCGGTTCACCTTCGGCGCAGAGGAGCTGGACCTCTGCTGGCGGCTGGGTATCCGGTTCCCGGACCGGATCCTTATCGTCGAGCCGGCGGCGGCGGTCTCGCACCGGTTTCAACCCACAGTTCGTGACACGCTGCGCCGGGGCAGAGCCTACGGCCGCGGTTCTGCTCGGCTGTATCGCAAGTGGCCACGGCAAAGGCCCACGATCTTCCCTTTCCCTTTTGTCGAGGCCATCCTGGTGGCTGCAGCGTTCAGAAAGCGCCAGCTACTCGGTTGGGCCGTACTGTGGCCGCTGATCGCTTATCCCAGCGCGGCGAGGCATGCCGTTCGGGACCGGAGTCCCCAGCCGCTCGTCGACGCATACCTGCTCCTAGCCCAAGAGCACCAGACCAACGTCGGCTTCGTGCAGGGTCTTTGGGAGTTCAGAGACTTTGCTCCCGAGCCGGGATAGCCTCGCGGATCGACCTGCTCTGACATCGAATAGCAGGTAGATGTCTTCGGCGATCTGAGTGCGGCGCGCGTCAGCCGAGCAAATCGTGCATAGCGGCTGCGGTTCGTTCGGCGATCTCATCCCAACTCACCGACTCCCCGGCGGAACGAGCGGCCGAGCCCATCGTCGCCAGCGTCTCAGGAGGCATCGTCGCGACCGCGCCGAGGGCGTCAGCCAAGCCCCTGTTACCCGGCGGATACCTGATCACTGCCGCAGCCGGAAGCCCGGCAAAGGCCGGCAAGTCAGGGATGATCGGGACCCGGCCCGCGGCGAGACCGAGCATCACGCTCGAGCTCGTCGTGACCCTGCGAAATGGGAAGACGACTGCGTCCGCCGCCGCGAGCAGTTTCACGAGGTCCGGCTCGGGCACATATTCGAGCGACATGACGACCTTTCCCTGCAGGGCGGCAGCCGCAGCAACCAGACGTTTCCGCAGCGTCGGATCCATGCAGCGGCCTGCGATGATCACGTCCGGCGCGACATCGAGCGCAGCGACGACATTGAGCAGATCCTCGACACCCTTATGTGGCGTGATCTGACCGAAGTAAAGCACCGTGGGCGTTCCAGACGGCGCTGGCGGTAAAAGCCGTCGGATACTCTCCGACGTGTATGGCCCGAGAGGTATTACCTCGCTGCGGCGAGGCTTAGCTCCGATTGCAGCGAGCGCTTCCAACGCATGGGGCGTATGAGCAATCACCAGGTCGCAAGCGTCGACGAGCGTCCGTCGTGCTTTGACGTCATCGTCGAAGACCGGCGTGTGCGGCAGCACGTTGTGCGCTGTCCACACGACGCGAAAGCCGAGAACCCCAACGAGCCACAAGAGGACAGCGAACCACCACCTGCTTGCTCGTAGCAGGAAGGTCGATCCGCCTGCTCCGGGAAGGCGAAAACCAAACGTCCAGTGAAGATGGAATATGTTGTAGCCCCGGATCCGACACCACACAAGCTCAAGAGGGAACAGAGCCGTGTTCAAGGTACGGGACGGCGTCAGCATTCCAGCGTAATGGACGACCACCTCGCGCGCTCGAAGCGGCTGATATAGCAGCTCCTGATACGGATTTGAGTCGCGGGGAACGGCAACTATCTTCACGTCGCTCACCCGCGGCATGCCTGCCGGTCAAGAATCAGCTCGCGGTAGAGTTCGATAGTCTCGCCGACGAGCTCACCAACGTCGCTCAAAGCGGAAGCTCTTGGAGGCCTCGTGGTGCTTTCGGACAGAAATCGGTCGAGAGACGCGGCGAGCGCTTCGGGGTCGGCGGGCGGGAACGGGTCAGCGGTGCTCATCGTGGGTAGCTCCCCCACGCTGCTGGTGAGGAGGGGTGTGCCGGCCGCCATCGCGAGGCTCCCGACGCCGCTCTGCTCGGAGCGCCGGTAGGGAAGCACAGCTACGGCAGCCGCGTCGAGCCAAGGGCGCATCTCATCTGGTTGGACGAAGCCGACAAACAGGACGCGCCCGTCGAGTCCGAGTCTTGACACCTTCCATCGCACCGAGAGCAGATGTAGGCGATCTCGCAGCTCGAAGATGCGGAAGGGGCCAAAGCGTCGACGTACCTCCCCGGCAACCACGACCTTCACACCGTCCAGCCGGCCCCGAGTCCTTAGCCGTCCGACTGCGGAAATCAGGTCTCCGAGGCCCTTGTCCACGTCGATGAAACCAAAGGCAAGCACGATGGCCTCGCCTTCGAGACCGAAGCGCTGAAGGAGATCTTCGGGACGCACGCCGCTGGAGGGCAAGTCAGCGCGGGGGTGAGCGATAATCCTCGACAGCGACGGGTCCGTCCCGATTTCACGCTCGAGGCTACGTTGCGCAGACGCAGTGTGCACGACGATGCGGTCGGCTCGACGCGCTACGTTGCGATAGAGAACTCGGCCGACCGCGCGCAGGGATTCGTTGTCGCGGGTCACCTCGTGCATCGTGATAACGACCGGAAAGCCGACTCCGCGAAGGCAGTCGATGAGGCGGAGCAGAGCCGGGGTGACCAGCCCGAACGCGGCGACCGCGAATTGTACGTGAACGACATCGGGCCGAAAGGCTTGCGCCGTCGAAAGCAGGGAGTCTGGCCGGCGCCTCGGCGGCTGCGGAAGCGAGCCAATTACCTCGGCACGTGGAACTGGGGACGCGCGAGCCGAGATCACCCCGACGCGATGACCCTGTTTGATGAGCTCTTCGGCCAGGATGGCGCAATACGTACCGATGCCGTCTCGCTCCGGCGGATAGGTGCTGACAAAGAGCACCCTCACGATAGGACCGAACAGTCGTGCTCAGCCGCTGTCTCGTGACGAGAGTCAGCTAACTGCATGCGACCTGGTAGTCATGATGGAGAAGTCGGCTCTGCGCAGCGGATACCTGAACGCGCCGGTCCGCCCGCTGTGCGCCCGCCGGCAAGCTCCCAAACCTCCCCACCCTGGACCAGAAGATCGATAGATCCTCGAACGCTCCCGATCTGCGAGCATCTCGATCATGAGACGAGTATTCAACACGTTTTCACTTGCAGTCGCGATCTACGGCTTCGCGGCGTGGGCATATGTAGCCGCTGTCGCTCTCGCTCAGCCGCAGACGCTTCCGTGGCAGCTAACACATCTGACCCGATGGCCGCGCACTGACACCTTTGGCGAAGCAAGTTTCGCCGTCTCGTTCGTTGGGTTCATCGCCTATCGCTTGACGCGATGTCCTCGGGATCGGGACTGAGACCCCCGAGATCCAGGGCCATACCAGCACGACTACTTTAGACGGCACAGACGCAGCGTTCAACTGCGCATTCCGTGCCGCTTATCAAACCGCCTTGGATCCTGACGACGGCCGCTCGACGCTGCGTGCTAACTGATCACCGTCTTGAGCGCCTCGCCCGAGAGGTAATCGCCGTCGCTGGGCTCAGCAATGCTCTTGCCGCGGAGCGTGTGCTCGTGCAGGCTGCCGACCACCGTCAGCGTCGGGGCCTCATAGGCGAGCGTGACATTCGTTTCCTGCGGCATATCAACGACCTTTATTAACCGGCGAGAGTAGGAACAACGCTACGAGGTTACAATACTGACCATCGCTGGTCAACGATTTGGCGCATACGGTTTGAAAATTGATCTGCCGGGAGCCTCCGAAGTTTTCAATTTGGCTCCCTCATCATGGCTGCCGTGGGCGGTTTCGCTCTCGATCGGCGATCAAGACCAAGTCGCTAGGTTCAGTCCGCACGCCACACTTGATGCGGATCAGGCGCGCGGCCCGATAGAGGGCGGGGGAGGAATGATCGTGGAGCGGCGGTCGAAGGAGACGACATTTGTGCTCACATCGACGTCGTCGGCGGAGGCGCTCTTCCATCCGCTACTCGGCTTCACTGCGGTTGTCGCCGCGCGCTGGCGTGGCCTTCTCAGCTTTCACGCCGGGGCATTCGAACTGTGTGGGCGCGCCTGGGGAATTCTCGGGGATAAGAACACCGGCAAGAGCTCACTTCTTGCGGCATTGTCGCGACTGGGGAATCCGATCATCGCCGACGACGTCCTCATTCTCGAGGACGGCTGTTGCCTTGCCGGTCCGCGATGCGTCGATTTGCGCACTAGTTCGGCTCCATACTTTCCGAAGTGCCGTTCGCTGGGCGTAATCGGCAAGCGCGAGCGCTGGCGATTGAGGCTGGACCCGGTGCGGCCAATGGTGCCGATGGCGGGGTGGATTACGCTCGAGTGGGGAACCACCAACCTCGCCCCCATGGCTTGGGCGGATCGAATCGATGCGTTGAAGCGCAACTTTGCGATTCTGTTACCGCCTGCCGACCCGGCGGGCCTGCTCGAGGTCAGCGCGTGGCCGATGCTTCGATTCTCGAGGGAGCGAGACCTCGAGGGTCTCGACCACGCCGCCGCCTCGCTCTGTCGCATGCTCGAGGAGTACTGCTGGTCCTCCCCCGCCTTTTAGGTCGAATGCCGAGTGCTACGCAGCCGCTTCACGACCCGCGTCGTCCTCCGCGCGAAGCCTGCCGCGTAGATCACTTGCCTCAGCGGTCGGGTCGCACGGGAACCGAGGAGGGGTGGAAAGACTGCCCGGCCGACAAACTCCCGGAAGCCGCCCCGCGGCGTCAACAGCGCATCGACGACCTTGGCGGTCGTGTCCACATCAGGATCCAGTGGCGTGGCGCTCCACCCCGCGAGGCGCACCGCGAGCTGAGTTCGACGTGCGAACCGGCCGGGCGGCAGTAGCGCAGTGATGGGCACGCCCAACAGCCGCTGGATGGCGGTCGCGCTCGCGGCTACGGGAGGGCCGAGCGCCGGATGACGGCCAAGAATCGCGTGGATGTCGGGACCCTCGACGCGTCCGTGGTACAACGACCACCACGCCCCGACATCCAGCGGTGCCCTCAGGCCCTGCAGCCCATCCCTGGCATGGATGAGCAACAGCATGACGAGTTCGTCGGCTGGGGCAGGCCGACGTGCGTCACCGTCGAGAACCGAGCGTCCAAGCATCTCCTCGGCGAACTCCGTCTCGTACCAGTGGACACGCCAGTGCAACTCCACGTCTGGACCACCTTCGAGCTGGAAGATGTGGTGCAGTTTTGGCAACGCGTCGCTGACCCGCGGACGCACGTAGCCGATACCCTCCAGCACCGCGGTCGCAGCCTTGATATCCCTGATCGAAACGAGTAGGTCGATATCCTTTGAGAGCCGAAGACCAGGATCCCCGAGTAGCCGCTCCGCGAAGAAGGGACCCTTGAGCGGGAGCGCGACCACTCCGCGGCGTTCGAGCAATCGGAGAAGCCGCCATGTGGCCATCAGCTGATCGAGCGAGTCGCGTCTTCCAGCGCTTACGACCCGCTCGACGGCCTCGGCGAACGAGGCTCCGAGCATGCCCGGAGCTCTCTCCAGAAGACGCTGGCCGAGCAGTCCGAGAAGCTTGAGCCCAGTGAGCTGCTGGATCAGGAGCTCGATATCGATCCCCGCGACCAGAATCTGCAGTCGTTCATCGTTCGTCTCGCCTCGGGCGAGCGCAAGGATCAGGGCTCGCTCTCGGGCGCCATCCTGGTCAGAATCGGCTGAGGGATCCTCGCGCTCGTGCATAGTCGAACGCTACTCGCAAGACCATCAGGCACAGGGGCAGCATGACGGCGGCGATAGCGACGAGAATCAGTGTCTGGCCCGCGACTTTCGAGGTATTGCCGCCGTCAAGGATCGCGGTGCGAGCGGCGCGCAGGGCGTAGGTCAGCGGCGACAGTTTTGAAACCACTTGAAGCCACCCGGGTAGCACGGCGACTGGAAACACCGTCCCGCTGACGAGCGCCATCCCCGCTGCGGCGATCCCGGCAACGGTCGCACCTTGCTGAATTGCCAGCACAGCGGCGGCTCCGATGAACCCGATCGACATGAAGAGAATGCCGGTGACTAAGAGGATCAGCACGGTCCAGGCCCAGTTCGGGTTCAACCCAGCAAAGCCGAGGGGGACTGCGATGGCGAGCGTGAGGAGTCCCGCTGCTATCTCCTCCAGCAGGGGAACGATCGCCCAGCCAAGACCGAGCGCGAGGAGCGGTACGGGCTGCGTGGCCAGAATCTCTAGCGTGCCCTCAACCTGGTCGCGGCGGGCGTTGGACGCGGTCGTGATCGTAGAAGTTCGCATGATTCCCGCGACCACCACGCCGATCACGACGAATCGGAAGTAATCCGTCGAGCTGCCGATGTATTTCGTGCCGCCGATCAGATTCGAGACGAAGCGGAACGAGATGATCCCGTAGACAGCCGCGACGATTCCCGTGACGAAGCTCAAGCGGTAAGAGCGGAGGATCCGGAAGTCCTTACGGGCGAACTCCCATACGATGTAGCTGAAACGGATCACGCCGCTCCGCGACCATCCCATGTGGCGGGCTCCACCATGCCCTCCGATAGTCGGGCGAGGGAAAACGGCTGGCCCCGAAACTCCGTGACGGTGGGAGCGGCGATCAGTGCCGAACTGCCCTGCGCAAGCCGGCTTGCCAGGAACTTGAGGACCTGCTCGACGCCTACGTCGTCGAGGCCCCGGAGCGGCTCGTCAATCAGCAGTACGCGCGGATCGCCCAGCGCGGCTCGAGCAAGAATGACGCGCTGGCGCTGACCGGTGGACAGATCGGAGATGCGACGGCTCATCAGATCGTTTAGCCCGAGTTGATCTCCGATGATCTCGATGTGCTGCCGCCGCTGGGATGGGGGTACACCGCGAGTGGCGGCGAACAGCATCAGGTTCTCGAATGCGTTGAGTCGCCAAAAGATGCTGCGCTCGTTCACAAAGGCGACACCGATCCGCTCTCGAACCCTCGCAGGCTCGCGGCGAACATCGAACCCGTCTATCTGCGCGCTGCCGGCGTCTGCGATCACGACTGTCGCAAGGATGCGCAGCAAGGTTGTCTTTCCCGCTCCGTTTGCTCCCTGCAACACGAGAGCACTGCCTCGAGCGATCTCGATCGTCGCGCCCCGGAGCACGCATTGACCCGGGAACCGCTTCGTTAGGCCGCGCGTCCCCTTGAACGTCTTCATCAATCCCTGAGCCCGGACAGCCAAAATGTCGGGCGTCGACTCGTCCATTAGCATTGGCGAGAACAGGTCAGAGGCCCGAACATCAAGCTGGCCAAGGACTGCTGCTCGTGGAACCAGAGAGAGACCGAGTGATCGAACTGCGCAACCCAGACCTACTCTGGCGCAAAATCGACGGTGACCTAGTGGCGCTAGACGGCCGAACATGGGAATACATGACGGTCAATGACGCTGGTCGCCTAGTGTGGGAGGCCTTGGCTGAGGGGTCGACTCGTTCGCGGCTCATCGAGCTTCTCGTGGAAACGTACGGCATCACCAGCGCGACCGCGAACCACGACGTAGAGGAGTTCCTCGACATGATGCGTCAGCAGGACCTGATCTCCGAGTGAAGAAGCGCCCGTGGTTCAAGTCGCTTCGCGAGCTCTACCGGCTGACTCATTGGCTGACGCCTTCGGTCCTCTCGTGGACGGAGGCGTCGCTCCGTCAGCTGCGCAAGGATCTCCCGGCGGTCGGGCTGCGAGCACGAGCGCCGGAACCGCCTGATGCCCCGGCGGAGCTCGGGGGGGCCGTGGCGCTGTGGCTTCGGCTTCGCCGCGCGACGTGTCTCGAGCGATCGCTGATCCTTCAGCGGTGGTGCGCTGCGCGCGGCAGGCAGCACGATCTGCTCATCGGCGTTGGTCTGCCCAGTGACGGTGAGTTCGTGGCTCACGCGTGGCTCGAGGGGGAGGATGCGCAGGGCCATGAGATCCTCGCGCGCGTCACACCCTCTGGCACTCTGTCGTGATCGCTCCGGTCAGCGGCGTTCAGCTCGATCCGCTCGAGGTCGCCTGGGCGATTCCGCTGGGCGAAGAGCCGGCGGTTGGAGCGTTGCCGCAGTCGTCGGTCAAGGGAGCGCGACTGGCGCTTGAGCAGGTGGTTCGGCGTGCGCTGTTGCGACCACCGTGCGTCGTTAGCTTCTCCGGAGGACGGGATTCGTCAGCCGTGCTCGCGCTCGCGGTGCTGGTTGCTCGGCGGGAGGGACTGGCGGAACCCATCCCGGTGACGAACCGCTTTGCCGCGGTGCCAAGTGCGGACGAACGGGACTGGCAAGAGCTTGTCGTACGTCATCTCCGATTGTCCGATTGGACCTGCCTTGAGCTCACCGATGAGCTCGACATGCTCGGACCAGCGGCCGTGGACATCCTGCACCGGCACGGAGTCCTCGCTCCCTTTAACAGCCACTTTCACGTACCCCTGCTCGCGCTCGCCCCCGGCGGGTCGCTTCTGACCGGAATCGGCGGCGACGAAGTGTTCGAGCCCACCGACCGTGCACCGCTGGGTCGATTGCTGTATGGGCGAGCGCTACCCAGCCGGCGTCAGCTGAAGCCGCTTGCCCTCGCGACGCTTCCCAGATCCATACGAAGGCTACGGCTCGCGAGTGAACCCGCGTTCAAGTCCTATGGCTGGTTACGCCGCGAAGCTCGCATCGAGATTGCGCGCCGGTACGCCGACTGGATGGCGGACGAGCCAATCTCGTACCAAGCATCGATGCGAACGTGGTGGTGGCGGAGCCGCGTGCTGCAGTGCAACCTAGACGCAAAGCGTCTGCTGGCACGTGACCTCAACGTCGAGATTCACCATCCGTTCGCAGACCCCGACGTACTCCTCGCATACGGGGCGGATCGGGGACGACTCGGACCACCCGGGCGCGTGTGGGCAATCAGAGAGCTATTTGGCGATCTGCTCCCCCAGGCCGTAATCGAGCGAGAATCGAAGAGTACGTTCAACGGGGCGTTCTGGACCGGAGCCGCGTTGCCGTTTGTCGAGCGATGGGGCGGCGAGGGAGTGGATACCGATCTCGTCGACATCCGACGTCTCCGAGACGAGTGGATGCGTCCCGAGCCAAGCCCACACAGCTTTGCGCTCCTGCAGCAGGCGTTCCTCGCAGACTGCAGCGGTCGCCGCCCCCGCGGAACCGAGGTCGCCGGCCAGGCCGTAACCACCGCCGCGGCGCCGATCCTCAGGCGGCGGCCTAGCGCTCCGCCGAGACGATGAGGTAGGCGGAGAGCCACGAGACGCGGAGCTTGCCAACGACCATCTGAAACAGGGCGACGAGAATGTACAGCGGGGTCACCGCCTTGAAGTAGTCCGCCTGCGCTGCAGTCCACTCGACCCTAACGTTCCGAAATCCGGCGGCGCGAAACAGCTTTGCAATCGCTCGCGGCTCCGTGTGATCATAGTGAACGTCGAACTCGGCTTGTCCGATAGTGCTTGGATCAGCCAGATGGAGTAGCTCTAGCAACGGTTCGAACGGGAGCAGGCGTGCGACGAGGGCAAACAACGCATTCCTGCACGGCATAAAATGGATCGTCCGACCGCCAGGCTTGATCACGCGGGCGATGTGCTCAACGGCAGCGGGAACTCCGTCAACATGCTCAAAAAGAGCTCGAGAGATGAGAAGGTCGACCTCACCGTCGCCAAACGGAAGCCCGGTTGAGACGTCCGCAACCATTACATCGTCGGCTACATGGTTCAACGCGAGTTCCTCGGCAGAGATGTCGACAGAGATCAGGCGCACGCCACGCCCTCTGGGCACCGCCGGCGCGAACACGCATCGGCGGCCTCCGCCAAGATCGACGAACTTGCCTCCGTCCGGTAGCGCCTCGAGGGACTCCAGAACCATTGCATCGAATCGGCTCCACAGCGGCTTGTCGCTTTCGACACGCAGCCATTGCTCCAGCGTGGCCGAGCCTCTCGTGTTGAATTCGAAGAACCGTTGTAGGAACGATCGCGCTGTGCGTCTCACGGTAGCCAAGGCTACTCGCATCGGCTCCCGCTGATGATCCACACGGCTGACGAAACCCAGCTGCGAGGAGACACCTCATGCCTGCCGGGCGCCCTCGGGACCGCTCGGAGACAGTTAACCGCGATCCTACGGCTTCTGAATGCTCCGCGGTCGCAGGATCGTTAAGAGGGCGACCCGCGTTCCCCCCTTTCCGAGGTAGCCGAACAGGGCTATTACAGATATCGCCGCATATAACCCCTGTCCGATGAACCAAGCAGGCCCGATCCAGCGCAAGCCGTGTTCCAGCGCCACGACGATGAGCACCATCATCTCGACCGCGCCAAGAACGTTGACGATCACATAAGCCCGCAACTTGTGACGCGCTAGAAGGACGATGTCAGATACGTAGTTGAACACGAAGAAGATGCCGCCGGCCGCGATCCACCGGAGAAATGGAGTTCCGTGAGCGGAGTAGGTGGCACCGAACACTGCGAGGACGTATGGCGCCCCGATCACGAGTAGCACAGCGGCCGGCAAAGTGACGACATAGGCTCCTCGGAGGGCGCGCGTCGTGGTCACTACGACCGCGCTAGGATCTCGCGACAGTTCGGCCAATAGCGACTGTGCGGTCATCGAGGGAATGACCGTCAGCAGGGCGCCGATCTGCAGAGGGATCGCGACATACGCTGACGATCTGGCTCCTATGAGAGCGGCGACCAACGTCGGCGTCGTGTAGGTCGGGATGGCGGAAACCAACGCCGCGGACTGGCTGCCAAGGGCAAACGCGAAGTGTCGACGCAGCAGACCAAATGGTGCATGTCGCTCCGGAGTCTTGAATTGCCGCAGTCTGACCCGGAGCACAATCAAATCGATCGTGGCCGAAACCGACACGTAAGCGACCGCGACACCAAATAATCCGGATGCGCCCGTTCCCGCCAGCATCAGCAGAAGGACGACTCGAGCTACAGAGGCCGTCATGTCCTTTGCGAACATGAAGGAAACCTCCTGACGCGCAACATAAGCTGGATCGCCGACGGCGGTCACGACGCTCGACACCACGTACCATGCTACGAGGGTCACTAGCAACCCTCGGTTCAGGCCTAGGTCACTCAGCGGCACACCGAGGTGCCCTGGCAACAGGCTGACAACCAGCGCACCAGCCGTACTTACGGCTACCGTGGGCGAGGAGGACCTGCTTCATTAGCGTGCCCTGGCGCAGCTCGGCACCGAGATACCGCACTACCGTGGCTGGCATTCCCAACGTAGAAGCGGCGACCAGGATACTGAGCGCGCCAATCGCGGCCGCCACAGCCCCGACGTCATATGGCGACCACATACGTGTGGCGAGTACACCGCACACCGCTCCGAATCCGGCGAGCCCGACGTTGTCGGCTATCAAGAGGCTCGATGTTCGCAAGAGCGGGTCATCTCGCGCCTCTCGCAGCCATTCCTGTGCTCTCGGCGTTATTCCACGCAATGCGGGCAAGGCAACAATCCCACGCTTCCCTTGCAGTGTCAGGGGACGTTGCGAATCGCTGCCGCAGAGTACGACTCGTTCGCTGCCGAGATCGTACCGAATCTCGCGCGTCCGGTACGTCGGGAGGAGAGAGCGCCTGACGCTGGCCTGAGTAGCAGTGGGCAGAGTTCACGGCAATCGGGGGCAACGCCGACAAGGGCTGCCGCACTGCGAAATCCATAGGGTCACTGGCGTTCTGCGCTGCTAGAACAGCCACGGCGTGAGGCGATCCTTGCTCGTGTCGCCGACCGCTCGCGGGCGCGCGAAGAAACGGGCGCGCGAAGCCAGGTTCTACTCCCCGACCCGGAGCTCGGAGGCTCAACCCCGACGACGCCAGATCGTCGCTTGGGTCAGCTTTGAGGAGTATTTTGTCCATTTCTTGCTGGGCGGCTACATCGCCGAGGCGGCTAGTCGATGACGAAGGCATGATTCGTCTACGACTCCCGAGAACATCCCGCCGCCTGCTGCTCCTTGGCATCTGCGTGCTGAGCATCAGCGCCGTCTCGCCCGCCGTTGCTGCTGCCGCGACAACGACCGCGACCACATCGATCGACACGTCCAAGCAGGACTGCGTCTACTCGGCGCACAGCATCTCCATTCTCGACAGCTTCGAGCAACTTGTGGGCCGTCCGATCAATTGCGTGACGGTTTACACGGCTCCTACCACATGGCAGAACTTCGAAACACCATGGTTCATCAACTACTACGCCTCCGATTCCGACTGGAGCCAATGGGCCACGACTCCCGGAACACAACGCAGACTCGTCATTGGCCAACCCCTTTTCCCAACCAGCGCCGACAACACCAACTGGCTGGAGGCCGGAGCCTCAGGAGCCTATGCCGGCTACGACCGAGCGCTCGCCCAGAACCTCGTCGCCGCCGGGCTCGGTAACTCGATCATTCGCCTCGGCTACGAGGCCAATGGAACCTGGAACGCGGACTCCTTCGGCTCAACACCTGCCAAATGGGCGCTTTGGGATCAATTCTGGAGTCGGACTGTCCTCGCGATGCGATCAGTTCCTGGTGCTCATTTCCTGTTCGACTGGTGTATCGCCGCCCTCTACCGACCGCTTCCGTTGGCGCAGATATATCCTGGCAACAGCGTCGTCAACATCATCGGCATCGACGCGTATGACACGGGTAACCTCGGCAGCACGGCAGCGGCTCGTTGGAACACCGTGTACAACGGCGCAGACGGCATCGCGGATGTTCTGAACTTCGCGAAAGCCAACGGTAAGCCGATCAGCATCCCCGAGTGGGGGGTAAGTCCGACCGCCGACAGCGACGGGTTCGGCGCCGACCCCACTTTCGTCAACGGTATCGCCAGCGTGGTGCGCAACAACCCTGTCGCATACCAATCCTATTTCTACAAATACGGATATGCCACGCAGCTGGCCGACGGACCTCTTAGCCTAACCGCCTATCGAGCAGATTTCGGCGCAGAAGGAACCAGCGTCGGATCAAACGCAGCCCGACGCTCCTCGACCAAGGTAGCTGCGCATAAGCGGGCCCATCATAAGCACAAGTCCCGGCACCCTCGCCCGCGGACTCATCGCAAACGCAAGTCCCGGCGCGCGCGTCGCCGAAAGTAGCCGCTCCGTCCTAAGCGTTGGAGGCGCCGGGCGGGTTCGGCAGTCCTGAAGGCGCTCGGGAGTAATTCGTAGGGCTATCACGACGCTCGCAGGACGTGACGACCAGGTCGACCACGTGCGTACGTCTCAGCCCGTCCGGATGAGGCCTCCGGCCGCGAGCGCTCGGCTTCTCGGCTTTGGATCCGTTGGTGATAACCGAGAAGCTGACCTCGATGGTCAAGTGTCTACGCAGATGGTCAATTTTCAAGGCAACAACGCTGTCGCCGATAGTCAGATTCAGTAAGGAATAGAACCTGGCTATCTCCGGGTGGCGACAGCATTCTGTAACGCCGCCGTCCGCCGGCGGTGTGCCCGCGCCGGTCGACGGGCGTCCACAGGCAACGGCGAACGCCTACCGAAGCGGCAAACACCAACGAACGGACGGCGGGCCATGACGGCGCAAGACGGCAGGAACATGACGTTCGTGACCCGAAGGGCGTGGATCGTGGCCTTGCTCGTGCTGGGACTAGCGATCTTCGGCTTTCCGGTCGCCGCGCACGCGAGTTTGTCCTGGACCGCGCCAGTCAGCGTCGACCACGATGGCCAGCAAGCGCTCGAGGCTATTGCGTGTTCGTCCGCGGACCAATGCACAGCCGTCGACGATATCGGGCAACAGGTCACGTTCAACCCGGGCTCGCCGGGCACCCCCACCCCAATTACCATCGACCCCTCCAGCACTCTGACCGACGTCGCCTGCCCGTCCGCGGACCAATGCACCGCTGTCGACGAATCCGGGCAGGAGATCACGTTCAACCCGAACGCACCCGGGACCCCCACCCCCACCACCATCGATAGCGGCAACTATCTCTACAGTGTCGCCTGCCCGTCCACGACCCAATGCACCGCCGTCGACGAATCCGGGCAGGAGCTTACGTTCAACCCCAGCGCGCCCGGCACGCTCAGATTGACCAGGGTCGACAGCACGAACGGCCTCAATGGTGTTGCGTGCCCGTCGACCAGCCAATGCACCGCCGTCGACGATGCCGGCCGGCAGGTCACGTTCAATCCCACCTCGCCCGGCACCCCCAAACCCACCGTGATCGATAGCGCCAACGATCTCTACAGCGTCGCCTGCCCGTCTGCGACACAGTGCACGGCCATCGACGGCTTAGGGCAAGAGGTCACATTCAACCCCAGCGCGCCCGGCACCCCGACGCCGAGCACGATCGATAGTGGCAACTATCTCTACAGCGTCGCGTGCTCGTCCACGACCCAATGCACCGCCGTCGACGACGCCGGGCAGCAGATCACGTTCAACCCGAACACGTCCGGCACTCCCAGCCCCACCACACTCGACAGCAGCAACCCCATCTACGGTGTCGCGTGTCCGTCTGCGAGCCAGTGCACCGCCGTCGACGGATCCGGGCGGCAGATCACGTTCAACCCGAACACGTCCGGCACTCCCAGCCCGACAACGGTCGACGGCAGCAACAGGCTCAACGGTGTCGCGTGTCCGTCCGCGAGCCAATGCACCGCCGTCGACGGATCCGGGGAAGAGGTCACCTTCGACCCGACCGCGCCCGGCACCCCCAGCCCCTCCACGATCGACGCGACCAACACTCTGACCAGTGTCGCGTGCCCGTCTGCAAGCCAGTGCACGGCCGTAGACGATGCCGGCCAGGAGGTCACCTTCAACCCGGGCTCGCCAGGCGCCCCCACCCTCTCCACAATCGACAGCACGATCACTTTGAACAGTGTTGCCTGCCCGTCGACGAGCCAGTGCACCGCCGTGGACGACTACGGACAGCAGGTCACGTTCGACCCCGCCTCACCGGGGACCCCCACCCCGACCACGATCGACGGCTACGACAGCATCTACGGCATCGCGTGTCCGACGACGAGCCAGTGCACCGCCGTCGACGGATCCGGGCAGGAGGTCACGTTCAATCCGACCGCGCCCGCCACCCGTACGACGACCACGATCGACGGCAGCAACTATCTGTACGGCATCGCCTGCCCGTCCACCAGTCAGTGCACCGCCGTCGACGGATCTGGGCAGGAGATCACGTTCGACCCCGTCTCACCCGGGACGCCCACCCCCACTTCGATCGACAGCCAGGTGCTCCTCGGCGTCGCATGCCCGTCAGCGAGCGAATGCGTCGCGGTCGACAGCCACGGTCGTGCGGTTGAAGGTGATCCGGCCACCGCCAGCAGCTGGAGCGTCGAGCCCATCCCGCAAGCGAACTCCCTCTACGGCGTGGCCTGTTCGTCCTCGGTGCAGTGCGTCGCCGTCGACGGCGTCGGCAACGTGGTTGTCGGAACGAGCGGCGGCTCGGTGCCCGCGCCCGTAAACGTAGCGTCGCCGACGATCTCGGGGACCACGACACAGGGTCAGACGCTGACGGAGGTGCATGGCTCCTGGTCGAACAGCCCGACGAGCTACAGCTATCAATGGGAGGACTGCAACCCTGCCGGCGGCAGCTGCGCGGCGATCGGCGGCGCGACCGACCAGACATACGAGCTGACCAACGCGGATGTCGGGAACACGATCCGCGTGCTGGAGTACGCGAGCAATACCGGCGGGATGAGCGCGGCGGCCAGTTCGGCGGCCACCGCGGTGGTCCAAGCATCCGCGCCACCCGCGACGCCGCCCACGAACACCGCGCCGGTCACGACGCCGACCGCGCCCGTCACCACCCCGACGGCGCCCGTCACAACGCCCACCCCGCCCGTCACCACGCCCACCCCGCCCGTCACAACGCCGACGATCTTCGACGCGTCGCTGACCGGCGTGCCGGCGCGGAAGGGAAGGCTCCGGTTCGCGCTTGCCGCAGGCGTGAGCGCCCCGTCGATCAAGACGATCTCGGTGTCGCTGCCCACCGGACTGGGTTTCGCGAGCTCTAGGAAGACGCTCGCGCGGGCGATCGCGATCAAAGGCCTCGGCGGGAGGACGCTGAGTTTTACCGCCAAGGCTCGCGGCGGCACGCTCACGATCGCCCTCAAGGCCCCGGCGTCAACGGCGACGGTCACGATCTCGAGCGCGGCGATCTCGGTCACCAGGACGCTCGCCGGCAGGGTCAAGCACGGCAAGGTCAAGAAGCTGAACGTACTTGTCGCGACGATCCACCCCGGCGAGGCGACGACGAAGCTACCGCTGACGCTTGGGGTCTGATCGCCGGCGAAGCCTCAAGCGCACGCCTTCTATCCGCGATCGGCACCCTGTCCGATCCCCGTTGCTTCCCCCACCCCAGCCCTGTACGATCATCCTGCGTCGGCGGTGGATGTCGCAGACGTGGGACCGCAGACACGCCTTGTGGAGAGGAGCACGATTCGGATGAGCGACGAACGTATGGATGAGCTGGGGCTCCCGCGACGGGCATTCATGAAGCGAGCGGCCGCCGTGTTCGTCGCTCCGGTGATCGTTTCGTTCGGCCTTGACGGGGTCGCGGAGGCGCGTACGCGCAGCTTGCTCCCGAACCTGTTCCCGAACCAGATGTACCCCAACCAGTCGTGCCCGAACATGGGGTATCCGAACCAGGCCTATCCGAACCAGACGTTCGGCAACCAGCATCACCACCACCATTACCCCAACCAGGCATACGCGAACCAGACGTATCCGAACCAGACGTTCGGTAACCAGCATCACGGTCACCACCGTCACGGTCACGACCGCCACGGACATGACCGCCACGGGCATGATCGCCACAGTCGCGATCGGTAGGACGGTCGGCCACGACGCTTCGGCGACCGCGTAGCCACACCGGTCGCAGGTTCGGATATCGATGCTGCTGAGCGGCGCGCTGATCGTTCGCGACGAATCGCGCGTCCTCGCGGAGTGCCTCGCGTCGATCCGCGACATCGTCGACGAGATCGTCGTCGTCGACACGGGATCGGTAGACGACTCGGTCGAGATCGCGCGCAGCTACGGAGCCCGCGTGATCCATCACCCGTGGCGCGATGACTTCGCAGAGGCACGCAACGTGGCGCTCGACGCCGCCAACGGCGAGTGGATCCTCTACATCGACGCCGACGAGCGACTCAGCGGCGGCGACCGGGCGAGCGTCGAGCAAATGCTCACCGGCGCCTCCGAGGTTGCGTTCCGGCTGCTGCTGACCCCCGATCTGGTCTCCACCCCGTACCTCGAATACCGGCTGTGGCGCCACGATCCGCGGATCCGCTTCCAAGGGCAGATCCACGAGAAGGTGACGCCGGCGATCGCGGCCGTCGCGGAGTCAGACGGACGCCCGATCACTGACTGCGCGCTGCTGCTCACGCACGTCGGCTATGAGGGGGACCAGGTCCACAAGCACCTCAGGAACCTGCCACTGCTGCGCGAGCAGCTGCCGCGCGAGCCGGAGAACCTGTTCATCCGCCATCACCTCGCCCGTGTCCTGCGCGGCCTCGGACAGGACGAGGACGCAGCCGAGGTCCTCGCGGAGGCGGTCGACGTCGCGCGCGAGCGGCCGTTCGATCCACTCGGAACGCTCGTCTTCACCGATCTCATTCGCTTGCGGCGCGAGCGGGGCGAGGATGCCGGTCCGCTGCTCGCCGAAGCGCGCGAGCTGTACCCGGACAACAAGCTCCTGTGGTGGATCGACGCGACCGTGAGGATGTCCGATGCCCGCTACCTCGACGCGCTGGTCCTGCTGGATCGCCTGCTCGCCGTCGACCTGGCCGCGCTGCCCGCCGAGGGACCGGCGTACGACGCGCGCCTGTTCGGTGAATTCACCCACGAAGCCCGGGGCGTCTGCCTCTTTCGCCTCGGCCGCTACGCCGAGGCCGCGGACGCCTACGCACAGGCGCTGAGCGACGCTCCAGACAATCTTGCGTATCGCTCCAAGTGGACGGTCGCCCAGGCGCGCGCTCGCAACGCGCCGGCATCCGCGTCGAGCCCCGGCCACGGCGTGGAAACGCCGCAGCCGAGCTGATGTGAGGCGCCGGCCCGCGACGGCAGGGGACGCGCGCCGGCTGGTCGTGCTGACACCAATCGAGCCGGCCCCAACGGGCAATGGCCTCGCGATGCGAGCCGAACTGTTCCGCCGCTCCGAGCCCGCGGGCACGGAGGTTCAGGTCGTCGTCGTTCCGGTCGCGGGTCACGTCGACGGACCAGCGGGCGCTGAAGCCGGCGCCGCGACGGTTGCCCCAGACGCGGTCAGGGCGCGAGCGGGAGCGCTCGCTCTCGCCACCGACGCGGCCTGGCGCGATCGGCTGGTGCGGGTGGGATCGCTTCCGCCGCTGGCACGCGCCGCCTCGCCCGGGCTGGCCGACGCGGTCATCGAGACGATCACGGGCAGCGGCCCGGTCGCCGTTCACGTCGTGCGCGCCTACATGGCGCCGCTCGGCGTAGCGGTCGCCGAGCGGCTCGACGCGGTGTGGGCGACGCTCGATCTCGACGACGACGACTCCGGGTTCGCGCGCGCCGCCGGTGACCCCGACAGCGCAGCAGCCTACGACCGGCTGCTCGATGTGTTCGGCCCGCTGTTCGACGGCCTATCGGCCTCCTCAGCCGGCGAGGCAGCCGCGATCGGCGAGCGCCACGGGCTTACCGTCGAGCACATCCCGAACGCGGTGTCGGTGGCCGCGGATTCGCCGTCCGCGGGGCGCCCGACGCGCTCCGGCGGCGACGAGGTGCCGTCGCTGCTGTTCGTCGGCAACCTCACCTACGCACCGAACCTGGAGGCAGCGGACCTGCTCGTCCGGGTGATCGCGCCCGCGGTGCGCCGGCGCCTTGGCCGGTGGGTCCGTGTGACGCTCGCCGGCCCCCACGACGGCCGGCTCGATCAGCTCCGTGGCGATGACGTCGAAGTGACCGGATTCGTCGCGGATCTGGGTCCGCTCTACGCCGCCGCGGACGCAGTCGTCGTGCCATTGCAGTCAGGTGCCGGGACGCGGATCAAGCTGCTCGAGGCGTTCGCGCACGGCGTCCCGGCCGTCGCTTCCCCGCTCGCCGCCGCCGGGCTCGCGGTCGTCGACGGCCGTCACCTGCTGCTCGCCGACTCCAGCGATCAGGCCGCCGCGGCGATCGAGTCGGTGCTCACGGACCCGGAGCTGGCCGCGCGCCTGGCGGGCGAGGCTGCCGCGCTCGTGCGCGAGCGGTACTCCATTGACGTGGTGGTCCCGGCGATCAGGGACTTCTTCGGCCGTGCCGCGGGCCGGGCGGGTGGGGACGGACATCGGTCAGGCATTCCCGCACGAGATCCTCGGCCTCGCCTGCATCCGACGTGATCAGGTAGGCAGGAACCGAGCGAGGCGTTCCAGCTCCGTCTCTCCCAGCTCGATCATGCGACCCAGAAGTACTACCGCTAAACACTCTGTGGCTCCCGAGCAGATCAAGCACTTCCTTGTCAGGCGATACTGGCGCTGTCACGCAGACCGCCGTGACCGCCCGGGCGCCGATCTATTTGTCACTGGGCCGCTCGAGGTAGATAAGCCGCAGAACACTAGGTGCCTGCACGAAGGTAAGCGCTCAGCAGACCGATGGCGCCTACAGCGTGTTCAAGGTCACGGTCCCGCCAGAAGCCGATAGGTAGGCCCGCCAGCCACCGTACGCGGTGATCTCCGGGGCATCGGACAGCGCGCTCGGCTCACAGAGAAAGCCGATCGGTACCGTGCCGTCGATCAGCTCTACGCGGCCGAGCGCCATCGGGGCGGGCAGGCCGGCGAGCAGTGATCCGAGGCCGGCGACCGGCAGCGCCCAGAGCTCGCCGGCGATGCTCTCCCCGTCGGCGTCCTCGGCGTCGACCCGGAGCAGACCGGGCTTCGCCGGCCCGGCATCGGCCGACCGAGTGGTCAGCGCGAAGAGCCGGTAGCGCGATGATGTGCGAGCGTCGCGCAGCAAACGCCCGCCTCGGTCGGTGAGCTGATGGTTCAGAGGCTGACCGCTCAGGTGGGCGCCAACCACGAACAGCTCGACGCTCGGCGGCCCGCCCGTCGGTGCCACGGGAGCGGCGGCGGTCATCCTCGCGGCGAGGTCGACGAGCACGAGGTCGTGGAACGCCGGCGCGTAGAGCGCGACGCCGAAGTAGCCCCCGTCCGCGTCTCCCGCGGGAGCCGCGATCGCGCACATGTCGAACAGGTTGCAGAAGTTGGTGTAGGTCCCGAGCCGCGCGTTGACGCCGGCCGGATCGGCGAGGACCTCGGCGATCGTCGGCTGCGAGGTCGTCGTCGGCAGCATCAGCGCGTGCGCGCCCGCCAGCTCGCGGGAGGCGGCCTGTCTGAACTCGGAGAGCCGGGCTCCGTCGGACACGAGCCGCTCGGCCGGTACCGACTTCGCCGCCGCGATCACGGCCGCGACGGCGGCATCCGCATCTTCGGGATGCCCCTCGACGAAGGCTCCAAAGGCTGCGTAGCGCTCGGCCACGAAGGCGCCGTCGTAGAGCAGGCGACCGGCGGCCAGGAACGAGGTCAAGTCAATCTCGATGACGACGGCTCCGAACTCCCTCAAGCGAGCCCTCGCCGCGGCGAACGCGCGCCGTTCCGCCGGCGACAGGACGTCGAGCTGGTCGGGAGAGGGAACCGCGATGACCGGCTCCGGTGGGGCGCCGAGGGGAGTATCGGCCGGCCATGCTCGGGACGTCGGGTCATCGGCGTGCGGGCCGCGCATCACGGCGATCGCCCGGTGCGCGAGCTCGAGCGTGCCGGCGAACACGCTCACGCAGTCGAGCGTCCGGCACGCGGGCACGACCCCCAGCGTCGGCGCGAGACCGCGCGTGGGCTTGATCCCGAAGATGCCCTGGAAGGCGGCCGGCACGCGGCCGGATCCGGCGGTGTCGGTCCCGAGCGCGAGGTCGACCTGAGCGAGCGCGACCGCCACCGCTGACCCCGAGCTCGAGCCACCGGAGACGTACTCGGGCCGCCGGGCGTCGTGCACTACGCCATAGGGACTGCGGGTGCCAGTGAGCCCGGTCGCGAACTGATCCATGTTGGTCTTTCCGAGCACGATGGCACCCGCGGCCTTCAGCCTGGCGACCACCGCGGCGTCGGCGTCCGCGCGGTAGGCGAACGACGGGCATGCGGCGGTGGTCTCAAGGCCCGCTACGTCGATGTTGTCCTTGACCGCCACCGTCGTGCCCGCCAGCGGCAGGATCTCCCCGTCGTCGAGGCGGCGATCGATCTTGCGAGCGTCCGCCCGTGCATCGTGCTCCGGTCGCAGCGAGATCCACACTCCTGGGCGCTCGGTTGCCGCGATTCGCGCGTAGGCGCGCCTAACGGTCGCCGTCGCGGTCACTGCGGCAGCGCCGCGAGCAGCGCCTCGCTCGTCGCGACCGCCCCGAACACGCCGCCCTGCATCGTCACCATCTTCAACGCCGCCTCGTGGTTTCCAGGGTCGGTCGCGCCCGTGCAGTCCGACAGCACGAGGCATTCATAGCCGAGGTCGTTGGCCTCCCGCATCGTCGTCGAGACGCACACGTCGGTCGTGATCCCGGTGAACACGAGGCTGTGGACGGCGCGGTTTCGCAGCACGAGGTCGAGCTCCGTCTGGCAGAACGCGCCTTTCGTCGCCTTGTCGATCACCATCTCGCCCGGTAGCGGCGCCAGCTCGGGGATGATCTCCCACCCAGGCTCGCCGCGCACGAGGATCCGGCCGCACGGCCCGCTGTCGCCGATCCCGGCCCCGATTCGCTGCGAACGCCAGAGCTTGTTCGGCGGGCAATCGGACAGGTCGGGCTTGTGACCTTCCTGGGTGTGGACGACGGGCGCCCCGCAGCGGCGCCACGCATCGAGGACCCGTCGCGTCGCGTCGACGGGACCGCGCGTCAGCGCAAGCTCGTATCCCATCGTGTCTACATACCCGCCCGGACCGCAGAAGTCGTGCTGCCAGTCGATCAGCACGAGCGCGGTCCGCTCGAGGTCGATCTGTCCGGTCCAGGGCCAGGGGTACGGATCCGCTTGGACGACGGTGCCGGTGGTGATCGTGGTCATCTCGCTCCAATCTCTACGGATTTGACAACTGCCTGGTCGATTATCAGCCGGGCGAAGGCTTCGGGGGCGTCGAACTGCGGAAGGTGGCCGCATTTGGGCACCACCGCGACGGGCGCGCCCGTTCGCGCCGCCAGCCGGTCGGCCACAGTGAATCGCAACGCGCTCGAGCGATCGCCAACCGAGCACACGAGCGGGGGAGTCGCCGGGTCGGCCGGCAGGTGGGGCTCGAAGCTCAGGAACGCGCGCGCGTCAGCCTCGACGAGCGCGGGGCACGCCTGGAGAGCGGCGATCACGTCCTCGGGCAGGTTGCCCCACGTCTGCGCACCGGCGAGGACCCGCAGCAGCTCGCCGCCGCCTCCCGCGCTCAGCGCGCCGCGCACCAGCGCGCGCAACTCGGGCGACAGGCTCCCGACCGCGGGCTCGTGCGCGACCGCGATGACGACGCGCTCTGGACGGCTGAGCGCGAGCGCGAGCGCGACCGTCGCGCCGCCGCTCATTCCAGCCACGACGGCCCGCTCGGTGCCGGCGTCGTCGAGCACGGCGAGGACGTCGTCGACGTGCTCGGCGACGCTTGCGGCCGGGGGAACGCCCACCCGCTCGCCGTACCCCCGGCGCGCCACCGATATCACCGGACCGTATGACGCCAGCGCCAGCGCGATCGGCGCCAGCGTCTCCGGTCCGAACCCGACCCCGTGGATCAAGACGATGGGCGGCGTGCCGGGCATCTCTGCCCGGCGCGCCGCCGTGGTCGGAGCTGCGGCGGTCAAGCGAGAACCGGCTCCTCGATCGGGCTTCCGACGACCGGTCCCCGCGGGTCGCGCGGAATCCGTCCGCTCTCGATCGCCGCCTCGATGTCCATCGGGTCGGCCGGGTCGGGCTGGCGCTCGGGTAGCTTCAGCAACACGAACCCCAGGCAGGTGATCGCGGCTAGCGCGTAGCCGAGCGCGATCTTCCCGTCGGTGAATATGTGCACCTCGGCACCGTGGATCAGACCGACGACGCTGAGACACGCCCCGACGGCGCAGAACGCCGCCGCGTGGTAGAAGCGGCGATCGATCAGGAACACGGCGATTCCGCCCAGCACCATCCCCGCCAGCGTGGCGCCGTTGCCGAGCGCGACCAGGCCGTTGTAGTGGACGCCCGCGTTGACCAGGTTCGCCTCACCGACGCGGGTGGCCGTGGTACCGGCGGCACTGAGCGTGTCGTTGACCTGCCCCGAGCCCCATGATGCGATGTTGGGGACCATCGCCAGCACGACCGCCGCGTAGTGAGCCCGTGGAACGACGGCGAACGCCTGCGCGCCGATCACGAGTCCGATGTAGAGCAGCACCGGCACGATCGCCGGAATCGGCAGCACCGCCGCGAGCAGCGGGAACATCCCGATGATGCAGAGCACGAAGATCGTCACGCCGCAGGCGAGCGAGTAGCTCAGGCGGCCTCCGGCCTCCTTCCAGCCCGGCTGACCGATGTAGACGGCCGGCGGGAACGGGCTCCCCAGGCAGGCGCCGACGATCGCGCCGGTGCCGTCGGCGAGCAGGACGTGCCGCAGGTTGTAGGAGTCCCCGGCAGCCGCCGCGCTCTCGACGTTGGTCATCGCCTCGCAGAAGTTGTAGACGCCGAGCGGGATCGCCGTCGCCAGCAGCGGCGAGATCGCGCTCAGGCCGTGACTGAGCAGGCTGAGGTTGAGCGACGGCAGCCCGACGGCGATGTCCTTCGCCGCAGTCGACACTTCAGCGGGGTGCATGTAGCCGCCGATCCATCCGATCGCCGTGCCGAGCGCGAGCGCCGCCAGCCCGATCGGAATCTTGCGCGGCAGCCGAATCCCGGCGACGAAGCCGGCGACGATGAGCACGAGCACCGGAAGCGCGATCCAGGCCGCCTCCCACATCTCCGCCGCAGGCTGCATCGCGATGAAGGTAAGCGAGATTCCGGCCAGGGCTCCGAGCAATGCAGCGCGGGGTGTATGCCTGCGCACGAACGGCCCCACGAACGCGCCGATTAGGATGATCACGCCGATGATGAACGCCCACGCGAGGCCCGCCTCCCACGCCTTCAGGAAGCTGTGGGTCTTCAGGTACGTCGGCAGCATGATCACGAGCGTGACGATGAACATGTGCGGCACGCTCGGCCCGTAGGGCATCGCGGTGACGTCGTCGCGGCCTTCCTTGGCCTGCAGCCGCTTCGCCAGCCAGAAGTAGAAGCAGTTGCCTACCAGGAGCTCGATTCCGAGGGCCGGGAGGATCGTGCCCGTCACCTTGCCGATCGGAATGTGAACCACGACCGAGGCGAGGATCGTGATCGTCAGGACGTTGACGAGGAGGTTGATGAACAGGCCGAAGTAGGCATTCACCTCTCCGGGACGCCAATACCTCCTGAACGTCATCAGGGGGGCGCTAATGGACATGCTCACGCTCCTTCTGTGACCGCGGCGAGCACCGCGGGCGACGATTGACTTGACAGTGCCTCCAGCAG
>Ga0302324_100005281_pt1 | contig 28190 bp, 23 predicted proteins | sample Palsa_T0_1_FD_201949 | JGI IMG/M metagenome (GOLD analysis project Ga0302324, IMG submission 201949) | Peat permafrost microbial communities from Stordalen Mire near Abisko, Sweden - Palsa_T0_1 | ecosystem: Environmental > Terrestrial > Soil > Palsa > Peat permafrost | place: Sweden: Abisko...
CGCACAGGCGCATAAAATCACTACCAACGTCAAACGAATCCAGCCAAGCCAGCAACATGGCGTTGAAAGGCACTTCAAACCTGACTCCATCTTCATCTGCTCCTCTTCTTGCGATGTCGCGAATCGAGGCCTGCCAGCATCAAAAAATTCGATATTCGGCCACCAGTTTTACTCGCGACTATAAACCGTTGGCAACGTTGTGTCCAGAAGATTTCGCTCTTAAATCGGCGCTCGCAGCGCATCCCAATTTTTGTAGCGCAGACTTCTAGCCCGGATATTTCACGATGCAGCCAGGGCCGGTTCCACATTGTCGCTAGGGCGGCGCAGACCGCGAAATGCGGTCTAACTCTTTTGTTGTTCCGTCTGCTGCGCCGCCCAAATATTAGGGCGAAGCGGCAGCTTCGCCCTGCCACACTACGGGCGCGGCCGGAAGGCGGACGGTCGCGGTCAATACGAAGTTCTTCGATGCTCATGGCAATCCGGCGTCGGCTCCTGGCGGCCGAGTTGGGCGGCCCATGGCGAAATGATCAGGGCAGGGAACATGGCCGGGGCGGTCACTCGACGATCTTGGGAACCAGGAACAGGCCATTGGCCTTGGCGGGCGCGTTGCGCAAGGCCTCCTCGTTGGTCAACGAGGGCTGCACCTGGTCGGGACGCGCGACGTTGACCAGCGGAACGGCGTGGGCCGTCGCCTCGATGCCGGCCACCCGCAGTTGGTTGAGCTTTTCGATGTAGCCCAGGATGTGGGAAAGTTGGGAGCCGAATTTTTCCTCTTCCGCGGGCGTCAAGGCCAGGCGCGCCAGGCGGGCCACATATTGGACGTCGAAGTTGCCGGGCATGGAATTAGTCTTCCTCGAATTTGCGCTTGACCAGGGCCTCGATTTCGTTCAGCGCCTCATGGCAATCCTCCCCTTCACAAGTGACCAGCAATTTGCTGCCCGGACCGGCGGCCAGCATCATCAACCCCATGATGCTCTTGCCGTTGACCTGCTCGCCAGCCTTGTCAACTAGAATATTGCACGTGAAGCGATTGGCCAGCTTGACGAACAGGGCGGCGGGACGGGCGTGGATGCCCAACTTGTTGATGACAACAAGTTCGCGCTGCGCGGCCTGTTTGCCGCCTGGCTTTTTGGCACTGCTCATGCGGTGCCATCTTGACTGCGGGGACGTATTTTAGCCATGAAAATTTAAGTCAGGTCTGCATTGCGACTACATCTGGTTCGCCCCGGCCATCTGCGCCAGCACACGGTCGTTCAATTCCTTGGCCGGGTTGCGGCCCGCCGACTTGAGCTTGACATGAAAAGCCGCCACTTCGATCAACCGCGCCAAATCGCGCCCGGGCCGGACCGGGATGATCATGTGAGGGACGGGCACTCCCAGGATTTTCACAAATTCCTGGTCGATCCCCAACCGTTCCACGTCCGGCACCTCATCCCACGGTTTCAAGGTAATGACCAGATCCACGCTTTTCTGCGTGCGGATGCTTCGGACCCCGAACATGTCGGCGACGTTGATGATCCCGATGCCGCGTACTTCCATGTGGTTGCGGGTCACTTCGGCGCTGGTGCCCATGATCTCATGCCCGTCAATCAAAGTCACGCGCGTGATGTCATCGGAGACCAGGCTGTAGCCACGCTCGATCAGGGCCAGCACGCTTTCGCTTTTGCCGATGCCGCTTTCGCCGCGAATAATGACCCCGATGCCCAGGATATCCACCATGCTGCCCATGTCGCTGCCGCGCGGGGCGAAAAGCATCTCCAGGGCCAGCGTGGCCAGATTGATAAACTTCATGGTGATCATCGGCGTGACGAAGATGGGCACCTGGGCCTTTTCCGCCGCCCGACGTAAGAGCCTGTCCGGCTGGATGCTGCGTGAGAAGATGACGCCGGGGATTTTGTAGGAAAACAAATTGGCGTAGCGTTGCGCGCGCACCTCGGGCGGAAGCGTGCGCAGGAAGCAAGACTCGGCGTTGCCGACGATTTGCAGGCGCTTATTGGCGAAGTAACGAGTGAACCCGGCCAGGGCCAGGCCCGGGCGGTTGACCGTCGGCTCGCGAATGACGCGGCCCAAACCGCTGGCTCCGGCCACCAACTTCAAGGAAAGGTTCTGGGATTCACCCGTATAAAATCGTTCGACTGTAATTGTGTCGCGTTGCATGAGAAGCGGATGCTAAACGATCTCCTCTGCCGCGTCAGTCCAAAAATCGCCGCACCCGGCCGGGCTCCTTATCATAATCTTAATCTTAATCTTAATCTCCATCGTACCAGTGTACTTCACCAATTGAGTGATCAACCCCCCTGCTCTGGTTTGACTGCGTTTGACTGGCCTGTCTGCCGCCAACCACTGTCCACTGTCCACTAACCACTTCCCCCCTCCCCCACGCAGGTTGGATTTGGTTGGATTTGCTTGGAGATGGTCGGAAATGGTCAGGGTGAGGGCGAGCCTCACCTCCAGCTTCATGGATACTTCTCCGGTCCCTCTCCATATTGAGGCTCGCCCTGCCCGGTTTGAGCTCGACGGAACCGCACTTCGACCGATGCCTATGCTGGGCCTCGTAATGGCCGTTTTTCCCCTTCATTAGTAGAGATGAGCATATTTTTTTCACGGTGCCATTATCCTACACCTCTCGGGTTCCGTCTAGTGGTGCGGCACCACCATTCGGTCAACTCACAGGCTAACTGGCGACTTTTAACGGCGAATAGCCTGCCGCATATCGTTGTGGTCGGCGAGACGTTATCGGATCTCGTCGCACATGGCGAGGGCGGTCATGGCCTGGGCCGTGGCGATATAAGTGATGTAACTGTAATTGCCGCGGTAGAGCGAGTTCATCCACCAACGGCCGGAGACACGCTGTTCGCGCTTGAGCCAGGTGAGGCCGCGCTGGATGCGGTCATCGGTCGCGGGCACATTGCTTTGACGCATCAGCACGATGGCTAAGGCCGTCATATAGGGATCGCTTTCGGGTTTGGCGGCGTCGGGCAGGCTGGTGACGAGCTTCACTACGGTGTCGCTTATCGCGAAGTGCCAGTCGTTCAGGGCTGACATGTCGCGCAGCGACCAACCGCCGTCCGTATGTTGCCTTTTAGAAAGCAGCGCCAGCGCGGCATCGCGGTCGCGCTGTGGAACGACTTCGGGCAGGTAACTCGCAAGTTGCAGGCGCAGCACGCGGTCGTAGTCGTTGCGCGGTTTGGCATCGCGGAGAAAGGCCTTCATCTTTTCGACCCGGGCTAGGAGATCGAGGTCTCTGAGATGAGTGAGCCAGCCAGGCGCGGCGGTGATGGCGCGGGCGGCCTGCAGCGTCAATTCGAAGTCGGTCGTGATGTGTGGGATTTCCACCTCGCCGTAGCTCACGAAGGCGCCGTTGTCCGACTGCCGCAGCAGCATATCACGCAACGATCGGTCGGTGTGATCGGAGAGTTGGCCGATGACATACTTGTCCCACTCGGCCAGGCCGAGCGAACGCCAGACTGACGTATACGAGCCGGGATAATACTTGAGGCCGTTCTCCTCCTTCTCCTGCGTGGGCTTGTCAGGGATGCTATTGACGAAGTTCGCAAGCACTTCATCATTGGGTTTACCCAGCCAGAAGGTCAGCGCGGGACGCTCGCTCATGTAGGGCCCGGTGGTATGGCAGTTGACGCACGTCTTCTCACGAACCCAACAGATCGCACCATCGTCGAGGTACTTGGCCGCGGCTTTGATCGTGCCGGCATTGAAAGCCGTGACCTTCGGTTCATCGGCGGTGGGGAGGCTCACTTCGATGCCCTCGGTTTCGTACTGGAACTCCGGCTTTGGTTTCGGCGGGTCGGCGGCGACGGCGTAATGCGTCGCGAACAGGATGAACGTTATGCACCGGATGATCTTCATGCGCCGAATTTAAGCGGCAAAAATGCCCATTCGTCAAACCTTCGGACATCAGGTGGAACACGCATGCCAATCTTTTCAGAGTTCATTTTAACTGGGATTTCCCATTTAATTTCATGCCCAAGACCAGCGTGAGCCTGTATCGTGATACTATTCCTGGTCCACAGATTTGCAAATCATTTTGCCGCAATTGACCGCGGCCATGGCCAGCGTGCTCGCGCAGAGGGACAGAGATCGCGGAGCAGAACATGGGTATGGTGTTGGAGGCTGTTGTACCACAAAAAAATGCAGCGTTGCGAAGATGGATCGAAACGGAACATTCGCACTAACCGAGGACAATCACGAGTTTTGTTTTTTCTCTGCGCTCTTCGCGTCTCGGCGCGAATTTGTCTTTCCCTCTTTCGGGCGGGTTAAAGCAACATTCGATGGGTCACTCCAAGCAACCGGATTCGCAGACTAAAATTCGTTTAAAAAATCGTCCAGCAATCGGCGAAAGACATTGCGAGTCGGCTTCCAGTCGCCCCGCATCGCCTTGGCGCCGGCCTTACCGTAGCCTCCGTTGGGTCTCGGGCGTAGGCGGATAAAAGGCGGCAGGCCATACCGCATGGCGAGACTGTTCGCCCAAAGACGCGCGGTGTGGCCATTACCATTGGCAAATGGATGGATTCGCACCCACTCGGCATGCACCCAAGCACAGAGATCGACAACGGCCGCCAATTGGTCGGCATCCGGTTCCGGGCCGATCGGCAGCGAGGCGTCCAATTCGGCGATCAGGGTCTGGAGCTTTTCTTCAAAGCGTTTTAGCTCCTCGGCCACATCTGAAGCATCCACCCCATAATTCGCGCCGACTCTCACTTGGAGGTTTTCGAGACCCGGTTCGCCGCGAAACGCGCCGACCCATCGCGAGTCGGGTACGCCCAAGCCCCGCATGAGGAGGCGTTGCCAACGCCTGGCCGTTTCGAGGCTCGCAGGCTCTCGCTGCCTCGAGGCCCGGGCAATTTCCTCCAGCACTTTCGCGAGGTTCCCGCGCAATTGGGAGCTGTCTTCGTCCCAGTTAGGCATCAAGAAGCTTGCGAAACTTGGTTTGCACGGGTCCTGTTGGCTTGAACTGTCCCTTGACGAACCGCCCCTCCATCGGCGCGCCTTCCAACGGATCATCCAGAATCGCTTCAGCCTCCACGTATGCGGTCATCGCGCGACGAAATCCAGGATCCCGCTTCCGATAGGCTCGAAGGGCTGCCAGATTATCTTCCAAGCTGCGTTCTTTTTGGCTCCGCAGACTCAGGTAGCTCTTGATAGCCTCGTTGAGCAGTTGATTGATGGGCCGCCCTTCGATCTTACTGAGGGCCTTGAGCGCGACACGTTCTTTCGCGTCCATTCTCAATGTGAATGGGATTCGAGTCATGCCAACATCCTATGCCAGAATGAAGGTGATGTCAATATGCTATTTTGACATCACCGAAGCCTGCTTGGAGATTTCGATGCTGCGCTTCGCATCTGCAAGACTCCACTTCATGCCGCGCCGATTGCGATTTTTTTAAGCCATTTGTTTGACGAAGTCTGCGCGTCTCGGCGCGAGCTTGTCTTCCCCTCTGGTTCGCAATGATTTGCCCCAAAATCCAACTGCCCAAGTGCGGCACCTGCAGCCACGGTCAAATAAAGAAATTCGGCCTACCAAGTTTCCGAGTGCGATTGGTGATCGTTGTTCCAACGGCGGCGGGCGGCGTCCGTTTTCTCGACCCAATTGGCTTGTTTGGCAAACTCGATATGTCCGTCGCAGAAAACGACGTTTGCGCCCCCGTCATGGCGCGCGGCGGGACCGCCGACAAAATAGGGGGACAGAGAGGGTACGAGTGCTGTTATGAAAACACTTTCCATGTCAGTCAAATCGCCGACGGCTATCATCTCCGAAGGCGCAACAATTTGCGCCGCTGAGACTGTCAACATTTGGGTGGAAAAGTCCGTTTCCGGGGGGTTCGCATGGCCCAGGCCGAGATTTAATGAATCGGCCATCTTGAATCCCGACCCAAATTCATTGTAGCCGTAACTGTAATTCGTCAGAGAGAAGTAAACCATCACGTGTGGCACTGGATCCGCCGGGCATTTAAAAATCGCATCCTTCCCCGCGGCATAAGGCAGCAGGCGGCGGTCCCAAATTTGATCCCAGCCGCCAGGAAGGCCTGCCGGATTAAGCATAGGCGCGCTACGGGTGCCTGGATATTTCCCGAAATCAGACGTGTAGAGTTCGAGAGCCTTGCCAATTTGCGCGAGGTTGTTTTTGCAGAAGGCCGCTTGCGCTTGCAAGCGCGCTCGCGATATGGCTGCCAATACTAATGCCGCCAGCACCGCAATGATGGCGATGACAGTCAACAACTCCGTCAAGGTGAAGGCGAAATAGGTTCGTTTCATGGCGATGGCGGACGACCGGACTCGTTCTCTTGCGAGGGCAGGAGTTTCGAGCGCAATTCGTTCAACTGGCGCTGAAGTTCCGCCAAGGCTGCGTCTTGCGCGGCCAGGCGCGCACGAACAGAGCGCCGCCGGTATTTGAACAGATAAAGAGCAAGCAGCAAGAGTCCGCCGACCGGCATCAGGATCGCCGCCGCCACCAGCGGCAGCACAATCCAATCCGGCAGCCGGTGGCCAGGATTCCGGAGGACGAGAACCGAGAGCCACTGTGTGCCGGCAAAAAAAGCCACCGCTCCGATCCAGGCGCCCGCCACGATCCATCGCGTTGTTTTCTCGTCCCGCTGCGCCGCCGCCAGTTTGTGGTCCAGTTCCTTGCGATATTTCACATACTGCTCGGAACTCAATTGCGGCAGTTGGTTGAGCAACTTTTCCACGAATTGTTCGTGCCTGTCATCCATGCATTTGTTCCTCCAAAAGCTTGCGCATCGCAAGCTTTGCGTAGTGGAGCCGCGACTTCACCGTTCCCAGTTGGCAACGCAAAGCTTCGGCCATTTCTTCAAGACTCAAGCCGGACATGTAGCGCAAGGTGAGCGCTTCCCGATGTTCTGGCGAAAGCGAGCCAAGCGCCCAATGCACTTGCTCGACGTTCTCAAATGACGGGTCCTCGTGGAACTCGACTTGCGGCGATTCGCTCTTGAACGCTTCCAGAATCACTTCCTTTCGCGTTTCGCGCTGGATCAGGGTGACGATCTTGTCGTGCGCTATTTGGTAAAGCCAAACTCGAAACGCCTCGGGCGCGCGCAAATTCCTGATCTTGCGGAAGACCGTCAGCCAGATTTCTTGCAGCACGTCGGAGGCGTGTTCTGGATTGCTCGTGAAGCGTATCAAATAGTACATAAGCGGGCGTTCATAACGGCTGACCAGCGCCCGAAACGCTTCGGGATCTCCCTTCTGGGACTGCAAGACCCAAATTCGCTCCTGCAATTGGCCCAATTCGGACTCAATTTCACGCTCGTTTCGTTCGGTCACTTCCGAAAGATAAGTCGGGTGGGACGGGGAAAAAGTTCAAATGTCCCGGCTGAAATCCACTTTATGATCGTCGGCATCCGCCAAACTTTAATGTATCCCAGAATGTGAAATGCAACGCTTTGAGGAACAGTAGGTTAGGACTACACCGGCTAACGGAAGACTGACCACCTTGATTTCGCCCGGCGACGCAAACGGGAGTTGGACAAGCCGCCGCCGCCGTTCGCGCGTCCCCATCCAACGTCGGCGGGAGCAGCCGAATTCCGCACGCAATTGACTTGACCGTGCCGCGGGCGGGCACGTAACGTGGAAGGGATTGATAGGCATTGTTCATGTTTGCGCAACTTAAAGGCCTGTTTTCCAACGATATCGGGATTGATTTGGGCACCGCCAATTGTTTGGTGTATGTCAGAGATCAGGGCATTGTGCTCCGCGAACCTTCCGTCGTGGCCATCGAAGCCGGCACCACTAATGTGCTGGCGGTGGGCGAGGAAGCCAAACGCATGTTGGGGCGCACCCCGGGCAATATCGTCGCCATTCGGCCCATGAAAGACGGCGTGATCGCCGACTTCGAAATCACCGAGGCGATGTTGCGTCATTTCATCCAAAGAGTGCATCACCGCAAATTGATCGCCCCCCGCGTCGTGGTCGCCGTTCCTTCCGGCATCACCGAAGTGGAAAAGCGGGCCGTCAAAGATTCCGCCACTCACGCCGGCGCGCGCGAAGTGTATCTGATCGAACAACCCATGGCCTCGGCCATCGGCGTCGGTCTTCCGGTCCATGAACCGGCGGGCAACATGATCGTCGATATTGGTGGCGGCACCTGTGAGATTGCGATCATCTCCCTGGCGGGCATCGTCTTCAGCCGCAGTTTGCGGGTGGGCGGGGATGAGTTTGACGAGACCATCGTGGCGCACATGAAACGAGCCTACAATCTTATGATTGGCGAACGCACGGCAGAGGAGATCAAGATCCGCATCGGATCGGCCTTCCTGCTGGAGCAGGAATTGACGATGGAGGTCAAAGGGCGCGATTTAAGCGCCGGATTGCCCAAAACGTTGTCCATTCGTTCGGAGGAAATTCGCGAAGCCTTGAAAGAACCCCTCTCAAGCATTTTGGAAAGTATTCGCATCACCTTGGAAAGATGTCCGCCTGAACTTTCGGCCGATCTGGTCGAACGCGGCATCGTCATGGCGGGCGGCGGCGCTTTACTGCGCGGCATCGACCGTCTGGTGGCCAAGGAAACGGGCTTGCCGGTGCATATCGCCGACGATCCTTTGAGCGCGGTGGCCGAAGGCACGGGGCGCGTCTTGCAAGAGCTGGCTTTTCTCAAACGCGTGGCTTCCTCCCGGAGTTGATTCCCGTTCGCCCAAATGTTAGCGACCGCGCCGGTGGGCGCGGCAGGGCGAGATGCTCAAGAAGTCGCATTATATTATTTTGATTTTCGTGGTCCTGCTGGTGCTGCTGCTCTTGCAACTGCCCGGCGAGACCATGGGAAAGCTCAAGCTGGCTATCAGCGGCCTTTTCCTGCCGCTTTTTGGCCTCTCCAGTTCCACGCACCAATGGCTCGGCGAGGCCAAAGACGCGCTCATTCCCAGACGCGAGTTGCTCCGTCAGATTGATCAATTGCGCCTGGACAATCAACAACTCCAGCTTCGCCTGCAGCAGGACGCCCAACTCTCCAACGAAAACTCCCGCCTGCGCGCCGAGGTCGGATGGGAGCGCCAAACCCGCTGGCGAGTCGTGCTGGCGCGCGTCATTGCCCGCGAGCCGGCCAATTGGTGGCGCAGCCTTGAGATCGACCGCGGCTTGCGCGACGGCCTGCGCACCAATCTGGCCGTGCTCACGACCAATGGGCTGGTGGGCCGCGTGCAAAGCGTCGGCCAGACCCGTTCGCAAGTCGTCCTGCTGGGGGATCCCAATCTGCGCGTGGCCGCCGTGATCGGCGGCTCGGCCGACGGCGAGACGGGCATCATCGCCGCCAACGCCTCCGCCCTGCAGGAAGAAGGCATGGTCGATCTTGATCTTCTCTCCGGCGCCAACCTCGTGCGGCCGGGCCAAAGCGTGGCCACCTGGGGAGCGGGCGGCGTTTTTCCAGCCGGCATTCCTATCGGCAAAATCGTCGATACCCGTCCCAAGGAATTTGGATTATCCACCGAAGCGCGCGTGAAACTGGCCGCCAACCTGGGCGCCTTGGAGGAAGTGTGGGTGATGTTGCCATGAGCTGGCGTCCCACCATCTTTGTTTTGGCGGCGGCCTTCCTGGCGGTCTTCCTCCAGGCGTCGTTGGGCTTCTTTCGCAACTTGCTCGGAGCGCAATTGGATGTGCTGCCGGCGCTGATGGTCTATACCGCGCTGACGCTTGGCTTCACGACCATTGTGCTCCTGGCCCTGTGCGGAGGGCTGTGGTTCGATTCCCTTTCCCTCAATCCGCTCGGCGCCAGCGTGCTGCCGCTGCTGTTGATCGGCTTGGTGATTTACCGCAGCCGCGACCTGTTGATGCGCGAGCATCTGCCGGCCCAGCTTATTCTGGGCGCGGCCGCCGGCGCGGTGCAACCGCTGGGGACGCTCTTTATTTTGCTCAATGCCCACTCCAGGCCCTCGCTGGGCTGGGTCTCGCTCTGGTATTGGCTGGTGATGGCGGCGGGCAGCGCGGCGGTGACGCCGGTTTGCTTCCTGTTTTTCGACCGCCTGCGCCGCGCCCTGGAGTATCAGCTTGTGACTCAAAACAGCTTCCGGCCGGACCGGGAGATCAAAAGGGGGCGGTCCTAGTATGCTTGTGCTTGACAAATTCGGACAAGGAAGCCGGCGCCTGCAAATGCTGGCGGGAGCCATGGCCTTGGGCTTGTTGCTGCTGCTGGGTGGCTTGTGGTGGGTGCAAATCGTCTGCGCCAGACAATTCGAGACGGACCGCGAAAAACTTTCCTTCCGCCACGTCCGCACGCCGGCCCTGCGCGGCAGAATCCTGGACTGCACCACCAACGTGCTGGCGGACGACAAGCCGCGCTACAACGCCATCCTGCACCTGGAAGAATTGCAAGGCCAGTTCTCGGACCAGTTCAAGTGCGTGCTCAAAGACCATGCCCGGGCGCATCCGGAAGCAGTCAACTCCAAGGGCAAGCTCAACCTGACCGCCGCCCTCCGCAAGGAGCTGCAAATGCAAGCCGATTGCACCGTCGTCAGCAACATCATTTATCGCGTCAGTTGCTCTCTGGAAGAACCGCGCGCGCTCAACGCCAAAGCCTTTATTCGTCATTACCTTGACCATCCTTACGTCCCCTTTCAAATCGTTCCCAACTTGACGCCCAGGCAAGTGGCCATCCTGGCCGAACAATGGTCCGGCTCCCCCGCCGTCGAACTGGAAACCCAGCCGGTGCGCAATTATCCCAACAAAACGCTGGCCGCCAACCTGCTGGGCTACGTGCGGCCGCGACAGGATGATTCCGCCGACGCCCGGTTTTCCTTCGACATGCCCGATTGGCAGGGCACCAGCGGCGTGGAGCTGATCTATGACGAAAAGTTGCGCGGCCAACCGGGCGACAACTCCGTTTTGATCAATAACCTGAGCTACCGTCAACGCGAGGAAATTGAAACCCCCGACTTGCCCGGGAACGATATCTACTTGACGATCGACCTCCCTCTGCAAAGCGCCGCCGAGAAAGCCCTGACCAACGCCACCTCCAACATCCGCGGCACCGTCGTCCGCGGCGCGGTGGTGGTGATGGATCCCCGCAACGGCGACATCCTGGCCCTGGTCTCGGCTCCGACTTTCGATCCCAACATATTCGTGCCCGGCCCCACCCGGCAAGACATGGAGCGTCTGGACGATCCCAAGACTACGCCGCAAATCAACCGGGCCATCTACGGAGTTTATCCGCCGGGTTCGACCTTCAAAATCATCACCGCTATTGCGTGCTTGGAAACCGGGCTGGACCCCAAAGCCATCTTCCAGAGCCGCGGCTACTACCAAGCCAACCCCGCGGCCAAGCCCATTGGAGACGAAGCCGCCGCCGGCCCTTATGACCTGGAGCGCGCGTTTTTCCGCTCCAGCAACACTTACTTTATCGAGATGGGCAAAACCAGGTTGCGCAAGATTCTCGAAGTGGCCAAGCGCTTTCATCTGGGCGAAAAAACCGGCCTCTCGCCGCGCCAGGAAGCCGCCGGCAACGTGCCCGGACCGGAAAAGGCCGGCCCCTCGTTGGGCATGAGCATTCCCGACATTTGCATCGGCCAGGAGATCACCACCACGCCTCTGCAAATGGCCGGAATGATTTCCGTCATCGCCAACGGTGGAACTCTTTACGTGCCACGCGTAGTCAGCTACGCCCGCTCGCCCGAAACGGGTGAACGGGTGGAACTGGTGCAGCGGGGCGTTGTGCGCGATCGGGTGCAGATCAATCCGAGCGACCTGAGCATCATTCGCCAGGCCATGCTGGCGGACACCGAGCATGCGCCGGACAACCTGGGACTCGGCGGCACCGCCTATCCCGAGTTCCATCACGGCGGACAGCCCGATCTGGCCAACTTTCCCGTCGCGGGCAAAACGGGAACAGCGGAAGTGAAATCGCCGCGCAGTCCCTACCAAAAAATCACCTGGTTTGACTCCTATGCGCCATTCGATGATCCGCGCTACGTCGTCGTCGTCATGATCGAAGACGGCGCCTCCGGCGGCAAGGCCTGCGCGCCGGTCGCCGAAAAGATCTACGAGGCCATTGTGAAACGGGAAAAATCCGGCCTGGGACGGGCGCCGACTCTGGCCCACAACTGAAATGCACGACACCCCCATCAACGAGCGCAAGCACGAATATGAATGGCCGCTGGCCGCGGCGGTGCTGGGCTTGATGATCATCGGCACCGCGTTCATTTTTAGCGCGACGGAGAGCCAGTCGTTTTATTTGCATCAAGTGTTGTGGTACGTGTTGGGCGTGGGCGCGGCGGCCGCCCTCTGTTACTTCGAGTACGGAAGCCTGGCGCGATGGTCGGCAGTCTTTTATTGGGGCGCGATGGTTCTGTTGCTGGCGGTCTATCCCGCCGGCGCGGCGCATCATGGGGCCAAACGCTGGCTCTTTGGTTTGCAGCCGTCGGAATTTGCCAAGATCGCCTTCATCTTGTGGCTGGCTCATTACCTGAGCCGGCCGCCGGAAGAACTGCGTCGCGGCAAAGTGTTCCTGGGCGCGCTGGGCTATACCTTGCTGCCTTTTATTCTGGTCTTGAAGGAGCCGGACATGGGTTCGGCCCTGGTTTTCCTTGCCATCAGCCTGGCCATGATGTTTGTGGCCGGAGTGCCCAACCGCCTGCTCGGTGGGTTGGTGGCGGGAGCGGGTCTGTTGGTCGTCTTGGGCGTGGCGCTGATCCTCTTCGCCCCTGTCAAGCTCAAGATCTTGGAGTCCTATCAGAGCGGCCGCGTCCTGGAATACTTCGGACGCCGCAGAAGCTACAACGTCGAGCAGGCGCTCATTTCCGTTGGTTCCGGGGGTTTGGCAGGCAAAGGCTGGAGGCAGGGCACGCAGCATGCGCTGGGGTTTCTGCCTTCAGGAGGAGCACACAATGATTTCATCTTCTCGGTCATCGCCGAGGAGGAAGGCTTTGTCGGCAGCGTCGTGATCCTGACGCTCTACGCCGTGCTCCTGTTTAGCGGGATCAAAATCGCCAGCCAGGCGCGCGACCGCCTCGGCCAAATCATGGCGATGGGCGTGGTGACGCTTCTGTTCAGCCACGTCTTCATCAACATTGGCATGAATATTCGCTTAATGCCCGTGGCGGGCATCCCCTTGCCCCTCCTCAGTTATGGAGGGTCTTCGGTGATTTGCTCGCTGATCGCCATTGGCATTTTGCACAACGTCCACATTTATCGGAGGTACCATTAATTATGAGTGACAGAAACTTTTCCCGACGCCGCCGCGGAGGCATGCGCTTCCGCCCCAGCGGCGGCTTCAACCAAAATCAAAAACCCGACCGCTCCGCCACCGAAGCGCGGGCCGAGGCCACAGGCGAAAAAAAGCCCGACGCCGTCTTCGAGCGCTCGCGGCACGACGAGGAAATTGCGCGCGCCGAGAACATCGCCGCCGGCCTGCCCCCGGAGGGCGAGCCGCGCCCGGAGCCGGCGGCGGGAGCGCGCGAGCCGGAGCCGCGCCAAAAGCGAGGCGCCTTTCGCAAGCCCAACCTGGAGACTCCCGAAGAAGTCTCCGAGGAGAAATACGAACCGGTGCCGGTCCAGTCCAGGCCGCCCACCTTGATCGACAAATTCAAGAAGGTGATCAAGAAACTCCTGCCCAAGCCGGAGACCAGGACCCACAAGGAGATCATCATCAACGCCGAATCCCTGGAAACGCGCATCGCCTTGCAAGAGGACGGACGCCTGGAGGAATTCACCATCGAACGCACCACCGAGGAACGCCTGGTCGGCAGCATCTTCAAAGGCAAAGTCCGCAACCTCGAAGACGGCCTCAAAGCCGCCTTTGTCGATATTGGTTTTGAGAAAAATTCCTTCCTGCACTATTGGGACATCGTCCCAACTAGTTTTGACAGCGGCGTCGAAGTGGTGGATCGCGGCGAAGCCAAGCGGCGCGACCGCCCCCGCATTACGCAGAAGGACATCCCGCGCCTCTATCCGCCCGGCAGCGAAATCATCGTGCAGGTCACCAAAGGCCCCATCGGCACCAAGGGACCGCGCGTGACCACTAATCTGGTGCTGCCCGGCCGCTTCCTGGTCCTCCTGCCCAATTCCGACCAAAGCGGCATCTCGCGCAAGATCGAAAACCCGGAGGAACGCCAGCGCCTGAAAAAAATCCTGCGCGAAATCAACCTCCCCGAAGGCATGGGCGTGATCATGCGCACCGCCGGCGAAGGCCAGCAAAAGCGTTACTTCGTCCTGGATCTGGCCATTCTTTTGGAACAATGGAGCGAAATCCAGCAGAAGATCAAAACCCAGCCGCCCCCTTCCTGCGTTTTCCAGGAGCCCGACCTGATCGAACGCACCGTGCGCGATTTCCTCACCGAGGACGTCTCGCGCGTGGTGGTCGATAGTTCGCCGGCCTACGAACGGATGCGCACCATGATCTCGCGCATCAATCCCCGCGCCGCCAGCAAGATCCAGCTCTACAATGAGCACCAGCCCATCTTCGACCGTTTCACCATCTCGCGCCAATTGGAGAACGCCTTCTCGCGCCAGGTCCACTTGCGCAGCGGCGGTTACATTGTCCTGGACGAAACCGAGGCCCTGGTGGCCATCGACGTCAACACCGGCCGCCACAAAAGCAGCCGCGACCACGACTCGACCATTGTGCGCGTCAACCTGGAAGCGGCGGACGAAATTTGCCGCCAGCTTCGTTTGCGCAACATGGGCGGACTCATCGTGCTGGACTTCATCGACATGAAATCGCGCCGCGACCAGCAGGCCGTCTATCAGCGGATCAAGGAGGGCCTGCGGCGCGACAAGGCCAAGACGCATGTCCTTCCCATCTCGCAACTGGGCCTGATGGAAATGACCCGCCAGCGCCATTCCGAGAGCGTGCGCGAGGCCAATTATGACGACTGCCCTTATTGCAAAGGCCGTGGCAAGGTCAAGAGCGCCATCACCATGAGCGTCGAAATCCAGCGCAAGCTCAACGAAATCCTCAAGAAGCGGCCGCGCGACGATTCCGATTTCCAACTCCGCATCGCCGTCCATCCCACGGTGCTGGAGCGGCTGCGCACCGAGGACGAGAAACTGATCATCGAAATGGAGAAGCGCTATTTCGGCAAACTCTCTTTCCGGCCCGAACCGACCTTCCACGCCGAACAATTCAAAATCGTTAACGTCGCCACCAACGAGGAATTGGTCAACGTGGGCTCCTGATCTGGGAGGTTGTCGGTAGGGCGGTGCTGCTGCGCCGCCCAAATATTAGGGCGAAGCGGCAGCTTCGCCCTACCAAACTATGAGATATACTGGTTAGCGCTCTTTGACTTCGATCCACGTTTGCCGCGTGGCGCCGGTGCGGGCATCGCGCACCGTCAATTCGTGTCGGCCCAATTCCAGGAGGGCAAGGCTCCGGCCGCCTTGCCGGCGGCATTCCAGAGTGTCACTCGACCATTCGGCCTCGTCCGTGCCGATCGCGCTCAAATAGAGCCGGCGACCGTGATCTGGAAGGTCTGGGTCAAGAAAAAGAACGGTGCCGGGCAACGGGAACTTGACCCGCAGGCTTGCCACGGTGTCGCGCAAAACGGCCCGCCCAGCCAGCCAGTTGTCGGCGCTGGCCAGCCATTCTCGGTATTCCGGGTCGAGGCGGACGCGTCCCGCGTCATCGTAGTCGAAGGCCCCGCTCGCGGGCGGCAGGACGTGGGCTATGAATTTTTCGCTGACCGCATTTTGTCCCGACGAGAGCTTGCCGGTGACCGGATCGATCCTCCGCTCCACGATATCCGCGGGACGGGCATACCAACTCGTGCCGTAATGGTCGTGCAGATAATCGAAGAGATCGTGCAATATTGGCGCCGCCCCGGTAACCCCGGAAATGTGCCGCATGGGCGTGCCATCAAAATTTCCCACCCACACTCCCACGGTGAATTCCGGCGTGTAACCAAAAGCCCAGTTATCGCGGAAATTGGAACTGGTGCCCGTTTTGCACGCCACGGGAAAATCAAAACGCAACGAGGATTCCGGGCCGAAAGCCGCCGCGCGGGCGTCATTGTCACTCAGAATATCGGCAATCAGGTAGGCCGCCTCCGCATCGCCGACGCGCTCGCCGGCGCTCTGGCCGGGGGCCGACGGCACCAGGCGGAAGGGGCGGCTGACACCCAAGCGGGCCAGGGTGGCGTAGGCGTTGGCCAGTTCGAGCAACCGCGCTTCCGCGTTGCCGATGGCCAGTCCGAGTCCGTACTCATTGTCCGCGCGGGTCAGTGTGGAGAGCCGGCAGCGCCGCAACAAGTCCAGCAGCGGACCCGCGCCGCCCAGCGATTCCAGCACCTTCACCGCCGAGATGTTGAGCGAGTTGGCCAGCGCCACCCGATAACGCACCGGACCATAACAATGGCGATCATAGTTGACAGGCGAGAACAGTCCCGTGCTGGTGGCAAAATCCGTCGGCACATCCGCCACGACCGAGGCGGGTGTGGCGCCCCGCTCCAGCGCCAGCCAATAGAGGAACGGTTTCAAGGCCGAGCCGGTCGAGCGCGGCGCCCACGCCCCATCCACCTGCCCGGAGGGCGCCGAAAAATAATCGGGCGATCCGACCAGGGCCAGCACATTGCCGGTTTGATTCTCTATGACCACAATCGCGCCCTGGCCGGCGTGTTCGGCCTGCAACGCGCCAAGCTGCCGCCGCAAGCTTTGGGCGGCGAAACGATTGAGGCGCAAGTCCAGCGTTGTGCGGACGCTGGAATTTTCCATCGGCAATCCTTCTTGTTTGAGCAGCAGATCGACAAAATGGGGCGCTTCGAAGACCCGGGCGCCGTGAGCCAGCCGCAGCGGTTCGCGCCACGCGCGCTGGAATTCTTCCCCGGTCAGCCAGCCCGCCTGGCGCAGGCGCGTGAGAATCCAGACCTCCCGGCGAAGGGCGCGGGCGAAATGCGCGCGCGGATTCAAGCGCGACGGGGACTGCGGCAATCCGGCCAGCATGGCGCATTCGGCTGTGCTCAAATCGCGCGGCGCTTTGGCGAAATAAAATTGGGCCGCCGCCACGCAGCCGCAGTTGTAATTGCCATAATCAAGCCGGTTCAGGTACTCGCTCAGAATGCGCGGCTTGTCCCAGACTTGTTCCAGGCGCAGCGCTTGCAGCGTCTCGATGATTTTGGCCTTGAAGGTCCGCGGCCGGGGCGCGCTCAGCTTGATCAATTGCTGCGAGATGGTGGAAGCGCCGGAAATGATGCGCCGGTGCCAAATCAATTGCCAGGCGGCTCGCGCATCCGCCAGCCAATCCACGCCGTGGTGGCTCCAAAACCGGCTGTCCTCCGCCGCCAGCGTGGCGCTGACCAGCGCTTGAGGCATTTCCGATAAGGCAGCGCGCTGTTGGAAGGGGCGGTCGCCGTCGCGGGTCAGCCGCAACGGCTCTCCGTTCCGGTCCAACCATCCGACCGCCGGCCGCGGCGGCGTGAACAAGCCCGGCGGCAAGGGCACGAAGGAGACCAGAAGCGGAGCGCACACTGTCAATAACAGCACGGCGCACAGGCCCAACAGAAAACGCCGTCTCTTCATCTTCCCATGAGAGTTTGCGTCCCGGTCAGTCCGAAACGCTGTGGTTGATACATTTCCTCCACCTTGCCCGACGGCGCGGCGGCCTCGCCTGCCGCGCGCACCCGCGCGCAATAACGCAAGGTGTAGTTTCCGGCCGGCAAATCGTTGGCGAAAAACAGGGCGCGATCCTTGCGGAATTCGTGAAAGTCCCATTGCCAGTCCCGCTCCTCCCCGCTCCCAAAGCCTGACGACACCGGTTCCAAAATGGCCGGCAACGAATCGTCCACGACGACATATTGGGCCGCCTCGCGCGCCGACAACTCCAGCGTGACCAGGACTCGGTCGCCGACGGCTAGTGCGCCGCCGCAGGGCTGGTTGTCCCCATCCAAACGCTGGTAGCGCCGTTGCAATCCGAACCCGGCGTCCTCTCGCGGTTGCGCGGCGCCGGGGGGACGAATTTCGAAGGCGACGGAGGTGTAGAGGCCGTGCGGGGAAGTATTCAGCAGCGAGGGCGGCGGTTCCGCCTCTCCCGTCAAGACGAAGGTATTGTCAACTGAAGGCTGCCCGGCGTCCAGCCGGAACGGCAAGGTTTTGCCGCGCCAGTGCAGCTCTCCGGCCGCGGGCTGGAGCGTGCCTTCGATGCGGCGCGAGTATTCCGTCAAGGCCAGCAGCGCCCAGGCGTCGCCCTGGGTCGTGCCCCAATGCGCCTCGCGCCGCCCGTGCATGAGGGACTCGACCAGCGCTGGCACCACCCGGTTTTCCGGCTGCAACCGCATCCAGGCCAGCAGACGGATGGCCGTCGCGCGTGACGGGCAATCGAAGTCTTGCGACTCCGCGCGGCGGGAAGTACGGTTTGTCATCAATAATTCTCTGGCCATGTCCGGCGGGCCGTTGGCTTGCAGGACGGCCAGCGCCAGCAGGGCTTGGTCCTCCTTTGAGAGCTGGCCGCGCCGGGCGAAGAGTTTCTCGTGGTAGGCCGGTTCGGCCCGCCCGGCCAAGGCCAGGGCGTAGAGGGCCAGGCACGCATCGGAAAGCGACCGTTCGTCGCCCTCCGGTTCGCGCAGTTGCGCGCTCAGGCCGGCAAGCAGATGGTCGAATTCCGGTTCGGGCATCGTGCAGCCGTGCCGTTGGGCCAGTGTCAACACCATGGCCCCATAAGCGCTGGCCCAGAGCAAGGGTTCGCGCGCGTGCGGCCAATAGCCCAAGCCGCCGTCGGGCGTTTGCATGCTAAAGAGCCGCTCCATGCCGGCGTTGATGGCATGCTCGATCTCGTTGGAGCGGCATCCCATGACGGAACGCAGCGCCGGCGCGTCGCTCAACACAATCCACGGCAGCATGCTCGAGCCGGTCTGTTCGGCGCAGCCGTAAGGATAATGCAGCAGATGGGAGACGGCTGCGCCTAATTCGCTCAGGCGCGTGTTGGAAACTCGAATGGTCACTGTGCCGGTTCCAGCCAGAAACTGAGGGTTGGCCCCGGCGAATAAATTGGTCGAAAGACCTGTGACGGTTTCCAGGAGCGTTTGATGCAGCAAGGGCAAAACGTAACCCACCTCCAGCGCGCATTCGGAGGCGTCGGTGAATTCGCGCGGCGCATCGGCGAACCAAGCCCGCCAAATCCATTTGGCCGGCCCGGCGGCGGCAAACGTGACGGGGAATTCCGCGACCTCCGATCCGCCCGCGGCAAGGTGAACGTGGCTGACTGTGGAGTTGGCCCGCGCCTTGTCATCCAGCTCCAATTTCACCACCACGTCGCCCGCATGCTGGCTTTGGTTGTGAATCACGGCGCGCGCCATGAGTTGATCCCCGACATGGGCGAACTGCGGCAGGGCGGGTTCGATCAGCAACGGCTTGCTCACCTCAAAGGCCGATTGTCCCGACCCGAATCGGTCGTCCTGGTGCGCCACCGCCATGACGCGGTAGCGCGTCGTACTGTCCGGTGCGATGAACTTGGCCGTGACCGATCCTTGCGCGCCGGTGATCAGAGTCGCATTCCAAAATGCGCAGGCGAGGAAGTTTTTGCGCACACAGCATCGGCCGCCCCCGCCTCCCACATAACCTTTGTTGGCGTAGCGGCGCGGTTCGAGGTCTTCTGCCAGCAGGTTCGGCAGGGAAATGCAGGAACTGACCGACAAAGGCCGCGCGGCATAGAACACCGCGCCTGGCTCGGGCAGCCCGGAATCGCCCAGACTCAGGACGCCCTCGTCCACCGCGTAAAGAGTCACTTCCGCGCCGGCCACGCAAGCGTTGGAAATATCGTTGACATTGACCGTGACCTCCACGGGTTGAGCGGGGAGATAATTCGTGGCCGCGCAAACGACCGACACCGCCAGCCGGCTGGCCGGGTCGCGCACGGGCAATTGGCAATAGCCGATGCGGTATTCCGGCTCCTTGATTTCCCTCGGGCAGTCTTCCGAACCACGCGCCAGCAGGACTGAGACAAATACATTGGGCAAGTCGCCGCGCCCGATGGGGATTTCGATGACGGGCGCGTTGCCGTCCAGCCGCGTCGAAAAGGAGCGCAGCACTTTGTCGCGTTCGACCGTGACCCAGGCCACGCCGCTGAAAGGCGCCTTGACCAGCAGTCGCGCCGTCTCCCCAGGCGCGTATTCGGAACGATCAGCCTGCAGTTCCATGCGGACATCGTCGCGATAATTCCAGGCCAGGCTGCCGGGCGCGGAGACGGTGAATTCTAGGGAGCTGGCCACCTTGCGCCCGTGTGCGTCCGCGGCCGAAACCTCCAGGGCGTATTGTCCCGGCTCGGCGGTCGCCAGGAGCTGCTTTGTCAGCCCGCGGATTTCAATGTCGCGTTCGAGCACATTGGAATGAACCGATTGCGGCACATAGCGGATGCTGCCGCCGGCGCCTTGCACGCGCACAGGCTGCCAATCCACGCGCTGGAGTTGCAAGTGCGCGGCGACCGGTTGCGGCCACGGCCGGCCGTCATCCCCGACGGCCACGATTTGCAGAGGCGATGCCTGGCCCGCGATCCACACCGAGTCTGTTTGGCACAAGCCCAGGTAAAAATCCGAACTGTGGCAGGTGAACTGCGTGCGACTGGAAACAGTTTGCTGGTCGAGGTCGGTCGTCTCGACCAGCAGCGACACCAAGCGCGGCCCTGCCGCCGCGTTATTCGACGGCATGGCCGGCGTGAGGACGCAGGCCGGAGAGTTGGAGAGGCGCGCCTCGCCGGAAAAGGCAAGATGGCAGCCGGGCGCCGCGCGGCGAAACCGGAATGAATCAAAGCCAGCCGGCTTGAAATCGCTTTCATCCATTTCCATCGTCCATTTGATACGCGCCCGCGACAGCGGCTGGCCGAAGTAATAACGCGCCGAAACCGGAATCTCCACTTTGTCGCCGGCCGCGTATTCGGGTTTGGCTTGCACGGTCACCTCAAATGGGTTCGGTGTCAGTTCACGAACTTGAAAGGCGTGCTCGTAATCCGCATCACCCAGATGGAGGCGCGCGACATAATCCCCGCATGGAACCGCCGGCAGGGGCACATCCACCGAGCAGGCGCCGCGGGCGCTGAATTGGACGATGTTCGAGAAGAACGATCTTCTCCTCGCGTCAAAACATTCCACGGTGCCCGCCAGATCGGTCGGAATCCCCAGATCGTTGCTCGTCCAGTCCCGCGCCAGCGCTTTGAGATGGAGCGTTTCATTCGGGCGGTAATATTCGCGGTCACTGAAAAGCAATAGAGGCCGAACCGGCGCGCCTGCTCCGCCCCAGTATTGTGGGAGGTCGAAGCCGTACAGCGCGATGCCGTGGTCGTCGATCTTCAACGCGTGGAAATCCTGTCCGAGCGCGGCCGCGAGCCACTGCGCGTTGGTCGGGCATTTCAAGTGCGCCAGTCCCCGAATGTCGGTGAGGGCTTCTCGCAACACTTGGTTTTCTTCGTCGAACACACGCAAGGTTGCGCCCTCAACAGGCTTGCCGGTGCTTTGCGAAAAGACGAAGGCATCCAGTTCCCCGGCGGCGGATTTCCAGGCCAGGCCCAGATCGGTCAATTGCATCAGGGCCTGCGTGCCCAGACGCGAGCCGGATTCATCACGCTCCCCCGCGCCTTCGGCCTCCACAAAAATGACTCCCGTCTTGCGCCCGCCCAAAACTCGATCCCAGTCCAGCATCAGGTTGGTGGCCACGTCGGCTTGTCGCGCTCCGGCCACTTCCTCATCGAAGATCGTTCGACCGGCGATTAAATTATAATCGACACGCCGGAACTGCTCCCCGCGGCGGTCATCGTCGGGCCGGGGCCGGTAGTAACTTTCGTAGCCGCGCAAGGCGTAAATGGCCGCCGCGGGATCCAGCAATTTGGCGCGGAGACGAAGGGTCCGCACATTGACGGCCAGCAGCGGAAACTGGCGCCGTCCCACCGCCTGCTGGTCCTCGGAAAAGGCCGCAAAATAGAGTCGCGGCGGAATGCCGGGCATGCTGATGTTGGTCAACGCGGTTTGGTCCAGCGTGAACGATTCCTCGGCGGGCAGGCCGGTCTTCACGGCCAGCCGGTAGCAGGTTCCGCTCCGAAAATCGCCGCGCAAACTCAGGCATCGGCCTTCCACCTCCGCCGTGATATTGGAGGCGCGTGGCTGCAGTTGAATCCAACGATTCCACTCTTTGGCCAAAGACGAGTCAACCGGCTTTGAAAACTGGAGAACAATCGAAGCGCCGCCCTCGATAAAGTGATGCGCGATGGCTTCCGTGAAAACAAACGGATGCACGTCTCCCAATGGGATCTCGGTCCGGGCCCGAAAGCGCAATCCCTTTTCAACCGCGGGAAGACCGGGCCGAAGGACCAGGCGCCAATCTTTGCCAGCCGGCAACGGCGATTTGGGCGCGGCCAGGACCAAGTTGGAAGTCAGAGTGGCCGGCAAATCCAAGAGTCGGTAATTTCCTGGGATATCTTCGTTGGCGCCTTGCACGATCTCAGCCGCCCGGCGATCGCCGCCGGCGTTGCGGAATTCGATGTACGGCGCCAGATCGGCGGCGGCCACGGGCGCATTGAAAACGAGGGTCACGACTTCTTCCGAGCCCAGATCCTGCCGGTTGGACTGCGGAATAGAATCGACCATCGCGAACGGCGGGGTTTGCACGCGTTGGCGCAAAAGGGCCTCAGAGGGGCGACCATCCGCGCCCGCCAAATCGGAGCGCAGCGAAAGTTCATAACGGCGGTGCAGCGCCAGCGGCTCGGACGGCACGAACGCGCCGCTTCGCGGGCTAAGCCAGGTGAAGACGCCGCCCAGGGCCGGCTCGATGACCAGGGGCGACGGCTCCGCCGGATGACCGATTTTGTCCGGCCCCACCATCGGCTGGTCAAAGCGCAGTTCAAAGGTGGTGGCGGGACCCGGCGGGGAAGGATTGAGCAGCAGTTCGACGTGTTCCGAGCGGTTATGATGGAGGTCGCAGCCCAGGAGCAAAAGGGCGGCGCCGGCGGTAAAAAGACGTTTCATAGGTCAATCAGCGTTCATCGTGCAAAGTTTAGTATTGACTATGCGCCGCCACCAGGGCGCGCGCAGCCGGAGTCGGGCGATGGAGGAAAAGGCCAACCCTGTTTACGAATGGAGCGGGTGGAGGAAGAAAGGAACCCAGACCATCAGCCTGATTTCACTCTCGAACCTCGCGAATAAAATCAGCCTTGTTGGGGTTACCATAAAGGCCGCTCCTTGTCACGAAAAAAAATGAGAAAAGGAATTTAAATATCTCCTTGCCCTCACAATGGGTCACATGATTCCGCAGGGGCGCGCCGCCAGAAACGTCCTCAGGTCTTGCGACACCGCCGAATGAGGGCGACGAATTCCGCCGCCAAACGGGTCAGTTCCACCCAATTTTGCTCGCGCAGGATTTTGGGGGAAAGCAAACTTGAGCCGACACCCAGCGCGACGCATCCGGCGGCCAGAAATTCCGGCGCGTTTTGCAGCGTCACGCCGCTGGTGGGGATGATTTTCAAATGCGGCAACGGTGCGCGGATGGATTTGATGAAGGCGGGGCTTTCCACCGGGAATATTTTCACGAAATCCGCTCCCGCTTCGTAAGCTAGTTGCGCTTCGGTGGGAGTGAACGCGCCCAGCACGACTACGCAACCGGCGGCCTTGGCCACCGGCACGATTTCAGGCCGGAGGATGGGAGTCACCACGAATCGCGCTCCCGCCTGGATGGTGGCGCGGCACATTTCCGGCGTGGTGACCGAGCCGGCGCCGGTCAGGACCCCGGGCGCGAACCGGCGGGCGGCTTCGCTGATGCAAGCCAGGGCGTTGGGGGTGGTCATGGTGATTTCCAGCGCCGTGACGCCTCCCGCCACCAGCGCCTCGCACATCGCCATGATATGCTCCGAACTATCCGCGCGAATGACCGGGATGAGGCCCGGGTCCAACAGGCGCGCCAGCGATTCGGCATGAGCGGTCACTAGCGAAGAATAGATTCGCAAGCTCCGGCGGCAAGACTAATATCGGGAGGCAACATGGAACGCGTTTTTTCCCACGCGCCAAGTCCGCGACTCTGCCGCGCTGTCATCGCCTTGCTGGCGGCGCTGGTCTGGGGCGTAACTGTCAAATACGATTTTGTCTGGGATGACCACTATTTCATCATCGAAAACCAGGCCATCGGCTCGCTCAAAAATATCCCCGCCATGTTTTATTCCCGGATAGCCGAGGCGTCGCATCCCACGGATTTTCCCAACTTCCGACCCGTGCGCAACGTGGCGTATGCCCTGCTTTTTCAATTGGGCGGCAAGGCCACGCCCCAGCCGTGGATCTTCCACCTGGCCAACGTCCTGGGCCACACGGTGGCGGCGTTACTTATTTTTGCCACGGCCTCACTGCTCTTTCTCCCGGCCGGCGAAGCGCCGTCCCGCTGGGCCGCGCTGCTGACCGGCGCCGCCTTCGCCGTTCATCCTGCGGCCTCGGAGGTCGTGTGCTGGGCCAAGGGGCTGGATGACATCCTGGCGGCCATTTTCGTGCTGGCGGCGGCGCGGGAATTGTTGCTTTGGCGCGGTGAAAAGAGGCGGTTGATCGCCGCGCTGGCTTTCTTCGCGGTGGCGGTGTACGCAAAAGAATCAGCCGTGCCGTTTGCGGGCCTGGTCTTTTTTCTTTGGCGAGCCTGCCACCATTTGCCCTGGAAACGTTGCGCGCTGCTGACCGTCCCTTTTCTGCTGGTGGCGGGCCTCTACGTGGCCCACCGCAGTTTGGTGCTGGGACAGTCGGCCCAATGCGCCCCGATTTCCGGCACCTACGCCCAGACTTTGCTGGATACGGTTCCCGCGCTCGCCATCTACTTCCGCCTGCTCTGGGGCGTGCCGCCATTTTCAATCGATTACACGGACATGCGCGGACACCTGCAGTTCTTCTCCGTTTCCGTGCTGACCGGGCTGCTGGTGCTGCTACTGTGGGCGGCCGCCACTTGGACGGCGTGGCGTCACGAAAAACTCCGCGCCGCGGCGGTGGGCTTGCTCTGGCTGGCCTTTTTCCTCCTGCCCGTCTCCAATTTGGTGCCCATGATGCAATATCTGGCCGAGCGGTTTCTTTATCTGTCTTTGATTGGTTGGTTGCTGGCGTTGGGCGCGGTCTGGGCGCGGGCGCCGCAACGTCTGGCCAGCTTGGTCCCGGCGGCGGCGCTCTTTGCGCTTTGGATTCCCGTCGCGATGGCCCGGCAAGCTATCTGGCGGGACGAAGTCACGCTTTTTGTGCGTAGTAGTCTTGACAACCCGACCCACAAGCGGCTGCGCGAAAACGCCGTCACCGCCATCTTCGCTCTGCCGCAAATGCACTCCGCTTTCGGCGTGGACGACAACACGCGCCGCTTGCAGGCCGCCGCGTCGATTCCGCGCAGCCAGGGTGAAGCCATGTTGCCGACGCTCCTGCAAGCGCACCAACTTTTGCCCGATGAGCACCGCATCACGGCCGCTTTGGGCATCAGTTATGCCAAGGCCGGCCAAGTTTCCAACGCCGTCCCGTTTCTGGCATTGGCCGCGCGGCAGGGATCGAATGACGTGCAATGCTGGATTGATTTGGGGTCGGCCTACGCGATTGAAAACGAGCCGGCCAAAGCCCGTCAAGCCTGGGAAACCGCCCTGCGCTTTGAACCCACCAACCGGCTTGCCGCGGAACGCCTGCGCGCGTTGCAGGCGCGTTGACGCGGTTCAAAGAAGATTCACTACCCGGTGCATCATTTGATGGTTGCAATCCAGCCAGCACCGTAGCGCGGAGTACAACTCATGTCCCGTCAGCAACGGCACGGCGGCCAGCAACACCAGCGCGTTGCCCAGGAAAATGACCACGGCGGAAAAAAGATACCCCTGGCTGGTGATGTCGGTTTGCCGCGTCTTGAGAATTTCCCAGGTTAGCGTGAGGTGAAACGCGTACGCCGCCCCCAGCAACAAATAGAACCAGGACGAATAGGCCCGCCAATGCCACAACAAATCGCCCAGCACAAAAACCAGCACGACCACCACGGCGTAGAACGGAAAGAAGTACGGCGAGAGCGAGATCAAAAAATTGTTCTTGGTGGTGACGACGTGTCCGCCCGAAGAGGCCGCCTTGAATCGCTTGACCTTGCCGCCAAACATCCAGGTCCAAATGGCGTGGGTTGATTCGTGGCCCAGGACGTACACCCACATGGGTTTGGGCAGCAAAAGAAAAATGACAACCCAGCAAGCCACCCCGGCCAGCAACGGCGGCCAGACGCGTACCGCTGGCGGGGGCATGCGCACCAGCACCAGCCACAGCGCCTGCGCCGTGGCCAGGCACACTGGCAGGAGCAGAATGCCGACCATCATTTTCAGCCATTTTGGCACGCGCGCAGAATTGGCGTTTCCGCCCCGCGAGGCGAGGAATTTTTGGCGGCACAAGCTGCTTCCCAAGTTTGAACCGGTCTCTTGAAGGCTAAAGCAGGCCCGGAATTCGTCGAGGCAAAACAAGGAAAGGGGTTTGTGCCACAAAGTGGCTGGCCTAGCGAACCTTTCGCTGATAGAGGTGCTTGCGCGAAGAGGCGGAGAATGTTAGTTTATGAGCGATGAAGCTGCGACTGGACCTGCTGGAGCATCTGAGCGACGAGGACATCCTCGAGGAAGTCCTGGCGAACAATCACCGTTACAAACCCGAGCCGCATTTCTCAAAAACCGGAGTTGGGACTTTGTCATCGGCCTCAACCGAGGAGCGTGCGCAAGAGGAAGCGCGCAGCACGGCTTTAATCGCGAGACTCAAGAAACGTGCCAAAGAGAATGGACGGAAAAACAACAGCAAACCCTGCCCCTAGCGGAAGTCATAGAATTCTTGCGGCAGTGTCATCGCCGCGCCCCGTTCCTGTTTTTCAATGGCAATACCTTCGCTGATGTCGCCCGGCAAATCACGGCGGCGCTTTTCGCCGACCTGCCCACTGTACGCCGTCGTGAAGTCATGTCCGCTGTCGCCCACTACATAGCGGGCGTGCTTCCATGGGCAGCGATGGTAGGCATTCTCGAGTCCATTAGCGAAACTGCCGATTTGAAAGCCGGTGACCGCGTGAAAACCTTGCGCGGCTCACTGCGCGGAGTCATCGTCCGAGTCTTGGAAGACGGTCGTATTATTTGGAAGCACGACGGCGCGGCTGGCGATTTGGCCGCCTTGCCAGAAAGTCTCTGTCGAGACGATTGATTTCTTGGCGGTTGGGCAAAGCGCCGGCGATCAGGGCGTTTTGAGCAGGCCGTCCAGCAATTGGTTCAGGTCCATGTCGGGCTCACCCTTGGCCGTGACTTTGCCGCGGGAGAACATTGTCAGCCCCAAGGAAGCCAGGTCCGCGTCGGGCTTCACGTGGCGCGTAATCTGGTTCTTGATACCGAAGTCGATTTCCTCTTGACGGCCGGAGGCCAGATTGGACACGAGAAACTTGCCCAGGGTGATGTTCAGCACGTCGATGCCGGTGAATTTCATTTTACCGGTTGACTGCTTATGTGGGGTCGATTCCTTGCTTTTCTTTTTAAACGTCTCGAAGTTGCTCCGGCCATTCTTGTCCAGCACCACCGAAACCTCCGCCAGATTCAGCCGCAGCAGGGTGATATGAAGCAAGCGGGAGCGCATGGCGGAAAGATCGTATTCGATGTGCAATTCGGGCATATCCAAGCAGACCGATCCTCCAAATTCCGCCGTGTTGTAGAGTTTGAGGCCCTCCACAGAGAATGTGGGCGAAAGCAAACCGACGTGGACGGCGCTGATTTTGACCTCCAGCCCTGTTTGCGACCGCAGCCGGCTGACAATAATTTCCTTGGTGATCGTGTCCATCAGGAGGATGACCGCCACCGCACCGACCACGGCCAGGACGATCAATGCCAGGACGATGCGGAAAACCCAACGGAACAGACGCCTCATAGCCGGCTCAGTAGAAAATATCCTCCGGTCTGACCTCCAGGCATTCGTCCTGATCCTCCCAGACGATGGCGGGATAATGTTCCAGAAACTTCGGCAGCAACTGGCTGCCGGCGAAACCCAGCAACTTCTCCGCCTCCTCCGCCGCGTCGTCGTAAGCCTGGTCGTAATCTGGCACGCTTTGGCGTTGCCTGTCCTCCCAATGCGCGACGGCATGCACCGGCGCGTATTCCTCGGCCCAGCGTTGCACCGCCGGTTGCAAGTCGGCTGGCATTTCCTCGAAGGAGACCAGAGTCTCCGAGCAATGCTGGCAAATCAGACCGCGTTGCAGCACGTCCCGGCTGAAGAGCGGCAGCACCGGTGCGCGGCAACAGGGCGCCTCGGGGAAGCCGGCCGGCACCGTGGCCAGTCGTT
>Ga0302324_100005282_pt1 | contig 28184 bp, 18 predicted proteins | sample Palsa_T0_1_FD_201949 | JGI IMG/M metagenome (GOLD analysis project Ga0302324, IMG submission 201949) | Peat permafrost microbial communities from Stordalen Mire near Abisko, Sweden - Palsa_T0_1 | ecosystem: Environmental > Terrestrial > Soil > Palsa > Peat permafrost | place: Sweden: Abisko...
CGTTATAAACTAAGGTTCGCAGAACAATGAACACCAGCGAAATCTTTCTGCTCGCGATGACGATCATCCTGAGCGTGCCTTACCTCATATGGCGGCTCGGCAAAACCGAGTATTTCGCGCCGCTGGTCGTCGTGCAGATCATCACGGGCATATTGCTTGGGCCGGGCATTTTGGGAGCTGTGTTTCCCAAATACTATAGCTTCGTTTTCAATCAACAAGTCATCCAGGCGCTCAATGGCATTGCGTGGTGGGCGGTGATGGTATTTGTATGGATCGCCGGTATTGAGCTGGACATCAAGAAGGCCTGGAAATACCGCCGCGAAAGCGGGGTGACCGCCGGCCTCGCGCTCGGGGTCCCGCTGCTGTTTGGCAGCGGGGCCGCGGCCTTGATCGTTCGGCACAGCGGTTGGATGGGCCCGCAGGGTCATGTGTGGCAATTCATCCTCGGCGTGGGCATGTCCTGCGCGGTGACCGCACTGCCGATCCTGATTCTGTTCATGGAGAAGCTCGAGATACTTCGCCAGCCGATCGGACAGCGGATTCTGCGCTATGCCAGTTTGGATGACGTGGCGATTTGGGGTGTATTGGCGGTCATTCTGATGGATTGGCATCGCGTGGGTATGCAAACCGGATTTTTGATTGCGTTTGCGATTGCCGCGTATGCCTTCCGCAAGCTCATGGCCCGGCTACCCGAGAGAGACCGCTGGTACGTGGGCCTCATCTGGCTGGCGGTGTGCGCGTGGGGCGCCGACTGGTCAGGATTGCATTTCATGGTCGGCTCCTTTTTGGCTGGCGCGATCATGGACACCGATTGGTTCGACATCAAGCAGATGGATACCTTGCGGCACAATGTGCTCCTGGTCGTCATGCCGGTGTTCTTCCTGAGCACGGGATTGCGCACCAACTGGAGCGTCGGCGGCGCCGCCGTCTTTATGGTCGCGGCTCTACTGCTGGCGGCCACGGTTGGCGGCAAGCTGACTGCCACCGCCATTGCAGGCAAAATTCTCAAGTGGCAGCCCGGAGAGGCGGCGCTGATCGGCTGGCTGCTGCAGACCAAAGCTTTGATCATGATTATTTTCGTCAATATTCTGCTCGACAAGCAAGTGATTACCAGCGAGACCTTTACCGCTCTGCTATTGATGGCGGTGGTAAGCACCATGCTGACCGTGCCGCTGGTGGCACCGCGCCTCATGCGGATGAAAGAAGTTATCTTTAGATCAACCTGATTTTATCCAGATCTGCGATGAAGCGCCGGTCCACCCGGCCGTCCTTGATCATCATACCCTCCGCGCGCAATCGTTTGGCCTGCTCTCGATGCTGAGGCGATGCCCTCGTGAACACGATTCGCCCGCCGGCGCCGACCACCCGATGCCATGGAAGGCTTCTGTCATCGGGGGCTATTCTCAATGCGAAGCCGGTCAGCCGCGCGCGGCCAGGCAATCCGGCAGCTCTCGCGACGCCGCCATACGTCGATACCTGCCCGCGCGGGATCGTGCAGACCACATCCCATATTGCCTGAATTGCCGGATTGTCATCCGCGCCAGCTGGATGCGCGCGGCGGGATCCCCGGCGGCGCACACTATTCGAGCAGAGTATCGATGGCATCCTGCAATTGTGCCTGCTGAAACGGCTTCGATAGCCGCGGCATATGCGCGAGCACTCCCGCTGGCAAATCGGCGAACCCGGTAACGAGCAGCACCGGAAGGCCGGGTCTCTTCGCGAGCGCGTGCTTCGCAAGTTCCGCCCCCGTCATTCCGGGCATTGCGTGATCCGTCACCAGAATCTCAATCGGCTGACCGGTCTCCAGTATCTCCAACGCACGCTTGCCGGAATTGGCCAGGATGACGCTGTGTCCGAGGTCTTCCAGCATATCCACGGTACTGGTGGCGACGAGCGGATCGTCGTCAACGACCAGAATCCTGATGGACCGACTGAGGCTTGATCTACGCGGCAAGTTCTGCGTTGGAGCCAACGCGCCGACGGCAACCGGCAGCCACAGGGTTACGACGGTGCCTTCGCCGACTTCACTGCTCAAGTGAAGTGCGCCGCCGAGCTGCGTGGCCAGCCCATGAGTCATCGATAAGCCAAGTCCAGTGCCTTTCCCCGCGGGTTTCGTGGAGAAGAAGGGCTCGATCGCTCGTTCGAGCGTGGCCGCGTCCATTCCCGATCCTGTATCGGCGATCCGAATGCGCAAATAGTAGCCGGGTTTCAGGCCGTGACCATGGTTCAATGCGACATCTTCATCGTCGATCTCGATGCTGATCGAACCGCCGTCGGGCATTGCATCTCGCGCATTGATCGCTAGATTCAGAATGGCGAGTTCAAGCTGATTGGCATCCGCTTCGGCGCACGGCAGATCGCCTTTGACATGAATGCGCAAATCGATGTGCGGGCCGATGGAACGGTGCAGAAGTCCCTGCATGCCTGCCAACAGTGAATTCAGGTCGACCGAGGTTGTCTTCAGCTCCTGCTGCCTCGCGAAACTCAACATGCGCTGCGTCAGCGAGGCTCCCCGTACCGCCGCTTGCGTCGCACCGTCGAGCAGGCGGCGCAGCCCGGGATCGGGGGGAAGCCGCTTCCTCAGGATCTCCAAGCTGCCCATCACGGCCATGAGCAAATTATTGAAATCATGCGCGATTCCGCCGGTCAGTTGACCGATGCTCTCCATCTTTTGCGATTGTAGAAGCTGCATCTGGGTTTTCTCGCGAGCGGCGATTTCAGCGGTGAGTTGCGCCGTTCGCTCGTCAACACGCTCCTCGAGATGGCGCGTGAGGCGCGATAACGCGTTCCTTTCGGCGGCAAGTTCCGCCAGCAAGCGCTCCCGCTCCAGCTCGGCAACCTTTCGGGCCGTAATATCCGCAGAAACTCCGATCAATTGGCTCACATGTCCCGCGTCGTTGCGCACGGTTCGCGCGCGCACGTCCACCCAATGCACCGAGTCATCCGGCCAGATATTGCGAAATTCGCTGATGTAGTCCGTGCCGGTCTCGAGCGCCTGATCAAACGCGCGCTGCCGATCCTCCCGATCCTCCGGATGGATGGCTGAAAGCAAGTCTTCGTAGTCGAAGGATGCATCGCGTCCTCTGCCGAAGTGACTGCGGGAGGATTCGGACGCATGCAGCTGGCGAGACTCGACTTCGAGCGCCCAGGATCCCAAATGCCCGGCCGTCAGGGCCGTTTGTAGCTGCTGCTCGCGCTCGATGATTTCTTCATGCCGCGCGCGCGCCTCATACTGGCGATGTCTATTGCGCGCGGCTGAGTGAACCATGCTCGCCAAGGTGGCGGGATGAAAGGGCCGCTCAAGAAAATTCACATTGCCCAAGACATGCGAGAGCTGCTGCAATTCCGGGTCTTGAGCCGGGAGTTCACCGCGGTGAGTCAGCAGGATGATGGGTAAGTCGGACCAGGCTCCCTGATGCTCCAGAAAATCAATCAGCGGCCGCAGGTTGGCGGTCTTCAGCGCTTCATCCGCGACGATGGCTAAGCCCGCTCCCTGCTGCATCTGCGCCGCAAGTTCTGCGACATCCTCGCAAGTATCGCCGATGACGCCCAGTTCGCGAAGCAGTGAGACGATAAGCCGCGCATCGCGACCCGTCGGCGCCAATACCAGCGATCGAACCGAGCAAACGGCCCCGCTCACTACGGCTCCTCATGTTCGGCCATGAGCTTTACGCTTCCAGCAATCGTAGGTACGCCGCGCAGCACGCCCTGAAAGCCGCTCAGTGGTTCTCCCACGGACAGGCCGGCCGTGCCGATGCGGTATTCACGGATGGTCGATTCGTGCTTACCGGTGCGCTTCTTGATGCAGGACATGGCGCGGCACACCCGGCCTTGAGCTTCAAAATAGCGCAGCAGTATGACTGTGTCAGCGAGGTAGGTGAGATCGACAGGCGCCTTCATGTCCCCAACCAAGCCGTGCTGCGCCATGGTCAAGAAAGTTGCCGTACCTTGCCGGTTCAGATATTGCAATAATTCGTGCATGTGCAATATCAGGGAGTTTTCGGCAGGCATGGCGGCTTGATAGCCATTGAGACTATCGATGATGACGGTCTTGATCGTGTCCTCGGTCATTATTCTGCGCACACGATGTGCGAACTCGCCGGGGGATAATTCCGCGGCGTCAATCTGCTCGATCCGTAGCTCTCCCCGATCGCGTGCGCCCTCCAGATCGATGTTGAGCCCGCGCATCCGGTCAAACAGGAGGCCCAACTCCTCGTCGAAAACGAACAGCGCGGCTCTTTCACCCCTGCGAATTGCTGCCATCGCGAAGCTGATGGCGATCAAGGATTTTCCCGTTCCCGCGGGGCCGAGAATCAATGTGCCGGAACCGGCTTCCAGGCCGCCTCCAAGCAGCTTGTCGAATGCGGCAATTCCGCTGGGTATGGAGTTGCGCGCGAACTGCGTACGATGCTCAGAAGAAATCAAGCGTGGAAACACGCTCACGCCGCCGGTGGCGATCACCATGTCGTGGTAGCCGCCCCGGTATTTCCTGCCGCGGTATTTCAGAACGCGGATGCGCCGGCGTTCCGAACCATAGTCGGGCGCAATTTGCTCCACGCGAATCACGCCATGAGCGATGCTGTGAACCGTCTTGTCCGTGGCATCCGAGGTTAGATCATCGAGCATCAATACGGTGATATTCAGGCGCGCAAAGAAGTGCTTGATGGTGAGAATCTGACGCCGGTAACGCAGCGAGCTTTGCGCCAGCAGGCGAATCTCCGAGAGGCTATCGATGACCAGCCGCGAGGGATTGATTCGATTCACGGCATCGAACAATTCTTGAGTTGTTTCCCCCAGTTCCAGATCCGATGCATAGAGCAGCGTCTGATGCTTGCCGCCTTCCAGCAAGCTATCGGGAGGCACCAGTTCGCACACCGCGATATTCTCGCCGAGGGTCCAGTTATGCGAGGCCGCGCCGTCGCGTAATTCTTCTTCGGTTTCCGATAGCGTGACGTACAGGCACTTCTCGCCCGCGGCCGCGCCTTCGAGTAGAAATTGCAGTGCGATGGTGGTCTTGCCGGAACCCGGTTCGCCTTCCAAGAGGAAGACGTTTCCGCGGGACAGGCCGCCCGCCAGAACATCATCCAAGCCGGAGATACCGGTCTGTGCATTATCGTTGTTCTTATTCATGAGCTGGGCTGCGGTATTCCTGTCGAGCGGGAGCCAAACTACCGCATATTGTTGCCCTGGCCTCCCTCAGACCGCATCGGAAAGGCTTGTCGGATAAGTATGACAGGCAAATCGGAGATTTATGCGCCGCGCTCTCCACGCGCGCTGGCGGTAGATTCCGCTTGGACCGAGTCCCGATGAAGCTTAGCTGAATTACCCATTTATCAATGGGTTAGAAAGCGCAATAGCGGCTGGTTAGGAAGTCATCCTGCCGCTCGGCAGAGCAAGGGCTGCTTCATGGCGTGCAAGCAGTGCGCGATCGTCCTGCTGCCAGGGATGAAAATGCGGACGAAAAAATGCCAGCCACGCCGGAAATATTTGCCGCAGCAATCCGGGGTAAATCAATAGATAAGAGAACGCACGGAGCCAGGTCGCCGGCTTGTTGATCCCATCCTGGTCGAAGAAGTGCCCCATATTGCGGATTCGCGAATTCAAAAAAGTATGAGTGACCTGCAACATCACCAAACTGCGGAATTTCCAACGCTTATAAGACGACAGATTCTTCGTTGCCGCGAGAAAAGTGTCAAAGGCGACCGCCTTGTGTTCGATCTCTTCGATGGCGTGCCATTTCCAAAGCCGGGCGGCATCGGGCGAGGCGCCCTTGAAGTGGCGATCGCTCTTCAGGCTCGCGTGCGCAATGATGGCGGTGAAGTGCTCGAGCGCCGCGGTCGTTGCGAGTTGGACTACGGCAGGAGCGCTTTTGGCTTTCGCCAGGCGCGAAGCCAGATCCGTCTCGATTGACGCGACTTCGTATCCCGCTTCCTGAACCTGCTTGTTGAAGTGGGTGTGCTCGCGGCTATGCGCGGCTTCTTGTTTGATGAATGCGTCGATCTGCGCTTGTTGGTGTTCCGGGACCGAGTCGCGGAAGTGCCGCACGCTCTCGATGAAGAATGCCTCTCCCTGGGGAAACGTCACCGACATGCCGTTATAGAAGGCGGTGGCAATTGGATCGCCGCCGTTCCACCAGCGCTCAGCGGACTTGCCGCGGCCGATCATGAGATTGCGCGGATGAATGACCAGATCGGCTGGTGTGCGGGACGCATGTTCCATAAAGAATCCTCTGGCGGGAGGCAGTACACTATGCCTTATTTATGTGTACGTCAATAGAGTATTGATGTATCCATCAATTAATTGTCGCGCAACGCAGCAAGTGCATCCGCGAAGTATTGGCGGCGCAGGGCGGGCGATGTGCCGAGCACCTCACCGAGCAGCGGGCCGACCGAGGATTCCGCATACGCAGCAAAGGCTACGATGAGCGCCACCCGGGCAATGCGCTTGGACTCGGTTTTGGATCGGCCCCGGGAGCGGCTCGAGATGAATGCGGCGAGCAGTTCATTGACGGGTTTCAGGCGAGCTGTTTCGCCCGAACGGACCAGCCATCCCAACACCTTCCCCAAACCATTGCGATCAAAGAGCTCGAAGACGCGAGCAACGAGAGTGCGGTATTCGTGCCCGTTGCTGTCCATCTCCTGGCCGAGGGTCTGCAAGCCCGCCAGCAACTCCCGCACCAAATCTTCCGCAATCGCAGCGTGCAGTCCCGCCGCAGATCCAAAATGGTGGCTCAAGTTCGGGTACGTCACCCCGGCTGCGTCGGCAACCGCCCTCATGGTGAGGACATTGTCGGCCCCGTCGACGATCAGGCGCCGCGCCGCCGCGAGCGCCTGCGCCCGCATGTCGGATGCCGCGCGCCGCACACGCGGCGCGGCACTCGGTTTGGCTGCTCTGGTTGTCACAGGGGCGAAGTCTGCGCGATGCGCCGTTGCCCGGCAACTGCCGACGGCGAGTCGGAACGGATTGGTGAAATCCAGGTTTTTGAATCGGTGTACGATGAACGCCGCGTTATGCCGCCCCCTCCCCGCAAATACGACCTCGTGCTCTATGGAGCCTCGGGATTCACAGGCAGACAAACCGCCGAGTACTGCCGGCAGTTCGCTCCCGCCGGCTTGCGCTGGGCCATCGCCGGACGCAACCGCTCCAAACTGGATGCCGTCAATCTGGCAGGGGCGGACGTTCTGGTTGCGGATGCGCAAGACGTAGATGCACTGAATCGTTTGGCTGCGCAGACCCGCGTGGTGGCCACGACTGCCGGGCCGTTCAGCCTGTATGGGACCCAACTGGTCGAGGCGTGCGTCCGCAACCGCACTCATTATTGCGATATCACCGGGGAAACGCCGTGGATTCGGGGCCTGATCGACCGCCATCATGCGCAAGCGGCGGCCGACGGCACGCGCATCATCCCTTGCTGCGGCTTCGATTCCATTCCTTCCGATTACGGGGCGTGGCTCATGTCGCGCCATATCCGGGAGTCATTGCAGTCTGAGTGCGTGAGCGTATCCGCCTCCTTCCGGGGGCGCGGCGGGCTCAACGGGGGCACGCTGGCATCATTTTTTAATATGGCCGAGACCGGCCAGATCGCGATGGCGCGCGATCCCTTCCTGCTCGATCCTGATCCAGCGGCGCATACCGCCGAGGAGCGTGCACGCAATGCCGATCCTGCCGGCGCCCGATACAACGAAAATCTTCAGTCCTGGGTGACTGGATTCTTGATGGGCTCGATCAACACCAGAGTCGTGCGCCGCACGCAGGCCCTGCTCGGCGCACGCTTCGATTACCAGGAGTATACGAAATTCGGCCGCTCATCCTCCGCGCGGATGGCTGCGATGGGGGGCAATGTGTTCGAATCCATTGCGCGCTCTCGAGCCGGCCGGGGAATCATCAAACGATTGGCGCCAAAGCCGGGCGATGGACCGTCGGAAAAGGTGATGAATGAAGGATTCTTCAAGGCTGAATTCATCGGCCTGTCGAAGAGCGGCGCGCGAATCCGCGGGATCTTGCAAGGTCAGGGCGATCCCGGAAACCGGATCACGGTCAAGTGCCTGTGCGAGTCGGCTTTCGTCCTCGCGCTATCGGCAGCCGTTCAGGGCGGCCCGAGTCCGGGCACGGGAGGCGTGCTCACCCCAGTGACCGGGCTCGGTGATGAGCTGACCTCCCGCCTGGAGAAAGCCGGGATCAGTTTCGCGATTTGTTAACCGGAATGGTCTGTGGAGATTGTGATGGCTGTAACTGCAAGCCGCGTGCAAGACATCGCGATCGTGACCATCGATCGTCCGCAGCATCGAAACGCGGTGGATCACACCACCGCGCACGAACTGGCGACGGCGTTCCGCAGCTTCGATGCCGACAACGGACTGAGCGTTGCGGTATTGACGGGAGCAGGCGATCACTTTTGCGCAGGCTTCGATTTGAAGGCCCTCTCGAATGGCGAGCGGCGGCCGATCGGCCTTGAAGGTGACGGCCCCATGGGGCCCACGCGCATGCGTTTAGGGAAGCCTGTGATCGCGGCGATCGAGGGATATGCCGTCGCGGGGGGCTGCGAGCTGGCATTGTGGTGCGACCTGCGGGTCGTCTCCGAGACCGCCGTATTCGGGATTTTCTGCCGCAGATTCGGTGTGCCGCTGGTGGATCTTGGCAGCGTTCGCCTGCCGCGCCTCATCGGTCATAGCCGGGCCATGGACTTGATCCTCACGGGGCGCGAGGTCCGGGCGCCGGAAGCGCTCGACATGGGGCTTGCGAATCGCTTGGTAGCCTCGGGTCAGGCACTGTCGGCAAGCGTTGAAATTGCGCGGCAGATCGCCTCGTTTCCGCAAACCTGCCTGCGCAACGATCGATTGTCGGCGATTGAACAATGGGAACTCAGTGAAACCGCTGCCATGCAAAATGAAACCAATCGCGGCTTGAATACCCTGGCTTCCGGGGAAGCGCAAGCAGGCGCGGCTGCATTTGCCGCGGGTGCCGGACGACACGGCGCTAACAAGCCTCTCGGTTGATCTCGAGATTATCGAGCCGCCGCGCGCGCAGCGGCTCGATCCTCATTAGAATTTCACGCGCAGACCCCACATGATCGTTGTCTGCACTTGGGCTCCGGAAGTACCTACTGTGGTGCCTACGAACCCGTTGGCGAGACCGTCGGTGACCTCGGACCAGTTGACGCCGGCGTAAACATCGTAATGCTTGTTGAAGATGTAGTCCGCAACGAACGAGGCTTCATCAAAGTCGCCCGAGCACAGCAGACCCGCCAAACTGCAGCCGATGCCGTCGTTGCCCGAAGGGCCAAGACCGATCGTCCAACTGTTCTGAGTGATGTGGTACACCGCGCCGGTCAAGTTCAACCCGGACGCCATCGCGTATCGTGCGCCCGCCCACTCCATGTTGTACTCGGCTGAGCTATTGATGTTGATGCCCACCGAAATGGGGTAGTTGTCCTGGGCGGCGCCGGTCGTGTAGTCGCCATGCGCTTTTTGGATGTGGGAATAGCCCGCGTAGAGCGTGAGCTTGTCCTTGCTGGCTGCATCGCCGAACTCGAACGTGTACTTGCCCATGAGGTTGTATGAGGAGTCGTTCGAGATGTAGGCGGCCAATCCCGGTGTTGGAACGGGATACGGAGTCAATGAATTGTCGAAGGAGCTTCGCAAATTGACGGCTTGTTTCTCGTTCTGATAGACGGCATCCAGCGACAGTGCCTGGATCGTCACCCCGACTTGAACGCCGTAGCCATGTCCGATGACACCGGTATCCTGGCCGCCGCTCGTGTACATGACCGCGAAATGCACCGGGCCGGATGTAAGGGCGTACTTGCCCGAGTTGTCCCAACGCGCCCCCTCGGTGCTGCCGGCGCCTCCATTGAACCCCGAGTAGCCGAGGAACGAAAAGGCGTAGGAAAGCGCCTGCGGATCGTAGATGGCGAGGGCATCGAGCTGCAGCGCATTTTGACGGCCGATGGTGAGCGTGCCGTACGTGGGACTGCTGGCCCCGCCGAACAACACGCTGTTGAAAGGCTGACCGCAGCGGCTGCTGTCGGCATTCGCGGTTTGACTGCCTTGCGCCCTGCTGCTGTTGGTCTCGATGCTTCCGCAGGCATCGGTTAACTGCCCCGACAGTGGATTGAATCCTGTCTCAGCTCTTGCAACGAGGGTCACGTCATTGACGATCGGTTCCGACACCCGGATGCCGATCTTGGATTGCTCGAGACCGCTTTCAGCAAAGGTCGATTGGGAGCCCGAGAAATTTCTCGTTGTCGTGAAGGCCTGATATTCGAGGCCACCGACATATTGACCGCTGAGCGGCACGCCTTGACTCTGGTAGGCATAGCCAACGTCCACCGTTCCATAAATCGTCACACCGGCCATCGACAAACTATCCGGCAATGGATCTTTGACCTGCGCTTGCGCAGATGCGCAAACCAGCGCCAGAGCAATCCCCGCTCCGGTCAAATAGTTATGCATTTTCATCGCAGCTCCCCCCTTGAAAAATAATTTCTCCAACAACGCCGGCTCAATGTGCGACAGACTTGGACACGAGCAGGCCAGTGTTCTGCCGAGCGTAGACTTCGTTCCAAGAATCTTCGGCGCGCCGGTCTCGCATGAATAGCGAGCCGAGAATTACACCCAGGAAGCCGAGAGGAATTGAGATCAAGCCGGGGTTCTTCAGCTCGAACAGCGGTTTCTCGAGCCCCATGAAAGAAGTGTCGTCATTGGCCCATTTGGCCAAATCGGCATTTGCCTTTCCTATCGCAGTGTCGAGAGCCGCCAGATCCTTGGCCGCCTTTGCCGAGACACCCGCGTCGGGCGAGGCCAGCGCCTCCGAGGCGGCGGCGCGCTTGGCCGGGGCAGCGTCGAGTACCTTGTGAGCAGCGGCCTTGACGGCCTTCGGATAGGTCAGATTCGGTGATACCAGGGTCAAGCCGACGGCCGCGATGGTGCCGATGAGCATCCCCGTCACAATGCCGCCGGTGTTGCAGCGTTTCCAGTGAAGGGTCAACAGCACACAGGGGAAATTGGCGCTGGCCGCGACGGCGAAGGCCAGCCCCACCAGCACCGCGGCATTCTGACCTTTCGCCGCAATGCCGATGCCGATGGACATGGCGCCGACGATCAAAGTGGCGACTCGCGCAGCCTGCACTTGGCCCTGCGGCGTGGTCTCCTTACCGGCGCGAATCACGCCCACAAACAAGTCGTGCGCCATCGCCGAGGCCGAGGCCAACACCAATCCGGCGACCACCGCCACGATGGTGGCGAAGGCCACGGCGGAGACGAAAGCCAGCATGAAATTGCCGAAAAACGAATTCTGTCCGCCGCCGATATATTGTGCGAGCAGAGGCGCGGCCATATTGCCGCCGGCATCCACCGTGGCGATATTGCCAGGACCGACCAGCCTGGCCGCGCCGAAGCCGAGAAACAGCGTCAGCACGTAAAAGCCGCCGATGACGACCATGGCCCACACGACGGACTTACGCGCTTGCACGGCGTTTCGTACCGTGAAGAAGCGCATCAGAATGTGCGGAAGCCCGGCTGTGCCGAACACCAGCGCCATGCCGAGGCTTATTTGATCGATCGGCGCCTTGAAATACAGTCCCGGCTCCAAGAAGCGCTGCCCTAGTTGCGCTGCACTCATGGTCTTGGCTGGATCGCCCAGCAAAGTTGCCACCCGCGCCTGCACTTTCGGGTCCGCAACGACATCACCGAGAAACCCCGGCAGGCTGAATCCATATGGCGCCCACACCAATATCACGATGATGATCGAGGCGGTTACCAGCAGCACGGCCTTGATGATCTGCACCCACGTGGTCGCTACCATGCCGCCGAACAACACGTAGGCGAGCATCAATATTCCAACTCCGACGACCGAGGTCTCGTAGTTGATGCCGATCAAGGTCTTCACCAGCACACCGCCGCCCACCATTTGCGCCGTCAGATAGAAAGTCGACACGGTGATGGTGGAGAGTGCGCCGACGATGCGCACCTTCTTTGGATCGTTGCGATACGCCAGGATGTCCGAAAGCGTGTAGCGGCCGATATTCCGGCAGGGCTCGGCGATCAGCAGCAGCACGGCGACATAGGCCACCAGCCATCCCACCGAATACATGAAGCCGTCGTAGCCATACAAAGAGATGAGCCCGGCTATGCCCAGAAAGGAAGCCGCCGACAGGTAATCCCCGGCGATTGCCCAGCCGTTTTGCAATCCCGAGACACCACCGCCCGCCGTATAAAAATCGGACGCCGAACGCACCCGCTTCGCCGCGAGATAGGTGACGTACATGGTGACGGCAATCACCGCTGCGAACACCGTAAAGGTCAGCCAACGATAGTTTTCCCCCACGCCGGCTTGTGCGAAAGCGGGAGAGGCAAAAATTGCAGAGGCCGCGAGCAGTGCGGCCACGGAACACGGGCGAGTCAGCGACTTCATACGGTGACTCCCTCTTTAACAGTGACTCCCTCGGGTCGGCTGCCGCTGAACTCGGCGGCAATTTCTGCCGCCATGCGGTCGAAATCCCGGCTCGCCCGGCGTGAATAGACCACCGCAATGGCCCAGGCCACGACAAACTCGCTGAGGGCGAACAACAATCCGATGTTGATGACGCCCCACACGCGGATCTTGAACAGCTCCTGATAGTAGGCAGCGCCGATCGGCAGTAGAAAGTAGTACACGACGGACAGGGCCATCAGTCCCCACAGAAACATGGACTTGCGTCGATGCAAGCTTTGGAAGCGCGGATCGCGAATGATCGCGTCCCAGTCCACGACGTTGGGCGTTGCCATAATCGATCCCCCGGGTACTTTCGTTGTTATTGCGTCACAGTGGCTGACGAAGCCTGGGCCTTGGGCGCCCGTCGGGGTATTCGACTTTAGTCGAAATGGATGCCCAATCAGTGCCCAATTCGACTAAGGTCGTAGTACAGGGAGATCGGTGCACTACGAAGTCCTCATCGTCGATGACCATCCGTTGTTCCGCGCGGCGCTTAAGGGTGCCGTCGCGGCAGCGTGCACGGACTGCGAGTTCTTGGAGGCCGACAGCGTCACCGCCCTGTTCGATACCCTCGAGCAGCATCCGCACACCGATTTGTTGCTGCTGGACTTGAACCTGCCGGGGGCTTTCGGCTTCTGCGCCCTGGCGCACATGCGCGGCTCCCATCCGCAGTTGCCGGTGATCGTCGTCTCGGCCATGGACGACCATCGTACCGTGCGCCAGGCATTGGCGTTTGGAGCGCAGGGGTTCGTATCCAAGTCTGCCGACGCTGGCACCATCGGCCGCAATGTTCAATCGGTGTTGCGCGGCGAATACATCTCGCCAGCGGGTCTCGAGGGGCAGGCGGAGCAGGAGACCGATGTCGCCGCGCTCGATCTCGCTCAGCGCATCGCACAACTCACGGCACAGCAGTTTCGCGTATTCGGCATGCTGTGCTCGGGGCGGCTCAACAAACAAATCGCCTATGAACTGGATATCACGGAGGCCACAGTCAAGGCGCATATGACCGCCATTCTGCGCAAGCTCGGAGCCGCCAACCGCACGCAGGCGGTGCTGCTGGCGGGCCGCCTGTTGCTCGATCCGCTGGAGATCAAAATGCCGCCTGAGGACAACGAGTGATTTCAGGCTGCCGAATTGCGCTTCAAGCGCAGTTTGAAGGCGCTCAAGAGCGCACGCAGTGCCGCCGGCCGCAGCGGTTTGTGCAGCAGCGGCACGCCGGCCCGACGCGCCGCGCGCGTCAACTCCACGCCATGATCGGCGGTAATGAGCGCCGCGGCACAACCCGGACCTCGCAGTTCCGCGACTCGTTGGATGAGTTCCAGCCCGTTGCTGCCGTCGCCGAGATGATAGTCCGCCAGTATCGCGTCGATGGTCTCGGCATCGATCAGCCGCAGCGCCTCGCTCGAGCGATTGGCCTTGAAGACCTGAACGCCCCACTGTTCGAGCAGGGCCTGCATCGCATCGAGAATCGACAGGTCATTGTCCACGACCAGGACTTTGAATTCGCGCAATCCGGCCGCATCCGGCAAAACGGCGGGTGAGCGGAGCCGTTCGGAACCTCGAGCCTGCGCCACTCGGGGAACCCGCACGCCAAACACCGAACCGCGCCCGGGTTGGCTGCTCAACGTCAACTCATGATTCAACAGCCGGGCAAGCCGATCGCAAATGGAAAGACCGAGGCCCAATCCCTTCTCGCCCCACGGCGAACCTTGCTCGAGCCGGGTGAACTCGACGTACAAGTGTTCGCGTTCGTGCGCGGCAATTCCCGGTCCGGTGTCGTAGACGCGGATTTCCAATTCCCCGGCCCGTCGGCGACAGCCGATCAGAACCCCGCCGCGTTCACAATAGCGCAGCGCATTGGACAAGTAGTTTTGCAAAATCCGGCGCAGCAGCACGCGGTCGCTGCGCACGGCTTCCCGGCAGCTTACGACCAGAAGCCTCAGGCGCCGCGACGCCGCGAGGGGCGCGTATTGGCGCTGCAAGTCTTCGAGCAGCTCCGCGATGGAGAAGGTGGTGATGTCGGGGCGCATCACGCCAATATCCAACTGCGCTACGTCAAGCAGATCTTTCAGCAATTCCTCCGCGGCGCGCATTGACCCGTCGATACGGCTGGCGAGTTCCAGAAGTTCCGGATGCGCCGCCGCCCGCGATTCCAAAGCCGAGGCAAACAAGCGCGCGGCATTGAGGGGCTGCAGCAAATCGTGGCTGGCTGCCGCCACGAAACGCGTTTTACCGATATTGGCAGCTTCGGCCTGCAGTTTGGCCGCGCGCTGTGCTTCGAGCGCCTCGCTCAATTCTCGAGTTCGCTGCTCGACGCGCGCTTCTAGTTCCTGCTTCGCGTCGCGCAGGGCTTGCTCCGTGCGTTTGAATTCGGTGATGTCCGTATAGGTCGAGACGAAACCAGCGCCGGCCATCGGTTGTCCGTTGATGCTGAATACTTGACCGTTCTTGCGTTCGCGCTGAAAGGTGTATGCCGTTCCGGCGCGCATGTGGGCCAGCCGTTTAGCCACTTGTTGCTCAGGATCAGTATCGCCAAATTCGCCGCGCTGTGCATTCCAACGGATCAAATCGGCAACGGGACGGCCGACGTAAACCAAGCCGCTGGGATAGTCGAACATCTCGAGATATCGATGATTCCAGGCAACCAGATTCATGTCGGCATCGACCACGCTGATGCCCTGCGTGACATTTTCCATCGTTGCGGCCAGCAGTTGGCGGCTGAAGCGAAGCTCCTGAGAGGTTTCATCCAGCAGCTCCGCAACCTCGTCGACGTCGAGCCCTTTGCGCTTGAGCGCATGGGTTAGGACAATGCGAGCCGAGGAAGGCCCTATTGAGCCTGCCAACACGCGTTCAACGTGCTGCAGCATGCCTCGATCGGCGGACTCGGACGGCTTGGACGGCGGGCGCGCCGACTGGACCGCGTAGTCATCGAGCGAACGGCGTGCCGCTGCCTGGCCGATGATGCGGGCGGCCACCGTCTCGAGATCACCGACTTTGGCGGTGATGGTGGCCAGCAATCCCGCTTGCCGCTTGGGCGCGGCAAACAGGCGCGCCGCGCCGCGCTCCTGCAACGTGACCCCGCGGACCAACGAAGTGATCACCAAGATCACGACATTCAAGGTCAAAGATGCGAGTGCGCCGGGGCCGGTGGCGCCGAGGCTCGAGTAACCGGTCACGGCGCGAGGCCAGAGCCAGGTGAGCGCCTCGGGGGGAGCGAAGTTCTGGGACGGCAATACGCCGCCGGCGACCAGGTTTGGCAGAAATAAGAGATATCCCCAAGCGACGAACCCGGCGAACATGCCCCAAAAAACTCCGGCGCGGCTCGCCCCCGGCCAGTACAGGCCCGCTAGGATTCCGGGCGCGAACTGCGCCGCGGCCGCGAATGCGAGCAGGCCGATGGAGGCAAGGCTGGTCGATCCTGAGGTGGAGCGGTAATAGCCGAAGGCCAACAGCGCCAACACGAAGATGACGAACCGCCGCAGCCACAGAACGCGACGCCCGAGGCTGGCGCCGGCCTCCAACCGGCGATGCCACAACACCGGCACCGCAATGTCGTTGGAAATCATGGTCGCAAGGGCGATGCTCGATACCACCACCATGGCCGTGGACGCCGATAGGCCGCCCAGGAATACGAGCACGGCAAGCCACGGAGCGCCATAGTCGAGCGGCATTCGTAAGATGAGCGTGTCCGAACCGGCCGGAACTGCGTGGGAACCGCTGACGGCCAGCGCAACCACGGGCACCGCGAACACCGAAAACATACCCAGGTATAGCGGCAAAATCCAGCGGGCGCGCTTCAAATCGGTGCCGTCGGCACATTCGATCACGCTCACCTGAAACTGGCGCGGCAAACAGAAAATTGCGGCCGCCGCGAGCATCGTCGCAACGAGCGCGTTGCCGTTGAACATCGTGGAGGCATCCTTTAGCTTCGCGGGCAGCTCGAACGGACGCCCCTTGAGCTCGACCCAGGCATAGAGCCCAACGGCCACAAAGGCCATCAGCTTGAGCAGCGATTCGAACGCAATGGCGAGCATGAGGCCCTCGTGGTGCTCCGTGGCGTCGACCCGCCGTGCGCCAAAAAGTACCGCGAACAAGGCCATGAGCAGCGCGACGGCGAGCGCGGAATCGTGATACCACGGCGAATGCCCTGCACTGGCCGTGGTCAACGCCGCGATGCTGGCCGCTACCGCTTTATATTGAAGCGCCAGGTACGGGATGACCGCAGTCACGGCGATCACAGTCACCAACACGGCAAGCGACCGGCTCTTGCCAAAACGCGAGGCGATGAAATCCGCAATCGACCCCACTTTGTGCGCGCGTCCAACCTCGACAAGACGCTCCAGAAACGGCAGTGCCAGTAAATAAACCAGGGCAGGTCCGACATAGATCGGCAGATAGCCCCAGCCCTCGCGAACCGCGGTTCCCACGGCACCGTAAAATGTCCATGACGTGCAATACACGCCAAGCGCCAACCCGTAGATATAGGGCCGCAGACGTACCCAATTGGGATAGATCGAGCGGCGGTCGCCGTAGAATGCGATCGCGAACAAGAACCCCAAGTATGCAACCGCCAATGCGGACAGCAGCCAGCCAGACAACATGAGTCCCCGTCCCGTTGTTCGACGCGTATGCCCCGGCGCGCCGCTTGTTAATATGGGCAGGTCCGGCGCGCGTGACAAAAGCATTCTAGTATGGTGGATTGCCCACCGCCATATATGGTGGTGCCCCGTGGAAAACAGCATTCTTTACACATTCACCACGATTGCCCAGGCTCTCGCCGGGGCGTTTGCGCTGTTATCCGCATTTGTGCTGTACCGGTTTCAGGCGTTGAACGAGTCGATGTTCAAGGCGTCGGTGGGCTTGAGGTCTATTTGGGACGATCCCAGCCATATAGAGAGCTATGAAATGCTGCGCGGTCTTTCAGTCTGGCCATTGCTCAACAAGGCGATCGACGCGCAAGTGGCAAAGCGCGCCGCTGCCGGTGTGCAATTGCCTTTCGAAGTGGTTGTGGCAAGTGTGCGCCTGCATGCCGGCGAGAGCCTGCACCGTGTTCTCACGCGCGCATTCTGGGCTGCGGTTGTTCTTACGTTCTTAGCGATGACCGGCTCGGTTGCCGTACTTCCCTATGCCCATGAAATCGCCTTGGCCCGAAGCCCGCGCTTCATTCACGCTTTGAACCTTGCAGGCGTCATCGCTTTTTCTCTATGTATGCTGTCGTATGTGGCGGTGATTTACACCGCACTCGTCAGCAACTACGGAAGGAGCATCGTGCAGAAGCGCATCGATGAGTTGATCAAGGGCCGGTAGCAGATCGACGCCGGCAATAACCGCGGGCTTTACGCTGTGGCGAGATTGCGAAAGCCGACGAATACTTGGCGTTGCTCGTCCCATAGACGAAAAGTGAGCGATTTCAGACTCGCCAGCAGCGTCACCGGCTTGATCGTCAGGAAAAAGGGATCTCCCTCATGGCATCGCTGAAGATGGTAGTTAGGGATGCGTGGATTGAGGTGATGAATATGATGAAACCCGATATTGCCGGTAAACCATTGCAGGATGCGCGGCAGCTTATAGAACGAGCTGCCTTGTAGCGCGGCGGCCGTGTAATTCCACTCCTCGGAGCGCGCCCAATAGGCGCCGTCGAATTGATGCTGCACATAGAATAGCCACAGCCCGAGGCTGCCGGCGATCGCGGACACGGTGAGCTGAATCAACAAAAACGCTTTCAATCCGATGACAACACTCATTGCGAGCACGATTGCAAGCAACGCCCAGTTCGTGAGGACTACCGACCTGCGTTCTCGCGTTGGCGCACTGGATTCCGCGAGACGATGATGCACGACAAAGACATATAGCGGAGCGATCACAAAAAGCACGATTGGGTTGCGTGCCAGCCTATACGCAAGACGCCGCCACCGGGTACTGTGAAGATACTCCTGGACCGTGAGCGTCCAGATATCGCCGAAGCCGCGTCGATCCAGGTCCCCGGCAGTTCCGTGGTGCAGGGCGTGCTGCCAGCGCCAGTGTCGATAGGGGGTCAAGAGCAGCAGGCCCGCAATGGCGCCGACCGTGTTGTTGGCGCGTTTGGATGTAAAGAAGGACGCATGGCCGCAGTCGTGAAAGATAATAAAGATGCGGGCCAGAAAGCCCGCGGCAAGGATCGCGATCGGCAGCATCAACCAATAGGAAATTGCCAGCGAGCGGACCATCGCAAACCAAAGCAACGCGTAGGGAATGAACGAATTGATCACCTGCCACCGCGCTCTCCTTGGTGAAGCCGCCTGAAACCTCGCCACGTTGTCCTGCGACACGTCCGTTGCCGCGGACGGCTGTGATGGGTCGATAGGGTGGTGGATACTCATGGGGCTAGCACCAAGATGCATCCGATAAATCTAGGCGCTGAAATAATCAGAGTCTGTACGGTAACGAACAGTGGCGCGTTCAATAAACCGCGCGCCGGCAGTGAGGCGCGAGGGCGCGTGCGCTTGACATATCCACAACGGGCTCTCTTTTTGAGACGTGGATCACAGGGTTATGGTGAGTGTCGCTTTTTTTAGACTCCGGGATTCGCCGACAATGATGCGCGGTACATTCAGTACCGGTGGCACTCGGGAAACCAGAGATGATAATCAAGGCTCCTCGCGGGCGATGGCTACTCGCGCTTGGCACTGTTGGTCTGCTGTCGTCCTATGTGCCCATGTCCGCGTCGCTGCCTCCTCAGGCTGCCCGACAGCACTCCGCTTCGGCAGCCGCTTTGCGAATCGGCGAGCGGCAGCGCTACATCGTGCAGTCAGCGAGCGCCGATGCCGCGCGTCGCGCGGTACAGAACGCCGGCGGCGTAGTGACGAGTGACCTCAGCGTGATTCGTGCAGTCGGCGCGTCGCTCAACGACGGCGAATTGTCTGCGCTGCGAGATCAGCGCAGCGCGAATCTCCAGGTTTACAAAGACACAAAGGTGGTATCGAGTTCCGCCGCGGGAGTATTGCCGGAGACTTACTATCCGAGCGAAGTGGCTGCCAGCGAATTGCACGCCGGCGGTGTGACGGGGCGCGGCGTGACGGTGGCAGTGATCGATTCGGGGATGTGGAATCAGGAAGGACCCCTGCAAATCTCACCTGGCGGCAATGGCCGCGTGCTAGCCCAGTACGACGTGATCTTGGCGCGCGAACAGCCTGACTACTACCAACCGCCGTTCCTGGAAAGCTACAGCCGCGATATTACCGATCCCTATGGGCATGGCACACACATCACGTCAATTATCGCCAGCAGCGGCGTCGCCGTGACCGGCAACTTCCAAGGTGTTGCTCCCGGCGTCAACCTGGTCGCAGTGCGGGCGCTGGACAGCAATGGCATGGGTCTGTATTCGGATGTCATCAGCGCCGTTCAATGGGTTATCAATCAGCGAATTCGATACGGCATTCGCGTGCTCAATCTGTCCTTGGGAGCGCCCCCCTCCGGTCCTTATTGGCAAGATCCTTTGAACCAAGCCGTCATGCAGGCGTGGGCGTCGGGCATCGTGGTGGTCGCGGCGGCCGGCAATCGCGGCCCCGACCCCTTGACGATCAATGCGCCCGGCGATGTGCCGTACGTGATTACCGTCGGTGCGGTCACGGACAACTACTATCCCCTGCAGCCGCTTCAGTACTTGCTGTCCTCGTTCTCATCGGCCGGGCCGACTTTCGAAGGCTTCGTAAAGCCCGACGTGGTCGGAATGGGAGGACACAACCTGGCCTATGCTCCCGATAACGGCACTCTGGCGGCGGAGTTTCCGCAATGGGTCGTCGAGCCGTACCACGATTTCATCATGTCGGGTACATCGCAGGCCACCGCTGTCGTCAGCGGCGTCGTCGCCTTGATGCTCGAAATGAACCCGTGGTTGACTCCTGACCAAGTGAAGTGCCATTTGATGTCCGGCGCCCGCCCGGCGGTGAACTCCAGCGGCAGCTTGGCCTATACCGTATTTCAACAAGGTGCGGGTCTCGTGAATGCGCACGACGCTGCGTACAGCACGGCCAGCGGTTGCGCCAATCAGGGAATCAATGTGTACCTCGATCTCGCCGGGCTGCAGCACTACGGCGGGCGCGCCAACGAGAATTCACAGGGCGAGTTTTACATCATGGCGCAATCACCCGCGACGGCGAACTCGCCGGTGTCGGCATTGGGCAGCAGCGTCGGCAATTTATTGGGCACGGTCGGCAGCGTGGCGGCGCAGGTGCCGTTGGTCGGGCCACTGTTGGGAGGCCTGCCGCTGCTCGGCGACGGTCTCTTGTGGAACGGCAGCTACACCTCGAGCAGCGGTTATACCTGGAGCAACGGCTACACCTGGAGCAACGGCTATACCTGGAGCAACGGCTACACCTGGAGCAACGGCTACACCTGGAGCAACGGCTACACCTGGAGCAACGGCTACACGGGTATCGATGTACCGGCGCAACAGTAACCGTAGCTAGAAATGCACAGGCGCAGGCGCATCTTCGGCTCTCTCGCGGCCTGTATCGCAGCGGCGGCGCTGAATGTCGTCGCGTCCGCCGACGCACCGGCGCCGGCGGTGCGGCCCATGTATTTCGAGCATCTCACCATGCGCGACGGGCTTTCGCAGAGCACCGTCAATAGCATCCTGCAGGATTCTCAAGGGTACCTCTGGCTCGCGACCGAGAGCGGCTTGGATCGCTACGACGGCTATTCGATCCGAGAGTACCGGCGGGAGCGCGGCAACGAGCACGGACTGGCCAGCGACTACATCTGGTCGATCGTCGAAGATCCGCGCGGCGACTTATGGCTCGCCACCAATGGCGGCGGCGTGGCTCACTGGGACCGGCGCACCGAACAATTTCAACAGTTCAGGCACGACACCAATAAGACGAATAGTCTGGCGAGCGACGCGGTGCGCACGCTGCTCATTGATTCCAAGGGCCGTATTTGGGCCGGAACCTTGGAGCGCGGTCTGGATGTCCTCAATCCGAGCAGCGGTGAAGTTCGGCATTTTCGGCATCGCGAGGGCGACTCGCATTCATTGGCTGCCGATGCCGTGGTCGGCTTGTACGCGGATCATAGCGGCCACATCTGGGTGTGCACGGACGGTGGACTCAGCCGTTACGAACCTTCGAGCGATGACTTCGTCAACTACGGATCTGCGCTGAGCGATGTGCGTGTCCGCTCCATCCGTGAGGATCACGCCGGCATCCTTTGGATCGGCACCTACCGCGGCGGACTCAATCGTCTCGAACCCGATACCGGCCGGTTGACCGTTTTTCGCCACGATGCGAAGGATCCGCATTCGTTGAGTCATGACCGGGTACTGGCAGTGTTGGAGGACGACGCGCAGCGGCTTTGGGTTGCCACAGCCGACGGACTGAATCTGTTCGATCGGGATTCAGGCACATTCGTGCGTTATGGACACGATGCGGATAACCCGCAGAGCTTGCGCGACAGCGACGTCATGTCTTTATATCAGGACCGCGGCGGGGTGCTGTGGGTTGGGACGCGTGAAGGCGGCGCGAGTCACTGGAATCCGCGCAGCTGGTCGTTCGGTCACTATCGCAGCGATGCTTTTCGCGATACGCAAGTCGGCTCCTTTGCCGACGACGGCGCCGGCAAAGTCTGGGTCGGCACCATTGGTGCCGGATTGGTCGAAATCAATACGCTCGAGCGGCGCGAACGGCACTTCGGCGCTGATGGCGACGGCGGCGTGAGGCTGACCGATGATCGCATCATGTCCCTGCTTTACGATCGCAAGGGAGTGCTGTGGATAGGCACCATGACCGGAGGCCTTGATCGGCTCGACGTCAATAGCGGCGCGCTGCAGGTGTACCGCTCCGCTGCCGACGATGTGGGCACGCTGCCGGCCAACGGCGTGATGTCGCTGTATCAGGATCGGCTGGGCACCCTTTGGGTGGGCACTTTCGGCGGCGGCCTCGCCAGCATCGATCAGATCAGCGGCAAGGTCACGCGATATCCCTATGGCGGCGCAAGCTCTTCCTCGCTCAGCAGTTCACGTGCCAGCGCCATCGTCGAAGATGCCCTCGGCAATGTGTGGATCGGTACCGAAGGCGGCGGCCTCAATCTGCTCGATCGAAAAACCGGCCGCTTCTTCAACTATCGGCGTGACGACCGGGATCCGAGCAGTCTTAGCGACAATACCGTGTACTCGCTGCACACAGACCATCACGGAGAGTTGTGGGTCGGCACCGCGGGGGGCGGCCTCGATCGCGTGATCGGCAGCTCCGCTCAGCCGAGCGGCGTGCGCTTCGAGAATCAGCCCGGTCTTGGCGGCATCTCGAGTCAGGTCGTCTACGGCATCGAGTCGGACCGCGACGATCGCTTGTGGCTGAGCACCAACAATGGCCTCGCCCGTCTCGATCCGCATTCGCACCTGGTCAGGTGGTATCACCAAGTACAGGGTCTGCAGGACGAAGAGTTCAATTTCAATGCTCATTATCATAGTGCCGATGGCACGCTGTTCTTCGGCGGCAACAACGGCTTCAATGCGTTTTCGCCGGAACTGATCACGCCGGCGGCGCCGCCGCCGCGCGTCGTTCTGACAACCGCGGCGAAGCTCAATCGAGCCATCGTGCCTCAAGAATTGCCCGGCCCGGACCGACCACTGGCTCTGGCATACGATGACAAGCTCGTCACTTTGGACTTCGCGGCCCTCGACTTCACGTCGCCGGCGAACAACCACTACGCCTATCAACTCGAGGGCTTCGATTCCGCCTGGATCGACGCAGGCTCCTTGCATCGTGCCACTTACACCAACCTGGATGCGGGCGACTATGTTTTTAAGGTGCGCGCTGCCAATGCCGACGGCGTCTGGAGCGCAGTGCCGTTGAGCATTCCCGTCCATGTGGCGCCTGCCCCGTGGAAAACCCCGCTTGCGCGCTCGTTGTATCTGATTTTCGGATTGCTGCTGTTCGGTTACCTGTGGCGGCTGCTGCGTTTGCGCCGCGAACGTGAACTGCGCTACAGCCGCGAGCTGGAACAAACGGTTCAGGCGCGCACGCGCGAGCTCGAAGAGCGCAACCAGCAGCTGCAGGTGTTGAGCCGCGCCAAGAGCGACTTCGTTGCACGCATGAGCCATGAGCTGCGCACGCCGATGAACGGCGTCTTGGGCATGACGAGCCTATTGCTGGATACGCGCATCGATCCGGCGCAAAGACGCTTTGCCGAGGCCATTCACCGATCGGCGGATTCATTGCTGGCGATTGTGGACGACGTGCTCGACTTCTCCAAGATGGAGGCGGGTCGTCTGCAACTCGATCCTGTGCAATGCGACCTCATTGAGATGGTCGAACAGACCGCGGAGATGCTGGCGGCGCGCGCCGCGACCAAGGGGGTCGAATTGCTATGCGATTCGCCCAGCGGGGGATTGCCCCGCGTTCGAGTGGATGGCGTACGTCTGCGCCAGGTACTGGTGAACTTGGGCGGCAATGCCGTGAAGTTCACGGAGCGTGGCGAAGTGATTCTGCGCCTGGGTCGGCTCGAATCCGATCACGCTACGCTCAGCGTGCGCTTCGAGGTCGCCGACACGGGTGTCGGCATTGCGCCAGAAAACCAGACTCGAATCTTCGAGGAATTTGCCCAGGAAGATGCCTCGACCACGCGCCGCTTCGGCGGCACCGGTCTTGGTCTGGCGATCTCGCGGCAGATCGTCGAGCTTCTGGGCGGGCGGCTTGCGCTCGTGAGCACACCCGGCATTGGATCCACCTTTTCCTTCGAACTGACACTGCCGTTGGCGGATCCGGCGGCGCAGCTGCCGCGGCCGCGAAGCCTCGAGGGACTGCGCGTACTCGTGGCCCACGACAACGCGGCAGCCCGCGCGCTCATCAGCAGGGCGTTGAGCAATTGGGCGGCGCGTCCAACTGAAGCAGCAACTCTGGCGGAGGCGGTGGCCGCGTCGGAGACCGAGAGCTACGACGCCGTGGTGGTCGATGACTTGCTGCTGGGCAGCGCCGATGGCCTGTGGAAAGTCCTGCTTTCCAGGCAACCGGAAAACCTGCGCACGGTGAGGCTGCGAAGCTTCGTCAGCACGGCATCCGTTTCAGTCACGTCTCGGGCGGGTCTCGATGCTGAACTTACCAAGCCCCTGCGCCTCGGGGAATTGCATCGTGTATTGAGCGGCCTCGCCGAAGAGTCCCAGGCCCTTACCGCGACGAATACGTTTCTACCCGCAATCAGCTTGAGGCCGCTCGCGGGCCGCATTCTGGTGGTGGAGGATCAACCGCTCAATCGGGAGGTGGCGATCGGGATCCTCACCTCGCTCGGGCTTCGAGTCGAGACCTCGAACCATGGCCGCGAGGCGCTGCAAATGCTGCAGGCGCAGCGCTTCGATGCGGTCCTGATGGATTGCGAGATGCCGATCATGGACGGCTTCACAGCCGCTGCGGAGATTCGCAGGCGTGAGCCGGCGGGGACGCACCTACCCATTATCGCGCTCACAGCGGATGCCACGGCGGAGGGCCGCGAGGCGTGTCTCGCGGCGGGAATGGACGATTATCTGGCGAAACCGTTTCGACGTGAGGTTTTGCGGGCAACGCTTGCACGGTGGCTGACGGACAGCAGCGCAATCGAACCCGCGCAACCCTCGATGGAAAATGATTCCTTAGTTGAATCTGCAGCATTCGACGAACCTATTTTGGATGGCGCCACATTGGAGGCATTGCGCGCTCTGCCGCGCAGCGGTGCGAAGGACATGCTTACTCATATCGGCGAGTTGTATCTGATCGATTCGGACAGCCTCATCGAGTTAATCGAGAAATCCCTGCGTGAGGGAAATTCTGCCGATCTGGCGCGCACCGCCCATGCCTGGCGCTCCTACAATGGCAATGTGGGCGCGTTTGGTTTGGTGAGCCTCTGCCGGGAACTGGAGGAGGCTGCGCGACAGGGTGACTTTACCGCCGCCCGGGAGATTTACGCCCGGATACGCAGTTTGCATGTGCGGGTCCGGGATGAGCTGGAGTTTGTCATGCAGATACCCGCATGAACATGCAGTCCCGGTCCATTCGGGTGCTGGTCGCCGATGACGATGCGATTCTATGCGAAATTGCAGGCGCGATGCTGCGGGAAGGCGGTTTCGACGTGCAGACGGTCGCCACCGGCGACGCGGCGGTCGCCGCTTGCGCGCTACGAATGCCGGACATTGTGCTGCTCGACGTCGAGATGCCCGACGGTAACGGTTATCAAGCCTGCACCAACATCCGCTCGTTGCCCGGCGGTGCTGATTTGCCGGTCGTCATGGTGACCGGATGCGACGACACGGCATCGATCAATCAAGCCTATGAGGTAGGCGCCACCGATTTCGTCGTCAAACCCATCAATTGGGCGCTTCTGCTGCATCGCATTCGCTATGTGTTGCGCGGTGCGCGCACCATAGTGGACCTGCGATTCAGTGAACAGAAGAACACGACGCTTCTCAAGGCGATTCCCGACGGCATATTTCTGTTGAACGCAGAGGGTACGATTGGACACTGCTTCAGTCCGCTGTCCGGGTTGATTGAGCCGCCGCGGGGCGGACCCGAATCGATGCGGTTTCTAGATCTCATTCCGACGGCGGCGCACCGGAGCGCCATGGATGGCCTCAATGCCACGCTGCGAGGCGAAGCGGCGGCGTTCGAGTTTTCAACTTCCAGTGATGCTCGTTCGCATCGTCATTTCGAATGCCGCTACCTGCCGAATGCCGGGGATCGGGTGCTCGCCATCATTCGGGATGTGACCGCGCGCAAGGAGGCACAGGCCCACATTCACCGGCTCGCCTATTTTGACGGGTTGACCGGGTTGCCCAACCGCGAATGGATCCATGACTACCTTGCGCGCTCGCTGGCAGAGGCCCGGCAAACCAATCGCAATCTGGCGCTGCTCTATATCGATCTCGACCAATTCAAGCGTATCAACGATACCTTGGGCCACGAAACAGGCGATGCGTTGTTGCGCCAAGTAGCAGACAGGCTTGAGTCTGGACTGGCACTCGATGCGGATGATGACGAACCCGTCGTGCCGGTGGGTCTCGGTACGCTTAGCCTGAGCACGACCGAGTATATTCGCGGCCGGTTGGCCCGCATGGGCGGCGATGAGTTCATCGTCGTCCTCACCGGGCGCACCGATGTCGTTCAGGCGCAAAGAGTCGCCCGCCGGATTCTCTCGATTCTTGCCGCTCCGTTTCAGCAAGAAAACTATGAGCTCGTCGTGACCCCGAGTATTGGTATTGCGATGTATCCCGAGCACGGCAGCGATGCGCAGAACCTGCTGAAGAACGCGGATGGCGCTATGTACGAGGCCAAAGCCGGCGGCCGCAACCGGCTGCGCCTGTACGACAGCGCGATGAATGTGCGAGCCCTGAAACGGCTCTCCTTGGAAATGGAATTGCGTCGCGCGGTGGAAAATTCGAGCCTCGAGGTTTACTACCAGCCGAAGTACCGGACCGGCGACTTGAAGCTGATTGGCGGCGAGGCTTTGTTGCGCTGGTTTCACCCTGAACGGGGTCAGATTCCCACCAACGATTTCATTGCCATCGCGGAAGAGACCGGACTTATCGGCGATATCGGCCGTTGGGCGATGCAGCGGGTTTGCCGCGATCTGGCGCAATGGCGCAGCGACGGCTTTGAGTTGCCTCATATCGCCGTGAATGTGTCGGGTCACGATTTTATCTATCCCGAAGCGTTGCTGCGTCTTGGCGATACGGTAACAAGAGCGCAACTGTCGCCGTCGCTATTCGAACTCGAGTTGACCGAAGGCGTGTTGATGCAGGATGCCGAAGCGGGACGGCGCTCGCTGCTGGCACTGAAGGAATTCGGCTTCGCGCTCGCGATCGATGATTTTGGCACGGGGTATTGTTCGTTGAACTACCTGAAGCGCTTCCCCCTCGACACACTCAAAATCGATCGTTCTTTCGTCGCCGACATCAGCGATGATCCCGACGATGCGGCGATCGCCCGCGCCATCATTGCGCTTGGCCACAGTCTGGATCTTAAAATAGTGGCTGAAGGAGTGACCACCCAGGCGCAGCTTGAGTTTCTAAGAGCCGAGTGCTGCGATGCGATTCAAGGATTCCTGATGAGCCCCGCAGTGCCGGCCAGTGACTTTCGCAATCTGCTGCAGCAGCGTTCTCGCGTGTTGATAGAGGGCGGCAATTTGCAATTGAAACGCCAAGCCGTTTGATTTGCGAATCATCATCGCGCAGCGTCAGGCAAGACGCTGAATCAGGGATTTCGCTGCGATCGGGTTGCGCTCTTTGTAACCGCTGATCACGTAGAGGTAGACATCGCGAGACTCACCGATTGCGCGTGGCGGCTCCACGCGGTCAAGGCCATCCGGCGCGGCGCCCGAGGACCAGGCGCGAACGCGCTCCGCCCACAGATCCAAGGCGGCCTTGGAATAGCCCAATTCGTTCTTCGGGTCGGTCCCCATGATGCGAGCGTAGACGAAGGGAGCGGTGGCGTCGGCGATTTGCGGGTAAGCGGAATCCCCTGCGATCACTACTGCGACGCCATGTTCGCGCACCAGGGCGATGAAATCGGCTGAGCTAAAGCTCTCATGCCGAACCTCAACAGCGTGCCGCAGCGCGCGGCCTTCGACTTCCGTTGGCAGAAGCCGGAGGAATGCCTCAAAATCGGCAGGATCAAACTTTTTATTGGGCATGAACTGCCAATTGATCGGACCGAGCTTGTCTTTGAGCTCCATCAGGCCGCTACCCAAGAATTTTGCAATGGTGCGCTCACCGCTGG
>Ga0302324_100005285_pt1 | contig 28177 bp, 20 predicted proteins | sample Palsa_T0_1_FD_201949 | JGI IMG/M metagenome (GOLD analysis project Ga0302324, IMG submission 201949) | Peat permafrost microbial communities from Stordalen Mire near Abisko, Sweden - Palsa_T0_1 | ecosystem: Environmental > Terrestrial > Soil > Palsa > Peat permafrost | place: Sweden: Abisko...
AGGATGTCGCTGACCGGAAAGCGGCGGACACGGCGGCTGTTGTTCTGGCTGTTATGGTTGCCCCACAACCCCAGCAACATCGTCAGCCATGAAGTACTCAGCAGTCCCGCCCAGGGATCAAGACGCACCACACGCAGGCTCATCGCAATCTCACACGCGAGCACCGGGTTCGGTCGCTCCGGATCGGGTTCGCACAGGTTTTTCAGCGGGCGGTGCGGGATGGACTCTTCGGACGGGTGAAGGTAGATGAGCACGAGGCCGAGCGGCGGCTGCAGGCGCAGGGGGCCGCCTATCGCTTGCTGGGACCCGCGCTGGCGGTGTTTGTAATGGGGTATTGGGCGGTGTGCCTGTTTGGGCCGTTTGAGGCGACACGTAGCGCATTGGCGGTGACCGCGGTGGTGGTGACCTGGCTGGCAGCGCTGGTTCTGGCGGCGCCGACCATGATCCGGATGTGCACACAGCCTGACGAGCCGGGCGAGACCGCAGCGGTCGCGGAGTGAACGCTCGTCAGATGCGGAGGAAGAAACAGTTCCGATAGGACGGATGCTCCGCGAACTGGTTCCACGCCGTTTCCGCGCCGTTAATTGTGCCTCTTCCCGACATCGCGTAGCATCTGACCCAGTATGGCGACTACCACGGCGACGGCGCCCCATCCACCCAAACTGGTTTTTGGGGAAACCTTTAGTCTTGCCTACGATACCTTCTGCGGCAACAAGGTTCGTTTCTCTCTTACCGCGTTGGGAATGGTCATTGGTACGGCGTCGCTCATTCTCGTGGTTACAATCGGAATGACCGGCAAACAATATGTCTTAAACCAGATTCAATCGATCGGCGCCAACATGATCGATGCTGAATATCAGGGCGGGGGCGAGGACACTACGCCCGATCGGTTGACGATTGATGACATGTATGCCGTGCTGCAGCGCGTTTCCGGAGTCGTGACCGCTTCTCCCGTGGTCCCGTTGGATAACCGGATTCCGATTGGGTATGGCAAGGAACACGACCTTCGCGTGCTGGGGGTGCTTCCCGAATACCGCCTGGTGCGCAATCTGGTGATCGTTTCGGGAAGATTCTTCGACGCGGAGGACGAACAGGCGCGCAACAAAGTCGGTGTGATGCAACAGAAACTTGCCGAACAGCTCTATGGATCCGCGGAGAACGCAGTCGGGAAAGTCGTGCAGCTGAGCGGATTGCCTTTCACCATCATTGGAACGTTCCGGGAGCGCGTGGATACGTTCGGGCAGTCGGAAGTCACCGAAAGCTCCATGGCGATTCCTTACAGCGTGAGCCGATACTTTAACAACAACCCATACGTCCAGCAGCTCTACTTTTCGGCGGCGGATCCTTCCATGGTGGTTCCGGTGACCGAACAAATTCGCGAAGTGATCCGGTCGCGGCATCGGCCGGAGTCGAATTATGTCGTCCAGAATCTCACCGCGTTGCTGAGCGTGGCCGAGCGTACCGCCAATGCCTTGACTTTGGTGTTGCTTCTGGTTGCGGCCGTGACCTTGCTGGTGGGCGGTATCGGCATCATGAACATCATGTTGGCGACGGTCACTTCCCGAATTCGCGAAATCGGCATCCGGAAAGCGATTGGCGCCACCAACGCCGAGATCCGGTTTCAGTTTCTGTCCGAGGCCGTTCTGATTTCTCTGATGGGAGGTCTCGGCGGGGTCGTGATCGGATTGGCGCTCCCCTTCTCGGTACGCTTTCTTACCGATTACCGCATCCCCATCTCCGGACTCTCGGCGATCGTGGCCATCGGCGTTTCTGCGGTCGTGGGCATTCTGTTCGGCACGGTGCCGGCTGCGCGCGCGGCGAAGATGGACCCGGTCGAGAGTTTGCGATACGAGTGATTCCGGATGAGTCCCGCATTGCAAGAACTTGGGCGTACCCGAAAAATCAAGTACCATGAATTGATGACTTATACTTCTGCTTCGCGGCTGCTTGTTCCCGCCGGAGATGCCATATTCATGCGGTCGGCGGACCGCAGCAAACAGGGCCAGGGATCTGATCTCATTCCACCCGAAAGTCCCTACCAGGCATGAAGTCCTCCGCTGGTCTGCACTTCAAAACCTATCTGTTGATTTCTTTCATGGTGCTATTCGGCCCGCTCGGCAACGTCCTGCTCGGCAAGGGCATGAAGCGGATCGGCGCAGCGAGCATCGGAACGCCGTCCGAGGCCTTGGATGTCCTTTTGCGGGTGCTCACGTCGGGCACGATTTGGCTTGGCATCGGGTTTCTGATTACCTTTTTTATCGCTTACACGCTGGTGCTTTCCTGGGCGGATTACAGCTACGTGCAGCCAGCCTCGTCGGTGGCCTACGGCATGGTCGCGCTGCTTGCTCACTTCATGCTGCGGGAAGTGGTCACGCCCACCCGCTGGGCCGGGGTACTTCTGATTTGCCTGGGCGTGCTGGTGGTCGGACACACGCCTCCGCGTACCACGGAGCCGAGCTGAATGCGCGAGCTTGTCTTCTATCTTTTGATAATTGGCGCCGGCACCGGAGGCGAGTTGTGCGTCACCCGTGCCATGAAAGCCGTGGGCGAGGTAAAGGATTTTCGCCCGGCCGCACTGGTCGCGGTGATGGGCCGCGCGCTGCGTGTTTCGTGGATGTGGGCCGGCCTCACTCTCATGGCGACCGCGTTCTTCTCTTTGCTTGCGGTGCTGTCGAGGGAAAACGTCAGTTTGGTGGTTCCGGTCACGGCTCTGAGCTATGGCGCCGGCGCATTGGGAGGGAAATTCTTTCTGGGGGAACAGGTCTCACCGAGGCGGTGGGCGGGCGTGCTTCTGGTCTGCCTCGGGGTCGCCCTGGTCATCGTAGGGCGCCGGTAGTAGCTCGGCAGATGCTGCAGCACACGAGGAATCTGCATATAGGGTTGTGCGTCCTCGAAAAGACCGTTACGATTGCTGTTCTGCCTTAGGAGCTCGCAGCTTGCGCCGCGCCCTGGTTCTGCGGAGTCACGCCTCTCTGCGAGCCGATCTGCGCGATCATCGCGTGCTGATTTCAGAGGCAATCGAGGTGCACGCACTTGTGTGGAATCGTTGGTTTTACCCACAAACGCTGGGTACCTGATTCCGATCGTATTCGGAACGCTGCCGCCACCCTGATTCATCGTGGACCGGACCAGCAAGGTGTGTTTGAGTCCGGCGTCTGCTCGATCGGTGCTACGCGGCTCAAAATTATAGACCTCGGATCCGGCGACCAGCCGATTCTGTCCGACGATGGCGACGTCGCCATCGTGTTCAATGGCGAAATCTACAACCACCCGGAGCTGCGCGGCGAACTGGAAGAACTCGGCCATCGCTTTTACTCCCACTGCGACACCGAAACTGTTCTTCGAGCCTTCCTCGAATGGGATACCGCTTGCTTTGCGCGTTTGCGAGGCATGTTTGCGATCGCGCTCTGGACCAAATCGACCAAGCGGCTCGTGCTGGTGCGGGATCGCATGGGGATCAAGCCGCTTTATTTCGCGCGGCGTGGCGAGGACCTGTTCTTCGGCTCCGAGCTGAAGGCAATTCTGATCCATCCCGAGATTGAGAGGCGATTGAGTCTGGACGGGCTCGATTGCTATCTGTCATTGAACTACGTGCCTTGTCCCTGGACGCTGGTCGAAGGGGTCGAAAAGCTTCCTCCGGGCCAGTGGCTGGAGTGGCGGGACGGCAAGGTTTCTACCGATTCCTACTGGCGCTTGCCGATGGGAATCGTTCGCGATTGGACGCTCGAGGCTGCTCGGGAGGAGTTGGACGCTTTACTCCGGCAGTCGATTCGCGAGCACCTGATCTCCGATGTCCCGCTCGGCATGTGGCTGAGCGGAGGCATCGATTCTTCTACAATTTTGCACTACGCGGCGACAGAATCCGGGGCGCCGCTCAAGACTTTCTCGATTTCTTTCCAGGGGAGAAGTTTCGACGAAACCGCGTATATTCGCGAGGTTGCGCAGCGCTATCAGACCGACCACACAGAACTGGATCTGAATCCGGACGTCGATCTGCGGAGCGCGATCGAAGCCTTCGCCTATTACTCGGATGAACCGAGCGCGGACGCAGGGGCGCTTCCGGTCTGGTTCCTGTCCCAGTTGAGCAGAACGAAAACGACGGTGAGCCTTAGCGGCGAAGGTGCGGACGAGTTGTTTGGCGGCTACCTCACTCATCGCGCGAATCGCCTCGCCGCGCTCGCCCGGCGAGCGCCGCGAAGGGCTCTCCAACTCGCACTGGATGGGTTACGAGCGTGGCCGGTTTCCGACGAAAAAATCAGCCTCGAATATCAACTGAGGCGCTTTCTAGAAGGTTCCCTGATGACGCCCGAGCGCGCCCACGTTTACTGGAACGGAACCTTCTCGGAAGAGCAAAAGCGGACGCTGCTGTACGCGGAACTCCCCCCCGCTCTCGACCGCGTTCTTGGCGAATTGCGCGATCGGTCGATTGCCCGGTCTGGGGCACACGACGATCTGGCGCCGTATTTGTGGTTCGATCAGAGATACTTTCTTCCCGACGATATTCTGAACAAGGCGGACCGCATGAGCATGGCGCATTCGCTCGAGGTGCGGCCGCCGTTCCTCGATCACCGGATTGTTGAATTCGCTGCCTCGCTGCCCGCGTCTTTGAAGATTCGCGGCTCGAGGCAAAAGGTGATTCTGAAAGAGTTGATGCGGGATAAGCTTCCTTCCTCGGTTCTTCGACGGAAGAAGGTTGGATTCGACATCCCGGCGCATGATTGGCTGCGGGGCTGTCTGCGCTCGCTGATGGAGGACGTTTTGCTGGAGGGTGCGTCCGATCACGCGAGACTATTCCGGCGGGAGGTGATTGAAACTTATATTCGCCAACACTTGGAGAGACAAGTGAATGTCGGATATCACTTATGGGGCTTAATGGTGCTCTTCTTGTGGATGAAAAAATGGGGGATTCAGGCAGCGGCCTCCCGGGAAACGAGCGTTTGGATACAGGAAAAGACCGGAACCTATACGTAATCCTTCTGCTGATTGCGGGAGCGGTTTATTTGGGCTGCATTGTTTCTCCTCCCTCCCTCATGGATGACGTGGACGCCGTGCAGGCGCAGATCGCACGCAACATGCTCACTTCGGGTGATTGGGTGACGGCGCGCCTGGATGGCGTGGTGTATCTGGAAAAGGCACCTCTGGTGTATTGGGTGATCGCGGCGAGCTACGCGATTCTCGGCGCACACGACTGGGTCGCCCGCATTCCGATTGCCTTGTCGGCCATTGCCGTCTGCTGGTTGACCATGGCTTTCGGCGCTTGGGCATTTGGTAAGCGAGCGGGATTCTATGCCGGTGTGACGATGGCCACCTGTATCGGGCTGTTTTTATTCACCCGGATTTTAATCCCCGATGTCATGCTCACCTTCACCGTTGCCCTGGGCATGTGGGCGTTTCTGCGCGCGTTGGACGAACACGAGCCCCATCCCCGATTTTGGGCTTTCGTGCTGGCCGCAAACCTCGGGTTGGGCCTCCTGCTCAAGAGCTTGATTGGCGTCCTGTTTCCGCTCGCGGCTGGTTTGATCTATCTTTCGGTCACTCGCCAGATCTTCTCCGCCAGAGCCTGGCGGCGGTTGCATCCCTTCAGCGGACTGCTGATCCTCTTGCTCATTGCTGCGCCCTGGCACATTCTGGCCACCTTGCGCAATCCGCCTTACTTCGCCTTCACTCTGCACAGCGGGCCGGGGCAATATCACGGTTTTTTTTGGTTCTTCTTCGTCAATGAGCAGTTGCTCCGTTTCCTGAATCTCCGCTATCCGCGGGACTACAGCACGGTGCCGCGGCTGTACTTCTGGTTGCTGCACCTGGTGTGGCTGTTTCCCTGGAGTGTCTATTTTCCGGCGGTGGCCAAGCTTTCCTTCAAACCCGTCGATCGCGCGGGGCGAACGCGGCTTCTGGCGCTCTGTTGGGCTGGCTTTGTGCTGATCTTCTTCACCTTCTCGACCACGCAGGAATATTATTCGATGCCCTGCTATCCTGCGCTGGCGCTGGTCTTGGGTTCAGCGATGGCGGCAGGAGGCGATTGGATACGGCGCGGAACGCGCGTTCTCGCCGCGATTGCAGCGGGTGCCGGAGCGCTGACATGGACTCTGTTTTTTCTCACCCGCAACCTTCCCGCACCGGGAGACATTTCGCAGGCCCTGAGCCCCCATCCGGGCGCTTATAAGCTCTCCTTGGGACACATGCAGGATCTCACCCTGGCATCCTTTGCTTATCTTCGCGTGCCTCTGGTTCTGGCGGCAATTGCCTTCTGCGTGGGCGCGCTGGCAAACTGGAAATGGGCCGGCCGGCGAGCGTTTCTGTCGGCAGCGCTGATGATGGTCCTTTTCTTGCATGCGGCTCGACTTGCCATGGCGGTTTTCGATCCGTACCTGTCGTCGCGGCCGCTGGCCGAGGCAATCCTGAAATCGCCGAAAGGAACGCTGATTGTCGATCACCACTATTACACGTTTTCTTCCGTTTTTTTCTATACCAACCGCAGCGCGCTGCTGCGCAACGGCCGCTTCAACAATCTGGAATACGGCGCCTATGCCCCCGGAGTCCCCGATGTTTTTATCGACGATTCGCAATTCAAGACTTTGTGGCTGAAGCCGGAGTGCGCCTATATCGTGGCCACCCAGAAAGTGGTTCCTGAACTGGTATCCCTGGTGGGTGCCGATCATCTGAGTGTGGTAGTGGCAAGTGGCGGCAAGGTTGTTCTGTCGAATCGTCCGTCGGCTATTTCTCAGGGCCAACTACCCAAGGCGGTCGTCGTGTTTTAGAATGTCTGTTACTTGCGACAATTGAAGGAAACGCGGTACGGCGGGACCGTTCTACGGTTGGGCCGAGCGCTGTCAGTTGAGCGCTGTGAGTTCGTCCGAGGACGGGAGATTCGGTAATGATTCTCGAACAAACATAGGATTGCGGAGGCCACATGAGGGTTGCGGTGCTGGGGGGCGATGGTTACTGCGGTTGGGCGACCGCTTTATATCTGTCAAGGAAAGGGCATTCGGTTGCCATTGCGGACAATTTTGCGCGCCGGCAATGGGACCACGAACTTGGCGTGCAAACTCTGACGCCGATCCGCCCGCTTTCGGAGCGCTTGAGCGTTTGGCAGGATCTCACTGGGGAGACCATCGAGCTGTTTGTCGGCGACGTGACCGAGTACGACTTTTTGTCGTCCGTCATCCAGGAGTTCGAACCGGAGGCGGTGATTCATTTTGCCGAGCAGCGCGCCGCCCCCTATTCCATGATCGACCGTAAACATGCGGTTTTCACCCAGGTCAACAACGTCGTGGGGACGCTCAATCTGCTGTTCGCGCTGCGAGAGTTTCAGCCCGATTGTCACCTCATCAAACTGGGCACCATGGGTGAATATGGCACGCCCAATATCGACATCGAAGAAGGCTACATCACCATCGAACACAATGGGCGGCGAGACACCGTGCCGTACCCCAAGCAGCCCGGGTCTTTTTATCATCTCTCGAAAGTGCACGACAGTCACAACATCATGTTTGCGTGCAAGGCGTGGGGCCTGCGCGCTACCGACCTCAACCAGGGCGTGGTGTATGGAACCACGACCGAGGAAGTGTCGATGGGCGAAGCGCTCATCAATCGCTTCGACTACGATGAGGTCTTTGGCACCGTGCTCAATCGTTTCTGCGTTCAAGCGGCCATTGGACACCCGCTCACCGTGTACGGCAAGGGAGGCCAGACCCGCGGATTCCTGGATATTCGCGATACGGTGCGATGCGTCGAGATTGCGTGTTTGAATCCGGCGGCCCGAGGCGAGTGCCGGGTGTTCAACCAGTTCACCGAACAGTTTTCGGTTTTGGATCTGGCCCACATGGTGCAAGCCGCCGGAGAAAAGCTAGGCTTGATCGTTAAGATCGATCACCTTGCCGATCCGCGGGTGGAGGCTGAAGATCACTATTACAATGCGAAGCACTCGAAGCTGATTGAGCTCGGGTTGGAGCCGCATCTGCTTTCTGACTCGTTGCTCGACTCACTGATGAACGTTGCCTTAAAGTATCGCGACCGGATCGATCCCACCGTGATGATGCCGCGAATCAACTGGCGGCAACCTAGCAACGCGCGCCGAGGGCAGACGAGTCGAGAACCTGTGCTTGTGGTCGACGCTTCTCTTGAAACCGTGGGTGGACCTTCCGGCGAGAACAACGGAAAGCGTCGCACCAAACGCGCGCGCGTAGCCGGTTGAATGCCAGGGAACCGGCAAAAAGATGGGCCTCAGCCCGTGGGCCGGGCGTTGGTCGGGTTCACGGGCACGAGCCGGCCATCGCGAATGTAGTATTCGCCGTCCCGCCAGCGGATGCTGTGGCGCGCAAAACTGGTCAGCCAAATGAAGAAAGCCAGGGCGTCCCACACCGGGATCAGCCCCAACTTCTTCCAAAGCGCGCCTTGCTTTAGGCCCCAGATGCCAACCATCCAGGTCATCGCGAATCGCAATCCGAGGTAGGTGCCGAGGTAGCCAAGCGCAACTTCCGCGGACGGATGGATCGCGACGGCCAGCAAGGACCAGGGCAACCCCTGCGTGAGAAGCAGGCCGAGGTGCCCCCACGGCCGCATGTGGCGCATGACCACGACCCAGCGCAGGCGTTTGTGGAGAAGGCCGCGCAGGGACTGATAATCGGCAACGGTCAAAATGGTGTAGGGCAAAAGTTGTACTTCATAGCCCTGTTCAGCGATCAGACGGCCGACCAGCAGGTCATCGGCAGGACGATTGTCAATCGCTCCATAGCCACCAAATCCGGCCAGTCGCGTGCGCGTGGTGGCGATGGTCGGGCCCAGCGCAAACTTCACTCCGTCAAGCTGACGCGCGACCAAGATGCCGACGTAAAAGTCGGAGAACATGCCGATCGTCTGCAGACTTTCGGCGAGCGTTTTCTCTTCGATCGGAACGTAGAAACAGGTCACGGCTCCAACTTTGGGGTCGGCTAGGGGAGCAACTACGGAGCGCAAGTAGTCGGGTTTCACGCGGACGTCGCTATCACTGATCACGACAACTTCGTGCTGAGCTTCACTGACCAGCCGGGCCAACTTAACGACTTTGTCGTTCGATCCTGTTCCGCCCGCACCGAACAATATCCGAATGCGGCGTTCGGGAAAATCGCGCACCAACTTCTCCAGGATAGGAAAAGCCGGGTCTTGTTGGTCACCGACACAGAAAAGCAGTTCGTAATCCGGATAGTCTTGCCGGCAGAAGCTGGCAAAATTCTCATAGGCGTCCGGATCAAGCCCGCGAACCGGCTTTAGATTACTCACCGGCGGAGTAAAGGTGTGATTGGGCGCGCTTCGACCTGCGGTGCGGCGAAAGAATTGCCACGAACTGTAAAGCGCAATCAGATAATAGACAAACGGGATGGCAGCGACGGCCAGAACCACATCGCGGAGGCTGGAACTCATCGGGCCCCTCGCGCGCCGTTCGCGAACCACTTTGCCGAGGCGACGGCCCTGGCCTCGGCGTACAGGAACCTGACTGGCAAACCCCGCCCCGTCGCCCTATTTGTCACAAGAATTTTCAGCCGGGAGATTTTGGAATTCCATAACCTGCAGCAGATCGGGCATGCGGTCACGCTTCGACTTTGTCGCAGACCCGATGTTTGATCGGCGATTCCTTCCTTGGCATTCGACATCAGGCTTCCGACGAGAACCTGATTCGTTAAGAAAGTTCCGGACGTTGTCCGGTTCAACCAACTTGACTATCATAGTTTAGAGTGACTGGTCTTGCACTCAGAGGACTTCGTTCCTCTTCTTTTTTTTCTTTTCTGTGTCTGTCCCGGATCGTCGGCCGCGCGCGGGCTCGAAAATGACGAATTGGCGACGCTGAAGAAAGATGGCGAAGCAACGATCGGCGGGCGATGCTCGACTTCGATGTTCTGTTCTTGTTCCGGCCGTCTCACCTGCATTGCGGTACTTCATCGGGAACCAGTAGAATCAATGGGTCGGTGCGAACGAGAATTCTTTCGTCAGGATTTTCAGAAATCTCTATGTCTCAGGCTTTATACCTCGCGCAAACCTGGTTGGGCAGCCAAGTATCCCCCAAGTTCTTACCCTCGACCATTCGGCCGCTGGCTGCTCATGTGAAGTTAACCGAGAATTGCCAGGCCAAATGCATCAGTTGTGACTACTGGAAGACACGATGGCAGGATGGGCTCAACACGGATCGCGCGATCGATCTGGTGAACCAGATTGCGGCCGCTGGCATTCGCTCCCTGCGCTTCACCGGAGGCGAACCGCTGCTCAGGAAAGACATGTTTCACGTCCTCGAGCAGGCCGACAGCTCCTCGTTCAAGCGCATCATCCTGCAAACCAACGGACTGCTCCTGAAGAAGCTTCACAAGGAAATTAATGCTTCTCCGATTACGAACATTTCCGTTTCCGTTGACGGGCTCAAAGAGACGAACGACCACATCCGTGGAATCCGTGGTTATTTTGATTTGGCCATGGAAGGCATCAAGCTGCTTCGGAATAAGAAAGTTTCGATCGCCATCACCCTGAACCGAATTTCCGCCTCGGAACTCGGAACGCTCGCGGATGTGGCCCGCAGCGTGGGAGCGGGCATTGACCTCAATATTCTCAGCCGCTCGCTTTACTTCCTCAAGGATGCGGATCTGGCCGCCATGTGGCCGGAACGAAAGGATGTGGCGGAGATCGTAAGCTTCCTGCGCGACAAAGTGAAACGGCCCGCCTACGAAGTGGATTATGTCTCGCGGTATTACAACAATGACCACGTCGAGGAGCCCGCTTGTGTGCTCGGGTACCTTCAGGTTTTCGTGTTGTCGAATGGCGATGTCCTGACCGGTTGCTACCCGCTTCAACCCGTCGGGAATGTTCTCCATGACAGTCTCGCCAACATCCTGGCGTCGGAGGCTTACGCCCGCCAGGCTCGGGCAATGGTGCGCCGCGAATGTCCGGGCTGTACTTGCGGCATCGAAAGTTCTCTGGCCATGAAGCACGCGGTTTCCAGCGCTTTTTTCGAACTCAGCCGGCTGAAGAACGGTTGGAGCGGCAGCAACCAGACACTCCCCATCGGGGCGGCACAGGTGGAAGATCCATCGCGCGTTTAGTGGACCAGGGCAAGATCGGAACGGCGCCGGTTCTGGCGGGAGACGATGGCGAATGAGGCAAGAACCACCAGCTCCGGTTCGATAGGCAGGCGATAGGGAATCTCCGAGTGGGTCAGGTAGTAAACCAAAGGAAACACTAGCAAGGTCAGAGCATACGGCATCGCCCGATTCCGAGAGTCCCTCAGCGCTTTGTATAAACCCGTCATCGCCAAAGCTGTGAACGAGGTGCAAAAAAAGATGTTCGGCAAGTCGAACGGCTCTCCACGCAGGTATTCCCGGTTCAGGCTCCAGAAACCGGTCCAAATCGAGACGACCCGGCGAACCGAGCGCCACAGGTAGATTCGAGGATGATCCTGAATGAAGGCAATCGCCTGCCGACGTTCCCTGGCCATGTAACCTAGCTCGCCCAGTTGGCGGAATTCAGCCAGTTCCGTGTTGCTGCCCGCCGGGTGGACAGAATCGTTCCACCAATGACTGGCATTCCCGAGATTGCCGACACAAACCTCCATCCAAAAATTGTCCTTCAGGAATACCGGATGGTGAAACACTCGATCATTGCGAACCAGCCAGGGTGAAAGGGTAGCGATCAGGGCGAGTGCGGCGGTTGCAGCAGGCAGTTTCCAGCTTTTTCCGTGGGCCTGCAGCCGAAAGCAAACCCAGCCTCCCGAAACCGGCAGAACGGCCAAGACCACGGGAGTCGTGAGTGCGGCAAAGCCCCAAAGAAATCCAAAGCCTGCCCACATCGAAAGGCGGGTCCGGGTTTCCAGCTGCGATGCGATCAAAAGCAGCAGCGTGAGCAGCAAAGCGACCAGGCTGTGATACCACATCGAGCTCGCAGAGAAGTAGACCGCGTAGGGGAAAAATGCCCAAGTCCAGGCCGACCAGATCGCCGTTCGAAGACCGAAACTGTTGCGGGCCAGAAAAAAAATTGGAATGCAGGTCAGAGCCGAAACCAGACTATTGAAGCCGAGCATCGCCAGCGCCGCCGCCTTGGTATAAGCCCCGAATAACGAAAAAACAAAACTCATCAGATACGGAAAAACCGGAGTGATCATCGCCGTGGGTCCGGTTTCGATCCAATACGGATTGCTGAATCCATGACCGCTCGCAATCGAATCGGCAATTTTTCCCATTTCGTAGCCGAACTCCCAATGATCGCGGCCCGGGACCAGAAAATCCCGATAGACGAAACCGACAACCACCAGGCGCAGCGCGAGAGCAATGAGAACAGCCCAAATCAGGTGAGAACGATGATGGGAAGCGGTTTTGGGCGCCCGGAGGCCGGTCGGTTCAATGGTTTTCATGCAGCAGTTCAAGGGCCGTCGCGAAGCGTTCTACCGATTGCCAGAGGAGATCCTCGTGTTTCCGAGATTCAGACATCGGCGTTCTTCATTGGTCGATCTTACACGAATGTCCTTTTGAGCTTCGAATCGTCTGAGTCGCGGCGGCGCGAGGATATTTCGCCAACCCGCTAATGTTTCACAAGAACAGGAATATACTAGCTGTTCGGAGGAGTTTCCTGGTGACGCGATTCTGCTCCACTTATTCTCCGAAATCCTCGCTTGTTATTGCCCTTCTAGCCGTGTTAGTTGGTGCCTGCGTCGCGGCGGCTCAGGATAGCCGTGCGGTTCCTGCCGTGGCCACGGTGCCGCCACCACTGATTACGCAACCGGTCGATGCGGCGCGGTTCACGGTTCTCAACGGCAACACCCATCCTTTGGCGCGCCCGGAGTTTGACCAAGGCACAGCGCCTGCCAACCTCCCCATGGAGCGCATGCTATTGGTGTTGAAGCGGAGCCCGGAGCAGGAGTTTGCTCTGCGTCATTTGATTGACGAGCAGCAGGACAAAGGCTCGCTCAACTACCACAAGTGGCTCACCCCCGAGCAGTTTGGCAAGCAATTCGGCCCGAACGATGGCGACCTCGAGGCCGTGACCGCTTGGCTGCAAGCGGCCGGATTCGAAGTCACGTCCCTTTCGAAAGGCCGAACTGTGATTGAGTTTTCAGGGTCGGTCGGCCAGGTGCAGGCGGCCTTTCACACTTCGATCCATAAATACATGGTGCACGGCGAATCGCACTGGGCGAACGCTGTCGATCCCTCGATTCCGACCGCGCTTGCTCCGGCAGTGCGGGGCGTGCTCTCGATGCACAACTTCCCTCGGCGTTCTTACTCCTCGGTGGTGAGGACGCCGATGCGGGCCAAGCCACGCGAAACTGCGCCCCTGCCCTTGTTCACATTTACGCAGCAACAGAGCACTCTCTACGGCCTCGGCCCCACCGACTTTGCGACGATTTACAACGTGCTGCCGCTATGGAACGCCGGTATCGACGGTACCGGACAAACCATCGCCATCGTGGGCGAGTCCAACATCCATGTCACCGACATCGAGAACTTCCGGAGCCTCTTTGGCTTGCCGGCGAACGATCCTCAGGTCATCCTCAATGGCCCCGACCCCGGGGTGGTCGGAGATGAGACCGAGGCCATACTCGACGTTTCCTGGTCGGGAGCTGTGGCAAAAAATGCCACGATTGATTTGGTGGTTTCCGCTTCCACCGAGACTGCGCTCGGCGTTGACCTTTCCGCCCTCTATATCGTGGACAATAACGTTGCGCCGGTCATGAGCGAGAGCTACGGCGAGTGCGAATCCACTTTGGGCAATGCCGGCAATGCGTTCTACAACGCAGTCTGGCAGCAGGCCGCGGCCGAGGGCATCACCGTGCTGGTCTCGGCGGGCGACGGCGGGTCCGCCGGGTGCGACAACTTCGACGATGAATCAGCGGCGTCGTACGGACTGGCAGTCAGCGGATTCGCTTCCACCCCCTATAACGTCGCCGTGGGCGGCACCGATTTCGATCAGACTCCGGCGACTGCCCCTAATTACTGGAACGCAACCAACGACCCAACCACCGGCGCTTCCGCCAAGTCTTACATCCCGGAAACCGCCTGGAACGATTCTTGCGCCGGAATGGCAATCGGCCAATGCACGGACAACAGCAATTTCCTGAACATTATCAGCGGCAGTGGCGGCCCCAGCAGTTGCTCGACAGTAAACTACAACCTCGGCGAGTGCGCAGGTTACAGCAAGCCTTCATGGCAGACCGGAAACGGAGTGCCGAGCGACGGAGTGCGCGATTTACCCGATGTCTCCCTGTTTGCGAGCAATGGCTTCAACGGCAGCTTCTACATCCTCTGCGAGGCGGATGCGGGCTTCTTTGGTACTCAGGAAACCTGCAGCCTGACGAACTTGACCTTTGTGGGGGTCGGCGGAACCTCGGCCTCGGCACCGTCGTTTGCGGGCATCATGGCGCTGGTCAATCAGCAGATGGCGGCGCAGGGTTTGAGCGCGCGCCAGGGCAATGCCAACTACGCGCTCTACAAACTGGCGGCGTCAAACGGTGCGAGCTGCAATTCCTCGACCGTAGCGCGGAGCGGGAATTCCTGCATCTTTTACGACGTCACGCAAGGCAACAACTCTGTACCCTGCAATCCGAATACTCCGAATTGCGGTGCGGCTCCGGCGGGCAGCTATGGAGTGCTGGTAGATCCGAACAATCCGAGCAATCCTGCCTGGCTCACGACCACGGGCTATGACATGGCGACTGGTCTCGGATCGGTGAACGCGGACAACCTGGTCAATCAGTGGAACAGTGCCACTTTTACCCCCAGCACGACCACGCTTACGAATCTCTCGCCGACGAATCTCACGCACGGCCAGCCGGTAAGCGTCAGTGCGACCGTGGCTCCGCAGTCGGGAACGGGCACGCCTACGGGAGCGATCGCGCTTATGGCGACGCCGACTGGCCAGAACTTGGGTGTGGGCGTAATCCCTCTCAACAACGGTGTTGCCAGCGGCACGACCACCCTGCTTCCCGGCGGCACCTACAACGTGTCCGCTCACTACGCGGGCGATTCCACGTTCGGCGGCAGCGACTCGGCGCCGGTCGAAGTAACCGTTGGGAAGGAGAACAGCGAGACGAAAACGACGCTGGTAGCGTACGGCTACCCCAGCGGGACGTTTTATCAAACCGGCACCATACCCTACGGCACGATATTTTTCCTGCGCAGCGATGTCACGAACGCGGCCGGCACCCCTTGCGCACCCAATCCGCAGGAGACTCAGGCTGCCTGCCCGACCGGAAGCGTGAGTTTCACCAACAACGGCAAGACTCTCGATGCCGGAACCTACGCTCTCAACAATTTGGGCTACACCGAAGATCAGACACTGGCTCCCGAGTTGACCGCATTGGGAAGTTATGCCTTTCAGACAGAGTACAGCGGAGACAACAGCTACAACTCAAGCGCAAGTACGCTGAACGCGACCGTGACGCAGGCGCCGACCTTTACGGAGATGGACATCGAGAACCTTCCGGTGAGCTATAACGGGACCACGCAGGTCTGGATCGCCGATTCAGGAGAATCGTTCACGGTCGACGTGCCGGTATACGCGTACAGCATTCAACAGGCTCCGACCGGAACCATCGCGATTCTAGAGAATGGCAATCCGCTTTCCGGTACGATTTCCTACGACCCGAGGAACGGAAGTTTCAGCGGAAACTACTCCTCCGGCGTCTTCGAATGGGCGTATCTCGCCGGGGCTCTCAGCGCCGCCATCGATACTCCTGGGAACTATACTTTCACCGCATCCTACAGCGGAGATCCATACTATCTGGGATCAGAGAGCCCTTACTCGCTGATCGTCACAGTTCTCGATACGACCTTCAACATTGCCTCGCCGATACCGAACCTTACCATCCCCGCGCCCGGCCAGTCCGGCACGGCCCCGGTCACTTTGACCGCGACCGATAATTTCTTGGGAAATGTAAACGTTAGCTGTGCGCTGCCCGCTGCCATGACCGAAGCGACGTGTCCGTCGACGACCGCGAACCTGCTGGCGAGCAGTGTCGTCGCATCGCTCGTCATCACCACCACCGCTCCCCATCCAGTCGGAGCGGACCGACGAGCCGGCATCGGGCCGCATGGCTTTGGGGTTCTCGCTGGCGTGTTCCTGCTGGCAATCTCTTTTTCGGGTTCATTTTCGAAATCTGGAATCGGGCGGCGAACCCTGTCGCTCAGGTTGCTTCTCCTCGCTGGCGTTGCCTTGATGGTCAGTTGCGGCGGTGGGAGCAACACCAGTTCACCTCCGCCCCAAATCGATCCCGGAACGCCCGCCGGCACTTACACCGTGAGTGTGACGGCAACCTCGTCGGGAATCACGCGAACCGGCAGTTTCAATGTCACTGTGCAGTGACGATTGCCATCCGAATGCGGGCGAATCGAGGCCGGGTTCGCTAATTGATCAATGTTTATCTTCCCGGCTGTGCGGTAACCTCGGTAACTTGGTTTGCGTTACGAATCAAACTACTCTTGTGGGCAATGCCTCCGGGAATACAACGTTACAAGCGCACTAAGATGGTGCTACCGTTGCGGGTCTGGCCCGCCGACGAGAATGGTCAGAGCGCCGGGCCGCTACTTGCCCACACGCTTGACATCAGCCCCATCGGCGGACGGTTGGGCGGACTTCGCAATCCGCTCGAGACCGGTCAAATCATCATGCTGCAGCGGGGTCAGAACCGTTTTCAGTTTCGCGTGATCTGGACGAATCAGCTTGGCCCCGGCGAGATTCAGGCGGGCATTGAGTCGGTCGGGTTCGAAGAAAAAATCTGGGGAGTCGACCTTCCCGTCGAACCTGCCTCCCCTGCGACTTCGAGCGCGCGACCTGATTTTCTAACGCCGACTGCCGAAGGCGTGAATCAGCGGATGCGTTGGAGTGTGGCTGTCGCCGGCCTGCTACTGGCAGTTTCAGTGGGAGGATTCATCGGGCGCTCGATTCTAACGAACTATGGCCAAGTTGCAACCATCGCCCTGCCTGCGACGACCCCTACGGTGGTGGTCCCTGTGGTATTCAGTAGCCCACGACCTTATGGCAATGTCAAAGTAGTTTTCTCGAGCGAAGAAGGTGGCTCCGGCTCCACTCGCTTGCAGGTGGCGGAGGCACCGCAGGGCCATGTGATCTATCCTGACGCGCCCGAGGCCAATCTTACCGGCACGGTCGGAATGAAGGCTGTGATCGCAACCGATGGCCGGGTGAAAGAAATCCATGTTTTGAGTGGCAATCGGATTTTGGCCGAGGCCGCGGTTCAGGCCGTCAGGTTCTGGCGTTATACACGTCATGAACTGAACGGCGATGCGGTCGAAGCCGAGACCGGCGTGACCATCAGTTTCCATGGGCAGGACGCTGTTTCGATCAGGTTTCCATCCGCTACCGACAACAAAGGGACCGCGCTTAAGGCCAAGGTAGCTAGCTAAATCCGTTCGCCGCTCCCGCCTGGACGATGAACAGTTTCGAACCCGCACTTCATGCGGATCGCCTGCTAGCGGATCGCCTGCTCGTTGGATCGGCAATACTACTTTTCTAGTATTGACCTCGCTCCCTGACTCCATATAATCGCGAGACCTCTGCTGGTGTGAAAACTTCGCTTGCAGTCGCACACTTTGGGCGTACAACCTCGTCTTGTAAAAAGAGCGTTGATCCGAGCGTTCGCGGTGATCGCTCTGGCGTGGATGCTTGCCTGCGCTGCGCTGTACGACGTCATGCGGCGGCCGCCCGAAACATTTGGGCGGTTGATGGCGCGAATACCAGGCCCAGTCGCGTTTCTTGTTCTTCCCTTTGAGACTCTGTGGACGCATGCTCGCGCCGGCAAATTGCAGGTGGGCGATTCCGCGCCCGATTTCTCCCTGATGAAGCACGACAAGAGCGCCTGGGTGCAACTCTCCACCCTCACCAGGCAGGGGCAACCCGTAGTGCTGATCTTTGGCAGCTACACCTGACCGCCCTTCCGGCGGGAGGTTCCCGCGCTCAACCGGCTCTACGAGCAATACGGGAACAAAGTCGCTTTCCTAGTGGTGTACATCACCGAAGCGCATCCTAGCGACGTATGGCAGATGCAGAGCAATATAAAGGACAAGGTGGTGCTAGCGAGCCCGAAAGATGAAGAGGAGCGTGCGCTGGTGGCGGGAGCATGCGTACGAAAACTCGGCATCCAGATTCCCGCAGTGATCGACGAATTTGGCAATTCGACCGAACAAGCTTACACGGGGTGGCCTGACCGTCTTTACCTGATCGACGCCAAGGGCCATATCGCCTACAAGGCGAAACCAGGTCCCTTCGGTTTTAAGCCGGAGGAATTACGCGCGGCGCTCTCGAGGTTGGTAAATTAAGCCGCTCGCGTTGTATGCTCTTGGCGTGTCGAGGTCGCCTGCGCCCCGTCGGTCGCCAACTCCCGGATTATTCTTAGGGCTGATCATCACTTTAGCAGCCGTGGTTGCTTACTCGGAATACATCACGCGGCAGATCTCCGGGTTGCGCGAACTGCAGAACAACCTGGTGGACCGCAATCGCAAAGACTCTTTGCAGTTGCTACGTATCCAGAACGATTTGAACTCGCTCGCGCTGGCAATGCGCGACATGCTGGACAACGATGAGCCCTATCCGCTGACCGCCTGGTCGGCGCAGTTCGAACGCGTGCGGACCGATCTGGATGACGCGCTGCGGCGCGAACGGCAGGTTGCGCCGGTGAATCGCACTCCTGAACAAGAGCAGTATCTGGAGAATTCACTCGCGCAGTTCTGGGATGCCGCGGATCGGATCTTCGCCCTGGCGCGGGACCCCGGCCAGACCGAAGCCAGGACGCAGATCCGCATCTCGTTGCGAGCCCGGCAGGAAGCGCTCAGTACGGCAGTCTCGCGCTTGCTGGTGCAGAACAACGAGAGCGAGGAGCAAGCGGCGCTGCGGATCGCGCAGATTTATGATCGCGTTCAGCGGCAGGTGTATTTGTTTCTGGCGGCGACTTTGATTGCGATTCTCTTTACCAGCCTTTATTTGATCCGTTCGAATCGGCGATTGTTCGCGCAACTTGCAGCGCTTTTCGAGCAGCGCAGCGAACTGGCCCAGAAGCTCATTTCAACCCAGGAATCCACGTTGCGCCACATCTCACGCGAATTGCACGACGAGTTCGGACAGATTCTCACTGCCGTCGGAACGATGCTGACTCGCGCCGGAAATCAGGCTCCAGAGGGATCGGCGCTGCGCTCTGAGTTGCGTGAAGTCTGTGAGATTACCCAAAGTGCGCTGGACAAAGTGCGCAGCCTTTCGCAGGCCCTGCATCCGGTGATGCTCGAGGAAACCGGGCTGGAGAGCACGCTCGACTGGTACTTGCCGGTGGTAGAAAGGCAGGCTGGGATTCACGTATTCTATGAGAAATCGGGCGAGTCTTTTCCGGTGAACGGTAACGCTGCCATTCATGTGTATCGCGTGGTGCAGGAAGCTCTGAACAACCTGACCCGACATTCGGGTGCGACCGAATCGTGGGTGCGTATGCGCTTTCTGCCGCAAGCTTTGGAAGTCGAAGTGGAAGATCACGGCAAGGGCTTTGAAGCGCAGTCGGCAACCTTGGGAATTGGATTGGTGGCGATGCGCGAACGGGCGGAATTGCTGGGTGGCATGGTGGAATTCTTGCCGCCCGCGCACGGTGGAACTGGCACCATGGTTCGATTAAGGGTGCCGAGAGTGAGTTTGGATTCCTATGCCGGATAAGATTTCCGTTTTGCTGGTTGACGACCATACCCTGGTGCGGCGAGGATTTCGGCGCCTGCTGGAGGATGAGCCTGACATCACCGTGATCGGCGAGGCTGGCAATGCCGCGGAAGCGATCAAACTCGTGGATGAGCTCCATCCGAAAGTGATTGTCATGGATTGCGCCATGCCCGGGATGAATGGATTGGAAGCGACGCGGCAGATTCTTCGCAAGCATCCGCAGGCGTTGGTGCTCATGCTCAGCATGCATCCGGAGGAGACCCTGGTGCGGCAGGCACTCGATGCCGGCGCGCGCGGTTATGTCCTGAAAAACGCCGTGGACCTGGAGTTGGGCGTTGCGATCCGGCGAGTGGCGAACGCCGAAACGGTGCTCGATTCTCAACTCAAGCGGCCGGCTGCGCTCCGGGGCAGGCGGCACGCTGGGCTTACTCCTCGCGAACTCGAGATCCTGCAGATGATCGTGGATGGCAAGTCCAACAAGGAAATTGCAACCGTACTCGACCTTAGCGCCAACACAGTCGCCGTCCATCGCGCCAACATGATGGACGCTTTGGGGGCTCACAAGACCGCCGAGCTGGTTGTCTATGCGATCCGCAACGGGCTGGTCAATCTTCCGTGAGAAGCCCTTTCGAGAACCGGGGCGCCCTAACGCGACGAGGTTTTCTCGGGGTAATCGCGGGCTTGGCGTCGACAACAAGTTTGCGATGGGACGCGTTCGCGGCTCCGCCCGTGCCTGACCCCGGTTTCAGGCTGGTCGATGTCACTGCCCCATCGGGCATTCGTTTCCGCCACAATAGCGGCGCGTACGGCGGTAAGCTGCTGCCGGAGACACTCGGCGCCGGTTGTGCGTTCCTCGACTATGACCGCGACGGTTGGCAGGACGTTCTTCTGGTCAATGGCGTCGATTGGCCCGGACACAATCGCGAACCTAAATCGGAGCCGAGCACGCTGAAACTTTATCGCAACAATCGGAACGGGACGTTTTCCGACGTGACCCGCAGTGCCGGGCTCGATCTTGAAATGTACGGCATGGGGGTTGCGATTGGAGATTACGACAACGACGGCTATCCTGACATTCTGATTACCTGCGTCGGGCAGAACCGGCTGCTCAGAAACACCGGCAAGGGGGCCTTCGTCGATGTTACGAAGTCGAGCGGCCTCGGCGGCCGGCAGGCCATGAGCACATCCGCCTTATGGTTTGATTTCGACCGCGACGGGCTGCTCGATCTGTTTGTCTGCAATTACGTCAAGTGGTCTCCCGAACACGATGTATTCTGCAGTCTCGATGGCAAGCATAAGTCGTATTGCACGCCCGAAGCCTATCGCGGAGAAACCTGCTGGTTGTTCCACAATCGCGGGAATGGAACTTTTGAGGATGTCACGGCCACCAGCGGAATTTTCGACAGCAGCTCGAAGTCGCTCGGGGTAGCCATGCTCGACTACGACCGTGATGGCTGGCCTGATTTGCTGGTGACCAATGACACGCAGCCCAATAAGCTTTATCGGAATCAGCGCAATGGCACGTTCAAGGACGTGGCTGTCGATGCCGGCATTGCCTTTTCCGCAGAGGGCGGCGCCCGCGCCGGCATGGGTGTCGATGTGGCCGACTTCGACAATTCGGGAAACGCGGGCGCGGCCATCACGAATTTCGATAACGAGATGACGGGGCTCTACCGGCTCTCCGATGCTGGGAACTATATTGACGTGGCGATGCAAAGCGGGGTGGGACTGGCGTCAAAAGATAAACTGGGGTTCGGATGCCTGTTTCTCGACGCCGATTTGGATGGCGCGCTGGACTTGGCGGTTGTGAACGGACATATCGACGACACGGTGCGCAACGTCAGCGGGGTCGGCTACGCGCAGTCGCCGCAACTTTTCCTGAACAGTGGAAAGGGAACGTTTGTCGACGTGGCCGCTGAAGCCGGTGGCGGCTTCAGCCAACCAAAGGTAGGTCGAGGGCTTGCCTGCGGCGATTTCGACCGGGACGGTGATGTCGATTTGCTGATTACAACCAACAATGGACCCGCCTATCTCTATCGCAATGACCAGATCGCCGGAAACCAAAGCGTCCGGATTCACTTGATTGGAACGAAGTCGAATCGCGACGCCATCGGGGCTTCGGTAAAAATCTTTCACGGCTCGTCGAACCGAACCTCGATCCAATCGCGCGTGGTGAAGGGCGGGTCGAGCTATCTGTCGCAGTCCGAACTGCCCGTAACCTTCGGTTTAGGAAAGCGGGAGAAGATTGATCGGCTGGTGATTGAATGGCCCACGGGAAGAACGGAAGAATACAAAAACCTCAGCGCGGGCCGGTCTTATGACTGCGTCGAATCAAAAGGGATTACCGCCCAGCCGGGATTCTAGAGGTCGAACCAAACATGTCGTGGATCAATCCGAGAATCTAGCGGACGGGCGATCGGACATTCGAAGGAGCGAATCGAGATGAGAATGTTTATCCAGGGAGTGGCAGCGACCGTTGCTCTGTTTTTCATGTCCGGGTTCGGTCCCGCGCGACCGGAAGTTCCGGAAACTTTGAAGGCCCCGGCTGGCGAGGAGGTCATTCTCTCGGCGCATGCTACGGGCGTACAAATCTATGTGTGCCAAGCCGGGACGGAGGGAAATAGTGCTTGGGTGCTGAAGGCGCCCGAGGCCGATCTGACCGACGCGACCGGGAAGACGATTATCCATCATTCCGCTGGACCAACCTGGAAGCACGTCGATGGAAGCGAAGTTACAGGGAAGCTGGTGGCTAAGCAGGATGCACCGAAGCCGGGCGCGATCCCGTGGCTGCTGGTGTCGGCGGCGAGTCACAGCGGCGAGGGTATTCTCACCCGCGTTACAACCATCCAACGCATTTTTACCGACGGCGGCCTGCCACCGAAAGCTGCCGATTGCAACTCCTCGGCAAAGGGCAGGGAAGCGCGAAGCGCCTATTCCGCCGATTACTATTTCTACGCGCCGCCTCCAGGAAAAGCTGCGAAGGCTGGCGGTAAGTGAACGGCTGTAGGCGCTCACGTCAAGTGCCGCTTCAACTCCCATACCGGGAAGTTCAGCGACTCCCTGCAACGATTAAAGCGACATTGATCTTATTTGTCTGACTGCGCGCCAAGATTATCCGATGCCAGATTGTCATCGAGAGCTGGCAACGACCGCTGCAACTGGGTAGCGTCGCCTGACCAGAGAACGTAATGACTAGGGCAGGCGGCCGACGTCGAGCGGATTGCCATCGTTCCACCTTGCGCTGACGCATAGACCCTCTCCTGCTTGTCGATCCACCCTGTTTGAAAGTCCGAAGGACCTGGCCCCGCCCCAGGGCTAAGAACCGCTCATCTATGGGAAACGATGGGAAACAATCCACTACGTTGGAAACCTGCGGCAGGGTGCGTCCTGACCAAAGCGACAGACGGTTGCCAACGCTTGGTCGGTGCCGACAAGAATTGTGCAAATTGGTGACACCCTGTTGACAAGTTGCTCCTGGGTGGAGACGTAGCATTCAGGCGCTGGCAGAACTGAGAAAATCGCGGTTCGAGCGCTCTCTCACTCCGCGACTGACTCGCTCTCTCGGCGTACTCAATCCAAGGAGGTTCTGTATGCAGCGTCACAAGATTGCTTTTACCCTCTGCCTCGGCCTTGCGGTAATGCTCGTCTCAAGCGCGGCCCGGGCGCAGTATCGAATGACCAATCTCGATTCGAATCAGGCAAGATCAGCGAAATATATGGATCCGTTGCAGGTCAACGGCTGGGGGCTGGCTTACGGCCCGGGCGGACCCTTCTGGGTCAGCGATCAGGGTTCCGGCTGGTCGACACTCTACAATGGCCAAGGAGTCAAGCAGGGCTTGGAGGTGCTGATTCCGTCCGCCACCGGCGCAGGCCCTGGCCAGCCCACTGGAATTGTCTTCAATGGATCGTCTGATTTTCAGGTAGGAGGATCGAACTCCTTTTTCCTGTTCGCAACTTTGGACGGGACGATCAGCGCCTGGGCTCCGAAAACCAATCCCAACGCCGCAATCATTGCGGTGAATAACTCGGCGGCCGGCTCGATGTTCACCGGCCTGGCGGTTACCAACCGGCCTTCGGGGAATCTGCTGTATGCCGCCGACCTGGCCAATAACGTCGTCGATGTGTATGACGGAAACTTCAATCTCGTCAATTCGTTTACCGATCCCGCACTCCCGCCGGGAAACGCGCCGTTCGGCATTCAGGACATTAATGGACTGGTCTACGTAGCGTTTGCCCTGGTATCGGAAGCGCCGGGCGGCTACATCGACGTCTTCCAGGAGGACGGAACATTCGTGAAGACCCTGGCAGCGGGCGCGCCGTTGAACCAGCCCTGGGGCCTCGCCGTGGCGCCCAGTCATTTCGGGCCACTCAGCAACGCCCTGCTGGTCTCCAACAACACAAACAACGGCACCATCAACGCTTTTAATCTTGAAACCGGCCAGTTCGTGGGCACCGTCAAGGATGAGAACGGCAAGGAGATCATCATCAATCAGCTCTGGGGGATTGAATTTGGCGGAGGAAACGCAAACAGTGGACGGACCAACCAACTCTTCTTTACCGCCGGTCCGTACAACAATCTCGCGGGGACATTCGGTGTGATTGGATTGCAATAATCGCGAGCGTTCGAAGACGCAAGAAGCAAAGCACGTTCGAGCGAAGGCCACCCGTAGAGGTGGCCTTCGTGTCTGCTCGCAGCAAAATTCGATTTGCACAAAGCCAGTTTTGCCGCGCGCCATAGGGTGCGTGAATCGAGCGCCCTCCGCCGTTCGATTGATTTACAACAAGACAGCTGATGCAGGTCATACTTTGACAGCCTGTATAATGGCATGCAATGGCATTGACAGTTCCGAACTAGGGCACTTATCTTGATTTATCCACTCTGCTTGCTTGCCAAGTAAATTTTCAGGAGATCAGTCATGTTCAGAAAACTGTGTATCGGGATGATTGCGGCTACCTTGCTGGTTACGGCTGCAGGGGCACAAACCGTAGACGAGATTATTGCCAAAAACATTCAAGCGCGTGGCGGGGCGGACAAACTGAAAAGCGTGCAGTCGATCAAGGCCACGGCAACGATGGCAATGGGGCCTGGAATGGAGGCGCCGGGTCTGTTGATTCAGAAGCGGGGAAATCTGGCGCGGCTCGAATTCACCGTCCAGGGCATGACGGCGGTGCAGGCTTACGACGGCAAGAACGCATGGCAGATCATGCCGTTCACGGGCAAGAAAGATCCCGAACTGATGTCCTCCGACGAGGCCAAAGAGGTCGAAGAAATGGCTGACCTCGATGGCCCACTGGTTGACTACAAGATCAAAGGAAACCAAGTCGAACTTCTCGGCAAAGAAAAGATAGAAGGGACCGACGCTTACAAGTTGAAGGTGAGCCTCAAAAACGGCGACGTTCAGACTGTCTACATCGATTCCGATTCCTTCCTTGAGATCAAGGAAGAAACCAAGCGAACGGTCAGGGGAAGCGAGCAGGTGGTGGAGTCGGCGATCGGCGACTACAAGGAAGTGGACGGGATCGTTTTTCCGTTCGCGGTCGACAGCGGAGTGAAGGGAAGTCCCGAGAAACAGAAGCTTACCATAACCAAGATGGAACTCAATTTGCCGGTGGACGACTCGATTTTCAAGATGCCCGCAGTTCCAGCACCAGCACCGGCCAAGGCCGACGCGCCAAAAAACTGAGTGGGTTAGGGAGAACGTTGAATCGTTGCTCCTGAAGGGCGGTTCAGACGGTGCGCATCGGCATCGCTCAAGCGAGGTCCTGATACGGAACCTACGATGCCGTGGGACGAAGCGACGCGATGTCATGAGACGACGCGCGTTCGTGTCACGGATGCCAAACCGTCAGAATTCGAGGGAACATGTTTGATCGTGCGCGAATTTTCTGGCTTGCTTTCTTCGTCGTCGCTCGGGCACTGGCCGCCTCGGCACAGGATGTAACGCTCGATTCCGACACGCTGAGCGGACTTCCGATCCGAGCCATTGGCCCGGCGGTAACGGGCGGCCGTATCGCCGATATCGTGGCGGTCCACGAGGGACAGCGGCTGACGATTTATGTTGGCTCGGCGAGCGGCGGCGTGTGGAAGTCGGTGGACGGCGGCACGACCTTCGAGCCGATCTTCGACAAGCAGCCCTCGCTCTCGATCGGTTCGGTGGCCGTCGATCCTTCCAATCCGAAAACGGTTTGGGTGGGAACGGGTGAGTCCTGGGTTCGCAACAGCGTTTCAGTGGGAACGGGGATCTACCGCTCGCGCGATGGCGGAGAGAATTGGGAAGCTTTGGGACTGGCTGACTCCGAGCATATCAGCCGCGTTGTGGTGCATCCAAAGGACGGCAACACGGTGTATGCCTGTGCGCTCGGTCATTTGTGGAGTTCGAACACGGAGCGAGGCGTCTTCAAGACTAGCGATGGCGGCAAGACCTGGAACAAAGTTCTCTACCGCAACGACAGCACCGGCTGCGCGGAGATGGCGATGGATCCGCAGGATTCGAATGTTCTCTATGCCGCGATGTGGGACGTGCGTCGCGAACCGCATAACTTTCGCTCCGGCGGCCCGGGTAGCGGATTGTTCAAGAGCACGGACTCGGGTGCCACCTGGCATGAACTGAGAAAGGGTCTGCCGCAGGGTGATTTGGGGCGGATCGGGATCGCGATTGCGCCCTCGAACCGCGCTCGTGTGTATGCCGTGGTCGAAGCGAAGAATCATACGGCGCTGTTCCGGTCCGACGATGGGGGTGAGACTTGGACCGAGACCAACAACTCGTTCAACGTCAGCGGACGGCCGTTTTATTTTGCGCGTCTCGCGGCCGACCCGAAGAATGCGGATCGCGTGTACAAACCGGGATTTTTCCTGACCGTCAGCGAAGACGGCGGCAAGAGTTTCAGCGCTGCGTTCGCCGCCAATGAGGGAGCAGGCGGCGGAAACCACGGGGATCATCACGCGCTGTGGATCGATCCGGACAATCCCGATCAAATGCTGCTCGGCACCGACGGGGGGGTGTATCAATCGCTCGACCGCGCCTCGCACTGGCGATTTCTCTCGAACCTTCCGGTGTCGCAGTTCTATCACGTGAGCACCGACATGGCTGACCCTTACAACGTGTATGGCGGCCTGCAGGATAACGGCACCTGGATGGGCCCCTCGCGGGCGACCGATGGAGTTGCCAATCGTCACTGGCGGAACATCGATTTTGGCGATGGTTTCTGGGCGTTTTCCGACCCCAGCGATGCGGACTATGCCTATGCGGAATACCAGGGCGGAATGGTCTCGCGCTTCCGGAAGTCCACCGGCGAAGCGAAAGACATCAAGCCGCTGCCGCGATCCGGCGAGCCGGAGTTCCGGTTCAATTGGAACGCGCCGATACATATGAGCGCGAACCATCCGGGGACGATTTACCTGGGCGGACAATTCCTGTTCCGCTCGCGTGATCACGGAGAATCCTGGGACCGGATTTCTCCGGATCTGACCACCAATGATCCCGCTCGGCAACATCAGGAATTGTCTGGCGGGCTGACCATTGACAATTCGGACGCGGAGAAGTTTGAAACCATCTACACGATCGCGGAGTCTCCTAAGAATGGTGACGTGATCTGGGTGGGCACGGACGACGGAAATGTCCAGGTCACTCGCGATGACGGCAAGCATTGGACGAATGTCGCGAAAAATGGTTCCGGATTGCCTTCGGGGACTTGGGTGTCGACCATCGAGGCCAGTCATTTCGATCCAGCCACTGCTTATGCGACTTTTGATGGACACGCTGCAGGCGACATGAAGACCTATGTCTACCGGACAATGGATTATGGGAAGACGTGGACCTCGCTTTCAACCTCGGAGCTGAGCGGCTACGCGCACGTGGTGCGGGAAGATCTGGTGAATGCCAGTCTTTTGTTCGTGGGCACCGAGTTCGGACTTTTCATTTCGCTTGATGACGGGGCGCACTCGGCGCAGTTCAAGGGCAGTCTCCCGAATGTGGCCGTGCGCGACATTGCCATCCATCCGCGCGAATCGGATTTAATTCTGGCGACCCATGGCCGCGGGATCTACATTCTTGACGATCTGACACCCGTCCGCGCTCTTACCCCGGAACTTCTGGCGAAAGATCTGGTGATTCTGCCGTCACGACCCTCGGTGCTTGCGCTGCCGGCGGGCGAACAGCGATTCGATGGAGATTCTGAGTTCCGAGGACGAACCCTGCCGGAGGCGGCGGCGATCGTCTACTACCAAAAGAAGCGGCACATTTTCGGCGATCTGAAACTCGATATCTACGACGCGAAGGGCCAGTTGGTGACTTCTCTGCAAGGCGACAAGCGCCGCGGATTGAATCGTGTGCAATGGCCCGAGCGAGAGAAACCGCCAAAAATGCCGCCGGCTGCCGGACTGGTGGAGAACGAGTATGTATTCTTCGGGCCGCAGGTGCGGGAAGGAACGTACACGGTCAAACTCACCAAAGGTAAGGAGACTTATTCTTCGGAGGTCAAGCTGGCGCCGGATCCGCGATCGAAAAGCACTGCGGCGGAT
>Ga0302324_100005286_pt1 | contig 28174 bp, 23 predicted proteins | sample Palsa_T0_1_FD_201949 | JGI IMG/M metagenome (GOLD analysis project Ga0302324, IMG submission 201949) | Peat permafrost microbial communities from Stordalen Mire near Abisko, Sweden - Palsa_T0_1 | ecosystem: Environmental > Terrestrial > Soil > Palsa > Peat permafrost | place: Sweden: Abisko...
AGCTCTTGCGCCACTCCACCGGCCATGATTTCACGCATTACCGGCACACGACGACACTGCGCCGGATTCATCGCCGGATGGTCGTGCACAAGATCGAGAAGATGAAAGATTACGTGAAGTTCATCCAGTCGAATCCAGCCGAAATCAAAATCCTGTATCAGGACATGCTGATCAACGTCACCAGCTTTTTCCGGAATCCCCGGATATTCGAGGGGCTGAAATCCGAAGTGTTCCCGGCGATGGGGAAACAGCGCGGGCCGAATGTGGCCATTCGCATCTGGACGCCTGGTTGCTCCTCCGGCGAGGAGACCTATTCGATTGCTATAGCGCTGCTCGAATACCTGGGAGACAAGGCGCGGAAGGTTTCCATCCAGATTTTCGGAACCGACGTGAGCGAACCCAGTATCAACAGGGCGCGCACCGGCGTCTATCCGGAAAACATTCGGGAAGACGTCAGTCCCGAGCGCCTGCGCCGCTTTTTTACGAAGGTGGGGGGCGCCTACCACATCAGCAAGAGCGTCCGCGACATGTGCATTTTCGCGCAGCACAACTTGCTGAACGATCCTCCGTTCTCACAGATGGACCTGATTTGCTGCCGTAATTTGCTCATTTACCTCGAACCTGTCTTGCAAAACAAAGTGATTTCCTTTTTTCACTACGCCACGCGTCCCGATGGCTTTCTCGTGCTGGGCAGCTCCGAGGGACTGGGAACCGCTTCCGACCAGTTCGCCCCGGTGGACCGCGCCCACAAAATCTTTTCCAGGAAAACTGCGCAGGGCAGGCAGGTCGTCACGTTTTCCCTGCAGAGCGATCCCGCCCGCGCCTATTACAATCCGGCGTGAATGCCGGCAAAGCAGCCTGACGCGCCTCCGAACTTTGTCGACATACAGAAGGAATTCGATCGAAAGCTCCTCACCCAGTATGTCCCGGCCACGGTATTCATCGGCGAGGACGGCGAAATTCTACATACCCGCGGCAATGTGAACCGTTATCTGAAGCTTGCTCCCGGGCGCGCCAGCCTGAACCTGCTGAAAATGGTTCTCGACGGTCTCCAGTTCGATTTGCGCAGCGCCATCGCCCGCGCAAAAAAAGACAACCGCACGGTAAAGAAGCAAAACATGCTGATCGAGAGCGGAAACGGTAACAATCGCGGGGCCGAGTCCGGGCGATTTGTGAATTTCGAGGTGGTTCCGGTCTCCACCGGCCAGTTGAAGGATTCCTACTTCATGGTGGTATTCGAGGACTCGCAGACTGAGGCGCCTCGCCGGAAGTCTTCCGGGAAGCGGGGTAGAGAATCGGAATCTCGGAACCGCCAGGCCAACAAGCTCGCGCAGGAGCTTGCTGCCACGAAGGAACACCTGCAGGCCGTCATCGAAACGCATGAGGCTACCAACGAGGAGCTTCAGTCCGCCAACGAAGAGATTCTATCGAGCAACGAGGAACTCCAGAGCACCAACGAAGAACTGGAGACGGCCAGGGAAGAGCTGCAGTCGACCAACGAGGAGCTCACGACTGTCAACGACGAACTGCGCAGCCGGAATTCGGAAGTGAGCCTGATCAACAACGATTTGATGAACCTCCTCTCGAGTATCGACATTGCCGTGGTGATGGTAGGGAGCGATCTGACGATTCGCCGGTTCACCCAGCGCGCCCAGGAGCTTTTCGCGCTGATCCCAGGCGATGTGGGGCGCCCCTTGGGGAATATCAATCCAGCCGTGGAGCTTCCTGGCCTGCAGCAAACGGTGATGCAGGTAATGGAAAAGTTGCAACCGGTGGAAAAAACGCTTACAGACCACAGCGGCAACCGCTTTCAGCTGCGTGTGCTCCCTTATCGCACGGCGGAGAACAACGTCGACGGCGCTGTGATTACCCTCGTTGACGTTTCGCGGCAGGCGCAAGGCACGAAGACCTAGCTCGGCTCTGCTGCGCCCGGCTTTCAGCGTGGCAGGGCCGATTTTCTGGTGCCCTTGCCGTCAGGCTGTACTAGGGATAAGACCTTATTCTCTGCGGTTTACTCGCGAGGCTATAATTCCGCTGTTGACGATCTTGCCCAACAAGACCAACTCGAAACCCGGGCGGCCAGGGCGAAAGAAGGCCCAGGCTGCGAACGATTCCATCAGCCGATCTTTTACAGCACCCTCCGTTAAAGAGCATGACGTGCACATGCTCTGGGAATTGCTCGACGGTCTGCACGTGGGAGTCGCGAATGTACTGCCATCCGGCAAAGTCCTCTACGCGAATACTCGATTTCTGGAATCACTGGGAATTCCGCAGCACCACGATCCTTCCGGTGTCCAGCTCAACGACTACGTAGCCCCTTCGTGCTGGGACGCGATGTATGAAGCACTCGGCCGCGCCATCCAGGTCCCCGTGGACGGGGAGTTTCAGGTTGCCGCAGTGGGCGAGAACCCAAGGACCATCCGCCTTTCGCTGGGCCCGGTGTGCACCGAACAGGGGCCGACGGTTCGGATCGTGGCTACCGAAGTCACCGAGCTGGTGGAGACCAACAGGGCCCTACGCGAAACCGAGGCCTCCCTCCGCAGCCTCTCGGCCAGAATTCTGCAGCTGCAGGATCAGGAGCGGCGGCGCATCGCGCGCGACCTGCACGACACCACGGGCCAGGAACTCGCCGTGATTGTAATGTCGCTCAAGCATCTTTCGAATAGTCTCGATCAGCCCGGCTTTGACGCTCGCAAAGCCATCGCGGAAGTGAGCGAACTCGCGCGGCAAGTGAATGACGAGATCCGCACCCTCTCCTATCTATTGCATCCGCCGCTGCTCGATGAGTTCGGGCTGGGCTCCGCGTTGAAGTGGTACTTGGAAGGCTTCAACAAACGCAGCGGCATTGATGTGGCGCTGGAGGTTTCCGAGAAGCTTCCCCGATTCGCATCGGACAAAGAGATGGCTCTGTTCCGCGTCGTGCAGGAAAGCCTCACCAATGTGATGCGCCACTCCGGAAGTCGAAAGGCCTGGATTCGTGTCACTCGGGACGATGAGGTAGTGCAGGTGGAGGTGGAAGACGAAGGGGCGGGAATGGATCCAGCGGTCCTTGCCCGGCTTGCGAGCGGCGCAAAGGCTCGCGGCGTCGGGATTCCGGGTCTGCGCGAGCGGCTCCGCCAGTTAGGGGGGCGCCTGGAAATTTCATCCAGTTCGGGAGGGACGCGGTTGGTGGCCGTTCTTCCGGCTGAGTCCGCTTCCGTACCGGACGATGTCTCACGGTCTGCCGAAGCGCCCGCAGCGGAATCGCTGCGGGATTCGGGCCCTCCTCGACGACCAGCCGGACTTCGAAATGTGCGATGAAGCCAGGAGCGGGAAAAGTTCTTGAGAGGATTCTATTTCGGCGAAGCCAAGGCTGAGACCGCTCGCCACGCGCCGCTTTCGGTAATGGCGCGAAACCTTCATCCTGCTGTATCCTCGACATCTGCTTTGATTGGGTTTGCGCGCGTCTCAAAATGTCTGACAAAAATTCGCATCCTTCCGCGGTAGTCCCTGCTTCCAGCGCCCCCACGCGCGCGGACGAGCTGTTTGAACGCGCCAGGAACATTCTCGTCGGCGGCGTGAACAGTCCGGTGCGCGCTTTTCGAGCCGTGGGCGGTACTCCCCTCGTGATCGACCGCGCCCGGGGTTCGCGGCTCTGGGACGTCGATGGGCGCGAATACATCGACTACGTGTGTTCGTGGGGCGCGCTGATTCTGGGCCACGCGCACCCGGATGTGGTCGCCGCTATTTCCGAACAGGCGCAGCGCGGCACCAGCTATGGGATGACTTCTCCCCTGGAAATTGAGCTCGGCGAGGCCATCGCCGGGGCGCTTCCCTCGATCGAGCGCCTTCGGTTTGTCAGCTCGGGCACCGAGGCGACGATGTCGGCCATTCGCGCTGCCCGCGGTTTCACCAAGCGCGACTACATCCTGAAATTCGAAGGGGGCTATCACGGACACGCGGATAGCTTCCTCGTCGAAGCGGGCTCCGGTGTTGCCACGCTCGGCATCGCGGGCAGTCCTGGGGTGCCCAGCGCTCTCGCCGCGCTTACTTTGAATGCGCCTTACAATGACCTCGAAGCGGTCGAGCGGGTGTTTCAGCAACACCCCGGAAAAATTGCCGCCGTGATCGTCGAGCCGGTTGCGGCCAACATGGGAGTAGCACCGCCCGCCGCTGGGTTTCTGGAGGGGCTCCGAAAGATCACGCAGGTCGGCGGCGCTCTCCTGATCTTCGATGAAGTGATCACCGGTTTTCGCATAGCCTACGGCGGAGCGCAGAATTTCTTCGGCATCCAGCCGGATTTATCGGTGTTCGGAAAAATTATCGGCGGTGGATTGCCGATGGCGGCCTACGGCGGCCGCCGCGACATCATGGAGACGATCGCGCCGCTCGGACCTGTCTATCAGGCGGGTACTTTGTCCGGGAATCCGCTGGCGATGCGCGCGGGCCTCGCAACTCTGCCAAAGCTTCAGGCGGCGGGCTTCTATGAGGCGCTGAACCGCAAAGCACAGCGGCTCGCGGAAGGATTGCGCGCAGCGCTAAAGGAGTCTAGCGTAGCAGGGCACGTGAACATCGCCGGTTCTTTGCTCACCGTGTTTTTCACCGCGGAGGCTGTCCGAGACTACGCAGGCGCCAAAAAATCGGACACCGCTCTCTTTTCGGCATTCTTCCACCAGATGCTTGCTCGCGGCATATTCCTTCCGCCTTCCCAGTTTGAGGCCTTCTTCGTCTCGGCGGCCCACTCCGAAGACGACATCGACCGCACCAGCGCGGCCGCGCGCGAGAGTTTGCGGGCCGTCGTTTCGGCGCCGGCGGTAAAGTAAATTATGCTTTCTTGTGATGTGAGATTCGAAGTGCGAGTAGCGGGAGTTTTCGAAGGGTTGTAAATTGTAAGTGCTTACTTCCCGTCCTTCAATTCCACGGTGACTTCCGCCCCGCGCCCGGCTCCGAGCGTGCGCGAAGCGTTTCCCTTGTTCACGGAAATTTCGAGATAGCCGCTCGAGCCCATCAATCCCACAACCTCCCCGGCCGCACCTTGAGCAAATGTCTCCACCACCTTGGTGGCCTGCCCGTTCCCGGCGCTGATCGTGATTTCACCCTCGCCCGCCGCAAGTTGCGGGAGATCCTCGGCGGTAATGTTCGTAATCAGGTTGCCGAAATGATCCGCGTGCAAAACGCTTCCTTGGATCGTATTCCCCGTTCGTTTGGCTTTGGGTATGCCGAAGCGAACAAAGTCGGTAATGGGCTCTCCGAAGCTCGATGTCTGCCAGGATTTTGTAAGCCACGCCGCCACCGGCGCAAAAATGTCGCGCCCATGGAATGTCTTGCTCACCGGCTGGCGGAAATAGTGCTCGGAGATAATGTCCCAGACGTGGAGAGACTCCGACTGCTCGTAAACGCTTGACAGCACCCCGTTATCGGGAGCGACGAAATAGTGCTGGTCTCCCGCCACGAGGATCGGTCTCCTGGCTGTGCCCACGCCTGGATCGACCACCACCAGATGAACCGTCTTGGGCGGAAAGTATCGATACGACTGCCCGATTGCCAGCGCCCCATCCAGAATGTCGTGTGCCAGCACGCTGTGTGTCAGGTCGACGATATTTACCTCGGGGTTGATGCTTAAAATCACCCCTTTCATGACCCCCACAAAGTGGTCTGACGTTCCATAATCCGTAGTCAGCGTGATAATTGGCCGAGGCAAAAGGCGCTCCTAAGGCCTGAGGCACGTTCACCTTAGGCATTGCTTCGACGCTAACGGAGGCTGGCAGCGGTGTCAAGACGAGTGGCACCGGTGTTAGACATCCAGTAACTAGAATGACGGCACAGCCTGCCCTACAGCTTTTAGCCTATTGTTTGCCGGCAACTGTCGCGCAAGCTTGACCCCTCCGAAGGCAGTCGCTATTCTGATAGCTGGAACTCTCTGAATGCGTGTTTACCTCGATTGCAACGCCACTACACCTGTTGACCCGCTCGTTTTGTCAGCGATGGAGCCCTATTTCACGGCGAATTTCGGCAACGCGGGCTCGATTCATTCGGCCGGGCAGCGGGCGCGCAGCGCGGTAGACGCCGCGCGCGAATCCGTAGCGGCGCTACTGGGTGCCAAGCCGGGGGAGATTGTCTTCACGAGCGGCGGCACCGAAGCCGATAATCTCGCGATTTTTGGTTTGGTCGGGGTCGTGCCGGATGCGACATCGAAGAAACATGTAATCACCACGGCCATCGAACACCACGCTGTTCTCAATGCCTGTGAGGAGCTCGAACGGCGAGGCGTGGATGTTAGCTACGTCCCGGTGAATCCGTCGGGCATTGTCGATCCTGAGGACATTCGCCGCGCGTTGCGGCCCGAGACGCTGCTGATCACCGTGATGCACGCCAACAATGAGCTGGGCACGGTGCAGCCTATCGAAGAGATTGGCCGGGTCGCCAGGGAAGCGAATGTTTATTTTCATTGCGACGCGGTTCAGTCCGCCGGCAAGCTGCCGCTCGATGTGGAGTCTCTCGGCGTCGATCTGCTCTCCATTTCCGCCCACAAGATTTATGGCCCCAAGGGCGTAGGCGCGTTGTATGTACGCTCCGGGACGCCGATCGAGCCTCTGTTTCGCGGGGGCCACGCCGAGCGTGACCGCCGTCCCGGCACGGAGAATGTTCCGGGCATCGTCGGTCTGGGGGAGGCCGCGAAGTTGGCGGCTCAGAAAATGGCAGCTGACGCGGGCCGAATTGGGGCCCTTCGGGACCGCTTCCAGGAAGCCGTGTGCAGGCTGGTGCCTTCGGCAAAAGTGAATGGCGACCGCAGCCGCCGGGTTTGGAACACCGCGAATCTCACTTTCCCGGCTGCAGGAAGCGAGGCGCTGGTGATCGCGCTCGACCTGCAGGGAATCGAATGCTCCACGGGCGCGGCGTGCTCCTCGGGAGCCGTCGAACCGTCGCACGTGCTGAAAGCGATCGGCCTCTCCGATGGCGACGCGCGTTCCACCGTGCGCTTCAGCCTGGGGCGCTTCGCCACTGACGCTGAAATCGACGAAGCGATTCGCGTGCTGCCGGGTGTTGTCGAGCGCTTGCGCGCCCTTTCGCCTCATTCTGTAACCGAAGTATCCGCGCAGTGATAATCCAGGTAAAATGGTAGTCTGGGTAAAATTCTGAAAGTCCCCATGTCTCCCATTACTGAACTCGAACGCTCGCGCGAAGCCGTTGCTCCGCCTGCCAACGCGGTTGCCGTGGCCATGAGCGGGGGTGTGGATAGTTCCACCGTCGCGGCGATCCTGCACGATCGCGGCCGCGCGATTGTCGGCCTCACCATGCAGCTTTGGAATCAGCGGCGCCTTCCGCAGCTTCAGGGTGACGGGCCGAAGCAGCATCGCTGCTGCTCGATTGATGATGTTTACGACGCGCGCCGCGTCGCCGAGCATCTGCGCATTCCCTATTACGTGATCAATTTCGAGCGCGAGTTTGAACAGTCCGTCGTGCGCCCCTTCGTCGATGACTACCTGCAAGGCCGTACCCCGATTCCGTGTACTCTTTGCAACAATCACGTGAAGTTCGATCAGCTCCTCGCCACCGCCCGGCAGATCGGGGCGGAGCGCATCGCCACCGGGCACTACGCGCGTATTCGCCACAATGCGGCCACCGGACGCTACGAATTGCTTCGGGCCGTCGATGAAAGCAAGGATCAGTCGTACTTTCTATTTGGATTGAAGCAGGAGCAGCTTGCCCGAACCGATTTTCCGCTGGGCGAACTGACCAAGCAGGAAGTGCGCGAGATTGCCCGCCGCCTCGCCGTGCCGGTGGCGGAGAAGCCCGAGAGCCAGGAAATTTGCTTCGTGCCCACGGGAAATTACGTGAAGTTTATCGAAGGCTACCTGGAAGAGCAGGGAAGCTCCCTGCCGCAGGGCGAAGGTGAAATTGTCTCGACGTCCGGCGCGATCGTCGGGCGTCACACCGGTCTGCATCAATTCACGGTAGGGCAGCGGCGGGGGCTGGGAATCGCGGCCGGACAACCGATGTACGTGGTGGCGTTAGACCGAGTGAAGAACCATCTTGTCGTGGGCGAAGACCGCGAACTTCGCCGCAGCATCTGCCAAGTCCGCGACATCAACTGGATTCCCTATGCTGTTCCGGACTGCGTCTTGGAAGCCGCGGTCCGCATTCGCAACCGGCACGAGCCCGCGATGGCTGAAATTGCGCCCACCGGCGCCACCACGGCGCAGGTAACGTTCTACGAGCCCCAGCGCGCCATCACTCCAGGTCAAGCTGCCGTTTTTTACTCAGGCGACCGGGTTCTCGGCGGCGGCTGGATCGCCTCGATCGAAGATTCCCAGACGCCCTCGCAGTCATCCTGAGCGCAGCGAAGGATCCCTCTTGATTTGCAGTTGCCTTTGCGGGTCTCTTTGCCTTGCTTTTGACGTTGCCTTCGCGGGTGCCCCACCCTTTGTAGCGTAAGGCTGGGTCTTCTCTTTCTCTCTCTTTATCCAGCCCCATCAGGGGCGGAACAGGGTAGCCCACCGCGACAGCGGTGGGAGGCGGTATTAAAGTAGCGGGAAGCCCCGAAGGGGCGGCACGATCCGTTCGCCCCATCCACGCGCCACCTAGCGCAATGCGGACGTCCCGCCAATCCTTGCTGTTGACCGTCATTCTGAGCGCAGCGAAGGATCCCTCTGCGCCGTTGCCGTTTGCCGTTGCCTTTCGTCGTCAAGAGACCAAATCGACGCGGCATTTCCCTTCCGCTGGACCTGCAGGCAAGCCACAATTCCGAATTCGGGGACGCTTCGGTGGGACTACGTCAGATAAAAAGCTCTTCGTCCTGGGGAACGCCATCGGAACCCGCGCCTCGGCGGCCGCGGATCACATCCAATCCAACCTTGATGCCTTTCAGCAGCGCTGACACGTGATTCACCGGCGTAATGACGCTCTTCCGAACCTTTTCGCCAGTCTCTTCGATCACTTCGAGCGTGCCGGTGAGTATCTGATCGGCATGAATCACCTGCAGCCGCAGCCGCTCGATCGCGTCGGTGAGCACGCTGTCCACTTTTTGCGCCTCGCCGCGAGCCAGGTGTGTAATCTCGGAGGCGTCGCCCATGATGCTTCGGATGCGCTCTTCGGAATCGTCCAGGATGCGGCTGGTAGTAGCGAGAATCGGATTGATCTTGGACTGTAGATCGGCGGCAATTCGCTGAAAATTCTCAATCGTAGGACGGAGCATCAGCAGCGTGGAGGCAATGATAACCGTCTGAATAACGATGGCGATCGCCGCAACGGCAATGAACAGCTCGACCCACACGGGCATGATAAAATCCTCGACGCCTCTAAGAAATCTTCGCTTCCTTCTTGTACGTTTCTTTCCCGGCTTCCACGGCCGAAGAAAACGCGTCTTTCTGGCGCGACATCACCTCTCTGCTGCGCTCGAGCAGGTCCTCGGCGCGCTCCCGAAGTTCGCGCGCTTTCTTCTGCGCGTAGTCGCGGCCCTCGTCGGCCTTGCTGGAGAGGTAATCGCGCGTTTCTTCGCCCGATTTGGGCGCAAACAGAATACCGATCAGAGAACCGATTCCCAGACCAACCAGAAAGTAGCTCACCTTGGACCCTACATTGTCGCCCATCACGGCACCTCCGATTTCGACACTAGCATAAGCCGCCAGAGGCAGGCAAGTACGGTAAGCCCAGTAATATCAATTTCGTGTTCTAACGGCTGTAACAAAAGCATAGTAGTCTGTTCGCTGCCATGACGGGCTCATCTGCGCTTGAAAAGGTCGTCCTCGACCAGATATCCAAGGGGAAGTGGGAAACCGCAACCGACGCCCTCCGCGAGGCTGGGCCAGGCCCTGCCACGGAATTCATTCTGAGGATGCCCTACGACCAGCAGCGCGCCATTTTCCGCAAACTGCCTGTCGATTTCGCAGCCGGGCTGGTCGCGCATTTCCCGTACTACCACGCCTACGTGCTTTTACACTCTCGCCTGTCCCAGGAACTGAGCGCCATCGTCGATGCGATGAAGCCTGCCGATCGCGACCACTTTTTGGACGATCTGCCGGAGGAAGCCTGGAAATTCCTGATGGACGAGCTTGCCGCGGCAGGCGCTTCGCCGGCAAAGACTGCGGTCGAAGCGAACCCGGCCGTTGAAGAAATCCCCACAGCCGGCCAGCCTGAGATTCCCGAAGTAAAGGGCGAGCCCATCATTGCCATCAGACAAGTGGAGAAAAGCTTTCGACAGCCGGAAGGCAGAATGATTCAGGTAATCGCACCGACCGATCTGTCTTTGGAAGCTGGCACGATCACCGCGCTTCTCGGGCCTTCCGGATCGGGCAAGTCCACTCTGTTGCGGATCCTTTCGGGGCTCGCGGAGCCCTCGGCAGGGGAAGTTACCTGGCACGGCAAGCCGATGGCCGAGTGCCGCCCCAACGTCGCCATCGTGTTCCAAAGCTTCGCCCTGTTTCCCTGGCTCACGGTGCTCGAAAACGTGAAAGCGCCCTTGCTCGCCCGCGGTGCCTCCCATGTGGAACGCCATCGGCAGGCCCTGCGCGCGCTCGCAACGGTGGGCTTGAAGGGCTTCGAGAACGCCTATCCCAAGGAGCTTTCCGGCGGCATGAAGCAGCGTGTGGGATTCGCCCGCGCCCTGGCCGTCGAACCGGAGGTGCTCTTTATGGACGAACCTTTTTCCGCCCTCGACGTGCTCACCGCTGAAAACCTGCGCGGCGAGCTGATGGATTTGTGGCTCGCCAGGAAAATCCCCACGCGCAGCATCTTTATCGTGACTCACAATATCGAAGAAGCGGTCCAGCTCGCGGACCGTGTGATTGTCCTGGGCCGGAATCCCGCAAGGATTCGCGCGGATTTCCGCGTGGCGCTCCCGCAGCCACGCGACCGCAAGTTCGCCTCGTTCTTGCTCTATGTCGATTACATCTACAAGGTGATGACGCAGCCCGAACTCGAGCTAGCTCCGCCCTCCGCCGCGGGTGTTGCCGCGAAAGCCCGCGCGCAGATGCTTCCCCATGCGCGGCCGGGAGGCATCACCGGTCTCGTCGAACTCCTGGTGGATCGCGGCGGCACGGAAGACATGTATCACGTCGCTGACGACCTCCATCTCGAGGTGGACGACCTTCTTCCCATCATCGAAGCCACCACCCTGCTTGGTTTTGCCAAGGCCCGCGAAGGCGACGTCGAAATTACTCCGCAGGGCAAGGCGTTCGCGGAGGCCGATATCGACACCAAGAAAAATCTCTTTCGCGAGGCGGCCCTCGCCCACGCCGATCTGCTCCAGCAGATGCGCAAAACCCTCGAAAGCAAGTCCGACGGCAGCATGCCTCTGCAATTCTTTCACGATCTGCTCGATGAGCACTTCTCCGAAGCCGACACCGAGAAGCAGATCGAAACCGCTCTCAACTGGGGACGCTACGGCGGGATTTTCACCTACGATCCGGAAACCGACCGTTTGCATCTGCATCGCACCGGCGCGCCTGAAAATTCCGCGGAAGCCCAGGCGCTGCACTGATGCCGGGTCGCCGCGCAAAGTTTTCGATCCATGTCCCGTCGTGGGGCATTCACCCTGCGGGCGCCGCGTCATTTTTGCAGGACCTTCCGATCATGCTGGCGGGCTTGGCGCTTTTCTACGCCTTGCTAGCCCTCACCCACCAGTGGATGGCGCCCGTAACCGGCCAGACCGAAATCAGCCTGTCGCCGCGTGTCTTGCCCAAATACGCGATGTTTTCCGTGCTGCGCATTGCGCTCGCCTACACGCTCAGCCTCGTCTTCGCCGTCGTCTATGGCTATGTGGCCGCCTACAACGCCAGGGCGGAGCGCTTCATGATCCCCCTGCTCGACACGCTGCAGTCCATCCCCGTGCTGAGCTTTCTGCCTGGTGTGATGATCTCGATGGTCGCGCTTTTCCCCACGCGCCAGTTGGGAATTGAGCTTGGCTCGATTCTGCTCATATTCACCGGCCAGGTCTGGAACATGGCGTTCAGTTTCTATTCCTCGCTGAAAGCCATTCCCCGCGAGATGCACGAGGCGGCGCAGGTCTATCGCTGGAGCTGGTGGCAGAAGTTCTTTCAAATGGAGCTGCCTTACTCCGCAATCGGACTCATTTGGAATTCGATGATGTCGGTCGCGGGCGGTTGGTTCTTCCTGATTGCCTGCGAGATGTTTGTGCTGGGGGATCGCGACCTTCGCCTGCCCGGGCTCGGCTCTTACCTCCAGACCGCCGCGAACGAAGGCAACACCCATGCGATTTTCTGGGGGATCGCGGTCATGATTGGCGTGATCGTTCTGATCGACCAGCTGATCTGGCGACCGGTGATCGCCTGGGCGCAAAAATTTAAATTCGAGCAGGTCGAGTCCACCGACGAAGCGCACTCGCCGGTCCTCGATCTCCTGCGGCGCTCGAAGATTCTGCCGCTGATCGCCGCAGCTTCCATTCGTCCCGCGCGGGAGCGCCTCGATTTGTTCTTCGCGCGTCGCCAGGCCTCCGCCGAAACGGAGCAGCCGTCGAGCGGCGTCTCCAGATGGATCGTGCGAGCGATCGTCGCGGGATTATGCCTCGGTATAGGCTACGCCTTCGTTCGCATGACCGTTCTGGTCAGCTCGCTCAGCGGAGCCGAAGTCCGCGGCATCCTCGCCGGTGCCGGTGCCACATTCCTTCGCGTGGAGCTTACCCTCGTGCTCGCGGGCCTCTGGACCATCCCGGTCGGCGTGATGATCGGCCTGAATCCCCGTCTCTCCGCCATCGCCCAGCCGGTAGCGCAAGTCGCCGCGTCTGTACCGGCCACGGCTCTCTTCCCGATTATCCTGCTCATGCTGATTCGCGCGGGCGGTGGATTGGGCATCGGCTCGATCATCCTGCTGCTTCTCGGCACGCAGTGGTACATCCTGTTCAACGTGATCGCGGGCGCCACGGCCATCCCCACCGACCTCAAGGAAGTCTGCAGCCTCTACCGTTTTCCAACGTGGGAGCGCTGGCGCACGTTGCTGCTGCCCTCGATCTTCCCGTACGTGATCACCGGATTCGTGACTGCCTCCGGGGGCGCCTGGAATGCCAGCATCGTAGCCGAATATTTCCGGTTTCGCGGTCAGACGTTCGCCGTCACCGGCCTTGGAGCCGTCATCAGCCGCGCCACCGACAGCGGCAATTTCGCCATGTTACTCGGAGCCACCATCGTGATGGCTGCCATGGTCGTCACCTTCAACCGCCTGGTATGGCGCCGCCTCTACCGCCTCGCCTCCACCCGCTTCAGCTTCGAAAACTGAGCGCAGCGAAGGATCCCTCTTTGCCGTTGCTGGCGCCCGACCCTTTGTTTTTCAAGAGTCGGTGTTTTGCTGTTGCCTATCGCAGTCATTCTGAACGCAGCGGAGGCGGTTCTCCATCGCTCTGGTTTGAGCGAAGAATCTCACTTACATTTGCCGCAGATTTGATCCGGAACGGCGGGTATTCTGCGTCGCGCAGGAGTGATAAGATTTGCTCTCAATGCCCACACCCATCGAACGCCAGGACTCCCGCCTGATGCGCGAAATGTTCGGCCGCATCGCGCCTCGCTACGACTTCGTCACCAACATTTTCTCCTACGGTATGGACCGCCGCTGGAAGCGCCTCGGCGTCGAACGAGCTGCGCTCCCGCAGAACGCACTCGTGCTCGATTTGGCGTCCGGCACGGGAGATTTCTCGCATCTGGTGACGCAGCGCCTGCCCGGCGCCCGCGCTATTGGCGTGGATTTAACGGAGGGGATGCTGCAAGTTGCCCGCGAGCGCGGACTCAACAATGGCGTCTGCGGGGATGCCACCCGCCTGCCGTTCGCCGACCGGTCCTTCGACTGCGTCTTCATCGGCTACGGCCTGCGAAATTTTCCAAGCCTCGAAAGCGCGCTGAAGGAAATCGAACGCGTCACACGCCCCGGGGGGCTGCTCGTAACGCTGGATTTCTTTTTGCCCGCGAATCGTGTCTTTCGTCGTTTGTATCTCGGCTATCTGTATGCGCAAGGCGCTCTGTGGGGCACGCTTCTCCACGGACGCCCGCGCACCTACACCTACATCCCCGATTCGCTGCAGAACTTCGTCTCGATGGATGAGTTTTCTTCCGCACTCACCCGCAGAGGCTACGCGCTGCTCGATACCCGCGCCTACATCTTCGGCGGTATCGGCCTGCACTGGGCCGTCAAGCGGTAGCGCCTGCAAAGATGGCTGCGCCAGGCATGATCACGGTGCGCTCGCGCACATCGTAGATGATGTAACTTCCCGGGCAAGCCTGGGAAAGGTGAAGAACGCGCTCCTCGGCCTGCCGAAGCCCTTGAACCCTGTCCACCCAAGCGACTGAGTTCCCGATCGTTTGCCGGTAGATGTTGTATGTAGCGTTCATGTCAGACCTGCCAACCCTTCCGGCGGATCGCCATCGCGCCCAATCCGATAAGCCCGAATATCAGAAGAAGTCCGGAAGCAGGCTCCGTCATGCTGCTCGGGTCGGTGATCGAAGCAATGTAGTCGAGACCAAAGGAGAATCCCGCGCGCTGCGCCACATCGAATTCCAGCGTGTTCGAGCCTGTTTGGAGGTCGGAAGCCGGAATCGTGATTGTTGTTGGCGACACGCAGCCGATGCCGAAGTTCGAGCATGTCGTATACGTGTTTCCAATCGACGATGCCTCGCTCATCAGGTTGACGCCGTTGAGCAGCACCGTCGCGGAGTCGTCGGCCATTACGGTGATCGTTCCGCCCGTCGGAGTGCCGGCGATGTTGAAAGTGTCGAGGAAAGAAACGACTGTGCCGTTCGCTACGGTCACAAAACCCGGCGCCGATGTGTTTCCGGTGTTCGCAAAGGACACCCACGACGAACCCGTGAGCGCCGTCGCCCAGCCGGTGTTGGGGGAGATCTCGAGCGTCGCTCCCATGGAATTGGACTCGCCAGCATCAGCGGACGTGCCCAGGCTCGCCAGCGATATGATCGTATCCGCTTGCGCGGCTGTTACGCCAAAAAAGGAAAGAATGCAGAAGAGACTTGCTGCCACTGCTGTACGCCTTGCGGTCATGGTTGTGGCTCCCTCACGTTGAACACTACGTTGCAGTGTGAAAAGTTAAAATCAGCATGATCCCTATTCTTGATGCCGTGATTCCTGTAGCCAGAAAAAGCTCGCGACACTCTGTCCTGGCTGGTTTTGAGTAAAAAGCGTCGCCGGCAGGAACCGTGCGCAACGAATTCACCGTCCCTGTGACGACCTTAGGGCTTCCTCACGGAGGGAGACTGTCTCGAAAGAGACACTCTGCAAAATAAATTCCTGTAACGCCCTGCGGTGCCGGAGAAGCGGAGTTTGGAAGATTGGCGGGGATCGCGCTTCCAAGACGCACTCTGCTATGGGCGGCTAACGCCGCGCGCGCTTCAGGTAAACTATGTAGGAACGCTTTGGTGGTACAAGTGCTCCAGCCTGTGCAGCTTACAGGAAGACACAGCCAGGAGTGGCTGGGCTACTGGCAAACCACCCCAAAATAGCGAAAGGCCCATCCCCGAATGAAACTCAAGTTGCCCGAAGGCTCCTTTCGCGCCTATCTCTTCGACTGCGACGGCACCATCGCCGACTCCATGCCGCTCCACTTCATCGCCTGGCAAAAGGTGCTCGGGGAGTGGAATTGCAAATTTGACGAGGAGCGCTTCTACACCTGGGGAGGCATCCCCACAGCGGTAATCGTCGGGATGCTGAATGAGGAGCAGGGACTGCGCATGCCGGTGGAAGCCGTGGCGCGCGAGAAGGAAGAAGCGTTTTTCGATCTGCTGCCGCAGCTCAAGGCGATTCCCGAAGTCCTCGAGCATATCGAGGACCAGCACGGCCGCATCCCGTTCGCCGTTGTGTCCGGTAGCACCAGGGAATCGGTGACGGCCTCGCTGACGTCGCTCAATCTTCTGGACCGCTTCAACACGCTGGTGTGCTCGGAAGATTACAGCAGGGCCAAACCCGATCCCGAAGCCTACCTGCTGGCCGCCGCGCGCCTCAGAGTCCCGCCGGAATCCTGCCTCGTCTTCGAAGACACCAACATGGGCATCCAGGCCGCCACCGCCGCCGGCATGCCCTCGGTAAAGGTCCCCCCGCCCTGGGAGCGCAGGTCCGAAGGTTGATCTGGCCTTCTCCCCCATGCCGTTGGCTTTCGGTTGTCATCCCTGGGAGCGCCATTCTGCTGAATGGCGCTTTTGAAACCGCCAATCGGGAGATTGGCGTTCCCGGGCCATCCTGAGCCCCCTTTGCGCAAAGGGCATCCTGTGCTTCCTCTGCCTTATCGGGGGGATTCGGGGGGAGCCGCCTCGGATGGGCTCACGCCGTGCAGCACGTCGTAGACGCGCTGGGCGCGGTTGCGGGGCAGCTCGGCGGCGAGCTCCTCTACGCTGAGCTGACGCAGGCGGGCTACGCTGCCGTAGCGACGCAGCAGGCGCACCGCGGTGCGCGCGCCCACGCCCGGAATTTCCGTGAGCGATGTGCGCAGGCGCTGGCTGGAGCGGCGCTGGCGGTGAAATGTCACCGCGAAGCGGTGCGTTTCGTCGCGGATCTGCTGGATCAGGTGCAGCACCGGCGAATGGTGGTCGAGCACGACCGGCTCGTCCTCGCGTCCCAAAATGTAGAGAATCTCTTCTTTTTTCGCGATGCTGGCCATCGGCTGGTTGATGATTTCGAGCTTGTCGAGCGCCTGCGCGGCCGCGTGCAGCTGCCCGATGCCGCCATCGATCAGGATGAGGCTGGGCATCGCCTTGCCATCTTCGAGGACGCGCTTGTAGCGCCGCTCGATGGTCTCGCGCATGCTGGCGAAATCGTCGCGCAGCAGCCCGGCGGACTTTTCCGCGCCTTCCGCCATGGCCTCGCCGCGAACGATGAACTTGCGATAGTCCGACTTTTTCATCCGCCCGTCTTCCCACACCACCATGGACGCCACCGTGTCGGATCCCTGGATGTGCGAAATGTCGAAGCACTCGATGCGCTTAGGCGGCTCGGGCAGGCCGAGGGCGGCTTCGAGCGATTCGGCAATCGTCTTCGCGCTGGGACGCAGCACGCGGAAGCGCTGCATGAACGATTGCTTCGCGTTCTTTTCGACCAGCTCGAGAAACGCGTACTTCTGCCCGCGCTGTGGGTGCATGATTTCGACGCGATGCCCCGCTTGCTCGCTGAAGACGTCCTGCAGCAAGTCGCAATCCTCGAAGCCGGTGGGCACGTGGATGTAGCGCGGCAAGTAGGCCGCCTCCAGATAGAGCTGCTTCAGCAGGGACGGCAGAAATTCCGCGGGATTAAATTCCTCAAGGTCCTCCCAGTAGAAATCGCGCCGGTCGACCACGCGCCCGCCGCGCAAGTGAAACAGGTTCACAGCCACCTGCGGCGGCTCGGCGTACCACGCCAGCACGTCGGTATCGTCGCCCTCGGCCGCGGCGATCTTCTGCCGCTCTTCCATCTCCTCGATCGTGCGCAGCAGGTCGCGGTAACTCCCGGCCTCTTCGTAATGCTGCTCGTCGGACGCGCGCTGCATGCGCTCCTTGAGGCTGCGCGTCAGATCGCTGCGGCGGCCTTCGAGAAAAAGTTTCACGTCGCGCGCCGCTTCGGCGTAGCGCTCGTCGCTCACCAGCGAATCGACGCACGGCCCCAGGCAGCGGTGAATGTAATACTGCAGGCAGGGGCGCGGGTGGTTGCGCGTGAGATCGACCGTACACGACGGCACCAGGAAATGTTTGTGGATCAGGTTGACCATCTGGTACGCGAGCCGGGCGGGGAAGTAGGGACCGAAATAGATGGAGCCGTCTTTTTTCAGCCGCCGGGTGACGTAGACGCGCGGATATTTTTCGAATGCGCTGTAGCTGATGTAGGGGTAAGTCTTGTCGTCGCGCAGCAGCACGTTGAACTTTGGCTTGTGCTTCTTGATGAGGTTGTTTTCGAGAGCGAGGGCTTCCTTCTCGTTGTCGACGACGATGTACTGGATGTCGGCGATCTCGCGCACGAGGGAGCCGGTCTTGGCGTCCTGCCAGTTGGATTCGAGGAAGTAGGAACGAACGCGGCTGCGCAGCGAGCGCGCTTTGCCCACGTAGAGGATCGTGCCGCCTGCGTCCTGAAACAGGTACACCCCAGGATCGAGCGGCAAACTGGCGACTTTTTCGCGAAGCTCCATGAATGCGGCGATTACCCCGGACGGCTTAGACTGCTACGCGGCTCCCTCGCAGGGAGTTCTCGCTATAATAGACGCGGATCGGTTGTCCCTGGCTATGCGACAGGGAAATGCCTGGGAGACAACTCCAATGATATCAAACGCCTTCTAAAGCGATGAGATGACCGTGCGCAAACTGCCGATCCTATCCGCGTTGCTGATACTTGCTTGGATGCTACCGGCGTGGTCCGCGCCGCAAGCGGATCAGAAGCGAAAGGATTCGCCCGATCAAAACGAATCGTCGAGCCAGGATCACAAGGCCCAGCAAGGCGATTCAGATCAGCAGACGCCCGACCAAGCCCAGCCCGATCAGAAGCCGGCCGACCAGACACCGGATCAAGCGCAGCCTGACCAGAAGAACCCCGACCAGAAGGCAGACGACAAGGATTCAGGCTGGTCGTCGTCCTCGTCCAACTCGGCTGCGGCGATCAAGACTCCGCCGCAAGAGCTGCCGAAATACAACCCGCTGCCCGCCGAGCAGGACGTCGACGTGGGTACCTATTACATGCACAAGGGCGACGCCGACGCGGCGATCAGCCGCTTCGAAGATGCCATCCAGCTGAAAGCCGATTACGCCAAGCCGCGCATGCTTCTGGCGCAAATCTACGAGAAGAAGGGCGACAAGGCCAACGCGGTGAAGTACTACAAGGAATATCTGCAGGTATACCCGCACGCCCCGGACGCGAAGAAAGTTCAGGCGAAAATTGCAAAGCTGACGACGCGATGAGTGTCGTCAGCCCGAGTGCAACGAGCAATCTCTCTTAGTCCGGAAAGCGTTCCAGAAATTTCATGGCGCGCGCGTAGTCCGCAAAAATCTTTTCTTCCCGCCGAAACTCCGGCGAATGCGATTCCCGGCGGCACCGCGCGAACTTCATCGGATGCTTCAGATGCAGCATCTCGTGATATAGCACGTACGCGACCACGTATTCGGGGATGGCGTCGCTATCGAGCTGCCGGTTGAGCAAAATCTGGCGCAGGGCCGGATCGAAGCACCCTAGCTGCGATCTCCACGCGCGTGAACTCCACCCGAGCTGTGGTCGCTCGAGGGCCTTTTCGAAATAGCGCGCGTTCAGCACGTCAAAAAGCGGCGCCAGATCGTGATGCGCGCCCGCGGGGCGGTGCTCGGTGCGCCGCGCCCGTTTCTTCCGCGCCCGCAATATCCTCTGGCGAGTCTTGCCCGCATAGGAAAACTCGCGATACTTCTCCACCAGGTCGCTCGGCGGGCGGCGCCGGTAGAGCCGCCCCAGCAGGATCGCCGCCGCTTCCACCACGCCCGCCGGCGCGTCGCGCAGCACGTCCGAAAGGCGCACGTGCGCGATGGCTTCCCGCAAGCGAATGGTGTGCGTCAAATCCGTGTAAGGGTGATATTCGACGATGAAGTGCGGCGGGCGCCCCTCGCATCCGAGGCGCGTGTAGATGCGATGAAATATACGTTCGCCGCCGGGAACCGCGCGCCTGGCGCGCTGCGGGAGCTGCTTCAAGAGGGCTTTCTCCGCACTGGGCCGGGCGTGGCCTGTTTTTCAGCGTCGTCGATGTCCGAGAGCGCGTCTTTCGTGCCTTCGATTGCGTCATCGAGCGTGTCGCGGTAGGTATCCAATTCGGGGCCGTCCTTCTGATATTTCTCAAGCGTTTCGAGGAATTCCTTATTTTTTGCGCGCATCATCTTCAGGGCTTCGCGAATGTCCATTTGCTTATCTTGCGCCACGTCGATCTGGTCGGCGGCATCGTCGACGCAGGCGGAATATCCGTTGAGCAGCGCGTTCAGGATTTCGGCGCGGCGCCGTTCGGGAACGGAGCGGTGGATTTCGTACTCGAATTTCTTCAGGCGATCCTCGGCGAACGAAATGTAGAGCTTGATGCGCAGCGCTGCGGTGTCCGCGTCGCGGATTTTGTCCGCTTCGGATTCGGAGAGATAGTCCTTCTCCTGGGGAGAGGGAAGCGGCCCGCGCGCCACGGCAACCGAAGCCAGCAGCAGCACCGCGCCAAGCAACGCGAATTGTTTACGGCAGAACATGGATGATTCCCACTCCTATTTCGGAGACGCCGTCTCCTGGGAGGGTTCGCTCCCGGGCGATTTATCCGGCTGATTCGGGAAAAGCTCGCGAATGAGGTGCCGGTTCAGCGTATCGAGATCGTTCCGCACATCGAGAAACGGTTGTTGTTCCTCGGCTGTGAAGCTTACGAGGAGGGCGTTGAGGCGCCGCAGCGACTCGCGCAGAGAAATTTCCAGCTGCTTGTATCCTTTGGGGTGCTTCTCCGCGTTGATGTGCTCCGCATCCAATCCCTTTTCACAAGAGCCGATCTCGAAGCTGTATTCCCTCAGCACAGCGACAGCCTCGGGCATTTTGCCCGCGTCCACGTCGCGCGTAATCTCATCGAATTCGGCTTCACCGAGTTTGGGCATCATCTGCGCCCGGCGCATCGGATCAGTCTCCTGCGTGAAGCGCGCGCGGAAATCCGGAACACGGGCCTGTGCGAACGCCCAACCGGGCAGGATTCCCGCTGCGAAAAGGAGAAGCAGACAACGAAACCTTCTGGACAAAATGCTACCTCTTTTTCTCCAGCTCGCGAGTGAGCGCTCGCGCTCGCGACGACGCTTCGAAATACATGTCGTTGTTCAGGTCTTTATTCAATTCCAGAAACCTCTTGTAGGCTTCGAGCGCATTGGCCGGCTGTTCAAGTTTATCGTAGCAGGTGGCGCGCATAAACCAGCTTCCTGGTGGAAGAGATTCCCGCTTGGACAGCAGATCGATGCCTTCGAGCGACGCGGGATAGTTCTTGTTCAGATATTGCGCGAGCACGAGGTCCTTCAGCACGTCGTCCGAAGCCGTGTCCATTTTAAACGCCGCGATCAGCTCGCGCACGGCATTCGGATAATCCTTGTTTTCGAGGTACACATGTCCGAGGCGCGCCGAGAGAACCGGGTCCTTCGGCGCCAGGGCCTCCGCCTTCTGCAGCACCGGCACGGCATCGGCGTAGCGCTTCTTCTCGAAGTAAATCTGCGAACGCAGCTTCAGCGCGCGTAGCCCTTCCGGCGCAAAGGTTGCCGCTTTGTCGAGCTCCGCCAGAGCATCCTCGTACTTCGCCATGTCCACCAGAGCCGACGCGCGCGCCACGCGCGCGGCCGCATCGTTTGGCTGCAGCTCAAGATACTTTTCCAGCGCGTCAACTCCTTCATCGCGGCGGTTCTGCAGGAGAAGACTTTGCGCCAGTCCAAAGCGGGCGGCGGCATTGTCCGGGCGCATTTCCGCGGCGGCGCGAAATTCAGGTTCCGCTTCGCCGGCATGCCCCGCATTCAGGAGTACGGTGGCCAGAGCGAAGCGGATGTCAAAATTAGCCCCGTCCAAGGTCTCCGCCGCCTGATATTGAGCGATCGCCTCGGACAACCGGTGGGTCTTTTCCAGAGCCACGCCGAGCAGGAATTTCGGCCCGGGTTGGTTAGGCACGAGTTCCACCGCCTTCTGCAGGGGAGCCACGGCGGCGGCCGGATCGGTATCCACGAGCGTCAGGCCCAGATTCAGATATGCCGGGCCCATTTTGGGGTCGAGCGCAATGGCCTTTTCGTATTCGCTTTTGGCGTCAGCCAGTTTTTGCATGGACATCCATGCATACCCAAGGTCGAAATGGGCCAGGGCGTCGTCGGGCTTTTTCGCGAGGTAATCCTGATAGTTTTGCGCCGCCGCTTGAAAATCTTTCCGTTCCATCGCGGCTTGGGCCGCGGTGAGCAGGTTGCTTAAGGCAATTTCAGCGGGGTCAGCGGGGATGTGTTTTTTGCTGGCGGTTTGTGCGGAGGCCCGGGGCGCGACTGCTACCGTGGCGACTAAACCGCAGTAGGCCAGTGCTGTGAGGCAGAGTTTCATACGCGCTCACGCTTTCGAGGATGTGCGTTCCTTACCGTTTGCTTCCGCCGGCTGCGGGAGGCTTGCGTGACGGTCTCCATTCCGGGGTTCGAGCACGGGGGCGAGATATTTGCCGGTCAGCGACTGCGAATTGCGCGCCACTTGCTCGGGAGTTCCCGCCGCGACCACGCGGCCGCCCGCGTCGCCCCCTTCAGGGCCGAGGTCGATAATCCAGTCGGCGGATTTGATCACGTCCAAGTTGTGCTCGATGATCAGCACGGAAGCGCCACCATCCATCAGTTTCCGGAACGCCGTCAGCAGCTTCTGGATATCGTCGAAGTGCAAGCCCGTGGTGGGCTCGTCGAAGATATACAGGACGCCCTTATTTTCCTGCCGCGTAAGATGCGCGGCAAGTTTCAAGCGTTGCGCCTCGCCTCCCGAAAGCGTCGTGGCGGACTGGCCAAGGCGCAGGTAGCCCAGTCCTACCTCTTCCAGCACGCGCAGGCGGGAAGTGACCTTTGGATACGGCGCGAAGAAGGTGAGCGCCTCGCGCACCGTCATCTGCAGCACGTCGTGAACGTTTTTTTCCTTGTAGCGAACATCGAGCACGCTGCTCTTGTAGCGCGTGCCGCGGCATTCCTCGCAAATGAGTTCGACATCGGCCAGGAAGCGCATCTCCACGGTGACGGTTCCGTCGCCCTGGCAAGCCTCGCACCGGCCGCCGGGGATATTGAACGAGAAATGCCCGGGCGCGAGACCTCGCTTCCTTGCTTCCGGGGTTGCCGCGAATACCTCGCGGATGGGGTCGAATGCCTTCATGTACGTCGCCGGATTCGACCGTGGCGTTCGGCCGATGGGCGATTGATCGATCATCTCTACGCCATTCAATCCCGCGTCGCCTTCGATGCGCTCGCAGCATTCTTTCCAGTTGCCGCCGGTGCGGAGCGCCTGGAGCGCTTTATACAGCACGTCGTACACGAGCGTCGATTTGCCCGAACCGGACACGCCGGTGACTGCCACCAGCAGCCCGAGCGGGATCATCAGGTCGATATTCTTGAGATTGTGGCTGCGGGCGCCGTAAATGCGCAGGAATTTGCCTTGCGGTTTCCTGCGCCGCGCGGGGACGGGGATGCGCAGATCGCCGCGAAGATATCGGCCGGTGAGCGATCGCGGGTCGGCCAGCATCTGGTCGCGCGTGCCGGCGAAGATCAGGTTGCCGCCATGCTCGCCGGCTCCCGGACCGAGATCGAGAATGTTGTCCGCGGCGAGCATCGTGTCTGGATCGTGCTCCACCACCAGCAGCGTGTTGCCGAGGTCGCGCAGGCCCTTCAGGATTTGGATCAGCCGGTTGGTGTCGCGCGGGTGCAGGCCGATCGACGGCTCATCGAGCACGTACAGCGCGCCCACCAGGTTCGAACCGAGCGACGTTGCCAGTTGAATGCGCTGCGTCTCCCCGCCCGAAAGCGTGGAGGTGAGCCGGTCGAGCGTGAGGTAGTCGAGCCCTACTTCGTCGAGGAAGCGGAGGCGCTGCTGAATTTCCTCCAGCACTTTTTCGGCGATGGTTGTCTCAGAGGGGCTCAGCTGCAGGTTCTCGAAGAACGGCCGGGCCTCCTTCACGGTCATCTGGCAGACTTCGGTGATCGAGCGCCCCGCAATTTTCACCGCGCGAGCCTCGACGCGAAGACGCGTGCCGTTGCATTCCGGGCATGTGGCATACCCTCGATAGCGGCTCAGGAAAACGCGCACGTGCAGCTTGTATTTTTTTCGCTCGAGCCACGCGAAAAAGCCTTTCACGCCGACGAAGTCCTCTTTGCGGTCGCCTTCAATTATGGCTTCGCGCTGCGCGGCGGTAAGATCGCGAAAAGGCACGTCGAGCGGAATGCCTTTCACCTTCGCGAAGCGGCGCATCTCGATCACCAGCTGGCGGAAACGAGGCTTTGTCCACGGCTCGATGGCGCCGTCGTTGAGCGACTTGCCCTTATCCGGAATCACGCGGTCGAGATCGAAATCGATGGTATTGCCGAATCCCTGGCAGCGTGGGCAGGCCCCGTAAGGATTATTGAAAGAGAAAAGCCGCGGCTCGGGCTCCTGGTAGAGCGTGCCGCACTTCCGGCAGGCGAAGCGCTCGCTGAAGGTGAGGCGTTCGCCCGGCATGCCGGTGGATGAATCGGGAACGAATTCGAGAATGGCTTCGCCGCGCCCCTCGCGATAGCAAATCTCGATGGAATCCACGAGGCGCGAGCGAATGTCCGGAGCGAGCGCGAGACGGTCCACCAGCACGTACACCGGCTTGGTGAAATCGACATCGAGCAATTCCTCAGGCGTCGAAAACTCGAATACGCGCCCTGCCTGGTACAGCCGGTTGAAGCCGCGCTTTCGCAGGCTGATCAGGGCTTCGCGCGCCGCGTCGGGATTCGGCTTAGGCGCTTTGCGCCCGCGCGGCGCGACTGTTTCCGGGTGCGCGCCTGCCGCGATTGGCGCGGGGTCCGGCGTGAGATTCAACTGGTACAGCACGTAGAAACGCCGCCCCTGCGGCAGCGCCATCACTTTGGCGGCAATTTCGTCGAGCGTATCCTTGCGAACCTCTTCGCCGTCGTTGACGCAGAAGGTGTGCCCCACGCGGGCGTAAAGCAGTCGCAGGTAATCGTAAATCTCGGTGGCGGTGGCGACGGTGGACCGCGGGTTGCGCGTGGAATTCTTCTGGCGGATGGAAATGGCCGGAGCGATCCCGGTAATCTCGTCCACGTCGGGCTTCTCGATGCGTTCGAGAAACTGCCGCGCATACGCCGAAAGCGACTCGATGTACCGCCGCTGCCCCTCGGCATAAAGCGTGTCAAACGCCAGGCTCGACTTGCCCGACCCGGAGACGCCGGTCACCACGGTAATCGCGTTGTGCGGGATGGTAAAGCTGATGTTCTTCAGGTTGTGGACACGCGCGCCGCGTACTTGGATGGCCTCTTCGCCGTCGGCCACGTCGCGCCCCGCCTTCTTGGGCGGTTTGCTCCCCGAGGCGGGATTGCCAGGCACGGTCTTCTCAGTGGGTTCCAATGGCATGTGCGTAAACCCAAAATTATACGCCGCCGCACAAGCCTCTTCAAATCGCCAGTTAAGCCGATTAGCACAAGCACAGCCTTGACACCGGAATCGCTTCACACGTCTAATGGGCTCCTTCACATCAACTCAGTAGGACGCAGCGGATGCAAAAGAAAAGACGATTGAAGATTCCGACCGACGTGGCCCGAAAGCTTGGTTATTATGTCTATATCTACATCGACCCGCGAAACCGGCGGCCTTTCTACGTGGGCAAGGGTAAAGATTTGCGAGCCCTTGTTCACCTCACCGTTAGAGGCGAATCGGCTAAAGCTGCGATTTTGCGGCGTATACGTCGCGCAGGATTTACGCCTCAAATCGACATTCTCGCGCACGGATTGCCCGACGAAAACACGGCTTTTCGTATTGAAGCGGCTGTAATGGATGCGCTAGGTCGTCCACCACTCGTCAATAGAGTGAAAGGGGTGCGCAGCCTTCAGTATGGTCGCATGCCCCTGCGCAAACTTCTTGCGAACTACCGCTTGCGGGAAGCGAGGATCGGTGATCCAGTGATTCTCATAAGAATCAACCGCCTATATAGTCCGGGAATGCCCAAGGGGGCGCTCTACGAAGCCACGCGTGGTGTGTGGAAGCTGAGTGAACGACGAGCCGCCCGAGCTAAATATGCACTCGCTGTTTTCGAGGGGATTGTTTGTGAGATCTATGAGATCAATAAGTGGCTCCCGGCTGGCTCGTCGCACTACCGGACGAGAAGAAGGCAGGAAGTAAAAGTTCCTGGCCGCTTGAAGTTCGCCGGACGCACGGCTCCGGAATCCACGAGGCGTCGATATATGGATCATTCGGTTCGCGGGTACCTTCCGCGCGGACTTCAAGCTCCGGTGGTGTATGTCAATTGTTGAGGAGAGAAAGCTAAATTTCGAGCGAGTGATTTGGATTGTGCTGGATAGCGTGGGCATCGGCGAGTTGCCCGATGCTTCCGATTACGGCGATGTGGGTCGCGACACGCTGGGGCATATTGCGCGATCGCGCCGGTTGAATCTGCCGAATCTCGTGCGGCTCGGCCTGGCGAACATCAAGCCGCTCGCGCACCTCACGCCGCCCGCGCAGCCAGTCGGCAGCTATGGCAAGGGCGTAACGGTTTCTCCCGGCAAGGACACGACGACCGGGCACTGGGAAATGGCGGGCATCTGGCTCGACCAGGCGTTCCCCGTCTACCACCACGGCTTTCCCAAGGAGCTGATCGCCGAGTTCGAGCGGCTGATCGGCCGCCGCACCATCGGCAACAAACCCGCCTCCGGCACCGAAATCATCAAGGAATTGGGCGAAGAGCATGTGCGCACGGGTTTCCCGATCGTCTACACGTCGGGCGACAGCGTTTTTCAGATCGCCACGCACGAGGATGTTATTCCCATCGCCGAACTCTACCGCATGTGCGAAATTGCACGAAAGCTCCTCGATGGACCGAATCGCGTGGGACGCGTGATCGCGCGCCCCTTTACCGGACCGGCTGGAAGCTTCCGCCGCACCGAGCGCCGTCATGATTACGCCGTGGAGCCGCCGCGGCCCATGCTGCTAGACGTGCTTGCGGAAGGTGGCGTGCCCGTCTTCGGCGTGGGCAAGATCCACGACATCTACAACGGCCGCGGGGTAGGGAATTACGTCACCACGAAAAATAACGCCGATGGCATGGCCAAGCTCACAGAATCACTTACGCGCCAGCCGGGCGGGCTGACCTTCGCCAATCTCGTCGATTTCGACATGCTCTATGGTCATCGCAAAGACGTGGAAGGTTTCGCGCGCTCGCTGGAAGAGTTCGACGCGCTGCTCGGCCCGTTTCTCGCGCAGTTGCGGCCGTTCGATCTGCTGCTCATTACCGCCGATCATGGCTGCGACCCGGATCCCGTGAACCCCACCACGGACCACTCGCGCGAGTACGTGCCGATCATTGCATATACGCCTCGCGTCGCTCACGGGACCAATCTCGGTGTCCGCGACACGCTCGCCGATATGGGCCAGACCATCGCCGAGAATTTCGGCGGCAAAATTCTGCATGGAACCAGCTTTCTCGCTCGCCTGACGAACACCTGAATCCGGTGAGTTTCCTTGTAAGAAGAAAAAGCAGATCCCTCGCTTCGCTCGGGATGACAGCGTGTGGTAAGTGTGCAGGGACTGAATGACAGGGGTGGCGTGGCGGGTATCCAGGACCGAATGACAGGTGGCGTGGCGGTGACTACGCTGGAACCGAATGACAACGGGGGGCGGGGCTAGCGACCTAGCGGCGGTTAGTCGCCGGAGGCGGATTTCTGCGCGTAGTAGCCGGTGCGCGTGCGCACGGACAGCTTGCCGTGCCCCTGCGAGGAAACCAGCTGTACCTGCACGGGACGGAATGTTCCGTCCTTTTCGGCGTTGGTGGGATAGTAGCCGATGGTGTACTGATTGCGAATGTCGCGGGCGACCTGTTCGCAGACCGGCTTCACTTCGTCGAGAGTTTCCGGGAAATATGCCATTCCACCGGTTACTTCGGCCAATTCCTTGAGTTCCTTCGACGACCGGCGCACCATTTTCTTGTCGTTCTTGCGGTCGTCGGCGCTGAAGACGCCTATGGTGTAGATTGCCGCGTTGGACTGCTCGGCTTCCTTCATCGTGTCGGCGAGGGTTTTGCGGCTGGCGTCGTCGTCTCCGTCGGTAATCACCAGCAGAACGCGCTTATCTTTGTGGCCCTTCTTCAGGTGTTCGAGCGAACCAATCACGGCGTCGTAGAGCGCCGTGCTCCCGCGCGTATCGATGCGCGATAGCGCGTTGTCCATATCCTTGGGATCGCTGGTGAAGTCGCCGTCGGTGTCGAGATAATACTCGTCGTTGAAATTCACTACAAAGGCTTCGTCCTGCGGATTGCTCGTCTTCACGAAGGTCATGGCGGCGGAGTTTACCTGCTCGCGCTTTTCGCGCATGCTGCCGCTGTTATCGATCACCAGTCCCATAGTTACGGGAATATCCTCGCGCGTGAAGACGGAAATGTTCTGTTCGATCTTGTTCTCGAAAACCTTGAAATCACCCTTCTTCAGGTCGCTGACGAATTGCCCCGCCTCGTCGGAGATCGTCACGTGGAGCACTACGAGGTCGACGCTCGCTTTGATGCTGTCGCTCCCTTGTCCGGACCGCTGGCCAG
>Ga0302324_100005289_pt1 | contig 28170 bp, 24 predicted proteins | sample Palsa_T0_1_FD_201949 | JGI IMG/M metagenome (GOLD analysis project Ga0302324, IMG submission 201949) | Peat permafrost microbial communities from Stordalen Mire near Abisko, Sweden - Palsa_T0_1 | ecosystem: Environmental > Terrestrial > Soil > Palsa > Peat permafrost | place: Sweden: Abisko...
TTGCCGTCGTTATAGGTGACGGTACACATGGCGCTGATGCTCATGTCGCCGGTGACGAGAATGCCGCTGACGGCGTCGCCGGGCTGCAGGGATTGCTGCCATCCGGCAACGGGCTTGGAGCTCATCATGGTGCTGGCCGCGCCGCCGCCCGCCACCGTCATGCCCATCTGCTGAAATTCAGGAGCAAACTCGGGCACGACATTTTCATTGAAGCCCGCGAAGTTGAGCGGCGTCTCGATGGGCACCATGCCGGAAAGCGGCGCGAAGCCGGAAGCAAGATTCGATGCCAGGCTCGGACCACCGGGCGAATATTCAGCCGAGGCCGCGTTGTGCGCCGCGGATTTGCCGGGCGTGCGGGCGTTGGAGGGAAGCGAGTCGTCAAATTCGTTCACCTCGAGCATCAACTCGATGGGCGTGATGCCGCACAGCGCATCGGGTGAGAACGTGCTGAAGCGCAGCGCAATGGCGCCCACCAGCTTGCCGTCGATGTACACCGGGCTTCCGCTCATGCCGGCGGCCACGTTGGTGCGCTGACCCTTGCCGCCGAGGTGGGCCAGAATCACGTCCTGCTTCGGTCCCCACTGATTTTTGTAGATCCCCAGAATCTCCACCGGGATCGGCTCAGGTTCGGAGCCCTTGAGCACGGTCCAGGCGTAGCCTTTCATACCCGGCTTGAGATCGGCCTCTTTGAAAATCTGGACTTTTCCAGCTTTGGGACGGACGGGCGCGGATTCCTGGCCGAAGAGAAAAGAACAACACGCCACCATCGCCGCGAGCGCGGCTAACTTCTGCATGGGGACCATCCTTGTACTGATACAGGCATACAGTGCCTGCTGTCCCTATTATGATCCAGATTTTCGGGAAGCGGGGAGAGAGGCATGCAAAGCTTGGACGCGTCAGGTTTGCGGGTAGGTACCATCCGGGTTGTAGCCGCCACCCGAGTCCTGATCGAGTTCGGCGGGCTGAGGCGGATGCAACGGGCCGCGCGGAGGCGCGACTTCGTCATCCGTCGGTAGCTGGGTTGTTCCCTTGAGACCCTCCAGGATTGGTTTCAAGATGGATGCGTCCTCGGCGGCCGGATCGGGATTTGGATGTGCATGTGGTGCTTCCGTAGGCTTTTTGCTCACGGTACACCTCCTTTCTGACCGCGATTTTAGTGGGCCAGCTTTTCGTTGGCGCGCGTGGGAACGCGGAAGTGAATGAAAAGGGCCGGAATAGGGACGCGCGAATTAGGTCACCGTCAGAGATATACTGTCTTGAACATGTCCATCCAAAAACCGATGCTTGTTCGTTTTGGCGGAATCGCCGTGGCGGGGGTTGGATTATTGCTGGTATGGCTGCAGGCGCAGCAGCCTCCGAAGCAGCCGATCAACGTCCAAAAGGTGACCGATAATCTGTGGGTGCTGATGACCAGCAGCAGCGGAAACGTCGCCGCCATGCCCACCAGCGAAGGCGTGCTGCTGGTGGATGACAAGTTCGACCAGGATGCCCCGGAGATCCTGGCGAAAGTGAAGGCCATCAGCGACCAGCCGATCAAGTACGTCCTGAACACGCACCAGCACGGCGATCACACGGGCGGAAATGCGTTCATGCTGAAGAACACGCCGGCCCAGATTCTGATTCATAAGAACGCGCGCGCCAATATGGTGGCGGGCAAGCAGCCGGGGCTCCCCCAGGTTACGTATGCCGATGACGCGCAAGTGTTCATCGGAGGCAAGGAAGTGAGCGCGCATCATCTGGGACGCGGGCATACCAATGGCGATGCGGTGATTCTATTTCCGAGCGAGCGCGTTCTGCATACGGGCGATCTATTTGTGAACGGCAGCGCGCCGTTCATCGACTACAGCGCCAAGGGCAGCATCGTGGAGTGGGACAAGACGCTGGATCGCGTATTGCAGCTCGACTTCGACATCGTGATTCCTGGGCATGGGCCGGTGGCGAAGAAGGCGGACCTAGTGAAGTGGCGCGATTCGATCGGCGAACTTCGATCGCGCGCGAAAAAGGCTTGCGCGGGCGGAGCGGCGGGCGCGGATAAGCGGCTGGATTTATCGGGCCTGGGTATGGATGACAGCCTGGGATTTATGGGGCGAAGCGTGCCGGGGATGTGCGCGGAGTTGAAAGCGGAATAGAGAACGTAAGCCAATTACCCGCCAAACAAAAAGCCCGCCCCTTTCGAGGCGGGCCAAGTTGTGTCTTGCAGAATGCCAGTGCGCCAGGGGCGCCGAGGCCGCGCGGTTAGCGCCTAGTAATCCATCTCCGGACCACCGTGCCCACCAGGGGCCGGGGCCGGCTTCTTCTCGGGGATCTCGGCGATCATGGCTTCGGTAGTCAGCATGAGGGCCGCGATGGAGGAAGCGTTCTGGAGCGCCGAACGGGTCACCTTGGTAGGATCGATGACGCCCGCCTTCACCAGGTCTTCGTACTGCGCGGTGGCAGCGTTGAAGCCGTGGTGCGAATCGGTGGAAGTGCGGATCTTCTCGATGACGATCGCGCCTTCGTAGCCGGCATTGCCGACGATCTGCCGCACGGGCTCTTCACAAGCGCGCCGGATGATATCGACGCCGATCTTCTCATCGCCGGGGAGGGTCAAGCCTTCCAAAGCCTTGGCCGCCCGCAGCAACGCAACTCCGCCGCCGGGAACGATACCTTCCTCGACAGCCGCGCGCGTGGCATGCAGCGCATCCTCGACGCGAGCCTTCTTCTCCTTCATTTCGGTCTCGGTGGCTGCGCCGACCTTGATCACCGCCACGCCGCCAGCCAGCTTCGCCAGCCGCTCTTGCAACTTTTCGCGGTCGTAATCGCTGGTGGTGTCTTCGATCTGAGCGCGCAACTGCTTGATGCGCCCTTCGATGGTCTTCTGCGTGCCGGCGCCGTCGATGATGGTGGTGTTGTCTTTGTCCACCGTGACGCGCTTGGCGCGGCCGAGGTCACTCAGCTGGACGCCTTCCAGCTTGATGCCGGTCTCTTCCATGAGAGCCTTGCCGCCGGTGAGAATCCCGATGTCCTCGAGCATGGCCTTGCGGCGGTCGCCGAAGCCGGGGGCCTTCACCGCGGCCGCATTCAACGTGCCGCGCAGCTTGTTGACCACCAGTGTGGCAAGCGCTTCGCCTTCCACTTCCTCGGCGATCACCAGCAGCGGCTTTCCGGAGCGGGCAATCTGCTCGAGCAGCGGGAGCAGGTCCTTCATGTTGCTGATCTTCTTTTCATGAATCAGGATGTAAGGATCTTCCAGCACGACCTCCATGCGATCCGGATCGCTGATGAAGTAGGGCGAGAGATAGCCGCGATCGAACTGCATGCCGTCCACGGTCTGCAGCTCGGTGTTCATGGTCTTGCTCTCTTCCACCGTGATGACGCCGTCTTTGCCGACCTTCTTCATCGCTTCGGCGATGGTGTTGCCGATGTCGGAATCGCCGTTGGCCGAGATAGTGCCCACCTGGGCGATGGTCTCGTTGTCCTTCACTTCCTTGGACAGTTTCTTCACTTCTCCGACCACCAGCTCGACAGCCTTCTCGATGCCGCGCTTCAGGGCCATCGGATTGGCGCCGGCCGCAACCGCCTTCACGCCTTCGCGGAAGATGGACTGCGCCAGAATGGTCGCGGTGGTGGTGCCGTCGCCGGCCGTATCGGAGGTCTTGGAAGCAACCTCGCGCACCATCTGCGCGCCCATATTTTCGAGCGGATCCTTGAGTTCGATTTCCTTGGCGACGGTAACGCCGTCCTTGGTAATGGTTGGGCCGCCGAACTTCTTCTCGAGAACGACGTTGCGGCCACGGGGGCCAAGCGTGACCTTCACCGCGTCAGCCAACTGGTTGACGCCGCGCAGAATCGCCTGACGGGAATTTTCGCTGTAAACAATCTGCTTTGCTGCCATTGATAATGTCTCCTTGTTAAAACTGCGACTATGCTACTTTGGATGCCTTCTTTGGAGCGCCTTCAAGAACGCCGAGGACTTCATCCTCGCGCATGATCATGAATTCTTCTCCATCGATACGGATCTCGCTGCCAGAATACTTGCCAAATAGGATGCGGTTGCCCTTTTCCACGTCCAGTGGAACCAGCTTCCCGTCTTCCAGGCGCTTGCCCTTGCCGACGGCTACCACTTCTCCTTCTTGCGGCTTCTCTTTGGCGGAATCGGGAATGTAGAGACCACCAATCTTGGTCTCCTGCTCTTCGATCCGTTTCACCACGATCCGGTCATAGAGCGGTCGAATATTCATAGTTATTGAACCTCCTCGTACGTTCAGCTTGGAATTTTTGTGTTGGGTGAGATGTTGGTCTCTCGCCTCAGGTATATTAGCAGACTCTGGCCGCGAGTGACAACAATAACCCATAACTAATTGATTAACATGCAGTTAAATTTGTAGATCAAGGATCTGTGGACACCACGGGAAACTTCTCGATATGCTGGAAGGGTATCCATGCGCCGCTTTGCGCCACTGATTCTGCTGGGCTTCGTTGTGATCGTGTCCGGTGTCGGATGGACCTATTACAAGCGGTTGCAGCTGCTGCAAGCCAGCGAGCCGGTCAAGCCTAAGAAGCTGCCACCCGGCCTGACGTCCACCTTCCACGGCTGGACTTATACCCATACCTCGAGCCAGAAAACCGTCATTCGCTTGCATGCCGACGATATCCAGGAGCTGGACGGCAAGGACGAGCTGGCCGGCGTGACGCTGGATATTTATAACAGAGACGGCCAGAAGTACGATCACATCCAGAGCGCCAAGGCCGAGTTCGACGTGGCTTCGGGAATGCTGTATTCCGACGGCGAGGTAGCGATCACATTGAACCAGCCCGTCGATGGACAGCCGACGCCGCAGTTAATGCGCGTGAAGTCCTCCGGCGTTCACGTGGAGAGCAAGACGGGAAAGGCGAACACGGATCGCCTGGCCACCTTCAAATTCGACCGCGGCGACGGCCATGCAATGGGCGCCGATTACGATCCCACCACGAGCGAGCTGAATCTGCACGGCCAGGTCTCCATGACTTGGCGCGGGACCGATCCAGGCACGATTCCGATGAAGATCGAGACCGATCAGCTCAATTACAAGGAAAAAGACCAGAAGGTATTTCTCACGCCTTGGTCCAAGCTGACGCGCGACACGCTCACGATGAATGCCGGCCCGGCGATTGTCACCATAAAGAAGGGGTATATCCAGTTTGTGGAAACCACGCAGGCCAAGGGTACCGACCTGCGGCCCGGCCGCAACCTGGATTTCGCCGCAAACCAGCTACGGCTGGATTTTAACGGCAACAACCAGATCCAGAAGATCACCGGCGTAGATCAGGCTCACGTGGTTTCGGCGGGTGAAACTTCGGTGACCACCATTGCGTCGGATCGGGTGACGATGGATTTCGACACCACCGAGACGGACAGCATTCTCAAGGCGGCGGTATCGCAAGGCCATAGCATGATGCAATCCAAGCCGGTGATCCGGCCGGGCGTGGATCCAGATGAGACGCGCATACTGAAGAGCGAGACGATTTTTACCAAGATGCGCCCGGGCGGGCAGGAGATCGAGTCGGTGGAGACGCAGGGGGCTGGTGCGCTGGAGTTCCTTCCCAACCGGCCCGAGCAGTCGCATCGCTGGATGAACGGCGATCACATCTGGATGACCTACGGGCCAAGGAACACGATTCAGAGCTTCCGCTCCATCGCGGTGACCACGCGCACCGAGAGGCCCAAAGAGAAAGACGCGAAGACCGATCCCGCGCCGGAATTGACATGGAGCAAGAATCTGGTGGCGACGTTCCTGCCAAACTCGTCGAAACTGGACCACCTCGATCAATCGGGCGATTTCCGTTATGAGTCGGGAGAGCGCAAAGCGAGAGCGGAACAAGCGCTGCTCGATCAGCCCAACAACATCATCACGTTGCTGGGTGGGGCGCGCATGTCCGATTCCAACGGCACGGCCGACGCCGACAAGATCGTGATGAATCAGATGTCGGGGGACTTCACGGCGGAAGGCCACGTAATCTCCACGCACACGCCCGATAAGAAGAAGGCTGACAACTCCGGCGGCGGGATGCTGTCGGAAGACGAGCCTCTGCATGCGCGGTCCAAAAAGATGATATCGACGGACAACAATCTGCTGGTTCGTTACGAAGGCGATGCGGTGCTGTGGCAAGGCGCGGACCGGCTGGAAGCGGAGACGGTGGAAATCGATCGCGACAACAATTTGCTGAAAGCGCACGGACACATCGTGAGCCAATTGTTGGATAAAACGAAAGACGATAACGCGTCCAAAGATGGCAAGACCCAGGCAGTTGATGGGAAGCCCGAGGCGATCGATGGAAAACCAAAGTCCGGTCCGCTAGCAAAAGCGGACCCCGCGCAGAAAGCCCCCATCAAACCATCCCTGCGCATCTTCACCGTGGTGAAGGCGGCGGATCTGGACTACAACGATGACACCCGGCTAGCCCACTACAGCGGCGGCGTCACGCTGGAACGGCCCGATATGACCGTGAAAGCTCTGGACGTTCACGCGTACTTGCGCAACGACAGCGACGATTCGTCGCTCGATCATGCGCTGGCGGATGGCAAGGTGGAGGTCCACAAGAAGATGCCGGATCGAACGCGCGATGCCACGTCAGATCATGCCGAATACTATGTCGACGAAGACAAAGTTATTCTAGAGGGAGGGCAGCCGCGCCTGGTCGATAGCTTTCGCGGTACCACGCGAGGCGAGAAGTTGACCTGGTATTCCTCCGATGACAGGCTGGTGGTAGACGGCGTGCCGCAACAGCAGGTGAAGAGCGTATTGCATCATAAGACGAAGTGAAGACCCGATAAGACCAAATAAAGCTCCCGATGCGCACATTGCAGACCACCGAGATTTCGAAAAGCTACCGCGGCCGGAAGGTTGTCGACAACGTATCGCTATGGGTGAAGCAAGGTGAAGTGGTGGGATTGCTGGGGCCGAATGGAGCCGGCAAAACGACGTCGTTCTACATTATTGTGGGGCTGATCAGCCCGGACTCCGGGAACGTGGAGGTGAGCAACGGCGATGGCTCCGAAGACATCACCCGGATGCCGATGTACCAGCGTGCCCGGCGCGGCATCAGCTACCTGCCGCAAGAGCCATCGGTTTTTCGCAAGCTCACGGTGGAAGACAACCTGATGGCGATTCTGCAAACGCTCCGGATGAGCGGGCGCGAGCGGCGGGAGCGAATGAACCGGCTGATCGAACAATTGGGGCTGGAGACCGTGCGGCACAACAAGGGCTACGCTCTCTCGGGAGGCGAGCGGCGGCGCGTGGAGATCGCGCGCTCGCTGGTGATCGAGCCGAGCTTTCTGCTGCTGGACGAGCCTTTTTCAGGCATCGATCCCATCCAGGTGCTGGAGCTGCAGCGCATTATTTTCGATTTGAAGAACCTGGGGATCGGCATTCTGGTAACCGACCACAACGTTCGCGAGACTTTGGCCGTAACCGATCGCGCATACATCATCAATAACGGCAAAATCTTTCGCGCGGGAACGCCGGACGCTTTGGGCCGCGACCCCGAAGTGCGGCGCGTGTATCTGGGTGAGAACTTTAATATCGAGTTGGAAACCGGCCGCTGGAAGTACGTGGCGGAGGGCTGAGCCGCGCGCCACAAGCATGGATCTCGAAAAGGTTCTCCTGCACAAAGTTGGCGAGGCTGTCGGCCGGTTCAAGATGATTCGCGACGGCGACCGGGTTGCCGTGGCGCTGTCGGGCGGCAAGGATTCCCTCACGCTGCTGGAAGCGCTGTTGCTGCTGGCGGAACGGGCGCCCATCGATTTTTCAGTCTGCGCTTTCACCGTTGAGCAAGGCAAGTTTCTGCGGCCTATCGAACCCCTTGGCGAGTATCTCAAAGCTCGCGGCGTGGACTGGACCTGTCACACCGACAATCCATCGCTCCGGTTGCTCGAAGAGCAGCCCGATCATGGCTGTGACCTGTGCAGCCGCTTCCGGCGCCGGGCCGTGTACCAGATCGCCCGCGGACTGGGCGCAAACGTGATCGCCTTCGGACACACGGCCGACGATTTTTGCGAATCGTTCTTGCGCAACGCCATGTTCACGGGCCGCGTGAGCGCGCTGCCGGCCATCACCTATTCTCGCCAGAAGGATTTTCGTCTCATCCGTCCGCTGGTTTTCGTGACGGAGGACATTACCAGCCGGTACGCTGAATCGCTGGGCGCGCCGATCGTTCCGTGCGGCTGCGCGCTGCGGACCGGCACTGTGCGCAAGTCCATCCGGGGCCTGTTCAGTGAGATCGAGAAGGACTATCCGCACTTAAAAGAGACGCTGCTCTCGGCCATGGGAAATCTCGAACCGGAGCGTTTGCTCGATCCCCGCTATCTGGACCTCGACAGCGGCGGGTGCGCCGGCGTTCCGGATTTGTTGCCGGTTTTGGAAGACTGATCAGTCGTCTGTCGGAAAACCGATCCTTCTCCGTTTGGCTGACACGGGCGGATTCTTTATCTCGTCGATCTCTTCGGCAAGTAATTTGATTACCGAGACGTGACGTTGCTGGGCGATCTCCAGCTCGTCTACACGTTCGGCCAGGTCCTTATGATGAGCCGTTATCTCGCGGATGCGGATGAATGCGCGAATGATCTGGATGTTCATCCGCACGGCGCGAGTGCTTCGCAGAACCGACGAAAGCATCGCTATGCCGTGCTCCGTGAAGGCGTAGGGCGCATACTTACGATGCCGGCCTCGCCCTTTCTCGCCGCGAACGTTTAAGGTCACAGGTTGTGACCTTAAAGAATTGGCTTCCTGGGGTGTGAGCTGGAACATGAAGTCCTTTGGAAAACGATCCTGGTTGCGCTTCACCGCTTGGTTGAAGGATTTGGTCGCTACGTGATACAGGTTCGCAAGGTCGGAATCCAGCATGACCCTCTGGCCTCGCATGAAATAGATGCGGCGTTCTATTGTCCCGGCAGGGACACGAACGAGCCCGGCCGAAGGGGTGATGGCTTTCACTAGCTGTGCTTTCATATTTGCTCCTTATTGCGCACCCCGCGACAGCAACATTACCTTAGCGGTGCGAAACATAATAACGGCGTCGAGCGCGGGCGCGAGATTCTTGATGTAGTACAGGTCGTACTCGAGTTTCACGATGGTGTCCTCGAGGGTGTCGCCGTATTTGTGATTGATCTGCGCCCACCCGGTGATGCCGGGCTTGATGCAGTGACGGTACCGGTAGTAAGGAATGCGTTTTTCGAGATCGACAACGAACTCGGGGCGCTCCGGCCGCGGGCCCACGATCGACATATCCCCTCTGAGAACGTTGAACAACTGGGGCAGCTCATCTAACCGGAAACGGCGCAGCCAGCGTCCCACGGGCGTGATGCGCGGATCGTTGCGCGCGGCCCATACGGCTCCGCTGCGCGCTTCCGCATCGCTCACCATGGAGCGGAATTTATAGAGCGTGAAGAGGCGATCGTTCTTTCCGACGCGTTGTTGGCGGAGCAGCGCCGGACCGGGCGAAGTCAACCGCACCAGGATGGCCACGCACAGCATCACAGGCGCGGCAATCAGCGTGGCAAGCGCCGCGGAGGTCATGGAATAGACCGATTGCAACAGCACCCGCTTTTGGTTCGGGCCTAATTCGGTGGACGAGAAAATCAACTGCGAAGGCCGCAGCTCGCGCGTCGAGATCCGCTCGAACGCAGCTTCATACATGCTCAGTGCGTCCTCGATGCGAATTCCGGAAAGGCGAATCTCGAGCAGCCTCGCCACAGGCAGGCTGGACCGGCGTTCGGTGAGACCCACCACGATGCGGTGGGGATGGAGCCGGTCCACAACATCCTGAAGGTCGGAAAGCGCACCCAGGCGATTGCCACTGGGCAAGTTGGAATCGTCCAGGAATCCAAGAGGCGTGAGACCCTTCTCGGGATGCAGTTCGAGCTGGGCGGCGATCTCCTGCACGATAGCCGAATTTCCAACGAAGATCACCCGTTCCGCTGGCATCCTGGGGAGGAGCACGCCGCTGAAGAAAATGCGCCAAGCCAATAAAACAGCGACGGTCAAGCCGCTTCCGGCGATCATGGGGGCCGCGGGCACCACTAATTGCGGCAGCTTCAAATAGCTGAGCAGCGCTTCGGCCAGAAACGCGGCGCCAGCCACCACCACGGCATACTGAATAAGATCCGGGGTCCGGACACGAAAGTTGCTGTACAGATCGTGGAAGTAGATTCCCAGGATCAGGCAAATGGCCACAATCAAGATACGCAGCCGTCCGTTGTCGTCGAATAGAAAGACCTCGGCGTCGAAACGCAGGAACGCGAAGGTCGCGGCCACGTAGCATAAATAGATCAGAATGAATTCCGTAGCCAGCAGTGCGGCGACGCGGCCCGGAATGATGCGGCGAAACACGAAGATCGAAAGACTCAGCTTCCCGCCCGCAGCGCGGCATGCGCGGGCGGAGTCGATTGCAGAGACCCGTTCACTAAGCCGAGCATGGGGAGGCCGCTGGCCTGAATTTGCTCCATCGCGGCAGCGGTCTGTTTTTGCGCCAGCACCAAGTGGTCCGACCACGCCAGGATCTGCTCCAGGCTGCCGGTGAGCAGCCGTCCGATATGTGGAATGGTCTCCAGAATGAAATTGCGGTTGGATCCATAGATGGATTCCAGCCGGATGCGCGGGTCGAACACTCGTACGTCGCGACCTTTACCGATGAGCTGTTCCAGCAGCGTCACCACGGGGCTTTCGCGCAGGTCGTCGGTGTCTTCCTTGAATGCGAGCCCGATGACGCCGAGACGCCGCGCCGGCAAATCAAGGACCGCCTCGATAGCGCGCCTCAGGTGTTGCTGGTTGCTCGGCATGGCCGATTCCAGCAGCGGCAATTTCAAATCCAGGTGGGCCGCGCGATACACCAACGCGCGCAGATCCTTGGGCAAACAGGAGCCGCCAAAGGCGAATCCCGGCTTCAAATAAGCCGGTGAGATGTTCAGCTTCACGTCTTCGCAGAGCGTGGCCATCACTTCAAGGCCATCCACGCCCACCTGCTCGCATAATGCGCCGATCTCGTTGGCAAACGAAATTTTCACCGCGTGGAAGGCGTTGGAAGCATACTTGATCATCTCTGCGGTTCCGAGAGACACCAGGTTGGGTTTGACTCCCAGCGGCCGATACAGGTCCGCGACGCGTGCGATGGCAGCGCGGTCGCTGCCGCCGATTACCAGGAGCGAGGGCTCAAAGAAATCCCGCACCGCCGAGCCTTCCCGGAGAAATTCCGGATGCGACACGACCCTCACGGCGAGGTCACTTTCAAAAGCCGGCTGCACCACTTGCTGGCAGGTCCCGGGAAAAACGGTGCTGCGGATGGCGACAATCAGCGGCTTGGCGCGGGGTCGGGCACCCGCGACCTGCGCGGCGATCTCACCCACGGCCCGGCGCAGTTGGTCGAGACCCAGGTTGCCATTCTTTTCAGATGGCGTTCCGACGCAAACCAGCGCGATGTCCGCTTCGGCGATTGCATCGGCCGAGGTGGAGACTGAGAGCCTCCCGGCGGCGGTATTCTCTCGAACCAGCTCTTCCAGACCCGGTTCATAAAAGGGCGCGCGGCCGTTTCGAACTTCGTTGATCTTGTATTGGTCCCGGTCGACCCCAAAAACGCGATGTCCCAGGCTCGCTAAGCAGGCAGCCGTCACGCACCCGACGTAACCAAGTCCGAGTACGGTGACGTTAACCGGATTTTTCGTTTGCAGCGATAAATCCTAGGCTTCAGTATGGCACGGCGGGGAAAATCGTGCGGACGGCGGTCGCGCGGGGTTACAGTAGAAGCGAAACAATGCAGTCCTCGGCAGCTTCGGCGGCACAAACTCTGGAAGAGAAGATAAAGAGCCGCACCGCTCGCGTCGGCATCATCGGGCTTGGCTATGTCGGCTTGCCGCTGGCGATGGAGTTCGGCAAAGCGGGGTTCCCGGTCACGGGAATCGATATCGAGCCATCCAAAGTAGCGCAACTCAACCGCGGCGAGTCCTACGTGCAAGATGTCGCGCCGGATGTTCTGGGGTCCTTAGTTGAGACTCGAAAGTTTCACGCGACTACGGACTTCTCCGTAATCTCCGAACTGGATACTATCAACATCGCGGTGCCGACGCCCCTGCGAAAAACCAAGGATCCGGACATGAGTTATATAGTGTCGGCGTGTCAGGCAATCGCGAAATATTTCGGGCCGGGCAAGCTAGTCATCTTGGAATCGACCACTTACCCCGGAACCACCGACGAGTTAGTGCTGCCGATGCTGGAACGCCCCGGCTTAAAGGTTGGGGAACAATTCTTTCTGTGCTTTTCGCCGGAACGCGTGGACCCGGGAAACCCGCAGTTTCAGACCGCTAACATTCCCAAAGTGGTGGGGGGGATCACGCCGGCGTGCACGAAATTGGGCACGTTGTTTTACTCGCAAGCCTTGGAGACGGTGGTGCCGGTCAGCTCCACCAGAGTAGCCGAGATGGTGAAGTTGCTGGAAAATACTTTCCGCATGATCAACATCGGCCTGGTGAATGAAATGGCCCTGATGTGCGACCGCATGGGCATCAACGTCTGGGAAGTGATCGACGCGGCGGCCACCAAGCCATTCGGATTCATGCCGTTTTATCCGGGCCCCGGCTTGGGCGGCCACTGCATCCCGATCGATCCGTTCTATCTTTCGTGGAAGACCAAACAGGCCGGCATCGAGGCGCGCTTTATCGAGCTCGCCGGATACATCAACGGGCAGATGCCGCACTTCGTGGTGGACAAGATTCAGAACGCGCTGAACGATTACTCGAAGCCGCTGAGAGGCTCGCACATCCACATACTCGGCGCCGCTTACAAACGCAATATCGGCGACGTGCGCGAGTCACCTGCCTTGGATATTATTTTGTTACTCGAACGGCGCGGCGCGCGCATCACTTACAGCGATCCGTTCGTTCCGGAATTACAATTAGACGGTCATCAACTGAAGACTCAGGACGCGGTCGAGTTATCCGGGGAAGCCGACTGCGTGGTGATCATAACCGATCACGCCAGCTTCGATTACTCGGGCGTCGTGGAGCGCGCCAAGCTGGTGGTTGACACACGCAACGCGCTGAAGAATCATCCGTCATCCAAAGTCGTTCGGCTGTAGTGAATTCCGGGCATGGTAGCATCTGGGAATGGAGGGTCTCCTTGATTTCTTGAAGCCGCCCGTGGCGGGTCTCCAGGATTTCTACATTCTCTCCGGACGCGCGCTCCGCAATCTTTTTCGTGGACCGCATTACGTCGACGACATCTTCATTCAAATGGACGCAATCGGCGTCGGAAGTCTGTGGATTGTCATCCTTACAGGCTTTTTTAGCGGCGTGGTGATCACCATGCAGATGTCGCGCGCGCTGGCGCAGTACGGCGCCACCGGACAAGTAGGCCAGATTGTCGCGATCACGCTGGTTCGCGAGCTGGGGCCGGTGCTGACGGCGCTTCTGGTGGCTGGCCGCAACGCCTCGGGAATCGCGAGCGAACTCGGTTCGATGAAGGTGACCGAGCAGATCGACGCCATGCGGGCTCTGGGAACCGATCCCATTCAGAAGCTGGTGACGCCGCGAATGATCGCCACCTGCGTGATGCTTCCCATGCTGACCATTGTGGCCGATTTCGTCGGGCTTCTTGGTGGGTATGTGATTGCGTATTACACCATCGGACTCACCAGTTCGCAGTATTGGACGAACGCGTACCAGGCGCTGGAATATAACGACGTGGTACAAGGGCTGCTCAAGCCGTTTGTGTTTGCCTTCATCATCTCGCTGGTGGGCTGTTTCTACGGGCTGCGCACGTCGGGTGGTACGCAGGGCGTTGGCCTGGCTACCACCAAAGCCGTGGTGGTTTCGTCGATCTGGGTATTCGTGGTTACCTCCATGCTGACGCGTATTTTCGTAAATCTGCACTAATGACTAATGAATGATGAATTGATGAAATGACGAGCGCCGCGCCCAGTGCCGCTACGACCGATAGTCTGCTTCGGTTCGAGACGGTCAGCCTGCACTTCGATGAAACCGTCGCGTTGGACTCAGTATCGTTTGAAATGTTCGCCGGTGAAACGCGCGTCATCCTGGGCGCGGCCGGCAGCGGCAAGACCACGCTGCTCAAAGCCGCCATCGGACTGATCCAACCGGACTCCGGCCGGGTGTATTTATTCGACGAGGAGATTACCGGCTTGAAAGAAAATCAACTGTTCGATATCCGCAGCAAGGTGGGAGTATTGTTCCAGGAAGGCGGCCTGTTCGACTCCATCACGATTGCCGAAAACGTGGCCTATCCCTTGCTCAACGGCCGCGCCCATGCAGTGCCGCTGGACCAGGTGGAGCCCAAGGTCCGGGAAGCGCTGCGGTTTGTGGAGTTGGAGCAGACGATGGAGCAGTTCCCGGCCGAGTTGTCGGGCGGCATGCGGCGCCGGGTTGGCATCGCCCGTGCTGTGGTCAGTGAACCGCCTCTGGTGTTGTACGATTCGCCCACCGCTGGCCTGGATCCCATCACCGCAACTACGATCATGGCCCTGATCGCCAAGGAGCGCGACTCACAGGACACCGCCAACCTCATCGTTACCCAGCGTTATCAGGACGGGCAGCTCATGGCCAACTTTCGCTACAATCGCACAAGCGGACATTTGGAGCCGGCTTCCGAAAACGGGGCGGTCGCGGGAGACGGTTCCGATCCGGCCCGCACTGTCTTTATGGTCATGAAGGAGGGGCGGGTGGTGTTTGAGGGCACCCAGCACGAACTGGAGGCATCCCAAGACGCGTACGTCCAGAAGTTCGTGCCGAAGTACTCTTAAATAAATATGCCAGTCCAGAAACAGGCGTCGTGGGCGCGGCTCAAAGTGGGGATTCTCGCGCTTTTCGCGATGGCCATTTTGGCGGTGCTGATTTTTCTGATCACCGGCGATACCAACCCCTTCGAATCCAACGAACCGATTTACACGTACATGGCCGACGCCGCCGCTCTGACCACCGCCGCGCCCGTGAATCTGGACGGCATTCCGATCGGCAAGGTCAAGAACATCCGGCTGTCCGGCTCCAAAGATCCGAAGCGGCTGGTTCGCATCGAGATGCAGATACAGGAGCACGATCTCAAGGACATCCCCAACGACTCTCTGGCTTCCATCAGCGCGGCCAACGTTCTGGGGACGAAATACATCAACATCAAGTCCGGCAAAAGCACGACACCGATCAACGCGGGTCAGGAGCTTCCGAGCGTCAACACCGGCGAATTCGAGGATCTGGTGCAACAGGGCTTTGGAGTGTTGACCTCGGTGCAGGATACAGTGCAGCGCGTAGATAGAATCGTGGGTTTGGTCGAAGAGGGGAAAGGCAGCATCGGCAAGCTGCTGGTGGATGAAACACTCTACAACAACCTGTTGGCGATCCTCGCTCAGGTGAAACAACTGGCGGACGCCTTGAACAGCGACAAGGGCACGTTTGGCAAACTGATTTACGATCCCGAGCTGTACAACCAAATTCACGGTTCGCTCAACCGCTTGGACGACATGCTGCAACAATTGCAGGCTGGGCAGGGGACCGCGGGCAAGTTCCTCAAGGATCCGGCGGTGTACGATGAAACGCAAAAAACCATCGCGGGCGTGCACAAGCTGGTGGATGACTTGAATGCGGGGAAAGGAACCGCCGGTCAGTTGCTCAAGAGCGAGGATTTGAGCAATCAATTGAAGGCCACCATGACCAAGATCGATTCGGTGATCGATAAAGTCGCCTCCGGTCAGGGAACGCTCGGCCAGTTGCTGGTGAACCAGCAGTTGTACGACAACCTCAACGGCGCTACCCGCGAAATGCATCTGCTGATGAAGGATTTCCGCGCAAACCCGAAGAAGTTTCTGCGCATCAAGCTGGGGCTATTCTAGACGGGAGCTAGAACCCGCTTGCTGACGCGCCACCCGTCCGGTATTCTTCGAGTGCATGTCCTCCAGTGCACGACTCCCGGTCGTCTCCGTGTGTTCTGCTGGCGCGCGGTTCAAAAGTGCGGCATTGAAGTATCTGATCCCTAACGCCGACGACTTCGGCTACACGCGCGACGTCAACGACGGAATTATTCACGCCCATCGGCACGGCATCCTCACTGCGACAACGTTGATGGCAACCGGCGCGGCCTTCGATCACGCTGTGGGGCTGGCGCGTGAGAATCCGGGACTGGACGTCGGGGTCCATTTGGTTTTGGTGGGCGGCGACGGCTTCCCAGCCACGGTGGCGCGGCTTACGGCCGAAATCGCGCGGGGCCGCATTCGCATTTACGACCAGCTATCCGCGCAAGTGCGGAAGGTGCAGGGAGCCGGAATCCGGCCGAGTCATCTGGATACGCACAAGCACACGCACTTGCTTCCGGCGGTGCTGGAGGCCGTTGCGCGCATCGCGTCCGAGTTTCAGATCCCGTGGGTGCGCCGACCGTTCGACCTGCCGCTGCATGCCGGAACCGTGCCCTGGCGACGACGGATAGTCAGCCGTGGCCTCGGTTTTGCGCGCGCGGGGTTTCATCGCGTTCTCACGCGGCATGGTTGCCGTACCACGGATCACTTTGCGGGGTTTCAATTGACCGGGCATTATGACAGCGCCGAACTTGCCCGGCTGATTCGTCAGCTGCCGGAAGGAGTAACGGAATTCATGTGCCATCCAGGCTTCTGCACTGAGGAATTAATGGCGGCGAGCACGCGGCTGAAGGAAAGCCGGCGGCGGGAATTGGACGCGTTGACCAGCGCGGAGGTTCGCGCGGCCATCCAGGAAGCGGGCGTAACGCTCGCCCGCTACGCGGAAATCCGTTAACTTGGGAGCACGGATGCCATCTCTTCCACCCATAATCGATCGCGAGCTCCTCTTCGGCGATCCCGAAATATCGGGCGCCCAAATCTCGCCCGACGGCAAATACATCGCGTTTCTCAAGCCCTGGAAGGAAACCCGCAACATTTGGGTCAAGCAGACCGCTGAGCCGTTCAGCTCGGCGCGCCTCATGACCACCGAGACCGCGCGTCCGGTTGCAGGCTTCCTGTGGACGCGAGACGGCAAGTACATCGCTTACGTGAAAGACAACGCCGGCGACGAGAACTTCAACGTCTACGCGGTGGATCCCAGCGCCGCCGCGGCTGAGGGGTCGGACGCCCCGCCCTCGCGCGATCTCACCAACCTCAAGGGCGTGCGCGTGATGTTGTTCAGCGCGCCCAAAACCGATCCGGACGTGATCTACATCGGCCTCAACGATCGCGACCCAGCCTGGCACGATCTCTACAAGCTCCGAATCTCCACCGGCGAGCGCACGTTGATCCGCCAGAACACCGACCGCATTGCCGCCTGGATCTTCGATCTGAAGGGCAATCTGCGTCTGGCCCAGCGTGTGCAAGACTCGGGCGATCAGGAAATCCTGCGCGTGGACGCCACCAGTTTCACCCCCATCTACACCTGCAATGTTTTTGAGACCTGCGATCCGGTGCAGTTTCACAAAGACGCCCAGCGCGTTTACATTCAAACCAACAAAGGCGCTCTGGATCTTACGAGTCTCGTTCTGCTCGATCCCGCGTCGAGCCAGCTCGAAACCGTGGAATCCGATCCGTTGAAGCGCGTCGATCTCGGATCGGCGTGGTTCTCCGAATCGAGCGATGAACTGGTGGCGACTGTTTATGAAGACGATCGCGAGCGCCGGTATTTTAAGGACCAGGCCTTTGAAACCGACTATCGATGGCTGGAGAATGCGCTTCCCGGCCGTGAGATTTCGGTGGTCTCCAATACTTTGGACGAGCGGCGGTGGTTGATCAGCGCGCACGGCGACGTCGAGCCGGGCGAGACTTATCTCTTCAACCGCGATCACCGTACGCTCGCGTTTCAATACAAAGTCCGCGAAAAATTGCCGCGCGAAGCGCTCGCGCCCATGCTGCCGGTCCGGTACAAATCTTCGGACGGATTGGAAATCCCCGCCTATTTGACCTTGCCGAAGGGGCTCGAAGCGAGCGGCCTGCCGGCGCTCATCGTGCCTCATGGCGGACCTTGGGTGCGCGACGAGTGGGGCTACAACGCGCTGGCGCAGTTCTTCGCCAATCGCAGTTACGCCGTGCTCATGCCCAATTTTCGCGGCTCTACGGGCTATGGGAAGAAGTTCCTCAACGCCGGCAATGGCGAGTGGGGCACGAAGATGCAGGACGACCTGACCTGGGGAGTGAAATATCTGGTGGCCCAAGGCATCGCCGATCCGAAGCGCATCGGGATTCTGGGCGGCTCCTACGGCGGATATGCGACCCTGGCCGGTGTCGCATTCACGCCCGATCTCTATCGCGCGGCCGTGGATATTGTCGGCCCGTCGAATTTGCTCACGCTTCTTGCGGCCATCCCTCCCTATTGGGAAGCGGGGCGCAAAATCATGTACGCGCGCATGGCCGATCCGGATACGCCTGCCGGAAAACAGTGGATGGAGGAACGGTCGCCGCTCTATTCCGCGGGTAAAATCAAGACGCCGCTGATGGTGGTGCAGGGCGCCAACGATCCGCGCGTGAATCGCAGGGAGGCCGAGCAGATTGTGATCGCGTTGCGCGATCGCGGATTCCCGGTGGAGTACCTGCTGGCTCCCGACGAAGGCCACGGCTTCGCGCGCCCGGTGAATAATCTTGCGATGTTCATGGCGGTGGAGAAATTCCTTGCTCGGCACTTGAGCGGCCGTTATCAAGAAGGGGGGACGACCGAAGTAATGGCTCGTCTGAAGGAAATCACCGTGGATCCGAAGACGGTGGTGATTTCCAAGAAGCTGGATGCTGCCACGGTCGGCGTTCCCGCGGTGACGGCGGAACTGAAACCCGGCACGTACAACTACGATGCCAAGATATCGATGGGCGGCCAGCAGATGGCGCTGAAGCTTGCAACCAGCATTCTGGATTCTGGCGGCGATTGGACGGTGCTGGTGAATATCGAGACGCCCATGAGTGCGACGCTCGACACAACGGTTCTGGAGAAGGGCAGCCTTACCGTGAGAAAACGAACCGTGGAGGGCGGTGGCGATAAGCCGATCTCCGCGGATCTGGATGGAACGATCTTCGCCGATGGCGCAGGAGCCAATTTCGCGATCGGATGTCTTCCCCTCGCGGAAGGCTACACGACCGTGTATCGTAATTTCGACTTGGAGAAGCAAAAGGTCAAGGTGATGCAACTTGAGGTAGCCGGATCGGAAAGCGTAACGGTACCGGCCGGCACTTTCGACGCATTTAAGGTGGAGCTGTCCTCGGCCGATGGCGGTCCTGACAAATCCACCGTCTGGATCGCCAAGGACAGCCGGACGCCGGTGAAGATCTCCACCATGATGCCCCAAATGGGCGGCGCCATCCTGACCGCCGAGCTGTTAGGTTGAAAGCATGGGAACTATTTTTCGTCGATGAAGGAAGATCCACAGAAAAGAAGAGACCTAGGGGAGCTCGCGGCCTATCTGAAGGTATCGGAGACCATTCCGGGCTGGACACGCGGCAAGGAGGCTGAAGCCTTGGCGCGGATGGCTTACTCGCTCGAAGGCGACGCCATAATTGTCGAGATCGGCTCATTTTTCGGGTCGAGCACGGTGTTCCTGGCGGGCTCCCGAAAACTGAGAGGCGGGGGCAAGGTGCATTGCGTGGACCCGTTCGACGGCTCCGGAGATTCCTTCTCGGTCCCCCACTACGACGCGATCATTGGGGCGTTAGGCGCGCGCACCCCGCGCGAGCATTTCGACGAGAACCTGCGCGCAGCAGGGGTGGCCGACTGGGTGGAGGTGCATGAGGGCCGCGCCGAGGAGATCGCCCCTGGCTGGACGGCGCCGATCGATCTGCTCATCCTGGATGGCGATCAATCGCCCGTGGGAGCGCGTGCCGCCTATGAGGGGTTTTCTCCTTGGCTAAAGCCTGGTGGCGTAATCGCGCTACATAACTCCAACCCGCGCGAGTACGACCCGGAGCATGAGGGTCACTATCTCATTGCGGTCGAGGAAGTTCATTCGCCTCAATACAGCAATCGCCGTCTGGTCGGTTCAATTACCTTTGGACGCAAGACTTTCTGAGCGCGGTCCGTCAGGCGAGTCGCGACTAAGCCGGAACGTACGTCAACCGAATCAAGTCATCGGCGATTAAATCGCTGGCCATCAGGTGGAGCGGCGGCCGGGGGGCGGCGAAGAATGGCGTGCCACCACCAAGCACGACGGGGCGGAGGTAAAGTCGATACTCATCGATAAGACCGGCCTCGGTCAGGCTTTGCGCCAGGACTGGTCCGCCAACATGAATCTCGCCAGCCAGCTCAGCCTTCAGCCCGCGTATCACCTTCTCGAAGTCATCCGCGACAAGCGTGGCGTTGGGGCCAACTGAGTTGAGGGAACGCGACACGACCCACTTCGGCTGGCTCCGCCACGCCACCGCGAAGTCGCGATCTTCCGCGTCCCAATCAGGAAGATCTTCGTCCCAATAACGCATGATCTCGTACATGCGGCGACCGTAGACGAGGCCCGTCAGGCCACGCACGAGCTCGATGAAGTGACGGAAGGCCGCGGGCGCAGGCGGCCCAAGCGTCGTGTGGTCGACGTAGCCATCCAGGGACTGGCTCAATCCGTAGACAAGTTTTGCCATTCTGCAAATCCCCCTCCCGCGTTCTTCAGAATAGCTTGAGCCGACGTCGCGCGGAGATTCAGACCGAGACACTACCGTGTTGTCATCTTATGCGTGTATAATGAAATTGTCGGCAGTGTCCAGTGGGCGAAAGCCCACTTTTTTATTGGAATAGGCAAATGTCCGTCGTCGCCAGGGAAGAAATTGTGGCAAAGATCACCGAAATCGCCGAGCGAGCCGCCCAGCCGGAAGGCATCGAGATCGTCGAGGTGCAATTGCTGGGGGCGGGCCGGGGCCGATTGCTGCGAATCTATATTGATCGGGGCACTTCTGCGGGCGACCCTCCACAGGGGGTCACGCATGCCGACTGCGAGTTTATTTCGCAGCAGGTAGGAACTATATTAGACATCGAGGACGTCATACCTGGGGACAGTTACACGCTGGAGGTCAGTTCGCCGGGCCTAGAGCGTAAGTTGTCCAAGGCGAAAGACTTCGAGAGATTCGTGGGCCAGAAAGCAAAAGTAGTGCTGCGGGAACCGGTGGAAAACCAGCGTAGCTGGGTAGGCAAGCTTACCGGCATCTCGCAGGGGATTGTCGAATTGGAGCCCAGCTCCGGACGGCTGATCCGATTCCCGCTCGCGCAAGTCGAAAAAGCCAACCTGAAGTTTGACTGGTAATACACTCCCAGACAGTTTGAGAAGAGGAAACAGTGGCTAGCATCTATCAGTCCATTGAGATTTTGAGCAAGGAGAAGGGCATCGATCCGCAGATCGTGATCGACGCGGTGAAGGACGCCATGCTGGTGGCTGCCCGCAAGCACTTCCGCACCACCGAAGATCTGGTCGCCGCATTTAACGATCAGACCGGCGCGCTCGAAATCTACGGCGTGAAGAAAGTCGTGGAAGCCGTCCAGGATCCCGACAAGGAAATTTCGCTGGACGACGCGCAGCGCATGGATCCCACCGCTCAACTGGAATCCGAAGTTCATTTCCCGAAGCCGACCGAGGCTTTGGGCCGCATCTCCGCCCAAACCGCCAAGCAGGTCATTCTACAAAAGGTTCGGGAAGCCGAGCGGGAGACGATCTTTTCCGAATACTCGGGCCGCGTGGGCGAGCTGGTCAACTGCATGGTGAAGCGCATCGAGGGTCAGGACCTGATGGTGGACCTCGGTAAAACCGAGGCGCGCCTGCTCAAGAAGGAGCAGAGCAAGCTCGAGAATTTCAGCGTCGGCGACCGCGCCCGCTGCGTCATTCGCAGTGTGGAGAAGGCCGGCAAGAACGCCGGAGTGATTGTGTCCAGAGCCGCTCCGGAGCTGGTAATGCGCCTCTTCGAACAGGAAGTTCCCGAGATCTACGACAACACGGTGGTAATCAAAGGCTGCGCCCGGGAAGCGGGCGAGCGGACCAAAATCGCCGTGTCCAGCCGGGACCGCGATGTGGACAGCGTGGGGGCCTGTGTTGGCATGAAGGGCATGCGCGTGCAATCCATCATTCGCGAGCTGCGCGGCGAGAAGATCGACATTATCGAGTACTCCGACGACCCCGTGGTTTTTGCCACGCATGCGCTAAGTCCGGCTAAGATCACGCGCGTTTCCATCATCGATCCGGTGGAAAAGCACATGGAAGTGATTGTCGATGATACCCAGCTCTCGCTCGCGATCGGCAAGAAGGGCCAGAACGTCCGGCTGGCGGCCAAGTTGCTGGGCTGGAAAATCGATATCAAGAGCGAAGAAGAAAAGCGCCAGGAAGTGGAGTCGGCCATGGCCGCTCTGGTTCCGGCGGGCGCGCCGGTATCGGTTCTGATCGATCTAGGCCTGGCGGAAACAATCGTCGAAACGCTGATCGAGTCGAGCGTCGGCACGGTGGAAAAACTCGGCTCCATGACGCCCGAGGAGTTGGAGGCAATCCCGGGGATCGGTCCCAAGATTGTCGAGAAGATTCTGATCGCGGTAAACGCCTACTACGCGCAGTTTGAACCGGGCGCCGATCCAGAGGGCCCTGAAGCGATGGGCGCTGAAGCGATGGGCGCTGGAGCGATGGGCGCTGGAGCGATGGGCGCTGAAGAAGCGGCCGCTGAAGGCAGCGTGGAGGCAGCGGCTGAATCCCCGGAAGAGCCGCTGGTTGAGACCGCGCCTGAGCCCTCCGAAACAGAGGAACCCGCTTCTGTTGCCGCCGGAAACGCGACCGAAGAGAAAAAGGAATTTGATACTATAGAGAACTCGGAGGGGGTCGGCTAAGCACCGCGTTGTTTACGCTGGTGCAGTTATCTATGACGAAGATCCGTATAAACGAGCTGGCAAGGCAACTCGAAGTTCCGTCGCACGCAATTATCGACATGTTGCCCGAGCTCGGTGTTTCCGAGAAGAAAACCCACTCCAGCTCCATTGACGAACCTGTCGCGTTGATTATCCGGGAGCGCTTGCAAGGTGGAGGCGGCGACGCGGCGCGCCGTGAATCCCATAGCTCCGTTGCGGTTGCCGAGCCTGAGGCAGTGGAGGAGCGCACGTGGCCCGAGCCCGTGACGCCGCACGCGCCGGCCGCTCCTAAACCCCCTACGCCTAATATTGAATCACCCGTCCCAACCGCTTCCCAGGAGGCCACCGTTACCATCGTTGAAGAACCGCTTCGCAGTAAGCCTGCGCCCTTGAGGCCGCCCCTGTCCGCAGGTGGCGTGGCTCCGCTGCATCCCCCGTTGCGCACTGGTCCTATTCCGGCCCGTCCCGTTCCGGCGCCGCGTCCCGGTCAAATCCTGTCGGGACCGCGACAGCCCATACCGGCGGCTACGCCCTCGGCGCCCATGCCGCCCCCGCCGTCGATTACAGTTCCGGCTGCTCCCGTGGCGAGGACTGCTCCACCACCCAGCACTCCCGCGCCTGCCGAATCGGCGACGTCTGCGATGCCTGCTTCGCCGGCGATGCCGACGCCTGGAACACCTTTGCGGCCACAGCCGCGCCACAATCTGGCGGGGCAACCCGCGGCGCGTCCCGTAGTTCCGCCTCGTCCCGACATGGTGGCCAGGCTGCAACAGACGCGTCCGGCTCCGGGTCAGGTACAACCGCAGCCTCCACGGCCCGGATTGCCGACCCGCAGTTCCACGCTCGTTCCGGGCCAGCCCATCTACCGCGGTCCGATTCGCCCCGGCCAGCCTGTTATGCGCGGGCCCGGAGTGGGCACCAGCGCTCCAGGAACCGGAGTAGCGCCAGGAGGCTTTCGGCGGCCGCGCACGCTGCATCCCACGTCGCCGTTGCGCGCCGAGCCCGCCACTCCGATCCCAACCGAACAGCAGCGCCGGCATCAAGGCAAGCCGGTCAGCCGCGACCGGCATCGCGATCAGGAACAGGAAGAGGGCCGGCTGCGGATGCCAATGCGCCGCGAGCAATCCGCCGCTCCGCCGCCCATCGATCGTGAAATTACCATTTCCGAAGGCGTCACGGTCAAAGAGCTTTCCGAAAAACTCGGCATCAAAGCCAACCTGGTGATCAAAAAGCTGGTGGAGAAGAAAATTTTCGCCACCATCAATCAGAACCTCGACGTGAAGATGGCCGAGGACCTGGCGCGCGAGTTCGGGGCTTCCACCAATAAGATCAGCTACGAAGAAGAGAGCACCCAGGAGATAGTGCAGGCCGAAGAGACCACCGATCGGGTGAAGCGCGCCCCGGTGGTCACCATCATGGGCCACGTCGATCATGGGAAAACGTCGCTGCTGGATGCCATTCGTTCCGCGCATGTCGCCGACCGCGAGGCCGGCGGTATAACGCAGCACATCGGCGCGTATTACGTCGAAAAGAACGGCCGTAAGATCGTGTTTATCGACACGCCCGGCCATGAAGCGTTCACGCGCATGCGCGCCCGCGGCGCCAAAGTCACCGATATCGTCATCCTGGTGGTGGCCGCTGACGACGGCGTGATGCCGCAGACGCTGGAAGCGATCGATCACGCGAAAGCAGCCGGCGCGCCCATCATCGTCGCCATCAACAAGACGGATAAACCCGATGCCCATCCGGAGCGCGTCAAGCAACAGCTCGCCGATCGCGGCCTGTTGGCCGAGGATTGGGGCGGCGATACCGTGATGGTGGAAGTTTCCGCCAAAACCCAAAAAGGCCTCGATCTCCTGCTGGAAATGATCCTGCTGGTCACCGACATGCTGGATCTGAAGGCCAACCCCGACCGTCCGGCGGTCGGCAATGTGCTGGAAGCTAATCTTGACCGCGGGCGTGGACCGGTAGCCACCGTGCTGGTGCGTAATGGCACGCTGCGCGTGGGCGACTACTTCATCTGTGGATCTGTGTTCGGAAAAGTGCGTGCGATGTTCGACGATCGCGGCGGCCCGCTCCGGGAAGCCGAACCATCCATGCCGGTGGAAGTGCTGGGTCTGGATTCGCTACCCGAAGTGGGCGATATGTTCCAGGTGGTTACCGACACCGCCAAGGCCAAACAGATCGTGATCTATCGCGAAGCTAAGGCGCGCGACGTTGCGATGTCCAAGAGCGGCCGCATGACGCTGGAACAGTTCCACGAGCAGTTGAAGGAAGGCGAGGTCAAGGAGCTCAACATCATCCTGAAGACCGACGTCAGCGGAACGGCTGAAGTGCTTTCCGACATGATGCAGAAGCTTTCCACCGATAAGGTGCGCATCCGCGTGCTGCGCAGCGCCGTGGGAGCGATCAATGAAAGCGACGTCCTGCTGGCGTCCACTTCCAACGCGATCATCGTGGGGTTCAACGTGCGGCCGGAAAGAAACGCCGCCACGCTGGCGGAGCAGGAAAAAGTCGACATCCGTCTGCACACCATCATCTACGAGCTCACCGACGAGCTAAAGCGCGCCATGACGGGCATGCTGGAGCCGGTGTTCAAGGAAGTCTACCAGGGCCGGGCGGAGGTTCGCGAAGTATTCCGCATCAGCAAGGTCGGCAACGTGGCCGGCTGCATGGTGATCGACGGCTTCATCAAGCGCGACAGCGAAGTGCGGGTGCTGCGCGACAACGTGGTGGTATTCACCGGCAAGATGGAATCGCTGAAGCGCTTCAAGAACGACGCCAGCGAAGTGAAGACCGGATTCGAGTGCGGCGTTACCGTGCGCAATTTCTCCGACATCAAGCCGAAAGACATCATCGAAGCTTTCGTCACGGAGCGAGTCGCCGTGGAGGCGATGGCGTAAACGCGGCGGAACACCATGCCAAGCATCGGTGTCTTGACCCTGGAGCTGCGGCTGGATGAAGCGCTTTCGCTCAAGGACAAGCGGCACACCGTGAAAAGTTTGAAGGACCGGCTGCGTGCCAAGTTTAACGTGGCCGTAGCCGAGATCGGCTATCAGGATCTCTGGCAGCGCTCGCTGGTTTCCGCCGTCACCGTTTCCGGCGACCACGCGTATGCTGAACAATTGCTGCAACGTGTGGAGCGCGAGGCTGCGGGGCTGCTTGGCGGAATTCTGGTGGGATCGAGCGTGGAGTGGATCGAGTAGAGCAGCTGACCATGGCACATCGTACTGAGCGGGTTTCCGAGGCGCTCCGCGAAGAATTGACAGAGCTGATAGGCTACGAGCTTTCCGATCCACGCATCAGCTCGGCTATCGTCACCGGCATTGAAGTCTCGCCCGACAAACGGCACGCGCTGGTCCGGATCGGGGTAGCCGAAGGGGCGGATGTCCAGCAGGCGCTCGCCGCGCTCCAGCACGCCGGCCCATTCCTGCGCCACCAGCTCGCAGTCCGTCTGGAGCTTTTTCGCATCCCGGAATTGCATTTCGAAGCCGACGTGGCCACCGAGCTCGGCGGCCGCATGGACAACCTGCTCAAACGCATCAAGAAGGGCCGTCCCCGCGAATAGCGGCTCGGTTTAGCAAGTTACTGAATCTAAAGAGAATCTCGGCGCGGCCTTCCGCTCGACACACAATTTAAGCCCAAACTATTGACAGTAGGGCTTGGTCCAAGCGCTACTATAATTTGGGCCGTTTCATAGCCCTACGTTACTCACACATGCTCAAACACGACATCACGCCAGGTTTACGATGCGAATGGCCTCAATGAATAGCCGCTTTCTGGAGGCCTGCCGGCGGCGGCCGACCGATGTTCGGCCGGTCTGGTTCATGCGCCAAGCGGGACGTTACATGAAGCAGTATCGGGATATCCGTGCCAAGGCGGGGATTCTCGAAATCTGCAAGCGCCCCGATCTGGCAGCCGAAGTGACGCTGCAACCGGTCGAATTTCTGGACGTCGACGCGGCCATTATCTTTGCCGACCTGCTGCTGCCCGTGGAACCCATGGGACTGAAGCTGAAGTTCCTGGCGGGCGAGGGTCCGCACATCGACAATCCCGTTCGAACTTCCGATGACGTCGATTCGCTCTCCATTTCAAACACCGACGATCTGAACTACGTGGGCGAGTCAATTCAGCTCGTCACCCGGCAGCTGGCCGGACGCGTGCCGCTGATCGGCTTCGTGGGCGCGCCCTTTACGCTGGCCAGCTACATGATCGAAGGCGGGCCTTCCAAGAACTTTGTACGCACCAAGTCCATGATGTATAGCGACGAAACGCTGTGGCGCCGCTTGATGGGCAAGCTGGTGGACGTGCTGGGGCCATTCGCGTTGAGCCAGGTGACCGCCGGCGCGCGCGCCATCCAGGTGTTCGATAGTTGGGTGGGCGCTCTCAGTCCGGACGACTACGTCCGTTTTGTCGCGCCATATTCACGCGCGTTGATTGAGCGTATCCGTACCGCCAGCGTCCCGGTGATTCATTTCGGCACCGGCGCGTCGGGATTTTTCCGCGAGCTGCATGCCGCCGGCGGCGATGTGATGGGCGTCGACTGGCGCATCAACATCGATCAAGCCTGGATGGACATTAGCTATCGTTCGGCCATCCAGGGCAATTTGGATCCGGCGGTGCTCTTTGCTCCGCTTCCCGAATTGAAGATGCGCGTTCACGAGCTGCTGAAGCGCACCGGCTCGCGTCCCGGACATATCTTCAATCTCGGCCACGGGATCTTGCCCGAGACTCCGCCCGACAATGTGCGCGCGGTGGTGGATTTCGTGCGCGAGTTTCGAATGTAAGCCTGTTTAGGAAAAGGCCTTGGGCCATAAAGCACTCATCATCGGCGGCGGAATCTCCGGTCTTTCCGCTGCCTACGACCTCTCGAAGGCCGGTATCCGGCCGATTTTGTTGGAGCGCAAGCCGCGCATCGGCGGCGTGATTCAAACATCCGAGCTGCAGGGCTGCGTGCTCGAAGAAGGGCCCGACGGATTTCTCGGCGCCAAACCATGGGCGATGAATCTGATCCGTGAGCTGGGCTTGGCGGACCAGGTGATCGGCTCCAACGATCATTCCCGCGTCACTTACATCGTCAAAAAAGGCAAGCTGGTTCGCATGCCCGCGGGCCTGATGATGATGGTTCCAACCAAAATCATGCCAATCGCCGGGACTCCTCTTTTGAGTTGGACCACCAAAATCCGGATGGGGCTGGAACTTCTGCGGCGGCCGAAAGGTCCGCAGCCGGACCGTTCGGTGTATGATTTCCTGCTCGATCATTATGGGCAGGAAGCCATCGACTATCTGGCCGATCCGCTGCTCGCCGGCGTGTATGGAGGTGATCCGCGCGAGATGAGCGTGAACAGCGTGCTGGCTCGCTTTGTGGATCTCGAGAGCAGGTA